>JACCDK011953446.1_pt1 | contig 18621 bp, 19 predicted proteins | sample 7445871 | NCBI WGS metagenome assembly JACCDK01 (sample SAMN15323436, study PRJNA562643) | freshwater metagenome | isolation source: river surface water | place: USA:Blue River Watershed | collected 2017-08-15
CGTACGCGGTCGTTCCGTTTTTGTTCCCGATTCATCCAAGCCCCAAAGATTTTCATCGATTTACCTCTGATGCGCTTGTGCATCTTTTTGCCCGTGGCGGATTCAAGGGTGTGAAAGTAACCGTGATTGCTGGTGGTGTATTCACGGTGCGTCATTTGTTGCTCGCGCGACTGTATCCGCGACCAATCGCTGCAATCATTGAGCCAGTGAGTGCTTGGTGCGCGCAGATGTGCGATCGTATCTTCGCTGCGCTTGCTCGCAGTTCTGGCAAGGGATATCGACCAGAACACTACCCACTCGGGTATCTGGTAGAAGCAAAGAAATAAATACACTATGCAGTGCGGGGTTTGTTTGCGCGAAGCCGCGTGTGCGCAGCGTGCGACGCATGCCGAATTCACATTGTGGGAATGTCCGCAGTGCTTCGGTCAATTTTGGACACCGATGCGTAATCCCGGCGCTGCGTGGTATGAGAAGGATGAGCGGTACAGTGATCGTAATGCTGCGCCACTGCGTCGGCCCGTACATACGCATCGTGCTTTTTTGAATGACAACCCTGTGCCAGGTGGGAGTGTCCTGGATATTGGCATGGGAACAGGCAATTTTTTGCATGCGGCGAAGGCACGTGGGTATGACGCATGGGGGATTGATTTTGATCGCGACGCGATTGCAGTTGCGCGTGAGCAGTTCGGGATCGAGCATGCATACGTGGCGTCACTCGAGCAGTTGCGCGAACAATTTCCAGAAAAAAAGTTTGATGCCATGACGCTTTTCGAAGTACTCGAGCATGTGGAGTCACCAGCTGCACTCATGCAGTCGATTCACGAAGCGCTCATGCCTGGTGGATATGTGGCAATCAGTGTGCCATATCGTCGCGGTGCGCGTATGCTTATGCCCGCAGATTTGCCGCCGCGCCATCTCACGCGATGGAATCGTACCGCGATGCGCAGTCTTTTGGAGCAACATGGTTTTGAAGTGGTGCGATTCCGTTGCTTTGCGGCATCGCTCACGTATGTGGTGACCAAGTTTCATTTTTGGACGCGTGGGTATCTCAGTTTTGGATTGGTGAATCGATGGAAGCGTCGTGCGGCTGCTCCTGCAGCAGCTGCATCATCTACAGCATCGAAGACCGTACAGTCAGCCCGAAGCGTGTCAGTTCTTTTTGTACTGGCGAAGGTAAAGGACTATACACTCTTCACTATTCCGGCACTGTTGCTCATGGCGTATCTTGCAGTACGTGGTGAGCTGCGTATTAGTCTGTATGCGCTTGCGCGCAAGAAATCGACCGTATGATACATCGGCTTCGTACACAGCTATACGTCGCGTTGCGCCGTACTGAGACATACTTCAAAACAGACATGGTTTCGCTCACCAAGAGCGGATTCTGGCTCGCCTTGGCGCAAGGCGCAGCGGCAATTACGTCATTCTTGTTGTCGATTGCGTTTGCAAATTTTTTGCCACAGGAAGTGTATGGTCACTACAAGTTCTTCCTGTCGCTTGCTGCGATTATCAGTGCGGTGTCACTTACAGGTCTGAGCATTCCTGTGACGCAGCTGGTGGCGCAGGGGAAGGAATATGCGTTAGCGGTGGCATTTCGACAGAATATACGTTGGAGTATTCCCTTGCTTCTTGTTGCCGCAGGAATCGCAGTATATTACGGGCTGCAAGGTAACGCGGTTCTCGCGTATGGCGTGTGCGTCATTGGATTGTGCGCGCCGTTTATTAATGGTGGAGGACTCTATAGTGCGTATTGGTCTGGTCGTAGTGATTTCCGTACGTACGCGTTTCATTGGATTGTAGTGAACACAACAATTTCTGTTGCCATTCTCGTGTGCATGCTTCTTACAGATTCTGAGTATGCGCTTGTGACAACCTATTTTGTGGGCAGTGCGATTGCCAACATGTGCGCATATGCAGTGGCGAAGCGCAATATCACCACTGCAGCAGCAACTGCGCAAGAACAGCAACTCGTGGTGTACAGCGTGCATCTGAGTGCCATTAATTTGCTCCAAACCGTAACAAGTCAAATCGATCGCATTCTCGTGTTCCACTATGTGGGCGCTGCTGGGATGGCAGTATATGCATTTGCAATCGCCATTCCGGATCAAGTTCGTGCCGTACTCAAGGGTGCTGCGCGTATCGCGCTACCTAAGTTTGCCACCCAGAGCCTTGGCACGATTCAGCAAACACTCACGCTCAAACTCATTCGTTCTGGTGTGGTCATTCTTGTCCTTACAGCTGCGTACGTGGTTGCAGCGCCATACATCTATGCGTGGCTTTTTCCGAAGTATATGGAGTCAGTGCCGTATTCGCAGCTGCTCGCCGTCACTATGATCACTGTGCTTGGTTCTCTGCCGCTTGCGGCACTCCAGGCGCACAGCAGAACTCGTGAGTTGTACCAGAACGCCGTGATCATGAACATTATTCAAATTGTTTTGACCATCACGCTCATCGCACGTTACGGGTTGTTGGGTGCGGTATGGGCAACGATTATAACGCGTTTTATTTCGATGGTGCTTCCGAGTGTGCTCCTAGCGATGCGAAAAGAGCGCTCATAAATCGGTCGTAGCGCAGCTGTGTTACAAACAGCGCTCGTGCACGACGTTGTCGTTCGAGCCACGCTTCGGGTGTATGGCTCGCATAAAAATCAGCAACGCGATCGGGGAGTGTGTGCAGTTCAGTATATGGCACGCGCAAAATGACCGAGGCATAGTCAATTGCGTCCTCACGTGGTAGCACGCAGTCTGTGTCAATGAGAATTGGCACTCGTCCTAGCGCCAACGCTTCGAAGAATCGTACGGAGAAATTACCATCGCCCTTCGGCGCCAACACAAAATCGCTGTTGATCATGGAATCAACATATTCTTTCCGCGCTTTCGCCGGGTCAAGCGAGATTGTTTTTTTGCTTGCCGAGAATGTTTCGCGAATGATGAAATTCGTGCGCACGCGGGATGAGGCTGCGAGTATACGCATCGCCGCACGACGGAAGTAGATTCCTTTGCGATGTACCTCCAGATGCGCATTGCCCGTGAGTACGGTGCGCATCGTGATCGCGAAATTTTTGAGATGGTATTTCCAGAGCGCGGTGCGTGACGCAAACCCGGCCCATCCGCAGAAGCTCACCACTGGGATCTCTTGCTTCTCGCGGCTGTGCACTCCGAACTGTTCAGCAAGATCTTCAACAAAGGGGATGGCAATGATCTCGTTTGGTTGGCGCAAATAGCCGTACTGCGATCCTTTGCAGAGCACAACATCAGGGATGAAGACGTCGTGCGATAGATCGCCGCGTGTGAATACCACAACACGTTTTCCTTGTGCACGTGCGAGCGCGACTTGCACATCGAGATACGCGCGAATCTCTGGAGTGACGCGTCGTACAGGTTGTGGCACCAGCACGATATCTGCCTCAGCAAGAGATGGTACAAAATCGAAGTCGGTGTAGTGGTAGTCTCGTGGCAACGCATTGGTGAAGAGGGTGTTCTCGTGCGCATTCGTAGCGTCCCCGAGCATGGACTGCACGATATACAACTCAGGGGAGTCATCGAACTTTGGAGCGAGGAAGACGTGCGTCATATGGACGTATCCTACCGTGATCTTGTGCATTCTTGCAAAAAACAACGGTATCGCGGCATACTTACCAAAAATATATGTACCACCATCTGAAGTCGTTGTTTTGGACCACGCGTCTCGACAGAATTGCATTGGCTATTATAGGTGTCGCATTCTTGGTGCGACTGATTATTGCCTGCATGCCGGTGACAGTGCTTGGTGTCTGGTTTGTACCAGATGACTCTTTTTACTATTTCAAAATCAGTCAGCATGTAGCGTCGGGTGTGGGTTCGACATTTGATGGTGAACATCTTACGAATGGATACCACCCACTTTGGATGCTTATTGTTGCTGGATTCATGGCGGCATTTCGTTGGATCGGTGAGATGGCACCGGTGCATGCGGCGCTCATCCTCGGTGCAGTGCTTGATACTGCAACGCTTGTACTTCTGTACGCCATCGCGCGACGTCTTTTCGCACACCCCGCGCCACGCATCGCTGTGCTCGCGCTCATCGCACTGAGCCCCATTCAAATCGGCTGGGCTGTGAACGGACTTGAAACGAGCCTCGCTGGATTCTTGGTCGTACTGCTTGCTGCGTTTCCGATTTTCTACGGCGCAGGTCGCTGGCCACTGCGCCGACTCATTATCTGGGGCGTCCTGGGAGGCCTCATGATTCTCGCGCGCACTGATTACGGCCTGTACCCATTTTTGCTTTCCCTTTGGTACCTGTGGCGCAACCGTCGCGAATTTTGGCGCACGGCACTGGCGCTCGCTGTTCCGGCAGTCATCGTTGTGCTCCCGTGGGTCCTCTGGAGCTGGTATGCCCTGGGGACACCCATTCAAGAAAGCGGTCTCGCGCTCACCTATACCAACCGTGAACTTTTCTTCTACAAAGAACGCAGTGCCTTCACGCTCATCCTATGGTCGGGCTATCAATTCCTCCGTGCGCTCAAGATGGCAATTGAACAAACTGGCACCGCAGCACTCACCATTGCTGCCGCGCTTGTCGTCGCTGTGCGCGTAGCGATGCGACGTAACTACCTCGCGCAACTTCGTGCGAGTGTGATGACAGACACCGCACAAGTCGCTTGGGTACTTTCTGCAGCATCCTTCCTGCTCATCTTTGTGCATGGCGCCTTGCGCTGGACGCCGCGCGACTGGTACTTCATTGGTCCAGCGATGCTCATGGCATTTCTCATGGTCGCAGGACTACGCGAAATGCTTGAAACATTGTCGCGCCGTTCGCTCTTCGTAATGGTGATGATTGTTGTCGCGCTTTTCACATTTACCGCTGCACAGGTATATCCGAAGCACATTGCAGCGCGCGACATGATTGCCACGGCATATTGGCTGCGTGACAACACACCAGCAGATGCACGCATCGCAGCGTTTAACAGTGGTATCTATGGATACCTCTCGCAGCGCTATGTGCTCAATAGTGATGGACTCGTAAGCCATGATACATTCCGTGCGATTCGCAACCACGAATTGCTCGCGTTCTGGCAGCGCACCGGCATTACACACTTCCTCGATTACGACATTGCGTACACGTACCGCTACCGTACATTCTTCGGAGTTCCTGCAATCGAACCGTACTTGCGCGAAATAACCGTGCGCTCAGCCAAGGATGGTGGCTATCATGGTTCGCAACTGCGCTTCTACACCGTAGACTACGCACCCCCGATGATGCGTTGACCCGCACCCAACCTTCTGGTACGATTCGGGCACATTGTTTTGTATGGAGAATTTGGCAGTTTCGGTGATAGTCCCCGTAATGAATGAAACGATCTCGCTGCGCAAGACCGTCCGCATTCTTGTTGCAGAAAACAAACCGCATCTCCACGAAATTCTTATCGTGGTTTCACCCAAATTCACCACCTCTGAGAGTCGCACTACCATCGCAGACCTTCAGAAAGAATACGGCGCGCTCATTCGTGTGCTTGAGCAGCAACTTCCGTTCCTAGGTGGTGCCCTGCGAGACTCGTTTGCCGCAGCAACTGGCACACACTTTTTGCTCATGGCGTCAGATCTCGAAACCAATCCGGTCACCGTGAAGCATATGATCTCGCGCATGCGCGGCGGCAACATCGACATTGTTGCAACCACGCGCTGGGCGAAGCGTGGTGGGTTCACTGGGTACAACCCTGTGAAGTGGTTACTCAATTGGATCTTTCAGAAGATGGTTGCCGTGCTCTACGGTGCACGTCTCACCGATCTCACGTTCGGGTTCCGACTCTACCGTCGTGAAGCACTTCAGGGATTCCATTGGACTGAGTTGCGACATCCGTTCTTGCTCGAAAGTATTCTCAAGCCATTGCGTGCAGGATTCACAGTTACTGAGATTCCGAGCGACTGGTCTGCGCGCACGGAAGGTGTCTCTCAGAATACGTTCCTTGCGAATTTCGCGTATGTAAAAACCGCGTGGCGCATTCGCTTTGCGTCTCGTGAATCACTGTAATGCTATGGACAGAAAGCCTGCGCTTGTAACTGGTGGTTGTGGATTTGTAGGACGACATCTGGTGCGTGCGCTCCTCGAGCGTGGCGACTCAATTTTCATTATTGATAATCTTTCCACCGGCAAGCACCCTGATCAGTGGCTTGGTGGCGAAAAAGTTTCAGACGACGCGGGTCGTCTTGAATACAAGGTCGGGGATCAGTCCGTCACGTTCATTCGTGCTGATCTTTTGGCATACCTGCACGCTCGAGTTGATGGTGGTGTTGCAGATGATTTGCCAGCGTTTGGCGACGTCTTCCACCTCGCTTCCATTGTCGGCGGCCGCGCACTCATCGACGGCGATCCGATGCGTGTGGCAACCGATCTTGGCATCGACGCCATCTTCTTCCTCTGGGCAACACGCCGCAAGGACAAGATCGAACGCCTCCTCTACGCAAGCTCGAGCGCTGCATACCCGACTCAACTCCAGGCAGAAGGTGCAGTGATTCGGCTTCAAGAACCCATGATTACGTTCGACGGCACGACGCTTGGTCAACCAGATATGACGTATGGTTGGAGCAAGCTTACTGGTGAATATCTCGCCACGATCGCTGCACGTCAGTACGGTATGTCTGTCGCGTGTGTACGCCCGTTCTCTGGCTACGGCGAAGACCAGGATCCAAGCTACCCAGTTCCAGCGATCGCATTGCGTGTTGCACGTCGCGAGAATCCGATGACGGTGTGGGGAACAGGTGAGCAGGGCCGCGACTTCATCCATATCGACGATTGCGTATCCTTCATGCTCTATATTCTCGATCACGTTCGCGATGGTCGCGGCGTGAACATTGGCACGGGTGTGCTGACGAGTTTTAACCAACTCATCGGTGTCCTCTCGCGTCTCGAAGGCTATTCCGCAGAGATCAAGCAATTACTCGACAAGCCAGTCGGCGTGCACAGCCGCGTCTGCGATCCGGTGGTCATGCAGTGGCTTGGTTGGAAACCAAAAATTACTCTCGAAGAGGGAATGCGTCGTGTCCTTGCGCATGCCCATGTTCGTATTACTGACATCAACGCGCTATGACACAACGCAAGGTCGCGCTTATTACTACCACGATTAACGTTCCGAAGTTGCTCAGTGAATACTGTGCACAAGCGCGAGCAGCAGGTCTCACAGATTTTACCGTGATCGTGATTGGCGATCGCAAGACGCCACCCGAGGCCGCAACCTTTTGTGCAGAACTCGCGACCCTCACGAATTACACTGTTGAATATTTTGATTGCGACAAGCAAGTCGAGTATCTCGCAGCGGTGCCTCGTCTTCGCGACCACCTCACATGGAACTCGATTCAGCGCCGCAACATCGGCATCTTGCGTGCGTACGAACTTGGTGCAGAGGTTGTAATCACCATTGATGACGACAACTTTATTGCTGAGCCTAATTACTTCTCACACTACGCACGATTGGGTGAGCAGATCGAACTCGAGCAGGTGCGCAGTGAGTCTGGATGGTTCAATGTCTGCAGCACACTCGCCGCACGCCAGAATTCCTATTTCTATCATCGCGGGTATCCATCGGCACACCGCACACCTGCGGATATTCCAACAACATGGTCGAAGGCGCAGACCACCCCAGTGGTGATCGCCGGCTTTTGGCTTGATGATCCAGATATTGATGCGGTGCAGCGCCTCGCGAGCCCAATCGAAGTTACCGCGTACACTCGTGAAGAAAATTTCGCACTCGCGCAGGGGACATGGTCACCATTCAACTCGCAGAACACTGCGCTCCACCGCAGCATTATCCCAGCGTATTTCCTCAGCCCGTACATGGGTCGCTACGACGACATTTGGGCCAGCTATTTGATTCGCGCAATCGCTGACCACCTCGGCCACTCAATTTCCTTTGGTCACCCCATGGTTCGCCAAGTCCGCAATCCACACAACTACTTCAAGGACTTTGAGGCCGAGCGCCTTGGCATGCAAATGACCGACCGTGTCTGCGACCGCTTGCGCAAGATTACTTTCACCGGAACGGACTACCCCGCATGCATGCGCGAAATCATCACGGCTATGGGCACCTGGATCTCCGAAGAGAATGTCTGGTCTGAGTCTGAGCTCGAGTGTCTCAAGAAATGGCGCGAAGGCTGCGATATCTGGTCCGAATCCATCGCATACTTCACGCGCTAAAAATAGTTTAGAAATACACAATGCCCCAGTCGTTCACCTCTCGGTTGATGAGAAGTGCACGCTGGGGCGTTGTCGTGGATGGCGAATCATCCTCTCCAGACATTGGGGATAGCACCACCTTGTTCTGCGAAGTATCGAATGACCCAGTTGGGTGGTGGTGAGCTGGACTCCAGTCGAGGTGCAAGGTGCCTGTAGGCGGTCATGCCATCACCGAAGTATGCACTGTCGAGCTCACGAATGAACACGCACGCCTGTTCATCGGTGATCAGTCTGTTGCGGAGTCCGAGCCATACCGCGTGGAGCACGTCATACTCTTCCCACCATCCCGAGACAGCGAGTCCGATGTCATTGCCGAGGATTCGGATGGCGCCGCCGTAGTATCCTTGTGCTGGGTTTCGGGTAATCCAACTGCTGCTGCTGTTTCTACAGAACATGCGCTGGATTTTTTCGTAGGTGTAACGTGTGTGCCAATCGATTTCTTGAGAGGACAGCGAACCCACTGGGAGTATCAGTATGTCTTGCAGTGGCGAGATCTCTACGGGGCGATAGGTGAGTCTGATCACACATCCAGTTTGGGGTCGGTTGGGGTTCAGCTTGTTGAGGTAGTCAGCGACATGAGGGGCGCTGGTGATAGCGCTCTCAATGAACGCTGCGAGCCGATCTCCGGAAATGTGCAGTTGCATCACTTGCTTCTCCTTGTTGAGACTGTCCATATCGTAGCAGGAGTCCTGCCATTGTCAACGAAGGATCTTTCTGCTATTCTTGTGTCACTTTGTTTACACCTCTATGGCTACAGAAAATCACGGTAACGTCATTATTCGATTCGACAATGTTAATTTTGCATACGTGGAAGATCGCCCTATTCTCGAAGAGGCGAATGCTTCGGTGCGCGAGAATGCGAAGATCACCGTGATCGGCCAGAACGGCGCTGGTAAGTCTACGATTTTCAAGATGCTCATGCACGCGGCGCACCCGGAGGTGTACACCGAGTATGTTCCACAGCGTGGTGCTGTGCACGTACGTCAAGGCGCTAGCATGGCCATGGCAGAGCAGGTGATGCGTCCCGAATATCTCGACATGACACTGCTTGAGTACTTTGCTACTGCATTTAAGGAGCAGAAGTATAATCTTCCGAAGCTTGTCGCTGAAGTCATGCAAGTGGTGCATCTTGATGTGCCACAAGATCGCAAGATCAATGCGCTTTCGGGTGGCCAGCAAGCGCGTGCATTGCTCGCATACGCGCTTATCCAGAAGCCGGACATCCTCTTGCTCGACGAACCTACGAACAACCTTGACGCAGAAGGTATCGGCAACCTCACGATGTTCCTCATCTTGTACGACAAGACTGTACTTGTCATTTCGCATGACGCCGAATTCCTTAACTCCTTCACCGACGGTGTCTTGCAGCTCGACGTGCGCACACAGAAGCTCGAGCAGTATGTGGGCAACTACAACGACGTAACTGAGCAGATCGCAGCACAGATCGAACGTGAAGAGCAGAAGAACGCGCAGTTGCGCCGTAATATCCAAGACCGCAAGGACAAGGTGAACTTCTTCGCGCACAAAGGCGGTAAGATGCGTAAACTCGCCAGCAAGCTCCGCGAAGAGATTGAAGAGGACGAAGAGAACATGGTCGATGTGAAGCGTGATGATCGAACCATGCGCGAATTCGTGATCCCGTCACAGCCATGGTCGCAGCCAGTCGCAACCATCACGAGTGTTGGCATCATGGTGAACGGTGAACCAGTACAGCGCGACGTAGATATCAAGTTGTGGCGCCGTGATCGTCTTCAAATCGTCGGCCCTAACGGCATTGGCAAGTCCACACTCCTCACGACACTCGCATCTGGTCATGCCGAAGGCTGCAAGATCGATCCTGAAGTGCGCGTGGGATTCTATCGCCAAGATTTCTCAGGTCTCGATTACGGCAAGACCGTATATGAATCACTCGTAGAGGTGCTTGGTAATGTAGGGGAGCCTGATCCGAAGTTGATCTATGGAACCGCTGCGCAATTCTTGCTCCCGTCATGGCTCTTGCAGAACCGCGTTGGAACACTCTCTGAGGGGCAGAAAGGGTTGCTCTGCTACGCGCGATTTGTGCTCCAGGAGCCAGGGCTTCTCATTCTCGATGAGCCCACCAACCACATCAACTTCCGTCACTTGCCGGTAATTGCAAAGGCAATTGAAGACTTCGAAGGTGCAATCATTCTCGTGTCGCACATGCCGGAGTTCGTCTCGCAAATCAAATTCACACAGACTCTCGACCTCGAGCGTCTCGTGTAATCACAGGTTATTTTTTTGAAACTTCGCCCTGCATGCCATCACCGTGTGCAGGGCGAAGTCGTTTTGGTATACTGGCACGCATATGCAGTGGAGGACACATGTGGTGGCTGGTGCGAATATGGTGTGGCTCATTCCGGCATCAGCTGAGAGTCTTTTTCAGTACGGTCCGGTGCTCATGGCCGTTGCAGGGTTCTTTGCATTACTGCCTGACATAGAAGCACAACACGCAAAGATTCATTCAGTTCGTGTCGCAGGGGCACGCGTATTCGACAATACGATCGTACGAAGTGTAGTGAATCACCGCGGTCCAGTGCACTCGATTTTGGCGATTATCATCGTGGGTGTACTGACAGTGTGGTTGTGCCGTCGGTATGCACTTCCAGATGAACTGGCATGGGCTGCGACGCTCGGGTATGCGAGTCATCCATTGATTGATGGTTTTAATTTTCCTGGCGTGCAGTATTTGTACCCTTGGAAGCGACGATTGCATCTTGTACCCAAGTTTTTACGGTTTCGCGTGAAGAGTCTTCCGGATGAATTGTTGTTCGTCGCGGGGGTATTTGGCGTTCTTATGTACGGTTTTGTGTATATCATCCGCTAGGTTGACAATTTGGTACAAATCCGGTGAGATGCTGCCCAAGGAGGGGCAAGCCCATGGTTCATCTACAACTGCTCTGGTTCTGCGTCGGCCTCATGTTTGCTGCTATCGTGTTCCTCGTCGGGGGTGTCTTCATCATGCTCTTCTCGTTCGCAAAGCGCAGTCTGGGATGGCTCCTGCGCAAAGACCATGGTCAGTGGGAGCCGTTTCCTAATGGCCCGAAGTTCTGGAACTGGATTGTGTACACGATCGTGCGGGTGTTCCTCGGCGTTCGCGTACGACTGAAAGATGTCGAGATGGTACGAGATCTCGATCGTTCTCGACCGATAATCGTATTCGCGAACCACCCGACGGAGATCGAGTTCCCGTTTTGTTACCGCATGATGCTGCAGTACGTCCCGCATGCCATGCTGTCCACACAGGCGGGCTGGAATCGGTACCTCATCATGGGGCCGCTGTTCGACCTTGCGGGGTCTGCAATTCCGCTGCGGCGTGCCAAGGATGGATTTGTGCCTGGAGCGGGACGGAGTGATCTACGGGATGGGTTGTGGAGATTGTGGCGTCCTGGCAAGGCGCTGACGATCCACCCTGATTCCAGCAGGCCCAGTCCAACGCGCATTCAGGAGCGCAACGCGCGGTTCGGCACGGACTTCGAGTACATCGTGGCGCCGCGTGTGGGCGGTGTACAGACGATTCTCGAGTATCTTGATGATCGGGGGATCAAGGATGTGCCTGTCGTGCTCTTCACCTCGGGGTTCGGCATGCGCATCGAGACCAAGTCAATCCCGCAGTGGTTCAGAGCTCGTGGCAAGGAGTTCCTCGCTGATTTCTCCGTGGTCTCGAGTGATTCGTTGCCACGGGAGAAGAAGGAACTCGAAGCCTGGCTCGGGGCCTGGGCAAGTGGCTGCGACAGCAAACTCCGTGCGATGGCCACGATCAACGGGTTCACTTCGTGAGCTTCATGTGAACAACACATCAACAAGAACGCCGATCCTGGAGGAATCGGCGTTCTTACTATTTATGGTGTGCACTTACACCTTTGGTTTGCGGCGAGCCTTCGCACATGCGACTGCGTAGTCGATAATTGATCCTGCGATGTCCTTGCCTGTAGCCTGTGTGATGCCGCGAAGTCCAGGATTGGAATTCACTTCGAGAATCTTTGGACCACTCTTGGTGCGTAGGAGATCCACACCAGCAATGTCGAGATCGCATGCCTTTGCTGCCTTGATCGCGAGCGCCTTTTCCTTTGCGGTGAGGGTTGCTTCACGTACTGAACCACCCAGAGAGAAGTTGGATCGGAATTCATCACGAATGATGGCGTTGCGTTCCATAGAAGCCACAACCTTGTCGCCAACTACGAAGATACGTACGTCCTTACCACTGCTTTCCTTCACGTATTCTTGAATGATAAGGGGAGAGGAGTTCTCAGACTCTACGAGCATGTCTACGATTGCGCGCAGACTGCGCTTGCTCTCAACAATCGCAACGCCAATACCCTCGTTGCCGCCAAATGCCTTAATAACCACAGGATACGATCCAACATGCTTCATGACATCTTCGATGTACTTGGACGAGCGGATCACGAATGTCTTTGGCATGGGGATGCCGAACTTCTTGAGTACCTGCATGGTTCGGATCTTGTTCTTCGATCGCATTACAGAGATGTGGTTGTTCAGCACCGGGATGCCGAGGAACTCGAACTGGTGAATGGTGCTCACGTGGAGATCGAGCTCGGTGCCGCGGAAGGACGGGCGGACAACAATTGCATCAAATCCTTTGAGCGGTTTGTTCTTGTAGAGAAGGCGTGGGGTTTTGAGGAATTCGAGCTGGCAGTCCATTGCCGAGATCATCTCGAAGGTGTGGCCACGCTTGAGCGCAGCCTCGCGCAACATTTCGCCGCTGATTTTTGCATCGGCGTTGGCACCGAGTTTCTCGTAATTGGTGAAGGTCAGTACTGCAATACGCATACTGTTCTATTCAGTGGGTGAGGGTGATGGGTGTACAAAAAGAATCCACCCCAGCCGCGAGGCCGGGGTAGTGAGATTACTTAACGGATTCGACGAGCTTCTTGAACGTCTCAGGCTTCGTGCGAGCAAGTTCGGAGAGAACCTTGCGGTCGAGCTTGATGGACTTCTTCTTCAGCGCATTGATGAATACACTGTAGGTTGTACCGAGCTCGCGAAGTGCAGCGTTGAGGCGAACAGTCCAGAGATTGCGAGCGGTGCGCTTCTTCAGCTTGCGGCCAATGTAGGCCTGCATGCCGGACTTGAGCACAGCGGTCTTTGCAAGCTTGGTGAGCTTCTTGCGGCCCCACTTGAAGCCTTTGGTCTGCTTGAGCAGCTTTGCGCGCTTTGTCTGGCGCACGGTTCCACGTTTGACTCTTGGCATATTAGTTCGATGAAGGGGTCACCTTACGCTTTGGGGCCTTGCCAGCAAGGTAAGGAAGGGCACGCAAGATGGTCTTGCGCTTCGTCTCGCTCATACCAACATCACGGCGCTTCTTGCGCGTCTGGTTGCCGGTATCGCGGGAGTTGAAGTGGTCCTGCCCTGCGGTGCGGTGCAAAATCTTCTTGTTCTTGGTCACGCGCAGGCGCTTTGCGAATGCTTTGACCGTCTTGAGCTTAGGCATACAATTTGCTTGAAAACTTGCGATACTATACCCGAAAGGGGGAGAACACGCAAGGGGGTAAATCCCTAATAAATACTGGGTTTATGATGCGTCTGACTCAGCAGCATCGTCCTCATCGTCCGATTCTTCCTTATCATCGACCACGACATTGGCCTTGAGGGTACCAGCAACAAGGGCGGTGATCTTGTTGCCTTGGCGCTTCACTTCTTGCTCGATGGTCAGTTCTGCTGATTCACCAAGCTGCTTGATGAAGTCATGCATTACACCTTCGGCAATCTCGCGATGTGCCTGTTCGCGGCCGCGGAGGATCATTTCGATCTTCACCTTGTCGCCACGCTTGAAGAAGCGCAATGACTGTTGAATGCGGATATTCGTGTCGTGATCGCCAATGCGAGCACTGATACGGATACCTTTCACTTCTACAGCCTTTTGCTTCTGCTTCTTGAGGCGTTCCTCCTTGTCCTTCTGGTACTTGAACTGGCCGTAGTCTACGATTTTGCAGATTGGCGGGTTGACCTTGGGGTTGATTTCCACAAGATCATGTCCGTCACGTCGTGCAATTGCAATCGCTTCGTCGGTGCTGATTTCACCAATATGTTCACCATTGAATCCAATAACGCGTACCCGAGGTACACGAATGTGATCATTAAAGCGATAGACTGGTGCCGTATCCACCGGAGCGTAACGACGTTTGCGTGAAATGCGCATTGCGAGAGGGTCTTAGAATATGTGGAGAGTATAGGGGAGAAGGGGAGAACTGTCAATAAAAATGAGGAAGACCAGCACGAAGTCTATCGTGCTGGTCTTCAGTTGTGCTCACCAGGGCGTTCGCAGGATCTGCACCAACTCGGCGAGCGACGTCACCATGTGCGCGTTCTGCTGCGTACTGAACCATGTCCGGAGGTACGACGGCGTGTTCTCGTTCTCGAAGCAGATGATGTGCGCACCGCGCTGCTGCCACATCGCGAGGTCGAGCTCCCAGATGTCGCCGGCGACCGTGAGTCGCTGCGGTGACGCATCGTGTTGCTCGAGGAGGCCGTGCACGAGCTTGAGGTAGTGCGGCCGACGCACGTACACCTCGCGCTTCGTCATGCCTGGCACCCTGAAGGAGACCGGGAAGTCTGGCTCCCACCCATACAGCGAACCATCGTGGTCCAGGTCGAACTTCCGAGCCAGTCCATGTACGAGGTCGTTACTGACCGACTCGCAGACTTCTCGGACGCGGCGCTCGACGTGGTCTGTCTTCGAGTTCGTAACGATGCGGACCCGACTGTTGGGGTGGTTGATGTGTCGGAGGAGATGGTCTGCACCTGGCCGAAACGGAGGCGTGAACTTCGGGTAGCACGCGTTGTAGATCTCACTGATGATCGTCCTGCGCTGGGTCAGGCCTGTGAAGACACTGAGTTGATCGAAGATCATCTCAGCTACCGATCCGCATCGCAGGTACGGATCGGCAAGCCCAGGTGCCACAATGACGCCGCCATTGCGCATGCCATACTCCTCCGGATCCTCCCGAATGAGCTGGAGCTTTGCGGCAAAGGCACCTGCGACCCAGCTACGGTCAGTCTGGAGGATATGATCAGCGATGTAGCTGATGGCGCGCTCCTCATACGGATGCGTGCCGTCTTCATCCCGCGGTTCGCAGTCCGTGAATTGGCCGTCGAAGTCGAGGACAACGAACTCGTCCGGTGGAACCTCGAAAATGTAATCATCGGGGTTCGTGTGTGGTGCGCTATTCCGTGTCATTGGCACTCCTGCCCGTGGTAGTTGAAGTTGGGCGACGCGAGTGTAACACGTGTGTGAATTGCGTCAATCAGTATCGGGTAGCATCATAGTGTCAATTCCATTGCCCACCATAAGAAGTTCAAACGCGCATGCAATATGGCTCATTGCTCCTGGAGTGATCTACCGTGTGCAGCTGGATGATCTCGCTGTGATTACGCCAGAGCAGGTGCATGAGATCCTGCATGTGAGCTCGTCTGAGTTGCGGCATGTGGACAATTGTCGCAGAGTGTGATAGCCTTGCGGCACTAATCGTGGTGATTAGTGCAGAGAACGACTTCAGTTCACGAGGAATCCCGTGCACGAATCTTTTGGTGATATGGCGACGGCGGCGGAGCAGGAGATGCGCATGGTGCTCAAGCGCATCGCAGAAGGCACGCTTGAACAGTTTTTGCACGCGCTCCAGTCCGGGGTGCTGGATTCGCTGTTCGAACCGATCGAGGTGCTGATGCTCAGTGATGAGTGCACTGGCACTCTGCGCAGGCTCGGGTTTATGCAGGTGGGTGAGCTGCTGCGCCAGCAACGGTCATACTACCTACGAATGCTGACACAAGAACTCCTCAATGAGCTGCACCACGCACTCAAGGGGCGAGGGCATGACCTGGGCAGGTTCTACAGCGACCCGGTGAGCAAGTACCTGGGGGACGCGCTTGCGCTGGCGTACGCCGGACGCACGACTGCGCAGATCAGTGCGCATTTGGCGGCGTGCTATCAGTCTCTGCACTGACCGCTGGTGCGACAACGAACGACAGAGCCCTCGGTTCACAACAGGAACCGAGGGCTCTTCATATTTGTGGTGGAGATGGCGGGAGTCGAACCCGCGTCTGGAAGGATGTCCGCATCGAGTGTCCATACTGAGCACGCATGAGTATACGTGGTGGCAGCAGCATGCGTGCGAAGCCTGCCAACACGTTGCACCGGTTATTGTCCTACACGACGCGGTGCGACGTCATGCAGTACACCTCGGTATTACACCGCGTACTCACTAGAGGTATCGTGAGGGCGATGGGCTGGAGCTATTAGGCTGCAACCGGAGCGAATGAAGGCATTGCGAACGCCGAAGCGATCGAATTCTTCACGCGCGAGAATACGTTTGCACGTAGACTGTTTGACGGGGATTAACGAGCGTCCGTCCGCTCGGTATGCTACGACACGTCCATGAACCTCCCATCGAAACCGGGCATCCCCGTTGTTTGATGAACGTGAAGTTAGCGACGTGCCTTCATGGCACGTGCGACCTCACGATCGGATTCACGACGTTTGATAGTGTCTCGTTTGTCAATGGTCTTCTTGCCACGTGCAAGACCGATCTCGATCTTGATGCGACCTTTCGCAGTATAGACAGAAAGTGGCACGATCGTCAATCCATCGCGCGTCTTTTTGCCCAACAAATTCAGGATTTGTGACTTGTGTAACAGGAGCTCACGGGAGTGCTCAGGATCATAGCTCACCGCAGGGTTGCTCTTCGCATAGCGACTGATGTGTGCATTGGTGAGCATGGCTCGTTCGCCACGAAATGTTACAAAGCTTTCGGTGAGGCGCATGCCACCTGCGCGTACGGATTTCACTTCGTCACCAGATAACACAATACCAGCCTCGATGGTTTCGAGGATCTCGTAGTTGAATCGTGCGGTTCGGTTGGTGGCAAGTGTAGGCATACACAATTGTGCAAGCTCACTATATACGCTACACTGACGATAGTCTAGCCTCTATCATATGCGCGAATATTCTATCACTATAAGTACGAAGTCGATCGTGAAGCTCATCGTCACGCTCGCAGTTCTCTGGTTCGCGTACATGATCAGCGACATCTTGTTCATGTTGTTCTTCGCGCTGGTCTTTGCTGCGATCATTGATCCGGCTGCTGACTGGTGTGAGCGCTACCGCATTCCGCGATCTGTCGCCGTTCTGGGTGTTTTCGTATTACTGGTAGGGTTACTTGTACTTATTGGTATCATGATTGTTCCAGCTATTGCAGCACAGGCGCGTGATTTGGTAACGAATCTCGCAGTGCAGTGGGATAGTGTTGCAGGAAATATTGATGCATTTCGTCATGTGACAGGGGAGGGTGGAATGGGTACTGCGCTGCAGTCGAGTATTGATAGCGTACGCAGTTCGTTGCAAGCAAGTTTTGGCACCGTCTTCACTACGATCACGGGCTTCTTCGGTGGTATTTTCACATTCCTTTTTGTGATGGTGCTCTCATTCTATATGGTGGTGGAGCGCGATGACATGCGTCGTGCATTGCGTACGGTAGTTCCTGACCAGTACCAACCATTTGTGAATCGAATTCTCATGAAGGTGCGTGTGATGCTCGCGCAGTGGGTACGTGGACAGTTAACACTGTGTCTTGTGATCGGTGTTCTCACGTATATCGGATTTGCAAGCATCGGCGTGCCGTATGCTGGTGTACTTGCGTTGATCGCGGGGTTGCTTGAGCTGGTTCCGTACGTCGGTCCTGTCATTGCTGCCATCCCTGCAGTATTTTTTGCCTTCACAGTCTCGCCGTTTATCGCGCTTGTTACATTGATCTTCTGCTGGGTGATCCAGTTGCTTGAGAATAATCTCATTGTTCCGAAGATCATGCAGAAGGCTGTGGGTCTCAATCCGCTCATCAGCATCGTAGCAATTTTGATCGGTGCAAAACTTGCAGGTGTGATCGGGGCGTTACTTGCCGTACCAGTTGCTACCGCGATTCTCATTATTAGTAAGGAAATAGCAGCGGGTAATGATGGAGATGACGAGATTCCCGAAGCTGAATCAACGGTTGATGCGTATAGGATTGTGCGTTCGTAATTGTACGAGTCGCATATGTACACTCCGTTCACGAATGCACTCCTCCTCTCACTCCTTATTGGGGCAGGATTGTGGAGTGTTTCTGCGGTTCCTATTGCGTACTGGTTCGTTGCAGCTGTTGCCACGCTGGCAGTACAAGTATTTCTGTTGTTCTTTGCATTATACCCTGCAGGAGGCACACCTATTCGAAGTATCACGATTGCGCAAGCATTGTGGATCACCGCAGGTGCGATTGGGTTGATCCTACTGACTGATACTGCTTGGGTGCAGGTGATTGTAGTGTGCATGTCCGTGATACTACTTTTGATCAACCAGTATCATGCAGTTCGATTCGTAGAGGTACCTGGCCAGCGTTCACGGGTGGTGC
>JACCDK011965742.1_pt1 | contig 18607 bp, 22 predicted proteins | sample 7445871 | NCBI WGS metagenome assembly JACCDK01 (sample SAMN15323436, study PRJNA562643) | freshwater metagenome | isolation source: river surface water | place: USA:Blue River Watershed | collected 2017-08-15
AAGCACGTGAGCAATTCCAATTATGTACGTACAAGCGTCTAATTGACATCTTCTCGTCTTCTGCTAAAACAGTTGATGCCTTGATGAAGTTGGAATTACCTTCAGGTGTTGATGTAGAAATCAAAGTTTAGTTTTTTGTTTCTACAAAAAAATGAAGCCATCCGTCATCCGACGAATGGCTTTTTTTATTTATTCAAATGATAAACCGGCGCCTGCTCCCAATCTACTTCACGCTCCGCCTGCAACAAATCAATCATTGGAAAAGCATCAATTATAGCCTCTAGTTTATCCATTGCAGCACTTAAACCATAATACGACTTAAATTGTCGAATCTTACTTAATCCAGGTACCATGGGCTGATGCGCATCAAAATCACGAGGATGAAAATAGGTCATTATGTACTCGCTTCTCGACCAAAAATGCTTCAAAACTGGCAATGGCAATAACCTGAAATAGCCTCCTCCAGAAAAGACCAACGACTTCCCAAAAACACTCGCCAAATTGATCGGAAACTCCTTCAATCGAGCACCGCCTAAATCGACCCAAGAAGGCTGCGCCGTTGGAAAATCTTCAAATCCACCATGTGCCCTTTTAGCCGGGAAAACCGAACAATCAATTTCAATACCGTGCGCTACCAAGGCCTCAAACACCCACTTGTTCGATTGCATCAAGGAAAATCCAGGTGCTCTGTAACTGCGTACTTTCTTGCCTATAACATCTTCTAAGGTTTGAATCGATCGACTTAAATCTGCCGCAAAGACTTTTTTATCTTGCTCATAGGCTAACTGATGCATATGCGAATGCGTACCAATTTCATAGCCTGCTGCATCAATTTTTCGAATTACCTCCGGATATTTTTCGGCCACCCAACCCAAACAAAAAAAAGTGGCTTTCACTTTTTTTCGGTCCAATAAATCCAAAATTCGGTCACAATTGGCATGAATTCTGCTTTCAAACTTATTCCATTCCGCCTCTGACCTGGTATCGGCGTGATCCAAGATGTGAAACCATTCTTCAATATCAAAGGTTAGAATATGCATCTACTACCATTTAAAAAATTTAGCCCCATTTCGTTTAAATTCCAGCACATCCTTTTTCGTTGGAAAAGAAAAATAGGTCATTTCCTCTGCAGGATTTGGAATTAACACTACTTGATCCTCTTTAATTTTCCGAATCGCGTTAATGATCAAATCAATGCCAATTTTCTTTGTTTTTTGAATCAGTTCCTCCTGACTCATATTACCAATTTCCACTCGCTCCTGCTCTATGATCGGACCCGAATCAATCCCTTCATCAACAAAAAACACCGAAACCCCCGTTTCTTTTTCTCTATTTTTCAAAACCCAAAAACTAGGCATTAGTCCTCGGTATTTGGGCAACAAGGCCGTATGTAAATTAATTGTCCCCTTCGACGGCAAGTTAATCAAGTCCTTTTTAAAAATCTGATTTCCCCCAATGGAAACAAATAAATCAGGCTGGTATCCCGCTAATATATCTAAATTTGCCTTAGAATTTATCGAACCAGTTAGACGAATCAAAGGAATTTGATTTTTGTGATGGAATTGAGTTAAATTATTTCCAGGTGTCAATTTGGCTAATATATATTTGATGGAATAATAGAGGAAAAACTCAAATCCAAAAACCTGGAAGGTCTTTTTTGTTTTTTCCCAAAAAGTCTCTCTTTTTCCGAAAGGCGACACGTCAAACAGCACGGTGGCAGCCCACTCAACCCCTCTAGGCAAACCCTTCAAAAGAGAAGGCATCGCTTTGGGTAAGAAAAAAGGATCATCCTGAGTCAAAACAACTATCTTCATTTTTTATTTAACAAATAACTGACTAATTTTTCGAAGTGGTTTGAGCCACAAGGTAAAAAAATAGGGTTTAAATCCATTTACCTTCCATGCTTTTCGGTCTTCTAAGTTGGCTTTCAAACGATGCTTCCAACTCGCATTACTCGTCCCTCCAGTTCTCATACGTACTAATACACTAGGCAAATAAGCTACTTTTACATCTTTTTTATACAAAGCTCGCAACATCCACTCATAATCACCAGAACAAGTAAAATCGGTTCGATACGAGCCTGTTTGCTCAAGCAATTTTCGAGATGTGTAGAACGATAAATGAGGTGGCATCCAGCCATACAACCAATTAGAATCCTGATAAGGACCTGCGACCCAATTTCGAACTATTTTATTGGTATTATCTGAGTCCACATATTGTTTATCACCATATAAGGCAAGGGCACCTGTTTCTTCAAATTTTCGAACAACAGAAGAAATTACCTCTTTATTCGGATAAAAATCATCCGCTCCAATCATTCCAATAATATCACCCGTTGCACGCTCTAATCCCTTATTGATGGCATCATAAATCCCTTTATCAATTTCGGAAATAAAGTGAATCTTTCCTTCAAAGGATTTCAAAATATCCAATGTTCCATCCGTTGAACCTCCATCAATCACCCAATATTCTAGATTTGGATAATCCTGAGAAAGCACACTTTCAATCGTTTGCTGAATTGTCGACGCACAATTAAAGCTCGCTGTAAGAATGGAAACTTTTAACATGAGACAAAGGTATAAAATTATTTTCTGAGGAACATTTGATAGTTTATAATTTTTCCCTACCTTTGCAAACCCAATTCAGACCTAAAGAAGGTTTAAATATTAAGCAAATGAAAAGAACGTTTCAACCATCGGTAAGAAAGAGAAAAAACAAACACGGATTCCGTGAGAGAATGTCTACTGCTAACGGACGTAGAGTATTAACTGCTCGTCGTGCAAAAGGACGTCATAAATTGACTGTATCTGACGAAAAAAGAGGTAAATAAGCAGATTTAGCTTTTAGAAGGGGCTTTTTCGGCTAATAAACAATTCCTGCCGTGAATTTCACTTTCCCTAAATCAGAGCGCTTAAACCAAAAAAAAGTCATCGAAATACTTTTTCAAAAGGATAATCCAATTGTTTCACAGCAATTTGTTTATCCTTTTCGTGTTTTGAGTCTAAATCAAGATACAAATTATACAACACCTCAGATCTTAATTTCCATTACTAAAAAACGTTTCAAAAAAGCCGTAGATCGAAATTTATTGAAGCGTAGAACTCGAGAGGCCTATCGCCTTCATAAACCTTTTTTCCATGAAATAAATGGAAAAAAATTGCCACAATACATTGCATTTATCTATATTGGTAATACAATCGAATCGTTTCAAAAAATTGAAAAGAAAATGATTGCCTTATTAGAGCTTTTACATGAAAAAAATTAAAATCTGGCTGGTCAGTAGTATTTTAACACTTGTCTTGGGTATTGTGGCCTTTCGATCAGATGATCGATTGTTTGAAATTGCCAAAAACCTAGAAATCTACTCTGCTGTCATCAAGGAATTAAATAAATTTTATGTAGATGAAATTGACCCAAGTGTATCCATCAAAACTTCCATCGATGCTCTTTTGAAAAGTTTTGATCCTTACACAGTGTATTATCCGGAAGACGAGGTAGATGATTTTTTAACCATGACAACTGGCAAATACCAAGGTATCGGGGTAATCGTGGAAAAGATTGAAAATAAATTTTATTTTACCCAAATTGAGGAGAATGGTCCAGCCTTCAAAGTTGGTATTCAAACGGGAGATCAAATTCTTTCTATTAACGGAATCGATTTAAGTCAAAACCCATCCATTGAACCCTCTAAGCTCATTAAAGGACAAGCAGGAACTGACCTGTACATGAAAATTTTAAAGGCAAATAATCAACAAACTGTTGATTTAACCATAAAAAGAGAAACGGTTGTACTCAAAAATGTTTCTTTTCATAACATGCTTAACCAAACAACTGGTTATATCCAGTTGGACGATTTCAATGCCACAGCAGCCAAAGAAGTAAAAACTGCTTTTCTTGATCTTAAAAGAGCTGGAATGAAAAAACTGATATTGGATTTAAGAGGCAATCCGGGTGGACTGTTAACGCAAGCGGTTGATGTTTGTAACTTATTTCTTCCCAAAGACAAAAAAATTGTCGAAACAAAGGGCAAAGTAGAAGAATGGAACAAAAACTATAAAACGTTAAATCAAGCGTTAGATACAGAAATTCCAATGGTCGTACTCATCAATGGGTACTCTGCATCTGCTGCCGAAATTGTAGCTGGTGTACTGCAAGATTACGATCGCGCGATATTGGTCGGACAAAAAAGTTATGGGAAAGGGTTGGTGCAAATTACCCGCGACTTACCTTATCGAACCAAAATAAAAATTACAACTGCCAAATATTACATCCCAAGTGGGCGATGTATTCAGGCAATTGATTACCATCATAAAAATGAAAACGGTAAGGGCACTCGCCTCAATGATTCAAGTGCCAAGACTTTTTATACCCTTCATAAAAGACCTGTAAAAGATTCAGGCGGCATTCAACCAGATATTTTTGTGTCCAATGAACTTGACTTGGACTTTTTAAAAGCCTTATATACGAAAGATTTATTTTTCTTATTTAGCCTCGAGTATTACAAGGCTAATAACAAAATGAATGGGCCTAAAGATTTCAAATTGTCTGAGAATGATTTTTTACAATTTATTCAATTTGTAAAAAGTAAAAAATTTGCATACGAGAGTCCCGTTTTTGTAAAAATAAAGGAACTACAAGAATTGGGTAAAAATGAAAAAATGAGCCAAGATTTAATGAATCAGATACTACAATTGAAAAATAATGAAGATTTAAATCTGGATCATTTAATGATGAAATTTAAATCAGAAATTAAAGAACTAATCGAACAAGAAATTATTGTTCACTATTTTCTTCAAAATGGTGCAAAAGAATGGTCCATTTCTAAAGATAAATCCATTCAAGAAGGACTCAACATATTAAATAAACCTGCCTCTTACCAATCCATCTTACGTATAAATGGAAGCAATTAATATTCTTGGTATTGAAACTTCTACACATCATTGCTCGGTTGCCTTTTTTCAAAACGGTAACCTAATTGCCAATCGATTGCTTTCAGAAGAAGGATCTCATTCCAAAATGTTAACGCTATTAATTGACGAAATTTGCAAGGAAGTTTCTATTTCTCTTGAGAATTTACATGCTATCGCGGTTTCTATTGGTCCAGGATCCTATACGGGTTTACGCATTGGATTGTCTACCGCCAAAGGCCTATGTTATGGGAACGACCTGCCCCTGATCTGTTTAAATACCTTACACATCTTGGCAGAAGCTGCAAAAGTAAAATATCCAGAGCACCTACTTTGTCCGATGATCGATGCCCGAAGAATGGAAGTTTACACCTGTTTATTAAATTCCAAAGGAGAGGAATTGATTCCTACGCAAGCAAAAATTTTGACTGAGGATTTTCTTTGTGATACAAATCAAAAAATCATTGCCTTTGGCAATGGTTCTTCAAAATGGAAAGAAATTTGTAATCATACCACGCTTCAATTTGAATCAAACTTTGATTACCCCAATGCAGTGTTCATGGGCAAACTTGCGAATGATTATTATTTGAACAAAAAATTTGAAAATCTTGTTACCATAGAACCAACCTATTTAAAGGAATTTATGGGCACTCAGCCTAAAAAATTACTCTAACATGGAAAACGAAATTGTAAATAAAGTCGCGAATTCTGGACTCATTCAATTGGATCTTGAAGATTTAAGACCCATTGGAGAAAGAGTCTTTTTTGATATCAAACCTCTACTTTATCAAGAATTAGTCTTGAAAGAAAAAGATTTTCGTACTTTTTTGGCAGAACATGATTGGTCTTATTACCAAGGAAAATATGTAGCCATCGGTTGCTCGGCAGATGCTATCATACCTACCTGGGCTTTTATGCTGCTTTCAATTCATCTTACACCCTATGCAAAACGTATCGTAGAAGGAAATTTACAAGATTTAGAAAACGAATTATATCGAGAAGTAATTGATACGCTCAACTTAGAGGAGTATAAAGAAGCAAGAATCGTAGTAAAAGGATGTTCAAAAGAAAGTGTACCCCTATCTGCTTATATTTATTTAAGTACTAAATTGCAGCCGATTGCCAAAAGTTTGTTTTTTGGCGAGCCTTGCAGCACGGTTCCATTGTTTAAAAAGAAGTAAAAAATACATGTCTCAACAACCTCAAGAGCAATATCAATTTGTAGAAGAAATTGTTAATACGAATATACCCAATGCAGGTAAAATTCATGAATTAGAATTTTTTTATGGAGGTAATTTCAATTTGGCCGTTCGAATAAAAATTGATTTAGGTGAGTTTTTTATTAAATGGAGTCTAGGAGAAGATCATGGTCTTTTTGAGGCCGAAGCAAAAAATTTACAACTATTAGCACAGACTCATTCCGTTTCAGTACCTGAGGTTATCGCATACGGAAAACACCAAGAGAAAGATTTTTTAATCATGGAATGTATTCATTCCATCGAAAAAGCACCTACTTATTTTAGTGATTTAGGAGAAAAATTAGCTACTCTTCACAAAAACTCTCACCGCAATGGCTTTGGACTGGATTATGATAATTTCATAGGAGCAAGTGAGCAAAAAAACGATTGGAAGACTTCTGGAATTGATTTTTTCATTGAAAACAGATTATTATTTCAAATAGAAAAAGCGCTATACAATCGTAAAATTGAAACTGAACTAGCAAAAAAATTTGAACGTTTTTTCAAAGAAATTCCTGCCATTTTTCCAAATGAAAAATCATCTTTGTTGCATGGCGATTTATGGAATGGCAATACGATGGTAAATGAAAAAGGTTTAGCAACCTTAGTCGATCCAACTTGTTACTATGGATTCAGAGAATCTGAAATTGCCTTTACGACAATGTTTGGCGGGTTTGATGAAACATTTTACACCGTCTATCATGAACAATTTCCTTTAGAAAAAGGATTTCACGCTAGAATTCCATATTATAATTTATATCCACTATTGGTGCATGTTAATCTGTTTGGCGAGGGGTATTTACCTACCATTCAAACCATCTTGAAACCATTTTAATCTCTTTCTAACCAATTTAAAATGGTTTGATCTGGGTTTTGAATAGTAGGAAAAAATTGAATAAGTTTCCTTAGAATTTCTTCAACGACAGCATCCGGGCAAGAAGCTCCACAAGTCAACATCACTCGAACATTTTCTTTCTTGGGAATATAATTTGAGCTTACAATTTCTTGCTTGCGACTAACATCAAAATGTATAATCTCTGAATCAGAAAGTAATTTTTCAGAAGAGCTGATGAAATAAGTTGGTAATTGATGGCTACAAAGTTCAACAATATGTGATGTATTTGAAGAATTGTACCCACCAGCAACAAGAGCAAAATCTGCCTCTTCCCTTAGCAAACCATAAGTAGCATTTTGATTATCATTCGTCGCATAACACAAGGTGTCTCGTGTATCCGCGAAATGCTCTTGTAGATTTTCAGCTGTTAATTGATAATATTCGAGCATTGTTTGTTTCAATAAATCCACAATTTCTTGTGTATCCGAAGCTAACATCGTGGTCTGATTCACCACTCCAATTTTTTGTAAGTGTTGTTGTGGATTAAAATCTGATGAGTACTGGCCCTCAAATTCTTCAAAAAATTCGCTTGCAGTTTTCTCATTTCTTAAATAAGGCACTAATCTTCTAGCCTCTTCTATATCTTTTAAGATTAAAGTAGGGGCATTTTCCTTTGAATGAGAAAAAGTTGCTTTGGTTTCTTCATGACTTGGCTTACCATGGACAATCACTGAATATTCCTTTTGACCAATGCTACTTGCACGGTTCCAAACCTTTTCCACAAACGGACAAGTTGTATCATAGGAATACGGATTAATTCCAATAGTTGATAATTTATTCTGTATTTCTATCGTAGTTCCAAAGGCAGGTACGATCACAATATCATCATTTCTTAGTTCATCCCAATCAATCAATTGATTGCCTTTTGTATCCAAGATAAACCGCAATCCCCTATCTTGCAAATCTGCATTTACTGCTGGATTATGAATCATTTCAGAAAGTAAAAAAATCCTTTTTCCTTTGTGTTCCTCAATAATGCGATAGGCGATTTCAACTGCATTTTCAACCCCATAACAAAAGCCAAAATGCCTTGATAAAAAAACCGTCAAAGAACCGAAATCAATAACAGACGGAGAAAAGTCCTTTTTCAATTTGTCTTTCAAACGTCTTTTTTCTTTAATTCTACTAATCAAATCACTTTTAAAAAGTGTAGGTATAGAAAATGACTTCATTTTTTTTATTTTTCTCTTTTCAGGTTTATTTAATTGATAAAACCTCAATTGGGGCAACTGGAACTCCATTTTACTCAAATAATAATGATAATTTTTAATAGGCGCTAGTTATTTTGTCACAAAAATAAAATACATAAATGGTTAGATATGTAAAAATACCTAAAAAAACACATATTTATTTGGTTGTTTCAAATCCTTATAACTAATTTTGTATTTGAATGGGCCACTAAATTTAATGAAAGCCGTGTAAAAGCTTATGAAAAGCCAAGATTCAATGCTTAAAACTAAAAAAAATTTAGCTAGCCGTTTTTCGGTGGGTAGGCTTTATCTGTACATGATTCACAATCCTGTGAATATCCTATATACGGGTCTTTTTATTGTCGTATTCTTATTTTCTTACCAAAACACTTTTAGTAAGAAAAAACAATTACAGTCTAATTTTTCAGGTAAAATTGAATTTGAAGGAGAAGAATCACATCGCATTTTAACACAAAATGCTAGTGCAACTTATCAAGTAGAGGGTGGTGTTAATGTTTTAACTATTAAAGCTTCTGATGAGAAAAATCTAGAATCTGTTTTTATTAGACTATTAGATGTTAATGGTACCGGTACATATTTTATCCCTGGTAGCGGCAATAATAATAACATAGGTAATATTATCAAAAACCTGAATAATTATAACGACAAAGATAATTTTTACGTTGCTACATTACCTAACTCTGAAGGTATCTTAAGCGGTGTTGGAAGAATTAACATAACCAAGCTAGATGACGACCTAGTGGAGGGTAACTTAATTTTAATTTCAAACAACCCTAAAGGAGAGCAAGCCGTTCTGGAGTCTGCCAAATTCAGTATTGCCATTAAATAATATGGAATTTGATCCTAAAAGTGTGCAAGAAGACTGGGAAACTATCTTAGAATTCATACATACTAATTTTGGAAAAAAACCAACTGATGTGGATTCTGTTCTGTTTATCATTGGTGTTCAGGAATTAGGAAAAGGTCACCAATACTTTACAAAAGAACAGAAGCAAGATTTATTGCACATCGCAACATGTAAAGTTTTAAGTTTCTCGGGTTTTTATGAATTGGAAGGTCTAGATCAGGATGGCTGGCCACATTGGAATTTAGCAAAAAACGTGCCTTCACTTCCATTAAAAGAACAAGAAATTCTTTTAAAAGCACATATTATTCATTATTTTAAATCAGAAGTCTTCGCGTGAAAATTTTCAGTTACAATGTAAATGGTATCCGAGCTGCTATGCAAAAAGGATTTATCAGTTGGCTTAAAGAGTCTGATCCTGATGTCATTTGCATTCAAGAAATCAAAGCCGAAAAAGACCAAGTAGATGTTGCAGCCATTGAATCTCTAGGATATCACACTTATTGGTTTTCCGCGCAAAAAAAAGGGTACTCTGGGGTAGCCATCTTTACAAAAATTGCGCCGAAACACATTGCCTATGGATGTGGAATAGAAGAATATGATGTAGAAGGGAGAGTTTTACGAATTGATTACGACCATATATCAGTGATGAGTGTATACATGCCATCGGGTACAACAGGAGATGTACGTCAAGACTTTAAAATGAAATGGTTAAGTGATTTTTATGCATACATTCAAAACTTAAAAAAAGATATTCCTCATTTGTTAATTTCTGGCGATTACAATATTTGCCATAGAGAAATTGATATTCATAATCCAAAATCCAATGCCAATAGTTCAGGTTTTTTGCCTGAAGAAAGAGCTTGGATTAGCCAATTTTTAGATGGAGGATTCATTGATACATTCAGGCATGTCAATCAAAATCCACATCATTACAGTTGGTGGAGTTATCGGGCTGGATCTCGTGCCAAAAATCTTGGCTGGCGAATTGATTACCACATGGCAAGTCAGGAACTCAAAGATAAAATACAAAATGCCCATATTCACCCAGATGCCTTGCATTCTGACCATTGTCCCATTTCAGTTGAACTTCAATTTTAATTATGATTTACGAAAAACACCTATTTATTTGTACAAACGATAAAGATGCCCCTAAAAAGTGTTGCGGATCCGAACATGGCATGGAATTAATCAATGCTTTAAAAGAGACTCTTCAAGCAAGTGGATCTGAAAAGAAAATTCGAATTCAAAAAGCTGGTTGTTTGGATGTGTGCGGAAAAGGTCCTGCAATGGTTGTGTTTCCTGAAGGTGTTTTCTATGGCAACGTACAGTTGGAGGATGTTAAAGAAATTGTTGAAAAACATTTAAAAAACGATGAAATTGTCAATCGTTTACAAATTGGCTAAATTGCATCATGATTTATCGATTTTATCCAACTTTACTCAATTCCTATTCAATGTTTTTGAATCAAACAAAAGATTCAAATGGGAAAATTATCGTAGATGAAATTGAAATGATTGAACGCATCAATCGAGTAAAGAAACCAACCACTGGCGCTCAACAAAAGGGTATCGACTTTGAAAAGGCTGTCACCCTCGGACAAGGCGAAGAGTTTTTTAATGAAGCAATTATTGAAAAAACTCGAAAATTATTACCACCCAAGTATAAGACTCAATTCTATGTGGAAGCTCGACATAAGAACAGCCAAATTTATGGCTATGTTGATATTGTCAGTGAAGCTTCTGCCTACGATTTAAAAACCACAAGCTTTTATTCTCCCAATCGTTTTTTAAATAACCATCAAAATTTATATCTACTTGGTTTACAAAAATATGGGATTGAACAATTAGATTATATCATCACTGATTTCAATGAGGTTTATGTTGAATCCTATTATTTAAATTCATATGATTTCAATCCACTTTTTTTAGAAGTCGAATCTTTCGTCCATTTTATAGAAGAAAATAAAAGATTTATACGAGATAAAAAAATTGTTGACCGAAAGGCCAATGATGCTCAACTCAGTTTATTCGATTAAATCTTTATCCAATTTTTTAGTTCGGAAAGATTAGTAATAATGCGCTCTGAACTACTTTTTTCTGAATGTTCACAAAAATGAATAGACGGAATTCCTACTTGCTCAGCTCCCCAAACATCTATTTTTTCATGGTCACCAATCATTATTGCTTCATTAGAATTGCAATTTGCTAGAGACAAAGCAAATCGGTAAAATGCTGGATCAGGCTTTTTTGAATTCGCCACTTCTGAGGTTATTATGTGAACAAAATAATGCTTCAGGCCAGAGCCTGAAATTTTTATTTCTTGGACATCACTGAATCCATTTGTTAAGACATATAAAGGATACCTGCTAGCTAATTCTTGGATAATTTCAGATGCACCCGCAATCAATTTAGTTTTTCTAGGAGTTCGATGTAAAAATTCATTTCCAAAATCTTCATAAGGTCCAACCACCCCAATTGCATCAAAGACTTTTCTAAATCGCGTATCGCGTAAGGTTTGCTGGTCAATCTTTCCAAATTGGTAATCTTCCCACAATTGATAATTTACACGCTGGTAAATATCAAAAAATGAATCGAATGAATGATTGCTCAATTCATACAACTGAAATTCTTGAAATAGTTCAGTTAATGAATCTTTGGCATTAGCATCATGATCCCATAAGGTGTGGTCCCAGTCAAAAAAAATTGCTTTTGGTGTAAAAATCATACAACAAAAGTAATAATAAGTTACCTTTGTCTATAACCAAATTTGTATGCAGCATCAATTAAATTTAAAAAAGCCTTTAGCATTTTTTGACCTTGAAACCACCGGAATTCAAATCCAAAAAGATAGGATTGTAGAAATTGCCATTGCAAAGGCCAATATTGATGGAAGCATAGAAGTAAAAACAAGGAGAATAAATCCTGGCATTCCCATTCCATTAGAAGCTTCCCTTGTACATGGAATATACGATGAGGATGTAAAAGATGAACCCGTTTTTAGACAAGTGGCCAAATCTTTGGCACAATTTTTAGAAGGTTGCGATTTGGCAGGGTTTAATTCAAACAAATTTGACGTACCCATGTTAATTGAAGAATTTTTAAGAAATGATATTGAATTTGAACTTAAAAACAGAAAATTAATAGATGCCCAACGAATTTTCCATTTGATGGAGCCAAGAAATCTTTCCGCAGCTTATAAATTTTACTGTCAAAAAGAATTAATCAATGCCCACTCGGCAGAGGCAGACGTTTTGGCTACCTTAGAAGTATTAAATGCACAAGTGAAGTATTATGAAAATGTTCCTAGGACTGATGAGGATGGAAAAGAAATTTTTCCAATTCAGAACGATATGAACGTTTTAAGCCAATTAACTACTAATAATTTAATTGATTTTGCAGGCCGAATGGTATATAATAAGGACCAAGTTGCTGTCTTCAATTTTGGTAAACATTTAGGAAAACCAGTAATTGACGTATTAAAGTCCGACCCTTCTTACTACGATTGGATCATGAAGGGAGAGTTTCCTTTGGATACCAAAAGAAAATTAACAGAAATTAAATTGAAAGGATTTCAACGTTAATCGATTTTTTATTCCATTTTTTCAGTTTATTTAGTATTTTTGCCACGCAAAAAAGCTTTCAATGATTTAATAAAAAATTGAAATTGTAACCGACTGATTTATGCAATCTATACCAGATATCATTAGAACTATTCCTTTAACTCACTACATTTTATTGAGCTCAGCTTTATTTTGTATTGGTGTTTTAGGAGTTTTAACCAGAAGAAATGCAATCATTGTTTTTATGGCAATTGAATTGATGTTAAATGCAGTTAATTTATTACTTGCTGCCTTTTCATCCTATTTTTCTGATCCAGCTGGTCAAATATTTGTATTTTTTATTATGGCCGTTGCAGCTGCAGAGGTAGCTGTTGGATTGGCCATAATTGTCATGATATATCGTAATATTCAGACAATTGATATTGGATTATTGAATAAATTAAAAAATTAAAAAGAAATTCGCCAAAAGCTATTGATATATGTCATCAGTACTACTTATACCTCTTTTACCATTTATCGGATTTCTGATCAATGGATTAGCCTACCCAAAACTTTCTAAAAAAATCGCTGGAATCATCGGTACTATTCCGCCATTGGCTGCCTTTGCCTTATCCATACAATTGTTTTTGAATTTTGATGGAAATGCACAAATTATTCCCATCACAGATTGGATTCAAGTGGGGGAATTATCCATTCCTTTAGCTTTGCAAATTGATCAATTATCGATCATGATGTTGCTAATCATAACTGGGGTAGGAACATTGATTCATGTATATTCAAGTGCTTACATGTCGCATGATAATGGATTTGGTAAATTCTTTGCCTTCTTGAATTTGTTTGTTTTTTTCATGCTGATTTTGGTTCTTGGTTCAGGCTTCGTAACCTTATTCATTGGTTGGGAAGGGGTTGGATTGTGCTCATACTTGTTAATTGGTTTTTGGAATCAAAAAAATAGTTATGGTGATGCAGCAAGAAAAGCATTCATCATGAACAGAATTGGCGATTTAGGCTTTTTAATCGGTATATTTTTATTGTTTCAAGAATTTGGAACAGCATCATATCAAGAAGTTTTTGAATCAGTTAAATCGGGATCTGGCAATAACCTGGGTTTAATTGCATTTTGTTTATTTATTGGTGCGATGGGTAAATCAGCCCAAATACCTCTCTTCACTTGGTTACCAGATGCAATGGCTGGACCAACCCCTGTATCTGCTTTAATTCACGCGGCAACCATGGTGACTGCCGGCATTTACATGGTCATTCGGGCCAATGCATTGTTTGAGTTAAGTCCAGAAGTATTACATTTTGTTGGATGGATTGGTTTAGTAACCGCCTTGTTAGGTGCTGCAATTGGCCTATTCCAAAATGATATCAAAAAAGTATTAGCCTACTCCACCGTTTCCCAATTAGGTTACATGTTTATGGGTTTAGGTGCATCGGCGTATACGGCTTCATTCTTTCATGTAATGACACATGCTTTCTTCAAGGCGTTATTGTTCTTAGGTGCTGGTTCTGTCATTCATGCTATGTCAGATGAACAAGATATTCGTAAAATGGGTGGCTTGAAATCTAAATTACCCATAACCTACCTTACCTTTTTACTTGGTACCATTGCCATCGCAGGAATTCCACCTTTTGCTGGATTCTTTTCGAAAGATGAAATTTTAGCTCATTTATATCATCACAACATCTTAATGTGGAGTTTAGCCATTATTGGTTCTGCCTTAACTTCATTTTACATGTTCAGGGTGTTTTTGGTAACATTCCATGGAGATTTTCGAGGAACAGACCATCAAGCGGCTCATTTACATGAATCGCCTATAGCAATCACAATACCTTTAATTATTTTAGCAATTTTTTCAGTTGGAGGAGGCTTAATTAATTTACCCGCATTTGTAGGTGGCAATGAATTTTTGGCACATTGGTTAAATCCTATTTTACCTGAAGGGGCTAATGAATCTTTAGAAGTTCATTTTGCCAGTTTAGAATTTTTAGCTCCTTTAGCCGCAGCATTTTTGCCTGCAATTTTTGCTTTTCAGGTATACGGTAGTAAAAAATCAGTACCGCCTGCAGATGCAGACATCCGTGGAATTCAGAAAATCATTTATGATAAATTTTACATTGATGAAGCCTATGATTTCATTTTTGTAAAACCAATTAATTTTTTGTCAAACTTTTTCCATCAATTTATTGACTTCCTTATAATCGACTTATTGGTTGAAACCGTAGGAAAAATTGTGAAAAGTAGTTCTAATGAACTCCGAAAAATTCAAACGGGAACAATTGGATTTTACGTTTTTATGATGGTGGTTTCCATTGCTATTATTTTAGCATGGACACTTAAAAGTTGGATGTTTTAATAAACAAATTAAAAAGGAATGTATTTATTATTTGTACTTTTATTTCCGTTGTTGCTTGGCAGTTTTCTTTTAATAGCTAAGCCTGCCAAAGCCTTCAGCTTTGCCTTATTGGGGTCGATTGTCGAATTAATCATCAGCATCTTAATGTTGAGCCAGGCAAAAGAATCAACTGGATTAAGTGAATTCGTTCTACCTTGGATTCCAGAAGCTGGATTGAAGTTTGCCTTATTTGTTGATGGAATCAATGGAGTATTGATATTATTAAGCACTCTTTTGGTACCCTTTATAATCGGTTCAACTGCCAACTCTGAAAAGTCGAGTGATGCCAGATATTTAGGATTGATTCTAATCATGCAGGCTGCAATGCTGGGGGCCTTTTTAGCGAAAGATGCCTTTTTATTTTACTTCTTTTTTGAAGCCTCACTACTACCCATTTATTTCATCATAAACCTATATGGTGGTGAAAATAGAAATCCTATTTCTTTTAAATTCTTTGTATATACATTGTTCGGATCTTTATTTTTATTGATTGGATTAATTTATGTTTATTTAAGAACTCCAGGTCAAATACCTTCCGCTGACTTTGAAACTTTATATCAAACAGCCTCTATTTTAAGCACCAAAGAACAAAATTTATTGTTTTTAGCATTTTTTGTTGCATTTGCCATCAAAATGCCAATGTTCCCTTTTCATACTTGGCAACCAGATACGTATACAGTAGCTCCTGCCCAAGGAACTATGATGCTTTCAGGTATCATGTTAAAAATGGGAACTTATGGAGTTATCCGAATGATAATTCCGATGTTTCCTGCAGGTATTGCAAATTGGGGGGGCGTGGTCATTATATTATCAGTAATTGGCGTATTGTATGGCTCTATCATTGCAATTCAACAAAAAGACATGAAGCGATTACTTGCTTATTCATCATTTGCTCACGTTGGCTTGATGTCTGCAGGAATGTTAACCTTATCACAAGAAGGCATACAAGGCGCTTTATATCAAATGCTTTCACATGGTATCAACATAGTGGGTTTATTTTTTGTTGTTGAAATCATAGAAAGAAGGACCAAAACGAGAGAATTAGCTTTGCTAGGTGGAATTACACAATCCTCATATTTTTTAACAGTTGGTTTAATAGTATTAAGTCTTGGTTCCGTTGCACTCCCATTGACAAATGGTTTTGTTGGAGAGTTTTTGTTATTAAAAAGTGTATTTGATTATGATTTATTACTAGGTATTCTTGCTGGCATCACTATTATTTTAGGTGCTATCTATACATTACGCATGATACAAAAATCTATTTTTGGAAACGCTTCTAAGGCAAGTAACACTTTTGAAGACCTAAGTATTTCAGAAAAATTAGTAATTATTCCACTAAGTATATTAGTGATTTTAGGAGGTATTTTACCTTCTGTTATTTTAAATTATAGTCAACCAGCCGTTGACCTTTTATCTAAGTGGATTAAGTAAAAAAAGAACATATGACGCCAGTAATCGCATTATCTCTATTCGGCATAATTAATTTGTTTCTAGGGTTTTCGTTTAAACGCCAAACTCTTCAACTTGTAACATTATTCTTTATCCTTGTCAGCATGGCATTAACAGCCATGGACTGGAACCATGAATACTTATGGTTTGGTCAAATGTTTAAAACAAATAATTTATCCATTAATTTCAGTTTAATTATCCAATTAGCTGGATTTTTGGTTGTTGCATTCTCCAATGGATTTGGGAAAGATGAAGTCTATACACAACCTGCAGAATATTATGCGATACTTCTTTTTTCTTTAGTTGGCGCCCTTCTAATGGTTTCGTTTGAAAACCTTATCATGCTTTTTGTTGGTTTAGAGATTCTCTCTGTAGCCATGTATGTTTTAACAGGATCCGACAAAAGAAATCTACGCTCCAATGAAGCTGCCTTAAAATATTTCTTGATGGGTTCATTTGCAACCGGATTCTTATTATTTGGTATTGCACTTATTTATGGATCAACGCGCTCTCTTTATGTTTCCGGTATCATGCTTGCATTAACGCAAACTGCCCCAGAATCTCTACCAAGTTTTTTATATGCGGGAGTTATATTGATGGCAATTGGATTATTATTTAAAATTTCAGCGGCTCCATTTCATTTTTGGACTCCCGATGTATACGAAGGTGCTCCAACCATTTTCACCATGTTCATGGCCACAGTGGTTAAAACAGCTGGGTTTGCAGCAATTTACCATATTCTTGACATGATGTTTGGAACTGTTCAAAAAAACTGGATTCTTGTGGTATATTTCATCACCGTTATCACCTTAATTGTAGGTAATGTATCAGCTGTATACCAACAAAGCGCGAAAAGAATGCTTGCCTTTTCAAGTATATCTCATGCAGGATATATGTTGTTGACCGTTTGTGCCAACCAACCAAGCACTTCATCGAATATCTTATATTATAGTCTAGCCTATACACTCGCCACTGCTATTTCATTTGCAGTTGTAATGGTCGTTGCAGAATACCAAACCGGTCGAACTGATCAGCCTGAAAGTTTTAACGCCTTAAATGGATTAGCAAAAAATAATCCTGATTTAGCATTCGCATTTACCATTGCCATTCTTTCCTTAGCAGGTATCCCACTAACAGCAGGATTCTGGGGGAAATTTTTTGTATTCAACGACATGTTCAATAAGAATTTAACGTATCCAATCATAATTGCTGTTCTGATGTCGGCAGTAGGCGTATACTATTATTTCAAAGGAATTACTTCGGTTTACTTCAATTCGGGATCTATTGAAAAAATACAAACCCCACTTATATTTAAGTTAGCTCTTTGGTTTGCATGTATTGGAACTTTAGTTTTAGGTATTTATCCAAATTTAGTTAAATCAATTTTTTAATTTTGACAAAAAATACTCTGACCGTATTCAACAAAAAAGATTTATTTGCATACTTTCTTGTTGCAGGTTCAGGGGCTATTGTTCAATTGGTCAGTGGGTCTTTGCTGAAAGACTGGTTCGTACTTTCCTATGAAAAATCCATTTTCCCAGCCTACCTGATCGCACTGGTTTTTGGTTTTATTTTAACTAAATTATTTGCGTTTGATGCTAGAAATACAAATAAAACAAAACGGGAAATGATAAAATTTCTATTAGTAGCTACCTTTTCCGGATTTGTTACTTGGTTTTTTAGTGTTGGAACGTATACGATATACAATAAATTCTTTAACGATTTTCTTTTAAGAATCCCCTTTTCTCGCAAAGAGGTGAATATAACTCAAACCAGTTCAACAATCATTGGCATGGGATTTAGCTTTTTGTCAAACTATATTTTGCATAAAACTTTTACCTTTAAAAGCAGTGGGTTCTATGACCGATTCAAGGCCTTAATCAAATAATCTCCCCCTTTTTTAAACGGTATTTCTTAAACTTCTTAAAAAATTCTTAAAAAATTCTTAAAAATTTTTGTTTTGTATCATTTAATCTTTTAGTTTTGTAGCTCAAACCTTAAAATATTACAAAAATGAAAAAATTATTCGCTTTAGCATTCGTTGCTGGAATGGTTACTTTAGCTTCTTGTGGTGAGAAGAAAACTGAAGCTGCTGCTGATAC
>JACCDK011037872.1_pt1 | contig 18604 bp, 17 predicted proteins | sample 7445871 | NCBI WGS metagenome assembly JACCDK01 (sample SAMN15323436, study PRJNA562643) | freshwater metagenome | isolation source: river surface water | place: USA:Blue River Watershed | collected 2017-08-15
GCAACCCACGTAGTGCAAACACGCTTACTGCGAAATGCCAGCCTGATCGATGGCACAGGATCGCCTGCACAGGTTTGCGACATTTTGATTCGTGACGACCGCATCGCTCAAATTGCATCGCAGATTGATCCCAAAACAAGCGGAGCGAACGACATTGTGAATTGCCAAGGTCTAACCCTTGCGCCTGGCTTCATCGATGTGCACACCCACGACGATGCGCAGGTTTTGCGCGACCCTCAGATGCAGGCCAAAGTGTCGCAAGGTGTTACCACCGTCATCACCGGCAATTGCGGCCTGTCCTTGGTTCCTTGGGTAACGAAGAACCCCATTTCGCCCCTTGACCTTTTGCACACCACCGAATTCAAATACCCAAGCCTAAGTTCTTATGCCAAAGCCATTGAGGCGGCCAAGCCGTCTGTCAATGTAGCGTCCCTGATTGGTCACACCACCTTGCGTGCAGCCAACATGGCAGATTTGAATCGACCCGCCACGGAATCCGAAGTTTCGGCCATGGCAGCCCACTTGGCGCATGCCATGCAAGAGGGTGCCTTGGGCCTGTCATCCGGTTTGTTTTACCAACCCGCTGGTGCGGCTGACGCTGAAGAAATGAAAGCTCTGACACGCGTGGTGGGCCAATACGGTGGTGTGTATGTCACACACATGCGCTCGGAAATGGACAGCATCATTGACGCCATGCATGAAGCAGCCGATACCGCCAAGGCGGGACGAACACCTTGGATTCTGTCGCATCACAAATGTGCTGGCCCCAAAAACTGGGGACGCACCATTGAGACCTTGGCCTTGCTAGACCGAATGGCCAAGACCCAAGAAATTGGGCTCGATGCTTATCCCTACAATGCGGGTTCTACCCTTCTGCGCACCGACCTTGTTGATGGCGTGATTCAAATTTTGATCACACGCAGCGACCCTCACCCCGAAATGGTGGGACTGTATTTGTCAGACATTGCAAAAAAATGGGGCATCAGTCAACAAGAAGCCTGCCTCGAACTGATGCCAGGAGGCGCGTGCTATTTTCAGATGGACGAATCTGACGTGCGTCGTGTGTTGCAGCACCCCCTCACCATGATTGGCTCCGACGGCTTGCCCCACGATGAACGACCTCACCCAAGACTGTGGGGGGCATTTGCGAGGGTATTGGGTCACTACGCTCGAGATGAAAAACTTTTCAGTTTGCCTCAAGCCATACACAAAATGACGGGGCTTTCGGCTCAGCGCTTTGGCATTCAAAACCGTGGCATTGTCAAAGAAGGCGCCTATGCCGATTTGGTCTTACTTGACCCCCTCAAAATCAAAGACACCGCCAGCTATGACAACCCACTTCAAATGTGCGAAGGCATTGAGCGCGTGATGTTGAATGGCATATGGTCGTTCGAACAGGGTCGGTGCACTGGACAAAGTGCAGGACGCTTCCTCCAGCGTCAGAAAAGGCATTGATACGCCAGGCCATCAGCCTCGCGGGTGATGCTGCGCATGCAAGTTCTTTAAGCGCTCCCGCGCCACATGGGTGTAGATGGTGGTGGTCGAAATATCGGCATGGCCCAAGAGCACCTGTACAGAGCGCAAATCTGCGCCATGATTGAGCAAATGGGTGGCAAATGCATGGCGCAAGGTGTGTGGTGACAAAGGTGCTGTGATGCCTGCCAGCACCGCATACTTTTTGATCAAACCCCAAAACATGATGCGCGACATGGCAGTGCCCGCTTTGGGGCCACTGGCCGTCACAAACAAGTCGTCTGTTTGTTTGGCGCCAAGCAAAGCACTGCGACCGTTTTGCATGTAATTGACCAAGCTGTCTCGGGCCATGTCCCCAAACGGCACCAGCCGCTCTTTGCTGCCCTTGCCCATGATGCGCAAGATGCCTTCGTTCAAAGAGACATGCAAAGTTTTGAGCTTGACCAACTCCGACACCCGCAAGCCACTGGCATACAACAGTTCCAGCATGGCCTTGTCGCGCAAACCCAATGCCGTGTTGGCATCGGGTGCAGTCAACAAGGCATCGACTTGGTCCTCAGACAAAGTTTTGGGCACACGCAAGGCTTGTTTGGCCGCCAACATTCTGAGCGTTGGATCGACTTGCACAATGCGCTCACGCAGCGCCCAGCGGTAATAGCGCTTGAAGACCGTCAGACGGCGATTGGCAGAGGTGGCTTTGGAGAGACTGTGACGCGCAGCAAAATAAGATTGCAAATGCATCTCTTGCACAGCATCTAGCGCAGTGCCACTGGTTTGCTGTAACCAAGTGGCCAGCGCAGACAAATCTCGACGGTAGGCTGCCAGCGTGTTGGCAGACAAACCATCTTCGAGCCAAACCGCATCGACAAAGCGATCGATGGCGGCTTGACTGTCAGGCGTCATCAGTCCAGTTTGAGTTTTTGATCGTCTACGACTTTTTTGTAGACCTCAAACTCGGCTTTGATTTGAGCGGCAAATTGATCGGGCGTGTTGGCAATGATCAAAGAGCCAGTGTCTTCAATGCGCTTGCGCACTGCCGGATCTTCAAGTGCTTTCTTCACGCCATTGCTGACCTTGTCGACCACTTCTTTGGGCAAGTTCTTGGGACCCAAGATGCCGTAATAGGCCATGCGGTTGACAGGCTCCAAACCGACTTCCTTGAAAGTGGGCACGTTGGGGAGTTGCGACAAACGCTGCGGCGCAGCAACAACGATAGGGATCAATTTGCCTGCTTGGATAAAGGGCAAGGCAGAAGGCAAGTTGTCAAAAATGATAGGCACTTGACCCGCAACCGTATCGTTCAATGCAGGGCCCGCACCGCGATAAGGAATGTGGGTAATGAAGACCCCTTGTAAACTTTTCCACAACTCTGTTTGTAAGTGGCCAATGCCGCCAGTACCAGATGATGAATAAGAATATTTGCCTGGACTCTTCTTAAGTTCAGCCACAAAATCTTTGTAGTTGCGCGCGGGAAAGCTAGGGTGCACCGCAATGACATTGGGCGTGGCCGCAATGTTGATGATGGGCGTGAAATCCGTGATGGGGTTGTAAGGATTTTTAGGATTGATGGCAGGGTTGGCCGCTGTTGTAGAGACCGTGGCCATGCCCAATGAGTAGCCATCAGGTGTGGCGCGAACAGTTTCTGTGGCACCCACCACACCGCCGCCTCCCGCTTTGTTTTCCACAATGTCGGACTGACCCAAAGCTTTGCCCAAAGGTTCTGAAATGACCCGAGCCACAATGTCGGTTGTGCCGCCGGGCGCAAACGGCACCTGCAGCTTGATCACTTTATTGGGGTAAGCCTGTGCAAACACAGCACCACTGGCACTGATTGCCAACAAGGCAGCAGCAGCTACCCAACTTGTACGACGGTTCATTTCAACTCCTCTGTTCAACTGATCAACATCATAAGCATTATCTCTACAACTAAGAAGCCAGAAACAGCAAAGACTGCCGTTATGCTTGAGGGGTGAATTTTGCCCAACTGCTCTTACCCGACTTCTCCCTCATCCTGTGCGGTTATTTTTTATGCCGTTACACAGGTCTGAATCGCCCTGTTTGGCAACAGGTTGAGTTCTTGGTCTATTATTTTTTATTCCCCGTTTTGTTGTTTCACTCGATAGTGAAAAGCCCCTTGGATATTCAGGCCACTTCAAACTTTTTGTTTGCAGGCGTTGGCATGGGTTTCTCTGCTATTTTGCTGTCCTACACCCTGCCCTATTGGCCTTGGCTTGGCAGACACCTTGACCGCCGCGACCATGCAGCCAGTGCCCAAATTGCCTTTCGCTTCAACTCCTTCATCGCCTTGGCTTTGGTAGAGCGATTGGCGGGTTCTGAAGGGCTTCTGTTGATCGCCGTCTTGATTGGGTTTTGTGTGCCCATGTTCAATGTGGGGGCTGTGTGGCCCATGGCACGACATGGCGAAAACAGCTTCTTGAGTGAGCTCATTCGCAACCCCCTGATACTGGCAACTACCAGTGGCCTGGCCTTTAACTTACTGGGCTTTCGCATTCCCGATTTTATGAATCCCACCCTCACGCGCATTGGCGCCGCCTCTTTGGCATTAGGCCTGATGTCGGCTGGCGCTGGCATGGAATTCAAAGCCTTGAATCAGGGTAAATTATTGGGCTCATTGGTTCTCTTGCTCAAACATTTGGTGCTGCCTTGTTTGGCCTGGGGTCTGGCGCAATTTTTCCAACTGACGCCCTTGCAAACCACCGTATTGCTCATCTTTTCTGCCTTGCCAACGGCTTCCACCTGCTATGTATTGGCGGCACGTATGGGGTACAACGGGCCCTATGTTGCGGGTCTTGTAACCCTTTCAACCTTGCTGGGCATGCTCAGCCTGCCCTTTGCCCTTGGCGTGCTGCGCGACCTAAACTTTTAAGCGACTTGCTGCAAAGACCAAGCCACTTGTTCTTGCACCACTGGATCGGGGTGGTTTTGCCACAACTTGAGGCCTTGAATCAGGGCTAGCTGCTCGGCCTTCGAAAGGCTGGCTGCATTTGACAAAGCATTGCCAGCAGCCAGGGCGACATTGCGCACCCACCGCGCATGGCCAATTCGCCGAATGGCACTGCCTTCTGTCATGCGTAAAAAAGCAGGTTCATCCCAAGCCAGCAAGTCGGCCAATGAAGGCGACGTCAACGCTTGGCGTGATTCAAAGTCTGGCAACGGACTGCGCTTTGCAAACTTGTTCCAGGGACAAGCCCATTGGCAATCGTCGCATCCATAAATACGGTTGCCGATCAGGGGCCTGAACTCAAGCGGAATGGGTCCTGCGTGTTCAATGGTAAGGTAAGAGATGCAGCGTCTGGCATCCAATTTGTAGGGCGCCACAATGGCTTGCGTGGGGCAAACATCGAGACAGGCTGTGCAAGATCCGCAGTGATCGGTCACGGCTTCGGTCAATGGCAAGGCCATGTCTACAAACAGCTCGCCCAAAAAGAAAAAGGAGCCGGCATCGCGTTGCAACACCAAGGTGTTTTTACCGCGCCAGCCCTGCCCGCTGCGCACAGCCAATTCCGCCTCCATCACTGGGGCTGAATCGGTGAACACGCGGTGACCAAAAGGTCCAACCAACGCGGCCATTCGCTCTTGCAATTTTTGCAGTCGAGTGCGCAATACTTTGTGATAGTCGCGACCCTGTGCATAAACCGAGACCACGCCCTGTTGAACCTGTTCTAGCGCTTGCCAAGCAGATTCAGCAGAAAGTTGCGCCACATTGCCAGGCAAGTAGTCCATTCTTACCGTGATGACACTGACCGTGCCTGGCACCAATTCTGCTGGCCTGGCGTGCTTTAAGCGATGGCTTGCCATATAGTTCATGTTGCCGTGAAATCCTGCCGACAGCCAAGCCTCTAATCCCGGCTCGGCCTCGGACAAATTCACACCTGTCACGCCAATTTGAGAAAATCCCAGATCCAGGGCTGCTGTTTGTAGCTCAGACCACAAAGCCGCTGTGTCCAAAGGACCCAAAGGCGATGCAACAGAAAGAGTTTGATGAGCGGTGTTCACCCAGCGATTGTAGGAACTCCCGAGCCTCATGGCATGGCTCATTGGCTTTGGCCGGATGAATCTGCAACGCGCACATTTGCGCAAGCTTTGGCGCAGCAAGCAGCGGTGCAAAACGCTTACATTGAATTGGTGGGTGATTTGGGTGCAGGCAAGACCACTTTTGTCCGGCATTTGTTGCAAGCCTTGGGGGTCGAGGGTCGCATCAAAAGTCCTACTTATGCGGTGGTTGAACCGCATGAAGGCCGTCACCCCATGGTTCAACAAGCCATGGCCATTTGGCACTTCGATTTCTACCGATTTAACGACCCCCAAGAATTTGAAGAAGCTGGGTTTCGAGATTTGTTTGCCAGCACGGGGCTCAAAATTGCCGAATGGCCAAAGCAAGCGCAAGGCATGCTGCCCCCGCCCGATCTGCAATTGACACTGGCAGTAGACCAGCACGAAACACGTCATGTTCAAGTCTTGGCCGGTACGCCGCAAGGCGACCAATTACTTCAGGGGCTTCTAACGGCCCTGCCACCCAACGCTTCTGGCCATGCAAATTCAGCGACGTGATTGGCTCAAGGCTTCTAGCCTGGCGTTGATGCTGGGCTTGGCCGACATTTGCAAAGGTGCCAGTTTGGTGGGGGTGCGCGTTTGGCCTGCCAGAGATTACACACGCGTTACCTTGGAATCAGACGTTGCCCTGAAAACCAAATACACCTTCGTGCCCTCCCCGCCGCGATTGGCCATCGACATTGAAGGTTTGGAGCTCAACCCTTCCATCAAGGAATGGGTGGGCAAAATCAAACCTGACGATCCCAACATCACAGGCGTGCGCGTGGCACAAAACAGTCCTGGTGTGGTGCGCATGGTGTTTGATTTGAAGCAAGCTGTTCAACCTCAGGTTTTTGCGCTAACGCCAGTGGGTGACTACAAACACCGTTTGGTCATGGACCTTTATCCCACGGCACCCGTTGACCCCTTGGAAAGTTGGATTGCTGAAAGAACCCAAAACAACGACCCCTTAAGCGACTGGCTCAACAAGCAAGCAAACAGCGCTCAAACCAACCCGCAAAGCACAACAGCCGGCGCAACAGTTGGGGCATCAACCAGTCCACCCGTCACATCGCCTGCGCCCATCACAGACCGCTTGATCGTGGTGGCCATTGACGCCGGCCATGGTGGCGAAGACCCGGGCGCCATTGGCCCCAATGGCACCAAAGAAAAAGATGTCGTTTTGCAAATTGCCTTGAAACTGCGCGATCGCATCAATGCCACCTCGGTCAAAGGCAGTCCCATGCGGGCTTACCTGACGCGCGATGCCGACTACTTTGTTCCCTTGCATGTGCGCGTTCAAAAAGCCCGCAAGGTACAGGCCGATTTGTTTGTCAGCGTGCATGCCGATGCCTTCTTCACACCCAACGCACAAGGCGCTAGCGTTTTTGCATTGAGCCATGGTGCAGCCTCCAGCAGTGCAGCGCGCTGGATGGCCCAACAAGAAAACAAAGCCGACCTGATTGGCGGGATGAACTTGGGGGTGAAAGATTCGCAAGTTCAACAAGCCTTGCTCGACATGAGCACGTCGGCGCAAATCAAAGACAGCTTGAATTTGGGCGGCGCCATTCTCAGAGAAATTGGGGTGGTTGGCAGACTGCACAAACCCAAGGTGGAACAAGCTGGGTTTGCTGTCTTAAAAGCACCCGACATCCCCAGTGTGTTGGTTGAGACAGCCTTCATCAGCAATCCGGATGAAGAAGCCAAACTGTCCGACCCCAACTACCAAAACAGCATGGCCGATGCCTTGGTCAAGGGCTTGCAAAAATACTTTGAACGCAATCCGCCTTTGGCACGCAAGCGGTCAACTTAAATCAGAACCATTGCGCACCGTTAAACAGCAGGAAACGCCTGCATTCTGGCGCGCACTTCGTCCCAACGCGCAGGGTCGCAACCGCGTCGCATGACCACCAATGTGGCACTGGCCAGGGCATGGCACAGCACATCTTGCAAAGTGCTGTCGGAAGCTTGTTGAGACCATGACTTCAAGTTTGCGTGCGTTTCGAGCGCATCTGCATGATGCAAGGCACAGGCCAACATGCCCGCCAGAAAACTATCGCCAGCACCTACTGTGTCTATCACTTTGACGGGTGCAGCTTCTTGGGCTTTGAAAACTTTCAACTCAGCGCCATGGCGAACCAACAAACGTGCGCCTTGCGCACCCAAGGTTAAGGCCATCCACTGGGCCGATCCCAAACGCATCAAATGCTTGGCTTGATCTAAAGCACTTGCACCAGGCAGTTGCAGATGGGCCAAGTCTTCGTCGCTGGCTTTGAGCACGTCAGCCAATTTGGCCATTTCCAAAACATGCGCACGGTACTTGGGCAAGTCGGGCATGACAGAGGGACGCAAATTGACATCGACCACAATCCATTTACCGGCATCTTTTTGCGCTTGCAACCAAGGCAAATAATGGTGGGCGTCTGCAGGGTCAAGGGCCAAACAACCGGTACAGGCAATTTCCAGTTGGGGTTGGGCCTGACACACAGCGTTCAAAGAAGATGCACTGATTTGACGATCGGCAACACCCTCTCGATAGAAAGCATAGTCAGGATGACCGTCTGCGTTCAAGGCCACCACGGCCAAGGAAGTCGTTTGGGCAACGGCATTCGGCTTGGCCAGAAGGACACCATCGTCTAGTAAGGCCTGGGCCAGTTGTCTACCAAAACGATCACTGGACAGCGGATTTTGATACAGCGTAGGCACGTTTTGCCTGGCCAATGCGCGCGACAAATTGAACACGGCACCCCCCAAGCATGGCTGTAAATTGCCATCGGCTTGGGAAACCAGGTCAATCAGGGCCTCGCCCGCTGTGACAACGCGAGGTGCACGGCCAGCCTGCGGTGTTTGTTTCATGTTTGCTGCATGTTGTCTGTCATGCCCGAATTTTACGTTTTGCGAGCACGCCAAATGCCAAACAAGGCGAACAAACCGGGTACGAAAATCATGGCCCAAATGATTTGACTCAGGTGGGCTTTGACAAAGTCAGTTTCGCCAAACAGGTAACCGGCCGTGGTAAGACCGCAAACCCAAATGAGCGCTCCTAAAACGTTATAAGCCACAAAACGCGAGGGCGTCATGGCCGCCACACCTGCCACGAAGGGCACAAAAGTGCGAATGAAGGGCATGAAACGCGCCAGCACGATGGTGATGCCCCCATAGGTTTCGTAAAAGTGATGGGCCTTGTCAAAGGCGGCACGATTGAAAAAGCGCGAGTTTTCCCACTGAAAAACCTTGGGGCCAAAATACCGACCGATTCGATAGTTGACCTGATCGCCGGCAATAGCGGCCACCACCAGCAAGCCCATGACCAGCGGCAGGCTCATCAAGCCGGTACCGCACAAGGTGCCCACCACAAACAACAAGGAGTCGCCAGGCAAAAAAGGCATGACGACCAAGCCGGTTTCTACAAAGATGATCAAAAAAAGCAAGGCATAGACCCACATGCCGTAATTTTCCACAAACGCTTGTAAATAGCGGTCAACGTGAAGTACAAAGTCTAAGAGTTGCAGCAAAGTGTCCATGGTTCAATTATCCCAGTCTTCCGGAACACCTACAATTTGAGGATGACTCAGCCTCAAACCCGCAGAACCATTCGAGAACTTCCCGATGTGCTGATTAGCCAAATCGCCGCTGGGGAGGTCATTGAGCGCCCTGCCTCAGTGGTGCGGGAGTTGGTGGACAACGCCTTGGATGCAGGTTCGCGCCACATTACCTTGCGTCTTTTGGGTGGCGGCGTTAGGCTAATTTCTGTGGAAGACGATGGTTGTGGCATCCCTGTTGAAGAATTACCGGTGGCTTTGAAACGTCATGCCACCAGCAAAATTGTCAGCTTAGAGGACTTGGAATCGGTGGCCACCATGGGCTTTCGCGGTGAAGCTCTGGCTGCGGTCAATTCCGTTTCTGAAATGAGTCTGCTGTCTCGGACCGAAGGCGCCTCAACGGCTTTCCTTTTAGATGGCCAAACGGGAGAAGTTCGACCCGCTGCACGCGCCATTGGCACAACGGTCGAAGTCAAAGAATTGTTTTTTTCAACGCCCGCACGCCGACATTTTCTGAAATCTGAAAACACAGAGTTGGCGCATTGCATTGAAGCCGTTAGACGTCACGCTCTGGCGCGCCCCGAGGTCTCGTTTGCCATTTGGCATGAGGGCAAAATTGTCGAGCAATGGCGCAGCCATCCTGGTGAAGCCGGTTGGAACCAGCGCTTGGCCGATGTCTTGGGCGAGGACTTTGTGGCCTCGTCGGTCAACATCGATTTCAGAACTGGACCTGTCCATGTCAGAGGACGCGCAGGCACACCCGATGCCGCCCGAGCACGTGCCGATCAGCAATTTGCCTATGTCAACGGCCGGTTTGTGCGCGACAAAGTGATTACCCATGGCGCACGCAGTGCCTACGAAGATGTGCTGCATGGCCAGCGGCAACCGGTCTATGTGTTGTATTTGCAGATGGACCCCTCGCGTGTGGACGTCAATGTGCACCCCACCAAAATTGAAGTGCGTTTTCGAGACAGCCGCGAAGTGCATCAGGCCATGCGACATGCCATTGAGCGCGCATTGGCCGTGCCGCGTGCGCAATTGTTGCCAGGCGGCGCGTCTGCCCTCCCCGCAAGCACAGTCCAAGGTGGTGCAGAAGCAAGCGGCTCCTTCTTGAGTTCCTCACCCAGCCCAGCCCCAAGCCAACACACTTGGACGCAACGCGGCATGGCATTTGGTGCCAACAATGCCTCTCAAGACTCTGCCAAAGCCATGGCAGAGCTGAAAGCTTTGTGGGGCCAAAGCAACCTCAATGGCAACCACAATGCCGGCCAAGTAGAAGAACGTGCGCCTGCTTTTTCGCAGCAATCTGCAACAAATTCAGTGCCGCCCTCTCAGGCCTTGGACACGTCACAAGATTGGCCGCTGGGCAGAGCCGTTGCCCAACTTCAAGGTGTCTACATCTTGGCTGAAAACAGCCAAGGCTTGGTGGTGGTGGACATGCACGCAGCCCACGAACGCATTGTGTACGAACGTTTGAAAAACCAACTCGACACCACCCACATCACCAGCCAACCCCTGTTGATTCCAGCGTCCTTTGCAGCAACCCCACAAGAAATGGCCACTGCAGAAAACTGCACAGAAGTGTTGCATCAATTGGGGCTCGAAGTCTCGGCTTTGTCAGCCAAAACTTTGGCTGTGCGCGCCGTCCCAACCAGTTTGGCACAAGGCGATGCGGTGGAATTGACTCGAAGCGTCTTGGCTGAGTTGGCCCAACACGACGCGGCCACTGTGGTGCAACGAGCCCAAAACGAAATATTGGCCACCATGGCCTGCCATGGCGCCGTGCGTGCCAATCGCAAATTGACGCTGGATGAAATGAATGCATTGCTACGACAAATGGAAGAGACCGAGCGGTCGGACCAGTGCAATCACGGTCGCCCTACCTGGCGCCAAGTTAGCATGCGTGAATTAGACGCCTTGTTCTTGCGAGGCCGCTGATGTCCAATACCCAGCCATCGAACTCTCGCAGCCAAAGTATGACGGTACTGCTGCTGGCCTTGTTGTTGGGCCTGCAGCCCATTACCACCGACTTGTACTTGCCCGCCCTGCCCGCGTTAACCCAAGGCTTTGGGGCCAGCATGGTCCAAGCGCAACTGACACTGACAGCACTTTTGCTAGCGTTTGGCACCTCCCAATTGTTTTGGGGCCCCTTGTCCGACAAATGGGGCCGTCGGCCTGTGCTGTTGGGCGGTATCGCGGTGTATACCGCCGCGGCCATTGCTTGTGCCCTCGCACCCGACATTGAAACCTTGATCGTGGCACGCACGCTTCAAGGTGTGGCCATGGGGGCCTGTGTCATGGCAGCACGTGCCATTGTTCGAGATTTGTATGAGCCCGTGCAGGGCGCCAAGATCATGTCCCAAGCCTTGTCGGGTTTGGGTCTCATTGCCTGCACTTGCGTGCCCGTAGGAGGGTTTCTGACAGACCTGATGGGCTGGCGTTGGGCGCTCAGCAGTTTGGTCTTGTTTGCAGTCTTCACAGGTTTGCTGATTTACTTTTATTTTGACGAAAGTTTGCTGCAAAAAAATCCCAAAGCACTTCAAGTCCGAACCTTGTGGGCATCCGTCAAGCACATTGTTCGCAACCCCACCTTCCAAGCCTACAGCGCCTTGTCAACCGCCTCCTTCGCAGGTCTATTTACCTTCTTGGCCACCTCTGCCTTTGTGTTCACCCAAAGCATGGCCTTGAGCAAGACGGTGTATGGCTTGCTGATGGTGTCCATGTCACTGTCCTACATTGTTGGCACCTTTGTTTGTCGCTGGCTGTTGCTGCGCATCAGCGTGCAAACTTGCGTGTTCTTGGCCAGTTTCGTCAGCTTGTTTGCGGGCGTGCTCTTAATGTGTGTCGCCTATTTTGGGCCAGGACAGACCTGGTTTGGGCCATGGGCAGTGATGCTGCCCGTCAACTTCTTTTTGTTGGCGCACGGCGTGCACCAACCTTGTGGTCAAAGTGGTTGCATTGCGCCCTTTCCTGAAATGGCAGGCACTGCTTCTGCACTCAACGGCTTCTCAATGATGCTGGTGGCCTTTGGTATGGGGACCTGGATTGGTACACACATGACAGACCCCCTGTTGGCCATGGCGAACGGCATCATGCTCTGGTCGGCTTGCTTGGCTTTGATTGGCAGTTTTGCCGTTCGCAAAATTCCACTGCTACAACGAGCACCGCAGGCGCAAGGGGGCCAAACTGTTCCTGCTGCACCTGGCCCATGACATCGCGCGCACTCGCCATTGCTGGGCCAACTGCCAGCGGTAAAACAGGCTTGGCACTGGCCATTGCGTCACACCTTGGGTCACGTGGCGGCGCAGAAATCATCAGCGTCGATTCGGCTTTGGTCTACAAAGGCATGGACATTGGAACTGCTAAGCCTACACCCGAGGAATTAGCGGCTGTACCGCATCACCTGATCAACATTCGCGATCCGCTCAACGCCTACAGTGCCGCAGAATTTGCACGTGATGCATCGGCTTGTGTGAATGACATTTCAAGTCGAGGCAAAGTCCCTTTGTTGGTAGGCGGGACCATGCTTTACTTCAAAGCCTTGCTTGAAGGTTTGAACGACATGCCAGCAGCCAGCCCCGCCATCAGAGCCCAAATACAGGCAGAAGCTGAACGTTCGGGTTGGCCCGCCCTGCATGCGCAACTTCAAGCGCTTGATCCTGTGACAGCTGCGCGACTGGCGCCAGCCGATAGCCAACGCATCTCGAGAGCGCTTGAAGTCTTCAAAATTTCAGGCAAACCTCTTTCGAGTTTTCAGCGCAACACCGCCTTGCAGGCGACAGAAAACAGCGCTCTAGAAGCAGCGCCAAAATCAGGGCAAGCGGGTGAACTTAACTTTCACAATGTGCCCATGCTTAGCCTAGAGCCGCTCGATCGCGCTTGGTTGCACCAGCGCATTGAACAACGTTTTGACACGATGTTGACACATGGCTTTTTAGACGAGGTCAAGCGTTTGCGCGCCAGAGGCGATTTGCAAATTGATTTGCCCGCCATGCGCTGCGTCGGCTACCGCCAAGCTTGGGAGGCATTGGATGGCAGCATGCCCATGAACGAGCTGCGAGATCGGGGTGTATTTGCCACCCGGCAGTTGGCCAAACGGCAACTCACCTGGTTAAGAAGCATGCCTCACAGAAGTGTTTTGCAGGCAGATGGCCCCGATGTCTTGAACCAAGCCTTGAAATGGGTGGAATCCCAACGGGTCTGACTCAGTCCCAATGCGCCTTGCCACGCAGTGCCTTGGTCTGCCCCCGCTTCACTTTGCTTTCCACACGCTTCACTTGCGAACTGCGCGTGGGTCGTGTTGCTTTGCGCTTCTTTTGCACCACCGCTGCCAATTCGAGTAAGTCGTGCAAACGCAGCAAGGCCGCCATTCGGTTCATGTCTTGGCTGCGATGCTCTTGGGATTTGATCACCACCACCCCGCCAAGCGATATACGGTGATCGCGCATCTTCAGAAGTCGGTCTTTCAATGCCAAGGGCAAACTCGAAGCGCGAATGTCAAAGCGCAACTGGATGGCACTGGCCACTTTGTTCACATTTTGACCGCCCGGGCCCTGTGAACGGATGGCCGTGAGTTCGACCTCGTCGGCAGGAATGTGAAAAATTGTCATGAAAAACCCTGAATATGCAGCTTCAAATGGCCTTGCACCTTGGGCATTGATTGTGCCTCGCTTAAACTGGGCACTTAACTACCTCAAGGTGTTCCTATGGCCAAAGGTCAACAAAAGTCAAACAAAGAATCCAAAAAACCAAAAAAGGACACCTCGCCGCCTAAAACCATTTCGGTTGACACCGAGCGTCCAGTTCAAAAAATCACGGCCGTTATTCCCCGTGGCAAAAAACCTGTTTGAGATAGAACTGCATTAAGCGATGAGTGATTCTGCGCAAAGTCTTTGGCCTCAAGCAGGCTATGCACAATTGAAGAAGGACGCGCGGGGTCACCTCACCGTCACAGACGATTTTCTGAGAGTTTTGCTGCTGCGCCCCGAATTGGCGCCCATTGAAAGCTCTTGCAAGCACGAAATTCAAATTCACGAGCGCTTGTTAGAGAATCCTCGTCTTGCGTTGCAAGCCACCGACTTGGCTCAGGTGGAAGACCGCGATGCGGCCGACAACATGGCTGTCTGGCTGCGTTTTCGCAACCGTATCTTGGCCCAACCCACCTTAGAAGCAAGCTATTGGGCATTGTTTGAGGGGCAAGGCGTCGATGTGCCGCCCATTTTGGTGAATCAAATCACCCAAGTCCTGGTGCAACACATTCTGGGCCCCGACTGCTCAGCCATAGAAGCGCGAGCTTCTGAGTTGTTGTTCAGAACTCAAAAAATTTCAGTATTAGACGATGGCTCTGTCATGGCTGCAGATCACGAAACCGTCGAGCGTCACGCGCTAGAAAGCGGCTTTGGCAGTTTAGGTGACTTGCTTAAACAAGGCGGTATTCCCCTGCGCAGTGTCGATCTGGACGTGATTCAAGAAGGCAATGAAGACAGCTATTGGGATCGCAGTGAACGTTTCGACATGGTGGCTTGTTTGAATTTGGGACAGCCCCTCATCGATGCTTTGTGTCGCGTACTCGAGCGCTGGATTGAACACTTTACCAGCGCCATTGTGCGCATTGTCACCGCCCGCGAAATTGAAGATGCGCATTGGGTTTGGCATGTCGGCCTTGATGCCCAAGCCAGTAGCATGTTGAATGACTTGTACAACGGCCAAAGCATTGACGAAGATCGCCAACGTCGCATGCTGTGTTTGTTTGTCCTGAACTTTGACAACGCCAGCGACATGCTTCAAGAAGTCAGTGGCAAGCCCGTGTATCTGGCCATGGCCATGGACCCGCAAAACTTGCTCAAAATCAAACCCCAAAACTTGCTCTTGAATTTGCCCCTCGCACGAAGGTCTTGAACATGAATGCATCTCAGATCGTCCTGAGCTTGGTCTTGGCGACCATGGTGTTTTCGGTGGCCCTAGAACTGCGCATTGAAGACTTCAAACGTGTCGCGCAGGAACCCAAGGCGGTCATTTGCGGCCTCATTCCCCAGTTCATTCTGTTACCTGTCGGCACATGGGCTGCCACCCTGTTCCTCGACCTGCCCCCCAACGTTGAAGCGGCCATGATTTTGGTAGCGGCCTGTCCTGGCGGTAGCTTAAGCAACGTGGTGACCCACATGGGCCGAGGCAACACAGCTTTGTCGGTCAGCATCTCGGCCGTGGCCAGCATCATTGCCCTGTTTGCGACACCCTTTAATTTCAGTTGGATGATGGCGGCCAACCCAGAAACAGCCTCGTGGTTAAAAGAGTTGTCCATCGACGCTTCGGGTATCTGGATCAGCTTGTTTTTGCTGTTGGGCGTGCCCCTCACTTTGGGCCTGATGGCATCGCACCGCCTGCCTGCTTTGACGGAACGCATTCGCAAACCTCTTGGCAATTTTTCACTGATTGCGCTGCTTTTGTTCATTGTGGCGGGCCTGATTAAAGAGCGTCAATTGCTCACATTGGGTTTGCTTCCCACATTGCTTTTGGTGGTGTTGCACAACGCCAGCGGTTTGTTTTTTGGTTGGCTCACCAGCAAGGTGATGGGCGTCAGCGAGCGCGATCGCCGGGCGGTCATGATCGAAGGCGGCATGCAAAACTCTGGCTTGGCCTTAGGCATCATTGCAGTGCAGTTCAACAGCGATCTAGGCATGGTGACCCTGGCCAGCCTGTGGGGCATTTGGCACATTGTGAGTGGCATGTCTTTGGCGTATTTGTGGAGAAGAAAAGATGCTCGATTGCTTGATTAAGAATGGCACAGTGGTCGACGGCACTGGCCAAAAACCTTTCATCGCAGACGTAGGCATTCAAGGTGGGCGCATTACGCACATTGGCCAGATCCATGAAGCCGCCAAAGAAACCATCGACGCAACGGGCCTGTGGATCACACCGGGCTTTGTCGATTTGCACACCCACTACGACGGTCAAGTGACTTGGGACGAGTGTTTCACACCCAGCATTTATCATGGCGTCACCACGGTGGTTTTGGGCAACTGCGGCGTGGGCTTTGCGCCCAAACGCCCTGGCGCGGAAAACGATCTGGTCAAGTTGATGGAGGGTGTCGAAGACATTCCTGGCGCGGCCTTGCACGAGGGCATTGTGTGGAACTGGGAAAGCTTTCCAGAGTACATGAATGCTTTGGCCGCAACCCCTCACAGCCTCGATTTTCTGGTGCAAGTACCGCACGATCCGCTACGTATGTACGTCATGAAAGAGCGCGCGTTAGCCCATGAAGTGGCCACGCCGGAGGACATCGAACAGATGCGCGCACTGCTTCGCGAAGCACTGGAAGCAGGTGCAGCAGGCTTTAGCACAGGACGCAGCGACAACCACCGCACGTCTGAAGGCAAAGACACCCCTGCTGCTGAGGCCAGCCATGCAGAGCTAACAGGTCTGGCACAAGCCTTTCAAGGCCTGTCGCATGGCGTTGTCCAAATGGTCAGTGACTACAACCTCATGAAGGGGCCCTCCGAATTTGAGGCTGAATTCGATTTGGTAGAAGCTGTTGCTAAAGCCAGCGGCAAATCGCTGTCGCTCACGTGGCTTCAGCGTGATCCGGGGGGCGAACAATTTTTGCGCATTCAAGATCGGGTTGAAAAAGCAGTGGCCAATGGCCTGCCCCTCTACATGCAAACAGCCGCCCGAGGCATTGGCGTGTTGAATGGCCTAGATGCCAGCTTCCATCCCTTCATGGGATTTCCGTCTTACAAAGAAGTGGCACACTTGCCCTTGGCCGAACGTGCGGCGGCACTGCGCGACCCCGACAGAAAAGCCCGCATCCTTTCTGAAAAATCTGAACGCCTGGCTGGCGATGGCAGTTCTATTCCGCCTTTGGTTGACATCTTGCTGGCCAAAATTGACATGATCAGTGGGCGCATGTTTCCGCTAGAAGCCACTTTGAACTACGAGCCATCTGTGATGGAGAGTTTCTTGGTGCGCGCCAAACAAAAAGGCGTCTCTCCACTTGACGTTATTTACGATCACTTGAGTGCAGGCGATGGCGATGGTTTGATTTACTTTCCCATCTTCAATTACAACGAAGGTAACCTCGACACCGTTCGAAAAATGCTTGATCACCCTCGCGCACTCAGTGGTCTGAGTGATGCGGGCGCACATGTGGGCACAGTGTGCGATGCCAGTTTCAGCACCTTCATGTTGACGCATTGGGTTCAGGGCCGCGGCAAAGACACTCTGCCCATTGAAAACGTGATTGAAATGCTGACCCAACGCAATGCAAGCTATTTAGGCCTCCAAGATCGCGGCGTGTTGGCAGTGGGCATGCGTGCAGACATCAACGCCATCGACCCTCAAAAACTCAGCGTAGGTTTGCCCAAATTGGTTCGCGACTTGCCCGCAGGCGGCAAACGCTTTTTGCAAAAGGCAGAGGGCTATGTGGCCACTTGGGTGGCTGGAGAGAAAGTGCAAAACAATGGTGAGATCAGTTCTGCACGCCCAGGCAAATTGGTTCGAATGGCTTGAATCGCTGATTCAACTCAATCTTTGCGCCAAGCGGGCAACACCCAGTTGTTCCAAATGGCCAGCACTCTGAACACTACCGTTACCAAAGCGCAAACCGTCATGCAAAACCAAGCCTCAGAATCAAGGGCTTCCAACACGATGTAAACCACACCGCCCGCGACAGAGCACAGGGCATAGGGCCGGTGGTCTTTGAAAGACACTGGAATTTCGTTGCAAACAATGTCGCGCAGCACGCCCCCAAAAATACCTGTGATGGTGCCCATCAGCACGGCCACTGTGGGCGACAAACCCAGCGCCAAAGATTGCGCAACCCCAGAGGCCGTAAACAAGCCCAAGCCCAAGGTATCGGGCCACTGAATGGTTTTTTCAGTCAGCTCAAAATGCCTTTGTCGCATGAAGGTGATGGACAAAATGCACAACAGCAAAACTGCCCACAAAACAAGTTCGTTTTCCACCCAAAAGAACGGCCTCTGATCGAGCAAAATATCGCGCAAGGTGCCGCCGCCAAAGGCAGCCAAAAAACCCACTACGCAAACACCGACCACGTCCATGCGCTTGCGTGCAGCTTCCATAATTCCTGACAAAGCAAATGCCAAAGTGGCTAGCAACTCAATGGTGGGTAGCAGGGTAGATCCCCAAGTTTCAAAACTGTTCATGATCCCCTGACTTTAATGCACCCTCGCATCACTTCAAGACAAAACAACAAGACTTCTTTGGGTTCACCCTAATGCCTGAAAGAAAAAAAGGGCGTAACTTGTGCTGGTTAGCATATTTTTTGTTCCATCCATCAAGTTAGGAGTGAGTTATGTTTGCATTACCCCGTCGTCGTTTAGTGGCCAGTGCTTTAGTGGGCATGTTGGGCGTTCTGAGTGCCTTGCCGTCTTTTGCACAAAACTACCCAGCACGTCCCATTACCCTCATCGTGCCATGGGGTGCTGGCGGCGGTACCGATGCAACAGCTCGAATCATTGGCAGCTTGCTTGAAAAAGACTTGGGTCAACCCGTGACAGTCGTTAACCGCACAGGGGGCA
>JACCDK010293004.1_pt1 | contig 18603 bp, 12 predicted proteins | sample 7445871 | NCBI WGS metagenome assembly JACCDK01 (sample SAMN15323436, study PRJNA562643) | freshwater metagenome | isolation source: river surface water | place: USA:Blue River Watershed | collected 2017-08-15
CCACCCGTGCGGTGCAGGCCACCCTGCAGCGCTACAAGGAACTGCGCGACATCATCGCCATTCTGGGCATGGACGAACTCTCGCCGGAAGACAAGCTGGCCGTGGCCCGCGCCCGCAAGATCCAGCGTTTCCTGTCCCAGCCGTTCCACGTGGCCGAAGTGTTCACGGGTTCGCCGGGCAAGTACGTGCCGCTGAAGGAAACCATCCGCGGCTTCAAGATGATCGTGGCTGGCGAGTGCGATTCGCTGCCCGAGCAGGCCTTCTACATGGTGGGAACGATCGACGAAGCCTTCGAAAAGGCGAAGAAGCTGCAATAAGCGGCGCATACGGGCGCCATGCGTCGTTGCCGTGCTCGCCGGGTATGTAACCCGGCTGTGCGCGGCGCCTAGCCTGACACCCGTCTGCTTGCTTCTTGAAGCTTCTTCACACGTTTAAGGAACGTTTTTATGGCCACGATACATGTGGATGTCGTCTCAGCTGAAGAGAACATCTTTTCGGGCGAGGCGAAATTCGTCGCGCTGCCGGGCGAGAACGGCGAGCTGGGCATCATGCCCAAGCACACGCCGCTGATCACCCGGATCAAGCCCGGCGCGGTGCGCATCGAGCGGGCGGACAACGGCGAAGAAGAGTTCGTCTTTGTGGCCGGCGGCATCCTGGAGGTGCAACCCAACCGCGTCACGGTGCTGGCCGACACCGCCATCCGTGGCCATGACCTCGACGAGGCCAAGGCCAATGAGGCGCAGAAGCACGCCGAGGAAATGATGAAGAGCGCCAAGAGCGACATCGACTTCGCGGCGGCACAGAGCGAATTCGCGGCCATGGCGGCCCAACTGGCGGCCATCCGCAAGTTCCGCAAGAAGTAAGCCCTGGGCCCCAGCGAACCGCGCCCACCCGGCCCTGGCCCGGTGGGCGTTGTTCTTTTTGCACGTCAATCCGGGGTGTCAACTCTGGCGAACACGGCGCTGCCGTCGATAATGCGCGGCGAGGAGAGAAGTCCATGAGCCCAACGGCCTACGCCAACGACCAGTTCCTGCGCGCCTGCCTGCGCCAACCCACCGACCACACCCCGGTGTGGCTGATGCGCCAAGCCGGCCGCTACCTGCCCGAATACAACGCCACCCGAGCGCGGGCCGGCAGCTTCATGGGCCTGGCCACCAGCCCCGATTTCGCCACCGAGGTGACGCTGCAGCCCTTGGACCGTTACCCGCTGGACGCGGCCATTCTGTTCTCGGACATCTTGACGGTGCCCGACGCCATGGGCCTGGGGCTGAGCTTTGCGGCGGGCGAGGGGCCGCGCTTTGCCAAGACGGTGCGCGAAGAGGCCGATGTGGCCGCGCTGCAGGTGCCCGACCTGAACAAGCTGCGCTACGTGTTCGACGCGGTGGCTTCCATCCGCAAGGCCCTGACCTTGCCCGATGGGCGCAGCCGCGTGCCCCTGATCGGGTTTTCCGGCAGCCCCTGGACCTTGGCCTGCTACATGGTCGAAGGTGCGGGCAGCGACGACTACCGCCACGTGAAGAGCCTGATGTACCGCCGCCCGGACCTGATGCACCGGGTCTTGGAGGTCAATGCACAGGCCGTCACGGCCTACCTCAACGCGCAGATCGAGGCCGGCGCACAGGCGGTGATGGTCTTTGACAGCTGGGGCGGCGTCTTGGCCGATGGTGCCTTCCAGGCCTTCAGCCTGGCCTACACGCGCCGCGTGGTGGAGGGCCTCAAGCGAGAGCATGCAGGCCAGCGCATCCCCTGCATCGTGTTCACCAAGGGGGGTGGGCAGTGGCTGGAAGGCATCGCCGCCTGCGGCGCCGATGTCGTGGGGCTGGACTGGACCACCGACCTGGGCAGTGCCCGCACCCGCGTGGGCCACCAGGTGGCCTTGCAGGGCAACATCGACCCGATGGTGCTGTTCGGGGGCGAGGCCGCCGTGCGCGCCGAGGTGCGCCGCACCTTGGACCGCTTCGGGGCGCCGCGGGCGGCGGATGGCCAATGGGGCGGGCATGTGTTGAACCTGGGGCACGGTTTGAACCAGCACACGCCGCCCGATGCCGTGGCGGCCTTGGTCGATGAAGCCCATGCCTATTCGCGCCGTCTGCGTTGACCTGAAGCCTCATGTGTGCACTCACTCGCGCCGAGAATACGACCGATTCGCAAGCCGGTCTCCTGTGACATTTGACCGGTGCACAGCGGCGCCGTGGGGGACTTATCCCCAAAGCGGTGCAAGCGGTGAACACCACCACTTGCCACCCCACTCGGCTTGAAAAACATCAAAAATTTTTTCCAAGTCCTTGATTCTTCGAAAATAAATCGACTGCCTCCAGATGAGGCAGCTCAAGCAGCGCAAAGCAAAATCAGGCACTTGGCGCTTCCATTGGCAGCTTGTCCCCAAACTTGTCCACAGAATTCGTGGGTAAGCCCTGAAACCCGAACCGAATCAAGACCTTACTAGCCGTGGCTCAGGAGATGGATTCGTATTCGGCGAGCGTGGCTGTGGTGGTGGACCTGCCCCACCACAGTGGCCTGGGTGGGGCCTTGAGCTACCGGCACGCCACACCGCTGGAGCCGGGCACGCTGGTGCAGGTACCGCTGGGCCGCCGGGAGGTTCTGGGGATCGTGTGGGAAGCATCTGCCTTGCAGGACGCGCCGGCCGACCCTGGTACCTGCAAGCCGGTGACCGCAGTCTTGGACGTGCCCCCCCTGGGCGCACCGTGGCGCTCGCTGCTCACCTTCGCCGCAGACTACTACCGCAGGGGCCTGGGTGAACTGGCCTTGTCGGTGCTGCCACCCGAGTTGCGCAAGGCCACGCCAGCAGCCTTGGCGCGCCGCGGGGCGCGCTTGGCAAAGGCGCAAGCCCGAAAGGGCGCGCCACCGCGCACGGCCATCGATCCTGCCTCTTCACAGCTGCCCGGCGACCAGGCCGACGCCACGCCAAACCCTCCGCCCTTGACGCCCGAGCAGGCAGCCGTGCTGCAGGCGCTGCAAGAGGCCACAAGCCCCACGGGGCGTGCGTCAGCTGCCCCAATCGCGCCGGTGCTGCTGCATGGCGTGACCGGCAGCGGCAAGACCGAGGTGTACCTGCGCCTGGCGCAACAGACCTTGGCGCAAGGCCGACAGGTCTTGGTGATGGTGCCTGAGATCAACCTCACGCCCCAGCTGGAAGCCCGCCTGCGCGCCCGCTTTGCCGGCCACACCGTGGCCACCTTGCACAGCGGACTGACCCCGGCGCAGCGGGTGAACCATTGGCTGCAGGCCCACCTGGGGCAAGCCGACCTCGTGTTGGGCACGCGCCTGTCGGTGATGGCGTCTCTACCCCGGCTGGGGCTGATCGTGGTCGACGAAGAGCACGACCCCTCCTACAAGCAGCAGGAGGGCGCACGCTATTCCGCCCGCGATCTGGCCGTCTACCGGGCGCGTCTGGAAGGTGTGCCCGTGGTGCTGGGGTCGGCCACCCCTTCGCTGGAGTCGTGGCGCCATGCCCAGCAAGGCCGCTACCGCTTGCTGCGCATGCCCAGCCGCGTGGGAGATGGGGCCTTGCCCCAAGTGGAGCTGATTGACCTGAACCTGCAGCCCCGCAGCGTGGCCTCAGGGGCCGGGGGCAGCCTTCTGTCGACAGCGCTGGTGGCGGCGGTGCAGGAGCGCATCGACCGCGGCGAGCAAAGCCTGCTGCTGCTCAACCGTCGAGGCTATGCGCCGGTGCTGCACTGCGGCGCCTGCAGTTGGAAGAGCGAGTGTCCGCACTGCAGCGCGTGGCGCGTGTTTCACAAGGTGGACCGCAGCCTGCGTTGCCACCATTGCGGGGCCGCCGAGCGCGTGCCGCGCGCCTGCCCGGCCTGCGGCAACCTGGACCTGTCGGCCATCGGGCGCGGCACCGAGCGGCTCGAGGAACAGCTGCAGCCCCTGCTGCGGGGCCGCGACGGAGGAACCCCGCGCATCCTGCGCATCGACGCCGACACCACGCGGCGCGCCGGTTCGCTGCAAAGCCAGCTGGCCCAGGTGCACGAGGGCGACGTGGACGTGCTGGTGGGCACACAAATGGTGGCCAAGGGGCATGACTTCCGCAGGGTCACCTTGGTGGCGGCCGTCAACCCGGATGGTGCCCTGTTCAGCAGCGACTTCCGGGCACCCGAGCGGTTGTTTGCCTTGTTGATGCAGGCTGCGGGCCGCGCTGGGCGAGACGCAACCCAGGCCGAGCGCAGCCGCATGTTGGTGCAGACGGCCTACCCCCTGCACCCGCTGATTCAGGCCCTGCGCCATCACGATTACGAGGCCTTTGCAGCTTCGCAGTTGGAGGAGCGCCAGGCCGTGGGCTTGCCCCCCTTCAGCCACTTGGTGGTGCTGCGGGTGGAAGCCCGCACGGTGCAGGCCGCGCAGGCCTTCATGGCCGAGGCGGGCGCCGCAGCACACGAAGCCTTGATGGCCCTGCAAGCCGCACAAGAGGGTGGATCCGGTCCTTCGGCAGAGGTGACGCTCTACCCGGCTGTGCCCGCACCAGTGGCCCGTGTGGCCGATCTGGAGCGGTGGCAGATGTTGCTGGAGTCGGCCTCACGGCCCACTTTGCAGGCCCTGTTGCGCGCTTGGTCTGAGGCCTTGCTGACCCTGCGGGAGCGGCACCGCGCGGTGGTGCGTTGGGCCTTGGATGTGGACCCGCTGAGCCTGTAGCGCGGGATCAGTGCAGCGGCTGCACGCCAAAGCCCCAGGCCCACAGCGTGAAGGTGATGAAGGCCAGTGTCGTGGATCCCATGATGATGCGCGCCACCAGGCCGTTGTTGGCGCCATAGCGCTCGGCCAGCATCGACACATTGCTGGCGCTGGGCAGGGCCGCCATGAGCGTGATGGCCGCCACCTGGAGATCGGACAGGGGGGCGCCCAGCGCCCGAGCCGCCAGGCATCCGGTCCACACCAGCAAGGGGTGCAGCAGCAGCTTGATGCCCACCACGCCCAGCAGCAGGGCGGGCGAAGACGGGGTGGTGTGTGTGGGTTCGGCCGACGCCGCGCGCGAACGGAACAACACCGCTCCGATGGTGAACAAGGCCACCGGGCTGGCCGCATCAGCCAGCATGCCCACAGCCTTGTCCACCGGACCCCACAGGGCCAGGTCCAGTGCCGACATCGCGCCCCCCAAGCCGATGGACCAGGGCAAGGGGTTCATCAACGGCGCTTTCAGTGCAGCCAAGAAGGCCGCGCCCGTTCCTGCGCCGGGCGCGGTGGTGTTGGCGTGCACCCCGGGCGCCGTGTTCGCAGACCGGATTGGGCCACCACCCTGGGCCAGCGCCAGGCAAGCCGAGGTGGTCAACATCATGTCCAGCAGCATGGTGCAGATGACCGGACCTGCCGCAGCAGGGCCCAGCAGCGCCACCAGCAGGGGCACCCCGATGAAGCCCGAGTTCGGAAAGGCCGCCACGAGGGCCGCAAACGCGGCGTCTTTGCGTGGCGTGCCCAGCACCCGACCCAGGATGAGCACGCCCGTCACCACCAGGGCGGCCACCACCAGGTACAGGCTGCTGATCACCGGGTCCAGCAGCTGCGCCAAAGGGGTGTTCATGCCGAAGCGCAGCAGCATGCAGGGCAGGGCAAAGAACAAGACAAAGGTGTTCAGACCCGGAATGGCCGCCAAGGGCAGCCAGCCGCGCTGTGCGGCCCAATACCCGGCCAGGATGAGCGCGAAGAAGGGAACGGTGACCGACAGGATGGCCTGCATGGGCGTGCAGTATCGCCGGGAGACCGTTTGTCGCAGCGGCGTGCGGCCCATCATCCCGCGGCGGCCATTCGTCGCATAGGCTGTACCGCCCCCATGCGCTGGCCTCAAAATCCGGCCGTCGTCTCTGTCTCTGTTTGAAAGCCCTCGATCATGTCCGACGAAAACCCCTCATCACCCAGCACCACCCCCGCCCCCGCACGCTGGCGCCGGGTCTTGTCGGGTGTGGGCCGGATGCTGGATGCCCTGCAGACGGGCGTCAAGCGCCTGGTCTTGATCCTGGCCATTGGCGGCATGACCGCCGGCATCATCACCGGGGTCCAGATGAGCCGCCCGCCGACACTGCAGGACCAGACCGTGCTGGTGCTGGACCTCAAGGGCCCTTTGCGCGAGCAGGCTGCCGGCGGCGCACGGCAAAGCCTTCTGGCCCAGGCCCAAGGGGAGGAAACCCAGAAGCTGCGCCTGCGCGATGTGCTGGCTGCGCTGGACCATGCGCAGCGCGACCCCAAGATCCGTGCCGTGATGCTGAAGCTGGATGACTTCGGCGGCACGGGCCTGTCTTCGCTGCGAGAGGTGGCGGCGGCCCTCGAGCGCTTCAAGGCCTCTGGCAAGCCGGTGACCGCCTGGGGCTACGACTGGGATCAACGTGCCTACTACCTGGCCGCCCACGCCAACGAGGTGTGGCTGCACCCCATGGGCGGCGTCTTGGTTGAGGGCTACGGGCGACAGCGCAACTACTACAAGGACGCCCTGGACAAGTGGGGCGTGCAGGCCAATGTGATCCGCGTGGGCAAGTACAAGAACGCCGGCGAGCCCTACTTCACCAACGGCCCTTCGAAAGAGACCCTCGAGAGCGAAGCGCATGTGTACGAGGCCATCTGGGCGCTGTACCGCCGTGGTGTTGAAAAGGCGCGCCAGTTGCCGGATGGCGCGGTTCAGCAGGCCATCGACAGCCTGCCCGCGTCGCTGGTGGCCGTTGGCGGGAATCCGGCCGCCTGGGCCCTGCAGCAAAAGTGGGTGGATGCGCTCAAGACCCATGACGAGATGCGCAAGGCGATGATGGACGCGGGTGCCGTTGACGAGGAAAGAAAGACGTTTCGCCAGGTGTCGCTGCAGGAGTACCTCAAGCAGGTGCCACGCCGCGCGGCCGACGCGCCGGTGGCCATCGTGGTGGCCGAGGGCGAGATCGGCGACGGACAGGCCCCGGCCGGGCGTGTGGGTGGCGACAGCACCTCGGCCCTGATCCGCAAGGCCCGCGAGGATGAGAAGGTCAAGGCCTTGGTGCTGCGGGTGAACTCGCCCGGCGGCAGCGCCTTTGCCTCAGAGCAGATCCGCCGCGAGTTGGAGCTGACCCGCGCCGCTGGCAAGCCGGTGGTGGTCTCGATGGGGGACGTGGCGGCTTCGGGTGGCTACTGGATGGCGATGGCCGCCGACGAGGTGATTGCCGAGCCGGCCACCATCACAGGATCGATTGGGGTGTTCGGCATCTTGCCCACCGCCCAAGGCCTGATGGACAAGGCCGGTGTGCGCACGGGGGGGTATCGCACCACCTGGTTGGTGGGCGCCTACGACTTCCGGCGTGACCTGGACCCCCGCTTCGCGCAACTGGTGCAGGCCAGCATCGGCCACATCTACACCGACTTCACCACCAAGGCGGCCGCCGCGCGCAGCACCACCCGCGAGGCCATTGATGCGGTGGCGCAAGGCCGCATTTGGACCGGTGAACAGGCGCGTGGACATGGGCTGATCGACCGCACCGGCACCCTGGCCGATGCACTCAAGGCGGCCCGTGAGCGCGCCAAGCTGGCCGAGGATGCGGCCGTGCGTTACGTGGAGAAGTCTCCCAGCCCCTTGATGGCGGTGCTGGAGCGCTTGGGGGTGGGAGAGGCCACCGCCCATCAATGGGTGGCGCTGGCCCAAGCCCTGGGCCTGGCGAAGGAAGCCGGCGTGCCGGCGGTGCCCATGGGGGCTGCAGCGGCAGCGGCTTGGCTGCCCGCCACAGGCTTGGCCCCGGACCTTTGGTGGCTCAACGACGTGGTGCAGGCCCGCCAGCCCTTTGCGGCGGTGGTGCACTGCTTCTGCGGCAGCGAGCGATAGCCGCCGCCATGGCGGGGGGCCGTGACGACGGCACCCCGTCTGCCCACTTGGCTATGATCCGCGGCCCGCTTTCAAGGATCGTATGCCCCCCCCCGCCGCACCGCCTGTCGGATTGAACCCAGCACAGCTTCAGGCGGTGCATCACCTGGACGGCCCTTGCCTGGTGGTGGCCGGGGCAGGTTCAGGCAAGACGCGGGTGATCACGCACAAATTGGCGCGGCTGCTGCAAAGCGGCCTGGAGCCCGGGCAGCTGGCCGCCATCACCTTCACCAACAAGGCCGCGCAAGAGATGCGTGAACGCGCCAAGGCCCTGGTGGGGCCGCGCGCGGCCGGACAACTCGTGATCAGCACCTTCCACAGCCTGGGGGTTCGGCTCTTGCGCGAGGACGGCACGGCCTTGGGGCTGAAACAGGCCTTCAGCATTTTGGACAGCGATGACGTGCTGAGCCTGCTGCGCGACGCCGGCGCCACCACCGATGCCAAGCTGGCGCGCCAGTGGCAGTGGGCCATCAGCCTGTGGAAGAACCAGGGTCTGAACAGCGAGGGTGCTGCCGCAATCGCCCAAAACGACCACGAGCGGGTGGCCGCCCAGGTGATGCGGCGCTACGAAGAGCGTTTGATGGCGTACCAGGCCGTGGACTTCGACGACTTGATCGGTTTGCCGCTGCGCCTGCTGCAGCGCGACGAGGCGGTGCGCCTGAAGTGGCAGGAGCGCTTCCACCATGTGTTGGTGGACGAATACCAGGACACCAATGCTGTGCAATACGAGCTGATGAAGCAGCTCGTGTTGCACCCCGATCCGCGCCGCGCGGCACGCTTCACCGCTGTGGGTGACGATGACCAAAGCATCTACGGTTGGCGCGGCGCCACCATCGACAACCTCAAGCGCCTTCCGCAGGACTTCCCGCAGCTGCGCGTGATCGCCTTGGAGCAGAACTACCGCTCCACCGCGGCCATCCTGCGCGCAGCCAACCACGTCATTGCGGCCAACCCCAAGCTGTTCGAAAAGAAACTGTGGAGCGAGCTGGGCGAAGGCGAGCCGGTCAAGCTGGTGGAGTGTGACGGTGAGGAGCACGAGGCCGAGCGTGCGGTGGCCTTCATCCAAGCCATCCGCGGCAACGGCGGGCCCTCGATCAAGCTGTCGGATTTCGCCATCCTGTACCGTGCCAACCACCAGGCCAAGGTGTTTGAGCAAAAGCTGCGCGCGGCCCAGATTCCCTACAAGGTCTCCGGGGGGCAGAGCTTCTTCGACCGCGCCGAGATCAAGGACCTGTGTGCCTGGTTGCGCCTGTTGGTCAACCAGGATGACGACCCGGCTTTCTTGCGCGCCATCACCACGCCCAAGCGTGGCATTGGCCACCAGACCCTGGGCAAGCTCGGCGAGTTCGGCGCGGCGTGGAAGAAGAGCCTGTTCGAATCGGTGTTCTCCGCCAGCCTGGGCACGGTGCTGCCGGCCAAGGCACAGGGCTCGTTGCTCGAGTTCGGCCGCTACATCAACGACTTTTCGCACAAGGCCAGCCAAACCTCGGGCTCTGAGGACGCCAAGGCCCTGTTGATGGACTGGCTGCGGGACATCGCTTACGAGCAGCACCTTTTCGATGGTGAAGACAACGAAAAGCTGGCCGCCGCCCGTTGGTCCAACGTGCTGGACTTTGTCGATTGGATTGCACGGCGCTGCGGTGGGGAGATCGACAACCTGGGCGGCATGACCACCGAGACCCCCAAGCGCAGCGTCTTGGAGGTGGCCCAGACCATCAGCGTGATCATCAGCCTGGCCGAGCGGGGTGACGAGCAGGACGTGGTGACCCTGTCCACCCTGCACGCGGCCAAGGGGCTGGAGTGGCCGCACGTGGTCTTGGCCGGCGTGAACGAGGGCCTGCTGCCCTTCAAGAGCGAAGACGAGGACATGAGCCCTGAGCGCCTGGAGGAGGAGCGCCGCCTGATGTATGTGGGCATCACGCGTGCGCGCCAAACCCTGGCGGTGAGCACCCTGCGCCGGCGCAAGCGGGGGCGTGAGCAGGTGGCGGCCATCCCCAGCCGGTTCATTGCAGAGATGAAGCTTCACGAGAGCCCCAACCGCGAAGACCCGCGGGAGCGGCTGCGGCGCATGCGTGACGAACTGGCCGCCAAGTCCGCTGCGGCCGCTGCTGCGCGGCCTCAGGTCTGAGCGGCTGCTACAGGATCAAGCCTTAGCGCTTCACATCCCCTTGAAGACACCCGCGAAACTGCGGCTGACCTCCAGCGATTGGGGATGGTCCCGCAGCTTGACGATTTGCCGGCCGCGCTCGTCGCGGATCACCTGCGCCACCGCCTGAACATTGACGATGCTGCTGCGGTGGATTTGCCAAAACTGACGGGGGTCGAGTTCGTTGACCAGTTCCTTGATCGGCTTGCGGATCAAGGCTTCGGTGGTGGCGGTCTGTACACGGGTGTACTTCTCATCGCTGATGAAGAAGAGCACGTCGCGCACCGGAATCAGGTGTACCGTGCTGCCGCTGGTGGCTTGCAGCACCTCCAGGTGCTGCGGCTCGGTCAGGCGTGTGCCGGGCTGCAATGGCCCGCGCAACTGAGCGCTCAGGGCTTGAAGCAGGGCCTGCATCGATGCAGGTGAAGCCGCATCGACATCGCCCCCGATGGCCGGGTACTGTTGGCGCTGCTTCAGCCGCTTGCTCAGCCGATCAACGGTCTTGGCCAGCCGCTCCAGGGAGGCCGGCTTGAGCACATAGTCCACCGCGCCGTGTTCAAAGGCCTGGACCGCATACTCGTCATAAGCAGTGATGAACACCATCTCGGGCAGCCACTCGTCCTCGGCTGTTTCCATCTGCAGGATTTCGCGTGCGGCCTCGACACCGGTCAGGCCTGGCATGCGGATGTCCAGAAACACCACATCGGGGCGGTGTTGGGCCACCAGCTCCACGGCCTCCAAGCCGTTACGAGCCTCCGCGACGATTTCCAATGTCGGCCAGGCCTGTGACAAGCGCAGGCGCAACTGCTCCCGCATCAGCCGCTCATCATCGGCCAAGACCGCGCGGATTGGAGGCAGGGTGTTGTTCATGGCCTTGGCCTCAGGGCTGCGGGCGTGAGCGTTGCACGAGCCACCAAATCAGGGCCGCCACCACCAGCACCGGCGCCAGGGCCACCAGCCCGCCCAACACGGTTCCGATCAGCCCGATCACCAGGGCCAGCACCAAGAGCACGGGCACCACGGTCAGCAGGATCAGCAGAGCGGCTGCCACGGCCGCCAGCACCCCCACCAAGCCCCATCCCGAGGGGATGTTCAAGGACCAGGGCTCTCCGTCCACGACGATGCGCACGGCGTCTTGCTCGCCAGCCCAGCTCAAGATACCCGCCACGGCCAGGGTGCCCAGCAGCACGATCAGCAGCATCACCGTCAGTGTGATTTTCCAAAACAGTCGCATGGTCGCCTCTCCAGTGTTGCAGTTCAAACGTAAACGCCAGATGGTGGGAAGGTCGTTCAGATCAGGTGGCGGGCGTGGCCTCACCGGTGGCCTTGGCGGCGCTGACCACCCGATAGGGCAGGCGGACCACCACGCTGGTGCCACCGCTGGCAACCGGCTCTACGGTCAACTGTGCTGCATCACCATAGCGCAAGGACAGCCGCTCTCGAATGTTCTTCAGGCCGGTGCCCGGTGAGGCTTGCCAGGTGGGGCTCAAGCCTACGCCGGAGTCGCTCACCGCCAGTTGCAATTGACCATCCACCACGCTGGCCTGAATCACCAGACGGCCGCCTTGGGCCTGTGGCTCCAGGCCGTGCTTGATGGCGTTTTCCACCAGCATCTGCAGCATCATCGGTGGGCACTCCGCCGACAGCAGGCCGGCCGGAATGTCGATGGCCGTTTCCAGCCGTTCCTCCATGCGCATTTTCAGGATAGCCAAGTAGGGCTCGATCACGGCCTGCTCCTGACCCAGGGTTCGCGACTCCGCCACACCCCCATCCCGCAGCGAAGGCATGGTGGCCCGAAGCAGATCGATCAGGGCACGCTGCATCCGGCTGGCGCGCGGCGGATCGGTTTCGATCAGATGCTCGATGGAGGCCAGGGTGTTGAACAGGAAATGGGGCTCCACCTGGGCCTGCATGGTGGCCATGCGGGCCTCGGCCAACTGGCGCTTGAGCGACTCGGCTTCAGCCACTTCGTTGGCTTGTGCCGCTTCGGCGCGGGCCTGCAGCTGTCCCTTATAGGTGAGCTTGATGATGATGGAGGCCAAGATCCACAAGAAGGCCAAATCGGTGAGGACGTTTTCGGCGTGCACCCGGCTCACCCGCACGGTCTTGCCGGGGTTGCGCGGGCCTTCCACGGTCTCGATCACCGGCTCCTTCAGGGCCTCTTGGACGGCCCGCTTGGCCTCCTCGATCGCTTCACGAATGGCCGCGGTATCGGCTCCTTCGGGCAGGGTCACGCGTATGGAGGCCTCGTCCTGCCCCTGACCGTTGCGCCGCACATCCACCCGGATTTCGCGCTCCTTGCCCGGCTCGGTGCCATGGGCTTGAGGCGCTGAGCTTTCCGCACCGGGGGTGGCCGGTGACGGTTCTGCCGCGCGCTTGAGGACGCGAACGCCGTTCTCGTCGATGCGGATGTCCACGCCCTTGACCTCGGCTTCGGCCGTGCCTTTGGGTGTGGTCTCGATGCGGATGACCGGCTCCCATGCCTTGGGGGGCGCTGGTGGCTTGGGCGGCGTCGGGGTCTCGTGTTCCTCGGTCACCTCGTGCATCGTCCAGCTGAACGGGGGCATGGATTGCAGGATGCCGGCCAGTATCAGCAGCAGGATCGACAGCACGAAGAAGCGCTTCCAACTGATGCCCACCAGCCAGGTGGCGTAGTTGTGAAAGCCCCGCACCAGGGGCTGAAGGCGCTGGGCCCAGGGGGTTTTGGCAGGGGCTTTGGGGGTGGAAGTGCTCATCTTGGTTCCATCATGCAAGGTGATGGCACTCTACGGTGCTGAGCCAGCGCAGGCAGCACCGAAGCGACGAAGTGTCGTGGCGGGCGATAGGCTGCATCCTGGGCGAACGGCGCTGCAGGGCTGGGGGTCACCGCTCAGGACTCGGGTGGGCCCAGGCCCCGGGCATGGCGAGCCGCGCGCTCACTCAAGGCGTTGGGAAAGAACAAGGCCGTCAGACTCTTGCTGTGAACCGGCGAAAAACCCGCCCCGCCCGACCCGTGCGACACCCCCGGCGGGGCGTCGCGCCGCCAGTCGCGCACCCAATGGATCTCGTCGGCCACTTCCAGCAGGCCCATGGTCTCGCGGTCTCCGATCAGCAGACCGAAGACCCGCAGGCCCAGTTCGGTCCGTGCCGCATCCAGCTGCTCCAGGGTAGCGGGCGTGCAGCCGAATTCGCCGTCGCTGACGATGAGGACATCGGCGCTGGCCCACCGCCGCTCGTGCACGCGCGCGATGGCCCGCTCGATGGGTGTCTGCACATCGGTGCCGCCGTCAAAGCCCTGGCCGATCAGCTCCATCAGGCGATGGAAACCTTCGGGGCTGAAGTCCAGTTCGCGTTCGATCACCTCGTCAGGCCCACCGAAGGCCATGACGACGCACCCGCGGCGCTCCTGCTGGGCCACCCGGGTTGCTTCCAGCACCACCGCCTTGGCGATGGACTCTGGTGCGCCCTGCATGGAGCCCGATGTATCCAGGCAGATGAGCAGGGGGCCGCGCTCCAGCGGTGGGTTCGCCGTGGGACGGGTGCGGTGCCGTGGGGTGGCTTGGGGGTCAGGCCGCCAGTCCACCAGCAGGGCCTGGCTGTCGTAGGTCAGCAGCCGCGCCTCGGCCTTGCGCGCGCGCCACCACTTGTGCAGCACGGGGTGGCGCAGTTGCTGGAGCTCGCTGCCCAAGAGCCGCTCCAGCCGGTCTCCCAGTCGGATGCCGCGCAGTTCACCGGGCGCGTCGGGCAGCACGGTTTCCACCGGCTTCAAGCCCGCCGCAGGCTGCGGGCCCGACACGGCGTCGCGCGGCGCCGGCGGGTGGTGGACCGCGGTCAGCGGGCGTTGCATGCGGCCCACGCGGCGAAGCAGCGCGGCCAGTTCGGGCCGTTGCGCCATCAGAGCGGCCAGGCGCCGGGCTTCCTGCCATGCCCGGCTGCGCAGGTGGCCCTTGAGCGCATCCCAGTGCAGATGCTCACCTTCGCCCATGCTTTGCAGCAAGGCCTGCGCTTCCTCCCAGTCAGCCCGCTCCACCGCCCACTCGGCGCGAAAGGCTTGGGCCATCTCCAGAATCGCCTCGCTGCGCGCTTGTGCCTCGTGCCGGTCGATCAGGCGGTCAGCGTGCCACAGGGCCGTGCGCAGCAGCTGCAAGGTCGTTTCGGGGCTGCCCCGTGTGAGTGCGCTCAGCTGCAGGTCTGCCACGGCTTGGCGCAGGGCAGCCGCCACGGGCGGGTCGCCCAGGTCGGCGTTGTGGTCGGGCATCTCACCGGCCAAGAGCCGGTCCCACCAATGCGCCAGATGGGCCAGCCGCGGCCCTGGCTGGCCACTGCTGCACACCAAGCCCGGCAGCCACAGCTCGCGCGCCAGTGCTTCGAGCAGCGGGCTTGGGTCGGCACCCATCAGCTGGTGACGGTGATGGGTGCCGGCACGTCGGCCAGGTCTTCGTTGACCGGCAAGGCTGCGAAACCCTGCTCGGCGGCTTGCAGCCGTTGCACCAACGCGGCCAGCAAGGCCACCCGCTCGCCCAAGGGCGCCAAGGTCTCGTGGGCCCAGGACGGTGGCAGCCACAGCCGGGCCAGCAGCCTGCCCTGAAGCGCTGACCAGTCGGCCTGGGCCTGCGCATGCGCGGCCTGTACCGATGCCCGAAGGTCTTGCACCTGGGCCACCCGGGCACGAATGTGCAGGGGGCTCCAGCGCTTGCGCAGGTGCGCCTGTGCGCGCTCCGAATACAAGCGCAGCATCTCGCTGTTGCCCCCCGTGCCTTCTGTGGCTTGGGCGCCGCCCAGGCTGCGCGCCAGGGCCATCTTGCCGGCGGACTCCGCACCCTCTTCGGCCAGGGCCTGGGTTTCGATTTCCAGCTGTTTTTCGAAGGCCTGAGCGCTGTGGCGCCAGCCTGGGGCATCAGCGGGCCCCACCCGCAGCACGTCTTGCTGCCACCACCGCATCACCTGATCCAGCGCCTGTGGGTTGGGGGCGGTGACGTAGGCGGCCAGCCAAAGGTCGCAGGGCTCCACCGTGGGGCGCCCTTCGGCCGCGGCGGCCACCCGCAGCAGGCGTGCCAGGGCCCGCCATCGCCGGTCGGATACCACCACGTTCCCCGCCTTCAGCAGGGTGCGCAGCGCGTGCAGGGCCTGCAGTGTGTCGGGGGTGAGCACCACCGAGGCCGCGGCGTCCTCGACGGCCTGACGGCTGGCGGCACTCAATCGCTCAGCCAGCGGTGCTTCGTCGGCCGCTGTGTGCGCGGTGGGGCGCCGGGGGGGGCGCGCCAAATCGGAGGCCACCAGGGCCTCAAACGAGGCATCACCCACCGGCTGCACCGGCACCCGCAGCAAGAAGCGGTCGTGAAAGGCCTGCAACGCCTCGTCTTCGGGCGTCTCGTTGCTGGCACCCACCACCGTCACCAGGGGCACCGGCAGCCGCTGCGTGCCGTTGTCGAACACGCGCTCGTTGAGCAGGGTCAGCAGCGCATTGAGGATGGCCGAGTTCGCTTTGAACACCTCGTCGAGAAAGGCCACCTGCGCTGTGGGCAGGTAGCCTTCGACCAGGCGTTCGTAGCGGTCGTCCTCCAGGGCCTTGAGCGACAAGGGCCCGAACAGCTCCTCAGGGGTCGAAAACCGGGTGAGCAGCCGCTCGAAGCAGACCGTGGTACCACTGCCCTGGGCTGGGGCTTCGATGACCTTTTGCAAGCGGCGCGCCAACTCACTCTTGGCGGTACCCGGTGGGCCCAAGAGCAACACATGCTCGCCAGCCACTGCAGCCAGCAAGACCAGCCGCGCGGCCGCATCGCGCTCCAGCAAGCCGGCCTCCAGGACCTCGATCATCGAAGACAGCGCGGCGCGCGAGGGCGCTGCGGGCTGGGCCAAGGCCTGTGTGCTCATGCCATCACCACGTCGGCACCCTGGAGCTGCACCACGCCGTCGTCCACCAGGCTCTGGAGGATGCGGGGCACGAAGGCCTGCGGCTCTGCCTGCATCAACTGTCGAACCGCCTCGCGTTGGGCCAGTGGGCACTCGGCCAGCCAGGCGCACAGGGCCTGGCGGTCACGGCGTCGGTGCTCCAGCAAGTGGAACACCGTCATCACCCGCAGCGCGTGGCGCGCATGGTGTGCGGGGTGCGCCCGCAGGTGTTGCAGCCGCTGGCGGCTGATCGCCAGCGCGTCTTCCACCTCGCAAAAGGGCTCGCCATGGCCCGGGATCACCACGGCAGGCGCCAAGGACTCGATCAGGTCCAGGGCGGCCAAGGCAGGGCCAAAGCCATCATGCCCGTCGAGTTCGGGGAAGATCAGCGCCACCTTGTTGCGCCACAGGGCATCACCGGAAATCATCACCCGGTGTTCAGCTTGAAACAGCAGGACCGCATCGGGGTCGTGACCACCCACGCCGTGCACCTGCCAGGTGTGACCGCCCAATTCCACCGCCTGCCCGGGTTGCAGGGCGTGGTCGACCTGGAAGGGGTGGCAGGTTTGCCCCGTCAGGCGGTAGGTCAGGCGCTCTTGGTCCCAGTGGCGTGCCTTTTCAAAGGCCGCCTGCGGAACCCAGGTTTGAACCTGGGGCCAGCGCGCCTGCAGCGCGCGGTTGCCGCCGCAATGGTCGGAGTGCAGGTGCGTGTTCAGGATGCGCGCCAGCCGGCGCCCTTGCAGGGCGGTCTCCAGCAGGGCCACCGTCTGTGGGGCATGGCTGGAGTAGCCGGTGTCCACCACGCTGGCGCAGCCGCCGGGGGCGTCCAGGAAGACCACCTGGTTGGACGAGAGCCAATCTCGCTGCAGCACCTGCAGGTGCAAGGGCTCAAAGACCGAGGCCAGGTTCGGGGCGGGTACCGCTTGCATGGTTCCATTGTGACGCCGGATGGCGCGTCATGGCACCCTGGCGTCGCCGCGCCGCTTAAGCGCCTGGCTTCAGGCGTCGCTGCGCAACTCGCGCCGCAAGATCTTGCCCACGTTGCTCTTGGGCAGGTCGTCGCGGAACTCGATGATCTTGGGCCGCTTGTAGGCGGTGAAGTTCTCGCGGCAGTAGGCGGCGATCTCGTCTTCGGAGATGCTGGCACCGTCCTTCTTCACCACGAAGAGTTTGACCGCCTCGCCGGATCGTTCATCGGGTATGCCCACGGCGGCACATTCCAGCACGCCGGGGTGCAGGCCCACCACCTGTTCGATTTCGGTGGGGTACACGTTGAAGCCCGAGACCAGGATCATGTCCTTCTTGCGGTCGACGATGCGCACATAACCGCGTTCGTCCATGATGCCCACATCGCCACTCTTGAAGTAGCCATCGGGCGTCATCACCTTGGCGGTTTCATCGGGGCGGTTCCAGTAGCCGGCCATGACCTGGGGGCCCTTGATGCAGATTTCACCCGGCTGGCCAATGGGCACATCGCGCCCATCGTCGTCGCGGATGGCAATGTCGGTGCTGGGGATGGGCAGGCCGATCGTGCCGCTGAACTCCTTGAGGTCCAAGCGGTTGGAGGTGGCCACGGGCGAGGTTTCCGACAGGCCATAGCCCTCCACCACGGGGCACCCGGTGACGCGCATCCACTTTTCAGCCGTGGCCTGCTGCACCGCCATGCCGCCCCCGTTGCTGACCTTCAGGCCCGACCAGTCGAGCTTGGCGAACTCGGGCTCATTGGCCAGGGCGTTGAACAGCGTGTTGACCGCCGGGAACATGTTCACCTTCACGTTGCGCAGCGTGTTGATGAAGCCCGGGATGTCGCGCGGGTTGGGGATCAGCAGGTTCTGTGAGCCCATGCGCGCACCCATGAGGTAGCAAATGGTCAGCGCGAAGATGTGATACAGGGGCAGTGCGCACACGATCACCAGTTGCTTGTGACCGATCTCGTCGAGCTTGGGCTTGAACCAGGCTTCGGTCTGCAGCACATTGGCCACCACGTTGCGGTGCAGCAGCGTGGCGCCTTTGGACACGCCCGTGGTGCCGCCGGTGTATTGCAAAAAGGCCACGTCGTCAGGCGAGATGGTGGGCCGCTGCAAGGTGCGGCTGCGGCCCTGTTCGATGGCCTGGCGCCAGCGCGTGACGGTGCGGCCGCCGTCCAGCGGCAGCCGGTACTCGGGCACCATCTTGCGCAGGTGGCGCACCGCGAAATTCACGAAGCGGCCCTTCCACCAACCGATCAAGTCGCCCAGGCCGGTGACCACCACGTGCTTCACATCGGTCTTGTCGATGGCTTCTTCCAAGGTGCTGGCGAAGTTCTCCAGCACGATGATGGCCTTGGCACCCGAATCCTTGAGCTGGTGCTCCAGTTCGCGCGCGGTGTACAGCGGGTTCACGTTCACCACCGCGTAGCCTGCACGCAGCACCGCGGCAATGGCCACCATGTACTGGGGCACATTGGGCATCATCAGGGCCACCCGGTCGCCCTGCTTCAGGCCCGTGGACTGCAGCCAAGCACCCAGGGCCAGCGACAACTGGTCGATCTGGCCAAAGGTCAGCGTGCGCTCCAGGCAACGCGAGGCGGTGCGATTGGCATAGCGGCGCATCGAGTCTTCCAGGATGTCCACCAGCGTCAGGTGCGCTGGAACTTCCACGGCGGCGCCGACGCCAGGCGGATAGTGTTCCAGCCAGGGTTGCGCAGTTTGTGCAGTGCCGGCCATGCGCGCAGGCGCGGCCGCTGTGGGCAGGTCGATGACGGTCACGGGAACTCCGA
>JACCDK010114502.1_pt1 | contig 18602 bp, 15 predicted proteins | sample 7445871 | NCBI WGS metagenome assembly JACCDK01 (sample SAMN15323436, study PRJNA562643) | freshwater metagenome | isolation source: river surface water | place: USA:Blue River Watershed | collected 2017-08-15
GTCTTCGCGGACAAGAACGTGGGCGCGGGCAAGTCGGTCGCGGTCTCGGGTTACGCGATCGCCGGGACGGACGCCGCCAACTACTCGCTCGTCCAGCCGACGGGCGTGACCGCGGACATCACGGCCGCTGGTTCACAGCAGACATTGCCCTTGTCCGAATATCCTTATGTGCGATCCCTGTCATCGGTTTCGATCCATTCTGTAGTCGGTGACTACTGGTATCAGGAGAGTAATTTAACGGAGTCGACTATTGGTAATTTAAATTTACGGGTGAAATTTTCAACGAGTCCCCTGATAGAGGACCAGTCAGGTGCGGTTCATCTGGGGACGGATTTTTTATTTATTGGGAACAGGTCGACACTTATTAGAAGTACCATCGTAAGTGTTATCGACTTTTATAATGTCACTGATCCTGAGCTGGAGCTTGCTGCAAAAGCGGGGGTAAGCGTCTTCGTCGGGAATAAAGGTAGAGTAATCACCCTGACTGGCTTGGCTAGGCTTTCAGATTATGAGGCCATGTTAGAATCTTTGATTTTGCGTAAGAAGTCCAGCCGTCATCGCGCGAGAATCACATTGAGCGTTAAAATCATCTCTGACAGGGGGGATGAGCGCACTTTCATGGCAACATTCTTATATGGTGAATTGATCGGTTTAATGAATTAAGAATGAACGTTGATGCCATCGGCGTATTGTTATATGCATGAATCAATAAGCGGCTAGACTTACTGCCTGCCCTGCGGGCTGAATCACGATCGAGGCTTCGGCTAAGTCGGTGGCGGCATCCATCCTGGCCCCACAATTTGTCGGAACACATGGATGCGCTAGTTTTCTGGCAGGTCACCAATGTTGCTAGGATAAGTTGGATTGATCGGGTCACGCTAAACGGGGCCGTTTAATTATTACTCCGGGAGCCCAACCACCAAGCTGTTCCCAATCACCTACAGGGCCGGGGAGATGGGCATGGAGGCCATGCTCCCTTTTCCCGGAAAATGTCCGCGCGAAACTCCCTTGATTCTGCACGTTCTGCAGGATTAGTCTGAATTGGTCGTTAAGTTGTCCAAAGGTTTCTCCAACGAAACGGCGAACATCAATAAACACTAGGTATTACGCTATGAGGAACGGTTCGAATCCCATCCTCTCCGCCACTTTGGACGCGAAACCCCAGTAAAATGGGGTTTCGTCTTTTGCAGGATTAGGCAGTTTCTGCAAAATCACTCCCCATCTTGTTCAATAATTGTCCAATGGTTTTAGGGCTCTCCGGCCGCTAAACCCTGATTCTTTTAGGGGTCTGAGCCGAGCAAATTGGTCGAACCCGGCAACTTGTGTGCTATAAACGCCTAACAATGATTTCACGAAGTGACTTACTCAAGTCATCCCTCCGGGAGAACTGCGATTTGATAGTGCTGAAACACCCTGCTGTCACTGTCAGTGGCGCTGGGCAAATTTGGAGATCTGCTAACGGCGATTTGTGTTATCAGATTCACGCAACTTCCGATGCTTATGATGTATTTCTTGGTTGGGCATCAAACGCGTTTTCAGCACAGGCCGAAAACATTCCAGCCAATCGAAATTCACTTTCGAAGCCACGCTCTTGAGTGGCGATTTGCTGAGGTCTGATTCTACGCTCCCAACTAGCATCGCGCGCGGTGAGAATGGCTCAGTCTTTATCGGAAAGTTGGCAGTAGTTGAGCATGTAGGCAGCATCACGAGGCAAATAGAGGCCAGTGCTGCTTGTGCTGTAAAATTGAAGCGGTTTAAGGCAACTTCCAGGCCAAATGTTAAAAGCCTAAGGATTATTCCACCTTAACCCACTGTTAGATAGATGGTTAACGTCAATCTCCGGCTGCGGTCGGCACTAAATCGTCTCGAAGTTGTTCCCGATTAGCTTTTCCTATGTGAGTTCGGATTAATTCCGCCTCAAACTCCTAGCACCACGTTACCCCATGCAGGGAGAAAAAGTAGAAATCATATTCAAAGGAGAGTCGTTGGGTGCGCCCATCGGCGCATCGAGAGTGCCTGCTGATTTCATGGCAATGATATGCCGTGAGATTTCTCCGTATTCCCCGGGGGATGGTCATCCCCCCGTCATTGCAATTTCAGAGGGCTCATTGGCCATTACCGTCCTCTCAATGTCGTTAACTTTTGCCGAAATTGTGGCGACCTATTCGGCTAATCCTAGGGATATTTGGAGCCATAACGAGGAGATCGCTCGTTCCCTTAATAAGTTTCGGGATGCGGCACTGAGACTCAAAAATGGTTCTGTAACAATTAAGAGCAAAGGAACGGTTTTAATCTTAGATGAGTCCAGGAATATTGACCCCCTTTACCAAGACATATGGGTTCCTGTTACTAAGTATCTAAGAGGTCGTGTCGTAGAGATGGGGGGCACGAGTAAAACGAACATCCATCTCAAGGTGGATGGCGTGCCAGATGCTTTAGTTATTTCAGCCACCGAAGAACAAATGCGCGCCAAGGACTGGCTTTATGGTACTGTGATGGTTCACATTGAAGCCCAGCAGAATTTGGCTAACGCCACGCTTAAGGGATGCAGGCTGATCTCGCTGTCTGGGCCTTTTGAGGGCAAGAGCTTTGAGGAGCGTTTGGCTCCTGTTCTTTCAGCAAATAAGGGGCGATGGCAGGGGCTTCCTGCTTCGGATATCCTTATCAAAAACCTTAGAAACGAGTAATCATGCTTATCGCCGCGGATAGTTCCTTCCTTATTGCTTTTTCAAGACCTGAGGATGACTGGCATTCAAGCGCCAAGTCATGGGTCTCCGAGCTTAGTAAAATACAGATGCCGGTCGTGGTATCTACCATCGCTTTATCCGAATTTGCAGTTCATGGAGACGTCGGTCAGCTGATGATGTCGGGCTTTTTTAGGCAGATTGATTTTGAGAGCAGCGATGCGCAGATGACCGGCAACATGTACCAGAAGTGGAAGGCTAGCACAGAGCGATTTGTGTCTGAAAAGGTAGCGGCTAAAAATGACCTAAAAATTGTAGCGTCGGCTTGTAGAATTAAGGCCACACACATTTTGGCCGCAGATGGGGACATTCTGAATATTCAGTCCAAGCTGGCACCAGGGCTTCGCGTGGTTGATTATCGAAAAGCTTATGACAGGGCTTTGTTGTCTGCGGATGGTCAGGCCGATCTGTTTGATTAAGATTGAGGTTATTCGGGTTGGTTGGCGTCGGAATCGCTCTCCCTCAGGAGAAGATGGGTTTGAAACCCGTGCTCTTTAATCACCCGGAAAGATTCCCCTTGTTTGCACATTCTGCAGGATTAGGCTGAATTGGTCGTTAAGTTGTCCAATGATTTGTCCAACGAAGCGCCAAACATCAATAAACACTAGGGTTTACGCTATGAGGAACGGACTTCGAATCCCATCCTCCCCGCCACTTTCAAAAGAGGCCCAGAGGATCCGATGGCATGAATCGACCCTAGGATGAGGTGAGAACTCGTTCGGTGAGCCGTAAGGCGAAAAGGCTATGCCGCAGCTCTGACAGGTGCCGGGCCGGCCTGCGTTACCTCCGGGTGCATCGGACAGGAGTAAGTCAGAGTCCATCCGTCGGTTCAATCGTGTCGCAAGAGTTACCAGAGTCGGACGATGCGACACTGGGGAGATACTTTGCCGGGTCGGCTAGGAATTTGTTCAGGCAACTCGGATTAAAGAAATGGTAGGTCGTTCCCTCGTGCTTATGTCGCAAAGGAGAATCCGCACCGACCGTCATGCCGCACGCCTGGGCGCGGTGTTAACGAGAACGGAGCATCGATTTTCAGGTCAGCATACACTGAGGCACATCGGAGGTAAGCACAGATCGCGGTCTTGCCCAATAAAAAGCCCCGCTTCTGCGGGGCTCCGGAAGGATTACTTGCCTTCGAGCTTCTTTAGGTACTTGGCTGGATTCTTCTCAAACTTCGCCAAGCAGGGCATGCAGCAGACCTTGATCGTCTGGCCTTGGTAGACGAATGATGCCTGTTCGCCCATCGAGTCTAGGTCGTTGTCGGAGACGATGCAGGTCATGAGGGGGTAGGGGTGGGGCTTGAAGGGGGCGTCGGCCTTCTTCTCCTCGGCGTGCTTGGCGGCGGCATGGTCGTGGTCATGCGGCTTGGTCTCCTTTGCTTCGGTCGAATGGTCCTTGGGCTTCTCCTTGTCGTCCTGCTTGGCCGCGGATCCATGGTCATGTCTAGCTGCCTTGCCGTCGGCGGTCTTCGCGCAGCCGGCGCAGTACGCGCACATCATCTTATGTTCCATGCCGGCTTTCTTGGGCTCTGCCTTAGGGGCTTCCGCCTTGGGTAGCTTGGCCTGGAACCTCGACGGATTGGCGTAGAATTCCTTGCAACAAGCTTCACGGCACAGTTTGATCTCTTGGCCTTCGTGCACGATGATGACCGTCTTGCCTTCGACGCCGAGCTTCTCGTCGGAAACGATGTACTTGTCGAGCCAGCAGGGCTCGGCTGATTTTTCGACGCCGAACGTTGCGATGCTGGCCAGGGTGGCTAGTGGGATTATGATTATGTTGTGTTTCATGGTGGGTCAGAAGCGGGTGAGGACGCCGACGCCAGCTCCGAATTCGGAGTGGTATCCGGTGGCGAGCGAGAGGTTTTTCGACAAGAGGAATCTAAGCTCTGCTGTGACGGACGATCTCGTCTTGCGGCCGAAGCGATAGCCAAGCTCCAAAGAGAGACGGTCTGTGAATTGCACTGTTTTAGAAAGTGTGCCGCGGGTTTCCCCGCTGGACTGGTGCGTTGCCCCGAGGTCGATGAAATACGGAAGGCGGAAAGAGGCGCCGGCAAAAGCCCCGTCCCGGCCACCGTTAGTCGTATCAAAGCGATAGCCGGCTAAAACCGAAAGGCGCGGCCCCCAGTATCGTGAGTAGCCAATTTCAAGCTCTCTCCCGTCGGCATGTCCGAGTCCCGCTTCCCAGCGAAGGTTGAGGTTGTTTCGGCCGGATTGGATCGTCGCGAAGCCCGTGGCCGCCGCCGTGGTGAAACTGGCCTGTCCCCAGGCATAGGTGGTGGGCATCGAATGGGTCGCGGCCGCATGCGGTGGCTCGGCGCCGTCCGCGGCTGTCACGCGGATCGTACGGACCATCCCCGTGATGTGATGGTAGAGAAGGTGGCAGTGGATGAGCCAATCGCCTTGGCCCTCGTTGGCCGTGAACTCAATCGTGCGCACGCTCATCGGGGGCACGTCGACGGTATGCTTGAGCGGCGAGGTCGCCGCGTCCTTGTCCACCTCGTTCACCAGCCGGAAGAAGTGCCCGTGGAAGTGGATGGGGTGATGCATCATCGTGTTGTTCACGAGCCGCACCCTGATCGTCTCGCCTTCCTTCACCTTGATCGCCTCGGCTTCGTGCGGGTCGATGCCGTCGAAGGTCCATTCGTAGCGTATCATGTCGCCGGTCAGCTTGAGCGTGAGCTCGCGATGTGATGAGGCCACCGGATGGGGCTTGGCGGCCCTCATCTTGGAATACGGGGACAGCGGCCGGTCGGATTCCTTCGCGCCCGGTTCGGGGTCCAGCTGGTCTAGGATGGAGGTCAGGTAGGCGTTCATCCCGTAGAGTCCCGGCGCGGGAGGGGGTGCCGCCTCATGCGGAGAGCCTTCCCCGATCCAGGCCGAGACCGAGCCGCTGCCGTCCTGCGCCGTGGCACGGAGTTCCCAGGTGCCGTCGGCCGGCACCTTGACCAAGATATCATAGGTTTCCGCCGGGCCCATCAGCAGGCGTTTCTGGTCGAAGGGCTGGACGTCCTGCCCGTCGGCCGAGACCACCTTCAGCGGGCCGTTGGCCGCATCGAGGTAGAAGTAACTGGCGGCGCCGGCGTTGATCAGGCGGACGCGGACCGTCTCGCCGGGCTTTCCTGGAAGTTTGAGGCGCCGCAGTCCGTTCATGAGGAAGGCGTCGTAGGCGACGTCCGAGAGGTCCATCGGGGGCACCAAGGCTTTTTCACGGTCGAAATAATCACCAAGCTTGCCGGCACGATACGCACCGAGAAGCGACTGCATGGTTCCCTTGCGGTAGGAATACCATTCACTGCCGCGCAGAAGCGTGCGCTGGACCTCTGCTGGGTTCTCGTCCGTCCAATCCGACAGGATGACGACCTGGTCATGGTCCGCGGTGACGACCGATGTCTTCGGCTCGATCACGATGGCGCCGTACACGCCCCGCTGTTCCTGGTGGCCGGTATGGCTATGATACCAATAGGTCCCGTGCTGCCGAATCAGGAACTCGAACATCCGGGACTTGCCGGGGCCGATCACCGGGGTGGTCACCACCGGGACGCCGTCCTCGATGTTGGGCACGAGCACGCCGTGCCAGTGGAGGGAGGTCGTGTCGTCGGCTAAGCCGTTCGTGACCGTGATGCGGGCCACGTCGCCTTCGCGGAAGCGGAGGACCGGCCCGGGCGTGCCACCGCTGATCGTGAGGGCCTTCGCGGGTTTTCCAGCTGGGCTTAGGGTCTGCTCGGCGATGGTCAGCTTATACTCGACGATCCTGGCCTCGGGATGGAGGGCGGAGGCCTTTGGGGCCTTTTCCATGGCCTCCATGTAGGCCGCGCGGCAAGCCTCGCATGCTTGCCCAGCGGCTGACATTGAGAGGAGTGCGATGATGAATCGGAAAGATGACATCATGGATGAATGTCCGCCCGCCCCCATGGCCCCCCGGATTTTTTGGGGGACATTCCGGGGTTGCGGACATAAACTACCAAATGGACGACAATTCACTGAACCAGCGCCTCGCCTCCTGGCGCGTCACCCCGACCGGCAGCCAGCAGCTGGCCGGCGCCGTGCCCCCTCCCGGACGGCGAGACCCTGTCGCCGTATGGTCCATCGCTGCCGCGGTTGCGCTTCTGACCGGAGGCGTGGCGGGCTATTCCGCCAACCAGTCGGACCGCGAGCGCGTCCTGCAGCTCTACGTTAGCCAGATTTCCGACTCCTTGCCCCGATGAGGCTTTCCACCCGGCTGCTGCTCGCAGCCTCGATACTCTGTCTCGCCGTCTTGGGTTGGTTCGTCGTGCGGGATTTCGAGCTGTCGGCCTCGGCCTGCAATCATGACGTCCAAGCCTGGATGCGCCATGAGTTCGCCCTCGATGACGTCGCCATGGCGCGCATCGCCAGCCTGCAGGAAAGTTTCGAGAAGGAGTGCGAGGAGCACTGTCGGCTGGTTTCCGAGGCCAAGTCGGCGATGGACGTCAAGCCCGGACCGGACTCTCGCGCCCGCCTCGCCGGCGCCCGTGAGAAGTGCCGGCTGGCCCGCGTCGACCATGTTCGCGCCATCGCCGCCTGCATGCATCCGGAGAGCGCCAAGGCCTACCTTGCCCTCATCCTCCCTCGCATCGATTCGGCCGACCATGAGGGCGCGACCGACCTCTCCGGCCAGACTCACTCGCGATGAACGAGGGCGAGGCCCAAGTTTTGCCCGGACGCTCCGATGAGGCGGGTTGGCGACTTCTCTTCGAGGAATGGGACCCCCGCCTTCGCGGGTATCTTGTCCGATTCCTGCCCGACGCCCGTGACGCCGAAGAAGTCACGGTTGAGACCTTCGCCCTTGCATGGAGCACAGGAGAGCGTTTCCGAGGAGGCAAGATTTCGACCTGGCTTTTCGGCATAGCGACGAATCTCGCGCGTAATCGCCGCCGAGTATGGCTGCGCCGGGTCGCACGTTTCGCCGGCCTTGTGCCTGCGGTGCATGACACGGCCGTCGAGGATGCTTCCCGTACGGATGAGGTCGCCCGGTCGGTCCGCGATGCGGTTCAAGGGCTGCCGGAGGATCTGCGCGCTCCCTTGATTCTGACCGCGTTCGAGGGCTTCAGCCAGCAGGAGGCAGCCGAGACCCTGGGCCTGAGCGCCAAGAGCGTGGAATATCGAGTTTCACGTGCCAGAGACATTCTTCGCAGGACACTTCGATGATCTTCATCGTTGTCCTGATGACTCACCAGGGGCGAGCCTGGGATTTTTAATGATATTCGACCTCTGTTTGCCGAAACATCCTGTAAGGGATGTTGACTTCTTCTTTCGGTCGCAAATTATTCTAAACATGTGCAAAGTGCGCTCAAAGATGCTCGCCTTGCTTCTGTCGCTGTTTTTCACGACAATGGGATTCGCTTTGATTTCTCATTGTTACTGCAGTCTGGCTGATTCAGTTTGTGAGCATGCGGGAAAGCCCTGCGCGATTCCCGACGACTGCACCGATTGTCTGGTTCCTTCCGATAATATTGCCGAACCCGGCGTTCCTGCCGCTATATTTTCTTCCTTTCGCGCCCAGATCTGCTCCCCGGGTTGGGCGGTGCTGTTTAACTATAACGAGGTATATTTGTTTGAGGTCAGCTTTGTGCCGTCAGCCAAATTTGGCTCGTCGACTCGTCCTCTGGCCTTGCATGCCGGGACGTTGTGTCTGCGGATTTGAGGTCTTAGTATAGGCGGTCCTGCCGTCCGGACTCTTTGCATTCGCGACGGGTGCAGGGTCTCCGCGTTCATCTTCGTCGTTCAAGGGGGCACCCTAGGCTTCTGCCTACATGCGTACAAAACCATGAATCTTCACAAATATCTCTTTCCGGTTCTTATCCTCTCACACCTTGTGCGTGCCGTTAAGGCCGCGCCCGAGCCCATTGATGTCGCCGAGCTGGTGCGCCAGGCGATGACGACGAATCCTGAACGAATAGCCTACGAAGCTGCCCTGGCTGCAGAGCGAGAGACGGCCTTTACCGCTGGTTCCAGGCAAGAACCTGTACTTTCTCTGGAGGTCGGCCGTAAGCGTTTTCGCGACGCTGCAGGGGCCTATGCGGCCGAAGGTCAGATTTGGACCGCTTCGCTCAGTCAGACCTTCGAATGGCCGGAACGTGTTCGTCTACGTCGTGCCATCGCCGATCGCCAGGTCGAGGCGGCTAAGCTCGGATTGGGTCGTTTTGAGCAGGCCATTGAGGCTAAGGCGACCGTGCTTGCCTATCGGCTTTCTCGTGCACAGGTCAGGTTTCAGGCTAGCGAAGAAGTCGCCGCACGTTGTTCCGGGCTTCGTAAGGCTCTGGTTGGTAGAGATCCCTCGGGTCCGGCACCGATCATTGAGTTGCGTTTAGTCGAGGCCGCTGAAGTCGTTGCTCGTCGTCGCTCCGAAGAGGCTCGTTTAGTCCTGCAGCAGGCCATGCTGGAGATGAATCAGCTTCGCGGATTACCTTCAATGGAGCCACTTGTGGTCAAAGTTCCGTCCCTCGCTCTGCGTGATGCCCCTGCATTGGAAGCATTAATTTTATCTGCACCTCAGGGTAATTTCGGCTACCGCATGCTAGTGCTCGAATCTGAGCAATTCAGTCTGCAATCAGACCTGGCACGCTCGGATAGCGCCCCTGGCTTTACCACCGCACCTTTTGTGTCGCAGGATCGCGTCGGAGACCGCGAGACCATTATAGGCCTCCGCTTTGATATCCCTCTGCCCGTTACTGCAAGATCCTTGTCCGCTGAAAAGTCAGGCTTGGAAAGGCGACGTCAGGCCAAGGCCTTGCTTGCGGCAGCCTGGCGCGATGTCGAGCGAGACATCGGCCAGACTTGGCTCTCTTACGCCTCGAAGGTTGATCAGCTCCGAATGCATAGAGACGATCCGGCGGTTCGATTCGCCGATGCGGCTCGACAGGCCGAGGCCCATTTCCGTGCCGGAGCGCTCACGCTTAATCTCTTCATGGACGCCCAGACCGCTTACCTCGATGCCGTCGACTCCGTGCTTTTGATTCAGGAGCAGGCTGTCGAGGCGGGCTTCCGCCTACGCGAATTGAGCGGTGTCACCTTCAGCCCTGTCTCGGTCCGATGAGGAGCATTCTTTTTATCCTCGCAGCTGAGCTTCTGGTCGCCTGTGGTAAGTCTGAGTCTGACTTTGGGTCGCCCGTTGCAGCGCCGAAGGCAGCCGAGTTCAAGAAAGAGCAAGGCATCCTACTCTCGGATGAGGCTTCTCGGTTCATCGGACTTCGAACCGCTGAGGTCAAGGGCGACCTCGTCCGTATTCCCTTTTCCGCATTGGTGGATACCTCTGATGGTAAGTGTGTGTTCGTCCGTAATGGCCAGCGTTGGTTGCGTGTCGTGGTAAAGCTTGGAGCCGATTCCGGCGAGATTGTCGACGTCGATGACGGGCTGCTCGAAGGTGATGTCATCGCCGTCGTCGGCGGCTGGTATCTATGGCTGGCTGAGCTTCAGTCCGTTAGGGGGGGCGTCGGCTGCGCCGACGGACACTGAGATGATCGCCGCCCTTGCCCGCTGGTCCATCCAGCGTCGCGGCGCAGTCCTGACCTGCGCGCTGTTACTTAGCCTTCTCGGGATTTGGTCCGCCTCGCGCGTGCCGATAGACGCGATGCCAGATATCACTGGCCCGCAAGTGCAGGTTAACACGGCTTTGCCATCCTTTGCGGCCGATGAAGCCGAATCCCGAGTGACGATACCGCTGGAATACGAGCTTTCAGGCCTGCAAGGACTGGTCGAATTCCGCTCTCTCTCCAAGACAGGACTCTCGCAGGTCACCCTTATCTTTGAGGATGGAACGGATATCTTCCGTGCTCGCCAGTTAGTGACGGAACGGATCAACCAGGCTTCCGGCAGCCTGCCGCCTGGTGTTGTCCCTGTTATGGCACCTATCAGCACCGGGCTCGGAGAGATCGTCTACTATACTTTGGAGTATGTCGAAAGTGCCAAGGTGCCGACAGATGAGGCTGTACGATTGCGTGAACTGCGGCTGCTTCACGATACCCGCGTCCGTCCAGCCCTGCGTGCCACTTCTGGAGTTGCTGATGTCAACGTTATCGGAGGGCATGAAAGGCAGATGCTGGTCGAACCCGATCTTGCTAAGATGGCGAAGGCGGCCTTGTCGTTGTCCGAACTGCTTCAGGCCGTCCGCAAGAACACTGAGAATGCCGGTGGTGGTGTCATCTCTGTTGGAAGTGAGGCCTTCACTGTCCGAGCGGATACCCGTGTGCGCTCTGCGAGTGACATCGCTGGCGTCCCCTTGCGACCCGCGGGTCTTGGTCCTGCCGTGAAGGTGGGTGATGTTGCCAAGGTCTCGATTGGAAGCGCTTCGCGCATGGGGGCCGCGACCGTCGACGGACATGAGGCCATCATTGGAGCGGTCATCATGCTCGCCGGCGAAAACTCCCGGGAAGTCTCCCGTCGGGCGGTTGATAAGCTGCGTCGAATCGGTGAGCATCTGCCAGAGGGCGTTCGCATTCAGGTGCTCTACGATCGCTCGGACCTCGTCGGCGCGACCATCCGTACGGTCGAGACTAACCTTTATGAAGGCGCTGCAATCGTGGTCATCGTGCTGTTGCTCGTGCTAGGGCATAGGCGCGCGGCTCTGTTGGTCACTCTGGCTATTCCGCTTTCATTCTTGTTGCTGCTCACGGGGATGGCCGCGACCGAGGCCAGTGCCAATCTTATGAGCCTGGGTGCAATCGACTTCGGATTAATCGTCGACGGATCGGTCGTGATGGTGGAGAACTTTCTCCGGCGCATGGACGACCGTGTACGTATTTTGGGGCGCGACTTGACTGAGACTGAGAGGGTTGCGGAACTTTCCGCCGCCGCGAGCGAAGTCGCCGGGCCTATGTTTCTTGGGGTCACCGTCATCACTCTTGTCTATGTCCCGATTTTTGCCCTCGAAGGCATTGAAGGTAAGATGTTCAAGCCCATGGCCGGGGCTGTGGTCGTCGCCTTGGCGGCTTCCGCACTTGTCGCCCTCACGGTTATGCCTGCCTTGGCTTCATTTGGCTTGCGTCCTTCCGTCCACGGCGATGAAGGCCGCTTGATTCGGAAGATGCGTAGTCTCTTTGCTCCTGTCTTGGCTTGGTGCTTTGCGCATAGCGGATTTGCCCTGGGCCTCACTATTTTCGCCGCATTGACAGCTGCCATTGGTTTTGCCCAGCTTGGCGCGGATTTCATCCCGCAGCTGGATGAGGGATCGATGAGTATCCAGTTCGTCCGTCCTGCGAGCCTCGACCTTCGTTCGTCGGTAGAAGTCCAGAAGAAATCCGAGGCCCTGCTGCGAGATCGTTTCCCCGAGATCGACCATGTATTCTCCCGAATCGGGACGGCCGAAATCGCCATGGACCCGATGGGGCCAAACGTGGCCGATACCTATGTCACGCTCAAGCCCCGTGAGACTTGGCGTCGGCTTGAGGGGTCCGTAATTAGTAAGCCGAAACTCGTCGAGCTTATGTCTGGCGTGCTTGAGCAGACGATTCCAGGGCAGAGCGTCATGTTCTCCCAGCCAATCCAGCTGCGCTTCAATGAGATCATGGCTGGGTCACGAGCCGACCTTTCCCTGAAGATATTCGGTGATGAACTAGTTGACATGGAGTTGGTCGCGGCCCAAGCGGTGGCGGTGCTGCGCAAGATTCCCGGGGGCGGGGATGTTGATTTCGAAGCCTCGGGAATGTTGCCTTCAGTGGATATCGTCCCGCGGCGTGATCAGTTGCTGCGCCGCAATATTAATGCCGGGGAGCTTAACGAGGTTATCTCGATCGCGCTGGGTGGCGCGAAGGCAGGGCAAATTCCATCCGCAGGCCGGCCTCTTGACGTAGTGATCCGCTTGGCCGATGCCGAGCGGATGCCATTAGCTCGGATCGCCGACCTGCCCGTTTCGTCTGAAGATGGTTCTGGCACGACCGTGGCCTTGTCAAAGGTCGCCGATGTCCGTTCGGTCGAACGGCAAGGGGTGATTGTGCGCGAGGACGCCCGCCGGCGACTCGCTATCCTAATCAATGTTCGTGGTCGTGATACCGAAGGTTTTGTTCGAGAAGCCGAGGCTCGCTTGAAGGCCGAAGTCAAACCGGTCAGCGGTGCCTATTGGGAGTTCGGAGGTCAATATGAGAACCTGCTCCGTGCCCGTGAGCGGCTCGCTCTCGTCGTGCCCGCGGCGCTTGCGCTGATTATGTTGCTCATCTATGGTGGATTCGGGAGTTTCCGGCAGGCCGCACTGGTATTCACCTGCGTGCCCTTGGCGGCGACGGGCGGGGTGCTTGCCCTCTGGGTGCGGGGGATGCCCTTCACGATTTCAGCCGGAATAGGTTTCATCGCCGTCTCCGGTATCGCGGTGCTCAACGGCATCATGCTCATCAGTTTCATAAACCAGCTTAGGGCCGGAGGCACGCCGTTGCGCGAAGCCGTGACCGAAGGCACTTTAACGCGACTGCGCCCGAAGCTGCTAACAGCCTTGGTCGCTTCGCTCGGCTTCTTGCCTATGGCCCTTTCGACGGGGCCTGGCGCGGAGGTCCAGCAGCCGCTGGCTACGGTCGTCATAGGCGGCATTTTCACGTCGACCGGGCTGACCCTGCTTCTTCTGCCTGTTTTCTACGATTGGTTGGAGGCACGCGTTGTTCAGCCATCCGCATCCCTTCCATCCCAAAACAAAAACTAAACCCATGAAAATACTCATACTGGCCTTCCTCTCGATTTGCGGGCTCCGCGCCGCAGAGCCTGCAAATGCCCCGGCTGAAGCCCACGCGGGCCGTCTTCTGGAAGCTCCCGGGGTGAAGGCCGAGTTCCTGATTAAGCCCGACCGGCGTGTGGTCCTGACTTTCCTGGACGCTGCTGGTAAATCGGTGGCTCGTGGCGAGCGCATCGTCGTCGTTAAGGTCGATGGCAAGGATCTCGCCCTTGAAGCCAAACCCGAAGGGTTCGTCTCAAAGTACTCGATCCCGACTAAGGAGCCCGTCCCAATCGTTATAATGGTCTTGGCTACTGCCGACTCTAAGCCGGCGAACTTCCGACTGACCCTCAACACCGCTATCTGCCTCGCATGCAAGCGTTACGAATTCGCCTGCACTTGTGATCATTGAGTCTAAGGTAAGTTGATATTTCGTTCTGCATCGACAGGTCGTTTGCCGGGGATCCTAGCTTTTAACCAATGGTTGTTTCATGTATGTAACATGCGATTCGCCTGCTGCTTGCTTCCGATGCTTTCCGTTTACTCCAGTTTTATGGCGTAGGCGGATTGCATTCATCATTAGCGAGAAGCAACTTAGGCTGGTCGCGGCTGCTGCCAGCATGGGTGAGAGTGTCCAGCCTGTCAGCGGATACAGCACTCCGGCGGCCAGAGGTATTCCTAGACAGTTGTAACCGAGAGCAAAACCTAAGTTCTGACGCATGTTGACAACGGTCTCATGGGATAGCTTGTAGGCTTGGGCGATGCCACGTAGATCGCCTTTGACTAGGGTCACCTGAGCATTGCGGATGGCTACATCGGTTCCGTTTCCCATCGCGATGCCTATATGTGCCTGGGCCAGGGCGGGGGCGTCGTTGATTCCGTCTCCGGCCATGGCGACGATACGTCCCTCGGCTCGGAGGCGTTCGACCAGCTTCTGCTTGTCGGCTGGGGTGGCATCCCCATGAATTTCCGTTATTCCTAATTCTTTTCCTATGGCTTTGGCGGTCGCTTCGGCGTCTCCAGTAGACATTATGATGCGGATACCCGAGGCTCTTATTTCGCGCAACGCTTGGACGGTCGTAGTCTTCACGTTATCGGCCGCTACCAATGCGCCGGCGGTCTTGCCGTCGACTGCGAGGAAAAGGACGCTGGCTCCGGTGCGCCGATGGATCTCCGCCTCGGCTAAGAGCTCTGCCGGGTCGGCGCCGAAGGAGCGAACCAAGGCGGCGTTACCGAGTATCAGCTCTTGGCCGTCAAGCGTCCCGCGGATACCCTGACCTGTGATGGCGCGGAATCCGTTGGTTTCCCGCAGAAGAAGGCCTCGCTCCTTGGCGCCCCTGACCAATGCTGAGGCTAACGGGTGTTCGCTGCCCAGCTCAAGGGAAGCGGCAAGACGGAGGACCTCGTCGGATGTGAAGCCTGCGCAGTGCATTACCAGCGTTAGGCGCGGCTTTCCTTCCGTGAGAGTGCCGGTCTTGTCGACCACTAGCGTATCGACCTTCTGCATCGTCTCAATGACCGTGGCGTCCCTGAACAGGATGCCTTGTGCGGCGCCGCGCCCGGTAGCGATTACGATCGACATAGGGGTGGCTAGGCCGAGCACGCAGGGGCAGGCGATGATTAGGACCGACACTCCGCTGATAAGACCAAAGACCCATCCGCGCTCGGGCCCGTATATTCCCCATGCAAGGAAGGTCAAGGCTGCGATACTCACTACCGTCAAGACGAAATAACCCGCGACCATGTCTGCCATCTTCTGCATCGGTGCCTTTGATCGCCTCGCGTCCGCGACCATCTGCACGATTTGCGCAAGCATAGTGTCGGAGCCGACCTTTTCCGCACGGAGAACGAAGGTTCCATCGACGTTGAGTGTAGCTGCAGTAACCCTGTCGCCCAGATGCTTGGCGATAGGCCATGGTTCGCCGGTGAGCATCGATTCGTCGACAGCGCTGCCGCCGGCAGTGATCAAACCGTCAACCGGGACTCTTTCTCCAGGCCGGACTCGGACGAGGTCGCCAACTCGTACTTGTTCGAGCGGTATGGTCTCATCCCGTCCATCCAGCATGATGCGACAAGCCGTCTTCGGCGCCATGCTTAGGAGTGCCGATAGCGCCCCTGAGGTACTCGCTCTCGTGCGAAGCTCGAGGATTTGTCCGAACAGGGTGAGGCTGACGATTTCTGCCGCGGCTTCGTAGTAAAGCGATATCTTCCCAGATTCCATGAAGGAAGAAGGGAAGGCGCTGGGTACGAAAGTGGCTGCCAGACTGTAGGCGAATGCGGCTCCGATGCCCAGACCGATGAGGGTCCACATGTTGAAGCTGCGTCGTACAATCGACGCGGCGCAGCGGACAAAGATGATGTAGCCGCCCCAGGTCACCACCGGGAAGGCAAGCATGAGTTCTAGCCAGGGTAGGGCATGTGCGGGTATTAAGGAGAACGAACGTCCGGAAATTTCGATTGCCACTAGGACCAAGGTGAAGGGAAGCGTATACCAAAAGCGCTTCCTGAATTCCGCGAGCTCTGGATCTGTTCGATCAGGGCCGGGCGTGGATGCCGCAAGGACGGCGCCACATTTGGAGCAGGCGCTGGATTCGGCTCCGATAGTCTCCGGGTGCTTTGGACAGGAGTATTCATTGCCTTCCTTCGGGCTTAACTTGGGGCAGCAGCCGCCGTCGTTTTCGCTATCGTGATTATCGGCGTAAAATGTCTTCATAAGGAAATCTTACATGCAATGGTTAGTCTGGCGAGGTAGTTAAATGGCATATTTGCGCTATAACATTTTGGATTAACTGTTCGAAAAGTCCGCTGTCGTTGAAGTTCAAAGACATACGAATGCAGTATCATAATTAAAGCTCACCGTACCCGGCGATTCAGGTTCGTGATGACAGGTTCTGGTAGACCTTTGTCCGGGGCTGTGGTTATAAAATCCTCACCCCCATGGAGACTCCTGCCCCGAAGTCTGACCGTCTGCTTTCGCTCGATGCCCTGCGCGGCTTCGATCTCTTCTGGATCGTCGGCGGCCATGTCATCCTCATCGCGCTCTTCAAGCTGACCGAGTGGGGCTGGCTCGGCGCGATCGATGCGCAGCTGAAGCACGTCGAATGGAACGGCTTCCAGGGTTATGACCTCATCTTCCCGCTGTTCCTCTTCATGGCGGGCGTCTCGACGCCGTATTCGCTCACGCGTCGCCTCGCGGAAGGCGCCCGTAGCGAAGTCATCCGCAAGGTCATCCAGCGAGGCCTCATCCTCGTCGTGCTCGGCATCATCTATAACAACGGCCTCCAGTGGAAGGGGCTCGAGAACATGCGTCTGGGCAGCGTGCTCGGACGCATCGGTCTCGCCGGTATGTTCGCCCAGCTCATCTTCGTCTTCAATTTCGAGAGTCCGAAGCGCTTGTGGTACTGGCTCGCGGGTATCCTCCTTGGTTATTGGGCGATCATGTCTTTCGGCCATGCGCCGGGCTTCTCCCCGGGCGACCTGACGATGGAAGGCAACTTCGCCAGTTACGTCGACCGACTGTTGCTGCCGGGTAAGCTCCACAAGGGCATCCACGACCCCGAAGGCTTGCTCGCGGTCCTGCCGGCCATTGGCAACGCCTTGCTAGGCATCCTCGCCGGCCTCTGGCTGCGACGCTCGGCGGAAGAGGTGTCTGGCGACCGCAAGGCCGCGGGATTGGCAATCGCCGGCGTCGTACTGCTCGCAGCGGGCGGACTTTGGAGTCTCGTCTTCCCGTTGAACAAGAACCTCTGGACCAGCTCGTTCGTGCTCTGGACCTGCGGGTGGGGTAGTCTTCTGCTGGCCTTGTTCTATTGGACGATCGATGTCCGTGGCTGGGCTCGCGGATTCGGAGCCTTCTTCGCCGTCATCGGCATGAATTCCGTGCTCATCTACATGTCGTCGAAGTTCCTCAGCTTCGACTTCACCGCGCAGGCGCTCTTCGGTGGTCTCGCCCGAGCCTTCCCGCCGGCCGTCGCCTCGCTGATCATGGTCACCGGCATCTTCGCCGTGAAGTGGGCGCTCTTCTGGTTCCTCAAGCGTCAGAAGGTATTCCTGAAGGTGTAGTTCAGCTTTTGCATCTAGGTAGGGTCAGCACTGCGTGCTGACCTAGGTTACGGAAGGATGGGTTCGGAGGGCTATGTCGTGACGCGGTCCCGACCCTACCCAAGGCAGGGCTTGTCATCGGGCTTCCCGTGCGGACGCTGGTGGGATGGACGAACCTGAGCTCAAGGTCACCCGCGGCGACATCATCGCCCGCGGCCTCCTTTGCCACTGCCCGAACTGCGGGAAGCGCGGGTTGCTCGCCTCCTGGTTCCGGCTGGGCAAGGCCTGCCGCTCCTGCGGCATGGATCTCGCCCGTTCGGCGGGACTCTATTCCGGGACGACCTCCATCGGCTACGTCGCGGCGATTCTCTTCGTCATCATCCCGATCTGCTTCCTGGTCTCGTTCAAGGTCCTGTCCGTCAAGGCCGGGGTGCTGCTGGGCATCTTCGGGACCTTCGGTTTCATCGTCCTGATCTACCCCGTCATGCTCTGCTGGATGGTCATGGCCTACCATGTGGCTTTGCCCGCGGAGCTGCCCGTCAACGGGGGCAAGGAGGGGCGGGATGAATGACCGCCCGCTCTTGACATACATCTTCGTATCTGGATAAGAAGATACTTTCAGATGTCCCGCACCCAGCTCATCGCCGATCTCCGCAATCCCGTGCGCCCCACGGTTTCGGTGGAGTTCTTCCCGCCCAAGGACGCGGAAGGCGGCGCGCGCATGCTCAAGGTCGCGGCGACCCTGAAGCCGCTCGGCATCGATTTCGCCTCCCTGACCTACGGGGCCGGCGGCACTTCCCGCGATACGACGATCACCTACGGCGCGGAGCTCGTGAAGATGGGCATCCCGCTGATCGGGCACCTCACCTGCGTGGGCCATTCCCGCGCGGAGCTCGCCGCGATCATCGAGCAATACGACCGCGCCGGCTTCTCCGGCATCCTCGCCCTGCGTGGCGACCCGCCCAAGGGGCAGACCGCCTTCACCGCCCACCCGGAAGGCTTCGCCCATGCCGAGGGCCTCGTCCGCCTCATCGGCTCGGAACGTCCCGGACGTTTCGCCGTCGGCGTCGCCGGTTTCCCGGAACGTCATCCGGACGCGACGGACGACCTCGCGGATATCCGTTTCCTCGCCGGCAAGGTCGCGGCCGGGGCGGATTTCGTCACCAC
>JACCDK010711353.1_pt1 | contig 18600 bp, 18 predicted proteins | sample 7445871 | NCBI WGS metagenome assembly JACCDK01 (sample SAMN15323436, study PRJNA562643) | freshwater metagenome | isolation source: river surface water | place: USA:Blue River Watershed | collected 2017-08-15
GTTGTATGCGGTTAAATGCTTCTCCAGTAGAATTAGTCATCAATGTTCCATTATATAGTCTATCTGTAGATGATGGATAACCAGGTCTGCAAGGAAACCTAAACATTCCTTTCTGATCAAGAGAATATGTGATTTTCTCTTCTATAATATTTTTACTTGGTACATTAAGTGAACCATCGTTATTAATGGATATATTAATAGTATATATAATGTGTTTGTATTCTTTCAATATATCAGTCATCTTTTTACCATTTATACTTGAACCAAATATCAAGTCTCCATACGCAGCAGGTAGATTTGTAAGTATGCTAAAGTAATCACTTTGAGCTTCTAGTATTAGTTTAACAATCAAACCCATCGCTGATGGTAATAGATTTTGAACTATATTTACTAGTGTAGGATCTTGTCTTAACTGCGTACGTCTTCTAACCATATCAGTAATCCATACATTTAACCACTTTTCTGTAACTGTTTTAGCATTAATTACTCCAATACTACTTACAACATCATTAAACTGTTTGTTATATAATAGTTGAGATCCGTACCATGATCCACCAGATACTCCAGATAAATACCTAACATTTTTGAATAAACTACTAAACTTAGCATTTGCATCAACTTGTCTTTTCTTCTGATAAAAAGAAGATAAGCATCCATGGATACAACTCATAGCAGTTAAACCACCTGGTGTAAAGCATAATGCAACCTTAGGAGGTTGTTTAATAGGAACAAGGATTGTGTTAAGGACTTTGTACTTCTCAACTTTAACAACTCCTAGAAAGTATAGTGTTAATAGTATAGCAATAATAGTAGATGTTATTATAATAACTGCTTTCATTTATTATAATAGTATGATTTTTTTTACATAAGAAGGTTAAACATATCTCTAACTTCCTGATGTCTATCATATAGTGTGTTAAGCCCAGTGAATACATCAGCAGTTAAGTTCTTATAGTCGTCTGCGTTTCCTCCAATAAATGGGAAAATTGAAACATCAGTACTAGATTCAATAATATATAAATTTGGTATTGTGTATCCACCTTTTAGTCCAACATCTGGAGAAGCAATAACAGGTATATTTTTGTACAATTTTACTTGAATCTTTAGACTAGGACTTACTATGAGGTATTTTGTTGTGAAAGAATGTTCATTATACTTTCTATTAAATATTGTGTAGTTATGTACTATTAAGTTGGACTCATCTTCTATACGTATATGGTCATCTATGTCTAAATCTAGTAAAAATACAGAAACTTCTGTTGTTAAACTAACTAATACTATAGACAAAGAAAAACCAAAATAAGGTATTAAATTATGTAATAGAATAGCAACTGTAGTATTAACAAAAACAGTTGCTAGTATTACACCAGATTCAATTAGAATTCCCCAGTTAGCTACTTGGTTAATTGTGTCAGTCAGTTCGTTTAAAGTTTGTACAGCTCCTTTTAATAGTATATCATTAGTGTTATATCCTTGATACTTTGGGCTATCCAAAAAATAGACTTTAAATGTATCAGAAGTAGTTTCTGATGAATCATATTTTACAGAAGTTATAATATTCGGTGGATATGTACTTGGGTTAGAAGATAGATCATGTTCGTACTGAAGTAAAGTAGTAACAACTGAATACGTGTCTCCATTCCATCCTGCATCTATAACATTTAGAGACTTATTTTTAAGTATAAACTCCATCTTATCTTTCTTAGATAGGTTATTGATGTTACAGTATGCTTTTCTATCGTTTTTACAAAGTAATGTATCTAAAGTTAGTTGTTTATTGATATTTAACCTAGGTGCAGCTACTATTACATTAACCAAATCAAATAAGTAGTTCATCCATTCTTCTTGTTCTGATACACCACTTCTATATAGTAAATGTTTTAAGTAACAAATACTGTTAAAGTTGCCGTATGCAGTTCCAGATGTAGTTACGACATCTTTTATGAAAAGATGGTTTGTAGTTTTTGAACGTAAGTTTGAAGTAATATCTACTACTGCAGTACTTCTGTTGGAATCAGGATTACGTATAGGTCCATTATTATTTGGCCATTCACCAGTAGGAGCACTTTCTGTTTTAATGTTATATATGTTATATTGAATTTTTCCAGACATATAGTTAGAACCTAAAACAGAATCTTGTATAAATGGTAGGTTATTTGAAGAAAATGTAGCTAGTTTACCAACACAAGTACCTTTGTATCTTCTTCCACCTGTTGGCATACAACAGTCAGCTGCAGATACATTCTTACATCTGTATACACTATTTCCTGTTGGATCTGGGAATAGCCAGTCATTATCATACTCAGGAATCCACTTACATGTATCTAATAAAAAGTTATCAAACAAAGGATTTGGTGGATTTACAGATAATATCTCTCTACGTATGCTGTTGAATGCTTCTCCAGTTGAATTTGTCATTAATGTTCCATCATATAGTCTATCGACAGAGGATGGTATACCAGGTCTACAAGGAAATCTAGTCATTTCTTTTTGTTCAAGTGAATAGGTGATTTTCTCTTCTATAGGGTTCATACTAAGAGTAGGTGAGTTAAGTATACCATTGTTTAGTATTGCTATATTAGCACTAAAAATAATATGTTTATACTCATTCAACATATCTATCATTTTCTTATTGTCTATACTAGATCCAAATAATACATTACCAAAGGCAGGAGTAATACTATTAATCATGTTTAAATCTGTAGTACTTTGTATGAATATTTTTAGGATAATACCAATAACAAATGGCAAGTTACGTGTTATAGCAGACACGATTTGTTGATCCTGTGGTAAATTTGTTCTTCTACTAACAAAGTCATTTACATATGCTTCTAACCATTTATTTCCAACAGTTTCTCTGTTAATTATACCAATGCTGTTTATAATGTCATTAAACTGTTGGTTATATAGTAGTTGAGACGCATACCATGAGCCTCCTGAACCAGCAGATATATACTTAATGTTTTTAAATAGTCTACTATATTTTGCTGTTCTATCAACTAATCTTTTCTTTTGAAAAATACTAGAAAAAATACCGTGATGAATAGACATAGCTGCTATACCACCTATTGATAAACTAAGTGCTACCTTTGGTTTAAGATTAACACTAATAGGTATAAGTTTACCACCTGATAGTGTAAGTTTATCAAAACGTTCGATCTTGATAACTCCATAAAAGTATAGTGTTAATAGTACAGCAATAATAGTAGATGTTATTATAATAAGTGTTGTTTTTGTGTTCATTTATTATAATAATATTTTTTTTGGTTTAAATGAAACACGTCTAGCTAGTAAATGAACGAGTTAGCTGAAAAGTTTCTAAAAAATCAGGATGAAACTAGTGCAGTAGAACTAGTTAGATATGCAAGATGTAACAACTTATTTAATCTTGGTTGTATGCTTTCTAAGTTCCTAGAGAACATATATCCTCACAGTCTTGATATCAAGACTGAGTACGGTGTCATGCTTTACTATAACAAAGAGTATGAATCTTCTTATGAAAAGTTTGAGAGTATACTTTCTATGAGAGGATTAACTAAAGAACAGGCAAAACTTGCTATTTTTAATCAGCATTTTTCTATAAACAATATTAAAGATAAGTATATACCTAAACTTGATGACTACATAGTTAAACAGATACTTGATAGAAAGAAGAAACCATTACCTCTAGTCACTTTTACGATTACAAGTTGTAAAAGATTTAATTTGTTTGTTAATACTATCAATTCCTTTGTTAGATGTTGTAAAGATATTGATTTAATAGATGAATGGTTTTGTGTAGATGATAATAGTTCAGAAGAAGATCGTAAGGAGATGCAACGATTATATCCCTTTATAAAGTTTTACTTTAAGAGTAAAGAGGAGAAAGGTCATCCACAAAGTATGAATATAATTAGAAAGTATGTTAAGACTCCATATACTCTTCATATGGAAGACGACTGGAAGTTTTTTGAATGCCGTAACTACATATCTGAATGTTTAGAAGTTTTAGGTTGTGACTCTAAAATTGGACAATGCTTAATAAATAAAAACTATGCTGAGACGGCAGAGAACCACAATATTATAGGAGGAGAGTTTAAGACGACTTCTTCTGGATTAAGATACTACATACATGAATACTGTAAGACTGATAAAGAAAAAGAAGACTTTGTAAAACGTCATGGTTATGGTAATAGTAGTTCGTATTGGCCTCACTTTTCATTTAGGCCTTCTCTACTAAGAACTAAAATTTATCAAGAACTTGGCGAGTTTAATCAGACTATATCTCATTTTGAGATGGACTATAGTTATAAGTATGCAGCTAAAGGATATATATCAGCTTTTCTCGAAAAGGTATATTGTTTACATATTGGTAGACTAACAAGCGAGCGTAACAATAAAAACATACCAAACGCATATGAACTTAATGATGAAGCACAATTAAGTGGTAAAGAAGAACAACTAAAAAAGAAACAAGAAAAACAAGAAAATAGTGAACAATCTATTCGTCTAAAAACATTTGTAGTAAACTTAGATCGTAGACCAGATCGTATGAAAAAGTTTAGTGAACAAACAGAACCAAACTTTCTAAAGTATAATAGATTTTCAGCTGTAGATGGTGCAAGACTTATTCCAACCTCTCAACTACAACAAATCTTTGAAAATAATGACTACAACATGAGAAGTGGTATGGTTGGATGTGCAATGTCTCATGTTAAACTTTATGTTCAACTTTTACAGGATAATGAAAGTGATGCATACTGTATATTTGAGGATGATATAGATTTTGTACCTAAGTTTCAAGATAAGTTTTTGCACTGTATTAATCAGCTACAAAAGACTAAGTGGGATTTATTCTATCTTGGACATACTCTTTATAGTAGATTTATTAACGATAAAGTATATGATAAAGAGACTATTCCAGTAATTGAACAATTCAGTAGAGAAAAATCATTGCAAATGTCGATGGGAGGAACTTTCGGATATCTTATTACAAAGAATGGAGCTGAAAAACTTCTAAACTTTATGAATAAATATGGTATGACAAATGGGATTGATACAGTACAACAAAAGTCTGCTAGTATACTTAATAATTTTTACTCACATCCTCACTTGGTATATTCTGAGTGTTACCGCAATGATGCCGTAAAAACTGTTGATACTGATATACAATGCAATTTTACATCTCTAACATTACCATTTGATAAAAGATTAGAAGAAGAGCTTAAGTATTATGATAATATTAGCCTTTTAGAAAAATTAGAAGATGTAAACTTATATAAACCATGTTATTATAGATCAGATAATAAAGACGAAATTAGAAAGTTTGCAAGTACTTGTAAGTACTTATGCTATACTATAGAAGATAGAGCTCTATTCATTGTACCAAATGGAGATAATGGTAGATTCTTTCATCGTTTTAAGAAGAATGGTATATGGAATATTGATGATGCAATAAAGTATACATCTGATAGTCTTTAGTATTTATTGGATGTATTTTAACAATATAATCATAACTTAAACATATCTCTGAATATTTAAACAAAATGATATTCAAACATGTTTTATATCCTAATATAATAACTAGACAACTTGTTAGTGATATAAACTATCCATCATGTGTAAACTGTAAACATTATATACCATCCTTAATATCTGATGAATTACCAAAGTGTAAGTTTTTTGGATACAAAGATATAACAACAAAAATAATCATAAATCATTATACAAACATTTGCAGAGATAGCAATGACATGTGTGGAAAAGAAGCACATTATTTTAGACAAACCCAATTAAATAACTCAAAAATGTAAAGATAATAGATATGTCTATTATCTTAAAAATTATACAGGTCTTCTAGTAGTAACAAGATTGTCTGTAGCTTTTGGATTGCCATTACCATCACCTTTTTCCCTCTCTTTTTGCATAGCCATAGCTGCTGCCATAAGATCGTTACCTTTACCTGTAGATGGAGCAGTTGATGTTTTCATATGTTTAGAAAAGTCTCTATTTGGCTCTTCTGTATCTGGAAAAGAAGTCATATCATAACCTCCCGGACCAGATCTTATTCCAACCGGAGGTCTAGCTACTTGTTCATTATCAGAATCATTAGCATCTTCAGTATCATGCTCCATAGACTCATCAGAGTCCTGTAGATCATCTATAGAAGTAGAGTTACTCTTACTTTGTTTAACTTGCTTATTAGACTGCTTTTTAGGTTGATGCTTAGGTTGCTTAGACTGTTTTTGTTGTCTTGATTGTCTTGATTGTCTTGTTTGTTTAGGAGGTTCATAGTCATCATCGTCACTAGACTCAGAAGTATTTTGTTGCTGAAGTTGTAGTTGTTGCTGGAGCTGTAGCTGCTGCTGGAGCTGCTGTTGCTGTAGTTGTTGTTGAAGTTGGAGCTGTTGTTGAGATGGCTGTGGCAATGGTGGAGGAGGTGGAGGAGGTGGAGGAGCTAGTTTACTAATCGTCTCATCTATCCAGTGAAAAGCTCTAGATCCTTCGTATTTTTCTACTCCACCATTTCTATAAACATTTAGTATACATGGCACAGTAGATACATCTATTTTGTTTGCGGTTAGAATCTGTTCTCTTATGTCTTCGTTATCGATACAAACTAGAGTAAGTCCAACTGAACTGTTAAGATCAATAGGAGATGTTTGTATTAGAGATAGAAGCTTATTTGATAGTTGCGAATATTTGCTATACAAAAGTACACAAAGATGATGTTCCATTTTTAATGAAGTGGAATATTGTTTTAAATGATAATCTTTGTATTAGTAAAATGGAATACGCAACAAACATTTCTGATGATATTTGTGACTCAAACTACATGAGGTTTGTTGGATACAAAGAAGATAACCCATGTATTCGTAAATATTTTGATGTAAGTACTGTTAGAACTATATCAAAAAAAGTTACCGAACTATTACAAGGTGTAGATCCACAAAATAGACCAATTATAGTTCCAGATAATACAATATGTAGTGTTATGAGTGAGATATACAACTCGTTTAGACCTGCTACAGGAGATATATACTCTCGTTATATTGTTCCTTCAGGAAGTAGTACAGAAAGTTATGTACAGGTTATGATTGACCAAGTAATTGAAGTAATAACATCAAATGTTAGAAATAGTCTAGAAATGGATGAAAACAATAGAAAGTTATCTGTTTGGACAACTGTATATGGAGATTTCAACGAGCATGGTTTACGTCAATACGCTCCAATCAAGACATTAGTCAAACGTCCTCATACATTCCAGTTTAACATGAACTATTAATTACTATCATAATACAATTTAAGTATTATAATAACTATTATAAATGTCCACACAAATTTTTATTCCACAACTAGATAAATCTACAACTATAGATAACATTATTGATATCATACAGTTTGAGTATAGTATAGGAAAAATTAAGTCAGTACATATAAGCAGTACACCAAACGATAATAAACATATAAACGTGTATATTAAGTTACATCTTAATATCAAAAATTCTATCTCTCAGCACCTACTCAAGTATAATAACTATAGTATTCCAGTTTTAAAATACTCTGATTATGAAGATAGAACGTATAAGATGTGGCAACTAATTAAAATTTGATTTTTATATGAAATTTCTATATAAAAATATATCCTATAATGTCTATACAGAGCTTACATAGTGATTTAAGTATACAGAATATGTCTTACGTAGACCTTACATACAAGTGGATGACTCAACATAAATTCACTGAGTTCCATAACGTTGACTTGGAATCAGAAAACTCTCTGTTATTTGGTAAACCACAGGGATCTAAGTCTGCGTTTACGTTTGGAGTTGCCTTGATGTGCCTTCTACAAAAGAAGTCAGTCATTTTTATAGTACGTAACTACACACAAGACGTAGAACACATGAAAGCAAAACTTGACAGATTCGCTAAAGAGCATAAAAAAGCCATGAGTGAATATGGTTTTACTAACACACCAAGTATAGGAGTAGTTGACGCTGCTAAGATGTCACTCGAGAAGAAAGCAGATGGTACTTTCAATGTTAGAGACTATGATGACGTAAAGGAAGCACTACATGGTAGAAACATGAAAATGGTAATAGCTCTAGCAAATGGAGTACAACTAAAAGCTATTAATATGATACTAGATCAAATAGAAAAATCACAAGAGTTACAAGAGTCACAAGAGTCACAAGAGTCACAAGAGTCACAAGAGTCACAAGACAAAACAAGATTAGTAGTTCTCACAGATGAAGCAGACGCAGTAGGATACTCGAAACTGAAGATACCAGAACCAGAAAAACACAAGACTATTGAATATAGTATTCTTAGGTCACGATGCTCTCAGTCTTTTGAGATCAGTGCTACAGTGTGGGATATACTAGCTGGTAATGAAGGACTAACTAATAGCAACATTGTATATATTCGCCCTCCTCCAACATATAAAGGAATACGAGATGGAGTTCAATTTATTGAACTTGCTTACCAAATTGAACGCTATAATCCTATGAGAACTTGTTTATTTGAAGAAGATCCAAACTTAATTCAAGTATATGAAGAATTGATGGAAACACCAATATATAAAAAAGATAGATATAACTGTGCTATAGATCATCCTATTATTGTTATGCATAAGACTAAGTGGTTTATACATCATCATCAACTGTTTTTTGACTTGTTTAAGACAAATGCAATGTACTCAAAAGTCTGGACTGTGTTAATGGAATGCGATAAGGGACTATATCTCTACTCAGATACTCTAAGAGGCAAAACAATTAGAATCGATAGTGTTGTAATAAATGACCCTTCACTTACTGGTGAATTCATGTTTGGTAAGCGTATAATTATACCACAACTTTTACAGTGGTTTATTGATAATGGAGGAGCTGAACGCTTTCCATACATTGTAATTAAGTCTGGTGGTTTCTCTGGTAGAAGTCGAAGCTATGTAAGCACAGATGGAACATGGCACTTAACTCATCAGTATTATGGTGGTAACACAACTATTCCAGCAATGATTCAAGCACAACGTATTCTACATGATCGTCCTGATTCTATTCCACTTATAGAGTACGCTCCAAAACAAACTATACAGAACTTACTAAAGGGTGATATGATGCAGGATGAACAAATTGAACGTTTGTTAAAGATGAAAGATTTAAAGCTGTATACGCATGTTCAACTTGGAGAAGAAAAATGGACTGTAGAGAAAGTACCAAGTGCAAGACTATGCTGTGCTAACAATATAAATACATTTAGAATTGAAAGCGAACAGAAGGTAAAAGGTGAAGATGGTGGTTGGGATATTGAATATTACACAGATGCTCTACATGATATTTCTAGACTAGAAAATGTTGAAGAAGATACAGAGAGTGAGAATGAAAGTGAGGGTGAGTCAAGTGGTGATATTGATAATGAATATAAGTATACAGTAATTGATGCTGATAAGTTTAAGAAAGGAACAAATGTATATGAGATGATCAAACATGTTGAGTTGTGTATAATAAATGATGGTATGATTGGACAGAAAATCCCTATTGACTTGATAAACAAAAAGTTACAGGAAAATGTCTACTGGAACAGTAGAACACTAGATAATATTCGTGGTATTATCTGGACAACTGTACGTAAAAATAAGAACTTGATAAGAACTAACAAAGAACTGTCTAACACTTTATTGTACTGGAATGAAGGAAGTACACCATATGTAAAGTTAAACTGTGATAGTAAATAACTATATACTCTATGTCTTTATTTATACATGTAAATAAAGAGATTATTACTATCTTCTAGATTCTAGGTTTAGTAGTCTTTGATTAAAATTGTTGTTATATGGTTGTTGCAGATTATAATTTCTAGTAACTTCAGACCATAAGATACCTAGTTGGCTATTTGTACTACTTAGTTGTGTGGCGAAAGTATCAGAATCTACTGTTCGACTTAGACGTTGATTTATAGCATTCAAACTACCCTCAATATTGCTTAATGTTTGTTCATGTCTTGTTAACCAGTTATTAATATTAGTTATACTTCTATTTAATTCTTCTGCTCTATTGTCAATACGAGTTTCTATGTTTGATACACGATTATTAATTGACTCTATTTCTACTATTTTTTGATATAGTTGGGCTACTTGTTGCTTTATTTGCTCTATATTCATAGTTTCAATCTGACGATTTTGATTAACAACACGATTATTTAGGTTTCCAATACTATTTTTTATATCTTCAATACTAACTAGAGATTTTTTCAACATTTCTGTTAGATCTACTTGTTCACCAGTACTTCTCCATGGTACTTTAATGTTATTTGCTGATATACTATTAGTTTTGATATCACCACTAGTTAGTGTGTTTAAAACACATAGATTATCATGGTCACAAAGAGGTCCACTTGGTAACAATGGAAAAGGTTGTTTAGGTTGAAGTTGATTAGGTTGAAGTTGATTAGGTTGAGGTAACAACTTACTCTTACTATAAGACATTTATCGTAACAAACATATTAATAAAATATAATAAATAACTATACACTTTATGTCTTTATTTATACATGTAAATAAAGAGTTTATAATGTTTTTAAATTCTTAACACTTGCTCACAGCGTCTTAACCTACCTTCTACTGCAATATTTATTCTATCCTGGTTCGCCTGGTTAGTAGCAATAGTTTGTGTGTTTCTCTGTACCTGAGTAACAATAGAAGTTATTGTCGCCTCTTGTGCGTCAATTCTCTGAGATAGCTGTTGGATAATCTGCGATCGTACTGCTTGTATTTGAGCTGATGTGTAGGACTGATAACCCTGAGTAATTGAGTCCAAAGATTCCTGCATGGTGTTCCGAAGACTGTTTATCTGACTAGATACTTGTTGAACACTTCTTGCTGCTCCTTCCGCTGTTTGCACAGCCATACGTATATCCTGATCATGTTGTTGTGCCATCTGTAGTATCATGGGTATCTGTTGTATAGCAGTTAAGTTAGAATATAGTAGGTCTACCTTATCTTGAGTGCTTCGAAAACTACGTACTACCTGTAAATCTTGTTGTAATCTTTGTTCTAGAGCTGGAATACTCTGAAGTAATGGTTCTAATCGTTGTAAACGTCCCATAGTTTCACTTTGTAAAGCTGTTAGTTTACCTCTTATGTCTGGAACTGTATCTCTTAAGTTTTCAACAATTGACTTAAGCTGATTCATTGCACTAACTAACTCTAACTGTTCACCAGGAGATGCACCAGGAACTCTAATACTATTCGCTGACATACTTCTTGTTGTTATATCATTACTTGTGTGACTAACAGTTTTCAATTTGCATAGGTCAGTTGTTTCACATGCAAGACTGTTTGGCCTCAACGGAGGAGGCATATTTGGTCTTAATTTTCCAAAATTGGTAGATGACATCATTTTAAGAAAAGAAAAGAAAAAAAAATTCTTTTATAAAACCAATGACTAGTTATCACGGAGGAAAACAGAGAATCGGTCTAGAAATAGCAGAAAATATTCACTTAGTTAGTACTATTATTCAAAGTAATACAAAATTTAAGTTAAAAGGATACTGTGAACCCTTTTGTGGTATGTTAGGAGTATATAAACATATTCCATCTTTATTTTATGATCAGAAGCTAAAGTATAAGGCCGGTGATACTAATGAATCTGTTATTAAGATGTGGCAGTCTGCACAAAAAGGATGGAAACCACCTACGAGTTCATCTGAAGAAGAATACAATCGTCTTAAAGTAGCTAAAAGTTCTGCTCTTAAAGGCTTTGTTGGACATCAGTTTAGTTTCGGTGGACAGTTTTTTAATGGTTACGCACCAAAGTACGGAAAGACAAAAGATTCTACAAAAGCTAGTAATTCAGTCATAGATATATCTAAAAAACTAAAAGATGTTGACTTTAACTGTGGATCTTATACACAATTTTCTAATGTAAAAGGTTATATCATATACTGTGATCCTCCATATGAAAATACTATAAGTAGATACTATAAAAATGACAAAGATGATATGCTAACATTTAATCAAGAAAAATTCTGGGATTGGTGCAGACGTATGTCACAACATAATATAGTTTTTATTTCAAGCTATGATGCTCCTAGTGACTTTATAAAGATAATGGAGTCATCTCATAAACTAACTGGTATAGCAGCAGGTGATAACGATAAGAATAGAATAGAAAAACTGTTTATATATAAACAACCATAAATAACTATACTATTTTAATACTGATAAGATGTATTAAAATATGTTCTTGTATTAGTCTTCGTCAACAAAGTAAGTATACTTTACATTATCATAGTCTTTGAAAATATGAACAGGCATTTCTGAATGCAATACAGATGAAAAATAGTTTATACACGCATCTCCACCTTCACCACCATGATTTTTTACTATTATATCAATCTCAACATCTGTATACCTACTATACATATTTTTTGTAACTTCCTTTACTGTATTACCTAGATCACGTGGTGTTAGCTCTTCATTAACTACTTTTGTGAAAAAGTTGTTAACATATATATACTCTCGTGAGATTTTTATACGCAAAGTGGTATCTTCTAGTGATATATTCTGTATACTAGAACTTAGTATACTTTCTTCATTCTCTACATGAGCAAACCTAAAAAGTGAAGAAACACTTTTTTTGGTTTTAACAACTGTATTAGACTTAGGAACACTTTTAAGTGTTCTATCACAATACCCATTACAATTATAATCTAAACAAAAGTAACAAAGATTAGCTCGTCCAGTTTCAGCAACTTTTTTCTTATAATAAAGTATTCTTGAACGTTCTTGTTGCGTCTTATTAGCATGACAAGTTGGACATAGAGCAGTTAAGTTTGGTCTAGAGTCATCAGATGATATAGAATGTGGTATTATATGATCGATTTGATAGGAAGAAGGAAGTAAGATAGAACAACTAGAACATTTATACTGTTGTTCATAAGCAACTTGTTTTTTTAATGTTTCGGATACTTTTCTCGAGTTCATAGTTCATAAGAACTTGTTTACTACATATAGTATACTAGTCTTTAGCTCATAATAAATTTATACATGATCGAAAAACTTATTATGTGCTACATTATCTGCTTCCCAGCAAATCCTATCGCCATGTAAGTGATAACGACATATAGGTTTATTGTTAGCACTCAATAAAACACTACTAGAAGCGAAATCAAACGTTGCAAAGTGATAAAAGTTCTTCATATGAGTAGAGTCAAAACGTAATGAACACTCACCTTTATTTTCTAGTTCTGACTTACAAATATACATATCATGTTCTTCAATAGTTTCACGAATAACATTTAGATTAAAGCCATCATTTATACTCTCATCATCATTTAACTTAAGTTTCTTATAGTTTCTACGAGTCCATACATGTATATGTCTAGTATCTGGTTCAACAATACACATAAAATTATCAACATATACTTGAGGTTTCTTACCAAACATCTTTCTACGATTGATTAAGTATCCACAATTACTTTCCAAGTTATTTAGATTGTCTATGTATGTTTTATTCATCTTCGTTTAGTTAGTTTCTACTAGGTTTTAGACCTAGTTTAACCATTATTGACTTATTTTAAGTCAGTAATTTAATGTTTTATGTGAACTAATATTATTTCTAGTTTATTAGTCTTTGACAGTTTGAACTCATACTATTACTTGATAAACTATCAAGTCTATCAAGTCTATCACAGAAAGACTCCTCAGAAGTTGGACCATGTCTATACTTTTTCTCACTTGGCTGAAAATAAGACAATAAATTATCTAGAAATTTCCTCAGACAATTTTTAGAATCTTCTTGACTGTCATCACTACCATCATAAGAGTTAGTATATCTAGATGTTTTTAGAATACTTTGCATATTACAACTATAATACACATATTTAACACAAAAAATCATTTTCAATTATGATCATGGTATATCTAGTCTTGGAAGAGATAGTATCTCTCTTAAGTCATCTAATGATAATTCGTATAGATAAGTATACGCATAAGATCTAAGAACCATTTCAGGTGAGAAATCTTTGTTATCATTTAGAGTATCCTCATAATGGTTATTGTCATAACACTTTTGATCAAAGTAACTCATTTTATTCTCTGAATCAAAGTAAAAGAGTTCTGATACGTTTCCTTGTTTAAAAGACTTGTAGTGTCCTTCAGGTGAATAGTCACCTGTACCCTCGTACCATTCAACTATATCAAAACCACTTTCCCAGTTATTTACAGCAGAAAACTTAAAATCATTTTCTAAATAGTATTCAAACTTTTGATCATCAGTTTTTTCACACCATTTTTTACCATTATCATCCTCTTCCCAAACAAATACAAAACATAGATAACTATTAACAATACTTTTGAGTCTATTCATTCTTTTTATATACTTAACATATGTTTATACAAAGTTTGTATCATCACGTCTTATCTTTCTTGCTAGAGCAATATCTTTGGGCATAAGCTTTATACGATCAGCATGAACAACTATATTGTTTGCATCTCTAAGCAACTCTACTACATAACTCTCAATAGCATGTTGTAAAAGTAGTAAACCATTCTTAGATAAACGAAACTCTGGCATTAAACGTAAACCTGTCGATACTTCTCTAACTACACGACTGAATGTTTCAATAGGTATGTTCAAGCAACCAGAATTTTTCTGATAATATCTAATCTCTCTAAGAGCTTTATTTCCTCTATTTTGTTTACGTTTACTACGTTTTTTCTTTGTTTCTTCAATAGGTTGTGCATCTGTGATCGGTATAAATAGCTCAGGTGGTGGTTGAACACTAATAATAGATTGTGAACTAGGAATGGAGCTAGGTACAGAGCTAGGAACGGAGCTAGGGATAGAACCAGACATGGAACTAGGATTGGAAACATACTTAGAACTAGTTCTAGAGCTAGTTTTAGGTATAGGAGATGGAGAAAATGCTGGAGACTGTGCAATATCAACTTTTACATTCTCAAGTATAAGTTTAGTCTTATCCTTAGATTTAGTCTTATCTTTAGTCTTAGATTTAGACTTAGATTTGTAAACTTTACAAGAGTTTTCTAATGGATTATTAGACCACATTTTTTCTGGTAAAGATGCGGATATCATAGCCTCATTTAGTGTCTTTTTATTCTTGTTAATAGCATATATCATAGTCTCTCTTAAAATTGGTTCTAACCAATTTCTAATTACTCCTCTCATTTCTTCATATGTAAGGCTAGATAGTTCTTTTACACCTGCTACATATGCTAAACGTTTTATAGATGGGTCAGGAATATAATAGTTTTTAGGCATATTTGTATATTCTAAAGAAAATATTTTCTTTGTAATATACAAACATGAATACTGGAAAACCTCTTGTTAATTTTGAGTCTTATATACCAAAAATACTAAAAGAGTTTGGTAACAACAAAATGCGCATTTCTTCGAACGCAAAGTCACAACTAAACTCTTTCATGAACTGTCTTGCTGCTTGTATTGCAGAAAAAGCATCATTTATTACTAATTCAAGTATGACAAATAGTTCAGCCCAAATAGAACAACAGAATGCTAAGAAAAATCATACTATTACTTTACAAAATATTACTTCAACATGCCAAATCGTGTTAGGACCAATTCTAAGTAATTATGGAACTGCAAACGCTAAAAAAGCTATAAACTCATACATCAGAAATAAAAGTTCTGGAACTAAACTAGAAAAAATATCTAGAAATAAAAAGGCAAAACTAAATGTATCTATTTCTAAGACAGAAACTATCTTAAGAATGTATCATTGTGGTAATATAGCAGAAGTAGCTCCTATTTATCTTGCAGCTACTTTAGAATATATTATAGCTGAAATTGTAGAGTTGTCTCTTAATCGAGCTAGAGATTCTGGAAGATCTACTATATCTTCTAGAGACTTATTTGTTGCTATTAAAAATGATAGTGACTTGGATAGTTTAATCAAACGAACTAATTGGAGTATAGTTGGTGGCGGTGTTCTACAACACATACATATGCAACTATTACCAAAAAAGAAAAAATAAAGTAGAAACATCTAGTTTAACTTGTAGAAAATGAATAACTGACTACTTTCTATACAAAGATAGCTACTAACGATACTCAATATTATTAAGATACTTTAATCATAAAAAAATTCAGGCTTAAGAACATGGTTACAATAAGAAAAACAAACATGTCTGCTATTTTGAAGAAACTTAACACTCTCGTCGCTGATACTCTTGGATCTGAGGTTGGTGACATTGACGCTACCTGGGTCAGCAATGCTGACGTACAGAAGCAACTCAAGTCCTTGCTTTCTGGTAAGCAGTTGGGACGTGGTAAGAAGGATCCCAACGCTCCTAAGCGTGGAAAGTCCGCTTACCTATTCTTCTGCGCTGCGAACAGGGATTCCGTAAAGTCTGCTCTTGGTGCCGATGCTAAGGCTACTGATATTACGAAGGAGCTTGGAGTTCGCTGGAACAAGTTGAAGGAGTCTTCTAAGCCTGCTGATAAGAAGGCTCTTGCCAGCTTCGAGTCTGAGGCTCAGAAGGATAAGGATCGTTATGATGGAGAGAAGGCTGAGTATGTCCCTGTTGACGTTGATGAGTCTGACTCGAAGCGTCGTGGAGGAAAGGCTAAGAAGGAGGGACCTAAGCGTGCTAAGAGTGCTTACCTATACTTCTGCGATGCCCACCGTGATGAGGTAAAGTCTAAGCACCCTGAGTTCAAGGCAACTGAGATCACTTCTGAGCTCGGACGTATGTGGAACCTATTGAAGGATGACAAGTCCCGTCAGAGTGAGCTAGCTAAGTATAGCTCTCTTGCTGATGCTGACAAGGCTAGGTACGAGAGCGAGAAGAGTGGTGGAGTCCAGGCTACTCCTAAGGCTGCTAAGCAGGCGAAGGCCAAGACTACTAAGGTAGTTGAGAAGGTTGAGAAGGCTAAGGCTCCTAAGAAGAAGCAGGAGAAGGTCGTTGAGCAAGTTGTTGAGGAGGAGCTTGTAGAGGAGGAGGTTAAGGCTCCTGTCAAGTCCAAGTCTTCTAAGAAGTCGGCTTCCAAGAAGCGTAAGTAAATATAAGTAAACATGAGTAAATATGATATTATTTATACAGTCTAACAGTATAAATATAATAAAATTGATTTTTTTGTAATAAAAATCTTAACAATTTTAACAAGAAATATGAGCATGTCTAATAATGTTGTTATGGAAGAAGTTATTGATCAGATTGTAAACATACAAGTAACTGAAAATACTCAACCTCCTACTCCACCCACTACTCCTATACATCCTATAGAGTCTATAGAGCCTATTCAACTCAGTCAAAGTAGTGAGACTAGTGAATATAGTTCTACTGAACAAGTCGAAGTAACTCATGTTCTTGGACATAGAGTTAGTCTTATGAAGACATATCAGTTTCAGCTAGAGTTTGCTGATAAAACAGTGGAGTGGGTTAATGATGATAAATGTATGTGTGAAGACATCATAGGAAAGTACTTGAGATATAAGTCTATCAATACTGCTTATCTATTTTGTCGTGTTAGTAGACCAGAACAAGCAACTCCATTCAACTTCTCCCTACAAGCACAAGAACATGAACTTCGTAAGTTTGTAGAAAAGCTAAGAACCGATGGAAAAAAATATGATAGGATCAGAGTATACTCTATTGCTACTTCTGGATATAAAAAACTACCAGAAGTTCTTCGTCGTATTGGTTACAGTACTCATCAAGGAGATGCAATCTGTGTTTGGAGATGTGATCGTTTGAGTAGAAACATTGTAGACTCTCTTGACTTTATTGAAAGTATACACAAACGTGGAGTTATGTTCTATTCTTACAACGAAAATATCAACTACAAAGATAACAAGATTCGTTTTATACAGGCTATCGTCGATGCTAATAAGGAGGCAATGATTATAGGAGAGCGTGTAAAGCTATCTAACAACTTTAAGAGACTACGTGGTGATGAAAAGATCGGAAGTCTTCCATATGGAAAAAAGTATGAGAAACAACAAACACGTAAAATAGTAGTTGATAATGAAGAGGAACAAAACATTATTCATCGTATCAAGTCAAGTAAACTAAAAGCTTCTGTACTAGCCTCTCAACTAAATGCAGAAGGTATTATGAAAAAGAACAAAAAATGGAACACACAGATGATATATAGAATTAAACGCAGTTAATAAAATGACTTATATCTTATACATAAAGTATAAACCAATAACTATAAAAAAATCTAATCAGATTTTTCTATAAAGAACTTTTTACAACTTTGGTGGTCTCTGATCACAAGAAATGCCACTGTTAATACCAGAATGTGGAACACATACAGTATGCCATGTATCATTTATACATTCATTTCTGCAGCAACGATCAATATTTTGACTATTTTCATATGTTTCACTAACTATTTCACCTGTGGTTTGATCCATACATCTTATACCAGGATATCCATTATAACATATAGGTGTGCACATTATATTATCAGTTTGCTGCCCCCCAGGAGGAGGAAGTTGATCTGGTGTCTCAGGTTCTGGTAAATCTATAGATAAATCACGTCTAGGTCTAGGTACTTTTAAACAACATGCAAGCTTAGCTACATGTTGCTGTTCTGTCTCGTTCGACTTTCTAGTAAGATCTGTGCAATCAAA
>JACCDK012039100.1_pt1 | contig 18594 bp, 15 predicted proteins | sample 7445871 | NCBI WGS metagenome assembly JACCDK01 (sample SAMN15323436, study PRJNA562643) | freshwater metagenome | isolation source: river surface water | place: USA:Blue River Watershed | collected 2017-08-15
GCCTGAAAGAGCTGAACAAGCTCGGCGTAGACAACGTGATGGTGACTGGTGTTGATGCGGTAGGTGGAAACATTAAAACTAGTTCATCAACAGATGCTGCTGGTGTAAAATCTTCTTCTTCAATGATTGGACCAGATGTGGCTTATTTTATTGATGATAATTTTGCATTAGAATTAGGTCTTGCAATTGGTAATTCAAAAGTAGGTTCTGCTTCAAGAGCTACTTCTAATATTGCTGTAGGTGCAAGATATTATTTCTTAAACTTAGGTGAGAGATTTAAAACTTACACTAACTTTGGTTTGAACTTTGGTTCAGATGATAATGGTGGAAACGGTGCTGAGAAAACTTCTACACTAGGTTTAGGTGCTGGTATTGGAATGAACTATTTCTTAACTTCTAAAGTTGCTATCAACTTTGGTTTAGGAAATGTAATTTCTTATGATTCATCTAAAACTGGAAGTGCTTCAACTTCTTCAATGAACATTAATTTGAATGAGTTTAACAACTTCTTCAACCAACCTACTTTTGGAGTTTCTTACAGATTCTAATAATAGTTAGTTATATTTTAAAAACCACTCAAGAAATTGAGTGGTTTTTTTTATTTATAGTTTATTTATTGATCTTGTTTAACTTTAAAGCTCTGTTATACTGTTTGTTGGAATAGTTTTAATAATTAATTTATTGTTGATAACTACCTGGGTGATTTCAAAGCAATTAAGAGATATTATTTTAAATTTACAATATTAACATTTAACAAAAATTAATTATGAAAAAAATTATTTTAACAGTTGCAGCAGTATTTGCTTTGTCTTTTGCTAGTGCACAAGAAAAATCTAGTGAAGGATTTTCAAAAGGTGACGTATTTATGTCTGGTAGTATTAATCTTTCAAGTTCAAAATGGGCTGCTTCTGGTAACTATGAAGAAAGCGCTTTTACTTTAGCTCCAAGTTTAGGTTATTTTGTATCTGAAAATTTTGCTTTAGGTTTAGGATTGAACGTTTCTAATTCATCTGCTAAAGCTACTTCTAGTTCAGCAGAAACTAAAATGAGTACAGTAGGATTGGCTTTTATGGGTAGATATTATTTTACTCCAACTTCAAAATTTTCTAGCTTTGTTCACGGAGAATTTGATTATTTAACAATGACTATGGATCCTGGTTCTGTGAAAGTTAACGGAATGGGATTCGGAGTTGCTCCAGGTTTTAACTATTTTGTTTCAAAAAATTTAGCACTTGAAACTTCATTTGCGATTTTAAGTTATTCAACTGCTAAAGCAGATGTATCTGGTGCTGAGTCGGCTACTAATTTTAAATTAGGTTTAGATTTATCTAAAATTAACTTTGGATTAGCTTACAAATTCTAATTTATCATAGAATGATCCTTAAACCACTCCAGACATGGAGTGGTTTTTTTTATTGCTTCTTTTCTCGTTACTTTGTAGGTATGAATTGGAATACCTATTTAAAAAGCTACCAGTCGTTTCTTAAAATTGAAAGGGGTTTATCTAAAAATACCATAGATAATTACACTTTGGATATTGAGAAATTGTGTTTGTTTTTAGAGCAAAATGCCCTATCAGTTTCTCCAATTACAATCTCAGAAGAAGTTATTCAGCAATTTATTTATTCCATTTCCAAAGAGGTGAATGCGCGATCTCAAGCCCGAATCATCTCTGGATTAAAAAGTTTCTTTTCTTATTTGATATTTGAAGATTATCGCACCGATAGTCCTATGGAGCTCATAGAGGCTCCCCGATTAGGTAGAAAACTGCCGGATACCCTTTCGGTTCAAGATATTGATAATTTAATTTCTGCCATCGATTTATCAAAACCAGAAGGCGAACGCAACAGGGCCATTTTAGAAACTTTATATGGTTGTGGATTGCGCGTATCCGAATTAGTGACTTTAAAAATATCTGATTTATTTTTTGATGAAGGTTTTATTAAAATTACTGGGAAAGGCGATAAGCAACGTTTTGTTCCAATAAGTGAGGTCACGCAGAAATACATCTTAATGTATAAAGATTTAATACGGAGTCACCTGGTTATTCAAAAAGGGCATGAAGATACCCTGTTTTTAAATCGTAGAGGGAAACAACTCACACGGGCTATGATATTTACCATTATCAAAGATTTAGCCGTTGCAATAAATCTTAATAAAGTTATTAGTCCGCATACGCTTCGGCATTCTTTTGCTACACATTTATTAGAAAATGGTGCCGATTTACGTTCCATCCAATTACTTCTCGGTCACGAGTCGATTACCACAACCGAAATATATGTGCATTTAGATAGAAAACATTTAACGCAAATAGTAAATGCGTACCATCCCAGAAAATAAAAAAGCCTGTCATCAGACAGGCTTTTTTATAATTAGTTAAGCACAATTATTTAGCAATATTTACCGCTCTTGTTTCTCTAATAACAGTAATTTTCACCTGACCTGGATACGTCATTTCTGTTTGTATTTTTTGAGAAATTTCAAATGATAAACTTGAAGCCATATCGTCATTTACTTTTTCACTTTCTACAATCACACGTAACTCACGACCCGCTTGAATAGCATAAGCGTTTTTAACTCCGTTGAATCCGAAAGCAATTTCTTCAAGGTCTTTCAATCTTTGGATGTATGAATCCAATACTTGACGGCGTGCTCCTGGTCTTGCACCCGAAATCGCATCACAAACCTGAATAATCGGAGAAATTAAATATTTCATTTCAATTTCGTCGTGGTGTGCTCCAATGGCGTTGCAAACTTCTTCTTTCTCACCATATTTCTCAGCCCATTGCATACCTAGTAATGCGTGAGGTAAATCGCTTTCAGCATCGGGCACTTTACCAATATCGTGAAGTAAACCGGCGCGTTTAGCTAATTTAACATTCAATCCAAGTTCTGCAGCCATAATACCACAAAGTTTAGAAACTTCGCGCGAGTGTTGTAGCAAGTTTTGGCCATAAGAAGAACGGTATTTCATTCTACCTACTGTTTTAATCAGTTCAGGGTGTAATCCATGAATTCCTAAATCAATAACCGTACGTTTACCAACTTCTACAATTTCTTCTTCTATTTGTTTAGTCGTTTTTGCTACTACTTCTTCAATTCGAGCAGGGTGAATACGACCATCCGTAACTAATTTGTGTAATGAAAGTCTCGCAATTTCTCTTCTTACTGGATCAAAACAAGATAGAATAATTGCTTCAGGTGTATCGTCTACAATGATTTCAACACCGGTAGCAGCTTCTAGAGCGCGGATATTTCTACCTTCACGACCAATGATTCTACCTTTCACATCATCCGATTCGATATTGAAAACAGAAACGCAGTTTTCTACCGCTTCTTCTGTTCCTACACGTTGAATAGTGTTGATGATTACTTTCTTTGCCTCTTGTTGAGCAGTAAGCTTAGCTTCTTCAATAGTATCTTGAATGTGGGCCATAGCTTTGGTTTTGGCTTCTGCTTTTAAGCTTTCAACCAATTGCTCTTTAGCATCCTCAGCAGACAATCCCGAAATTACTTCAAGTTGTTCTACTTGGCTTTTGTGCATTTTTTCAACTTCTTGGTATTTCTTATTTAATACCTCAAGTTTTGATTCGTATTCAGCTGTTTTAGCTTCATAGTCGTCGTTTACTTTTTTAGCTTTTGCTAATTCACTAGAAACTTGCGACTCTTTATCTCGAATTCTTTTTTCTACTTCAGCCATTCTTTTATCCTTAGATAAAATCTCTTTTTCATGCTCTGATTTTAACTCCAGAAACTTCTCTTTGGCTTGTAATAATTTGTCTTTTTTGATGTTTTCTCCTTCAAGATTTGCATCTTTCAATATTGAAGCTGCTTCTTTTTTGGCGTTTTTTAGTAGGTTGGATGCGGTGCTTTTTTCCAATACTTTAGTAATGGTAAAACCTCCTGCTAATCCACCAACCAATCCGATAATTATAGATACTATGTCCATGTTTTGATTTAAAAAAATTATATAAAAAAAACCTACATTAATTGCTTGTATAAACTCGTAAAGACAAGTTTTGAGTTAACTCGCTGTTCAAGTTTCCCACACGAAGCGGGCATACTATAGTAACGATGATTCACTCACTTTAATTTGTTAGTGTTGAGTTTACCAAAAATGAACTAATGTAGGCAGTATTTTTAGTCTATTTGTAAGAACGTATTTTGAACTATTATTTTAGATATTGATCTAATAAATCATTAATTTTTGCCAATCGCTCTATAGATTCGGTTCCATCTATAGCGTTATCCACATTTTTTTGTTCCAATTGAGAAGCAAATTGTAAAGCACACATGGCCAAAACATCTTGTTTATCACGAACAGCATAATTCTCTTCAAATTGCTTAATCATATTATCAATTTTTTTGGAAGCACTTCGCATAGCTTCTTCCTGAGAAGGATTTACTGTTAACGGGTAAACTCGATCTGCAATTGATAATTTAATTTTAAGCTTTTCATTCATAGTCTTAATCTGCTATCTGTGAAATACAGTAATCTATTTCTCTAATTAATGAATTTATTTTAAGCTTCGTATCTCTTTTATAATCTTCACTGCCAAGTAGTGAATTGGTTAATTTTAGAGTTTCAACATCTTTTTTTAGTTGCTCAATAACTAAATTTTGATTTTGATTTGAATCCGCTGAAATAGCTAGCTTTTTTTCTAACTCCTGCTTTTTTTCTTCCAAACTGTTGATTTTCAAAAACAATTTCTGAATTTTTGCTTCTAGAGTATCTATTATTTCGGTGATTTCACTCATCTATAACACTATTCATTACTTAATCTTACAAATTTATAATTCCTAATCTATTAAAGCAATATTTTTTGCTAAAAAAAATATTTATTTTTCAATACATTACTAACATTTTGTAAAACATGAACTTATTAAAAATAATTCCACTTATTTTTTTGTATCTTTCTTATTTTGTAAATTAGCCAAAACCAATTTTTTTAAATGAAATTTTTCCCGATAGTATTTTTAAGCTCCTTTTTTTGTTTTTCACAAAATCAGTATCCCAAAGATTATTTTGTTTCTCCATTGGAAATTCCGATGCAGCTTTCGGGAAATTTTGGTGAATTGCGACCCAATCATTTTCATGCAGGATTTGATTTTAAAACCAATCAAAAGGAAGGATTAAATGTTCATGCTTCCGCAGAAGGGTATATCTCTCGTATTAAAATTGCATCGGGTGGTTATGGAAAAGCCATTTATATTACCCATCCCAACGGATACACCACAGTATACGGGCATTTGCAAAAAGCTGTTGGAGCCATTCAAAATAAAATTGAAGAGTTGCAATATGCAGCCAAAAGTTATGAAATAGAAGAATATTTCAAGCCCAATGAATTGCCGGTTACCAAAAATCAAATTATTGCCATTTCTGGAAATACAGGAGGTTCGGAAGGTCCGCATTTGCACTTTGAATTTCGAGATAGTAAAACAGAAAAAATTATCAATCCACTATTTTTTGGTTTGGATATAAAAGATACAAAAAAACCAATTGTTTCCGGAGTTTATGTATATCCAATTGATGAGAATTCAGTAGTAAATGAATCAAAAATTCCGGTGATGTTGAGTTTGTCATTACAAAAAGATGGAACTTATATTTCAGATAAAGTTTTGGCTACAGGGAAGATTGGATTTGGGATAAATTCAGTTGATTGGGATGATGTTTCTTACAATGCAAATGGGGCTTATAAAGCACAATTAATTTCCAACGGCACTCCAATTTTTGGTTATGTATTGGATCAAATGCAATTTGATGATGCGCGCTTTGTAAATGCCTTTATAGATTATGCTAGATATAAAAAAACGCACCAACGTATTCAAAAGTTATTCATGAAAAATCCTTTTAATTGGAGTAATATCTATCAAAATGTAGACAACGGAATTTATGATGTAACACCTAATTTCACTAGTAGTCAACGTATTGAAGTGTCTGATTTCAATCAAAATAAAACAGTTATTACGGTTCCAATTCAGTATTCAAATCAACCTGCAAAAGTTTTGAACCCAATTAAACCAACCAATTATTTTGTAAAAGCAAAAGTGGATGCTCTATTTGAAAAAGATAATTTTTCAGTTTTTTTTCCAGCAGGGACTTTTTATGATGATTTCTACCTGAATTTTGAAGTTAAAAACAAGGTTTTAATTTTACATGAAGATACCGTCCCAGCGCATACCAATTTCACTATCACCGCAACTGATCAAAAAGCTTCCGATGAGGAAAAAAAGAAAATGTTTATTGCATCTTTCAATGGAAAAAAATGGACCTACAATCCAACAAAACTTAACGGAAACACGTTTACTTGCAAAGCAAAAACATTAGGTCAATTTGCATTGATGCGTGATACCATCGCTCCGAAAATTAAAATAGATAAAAACATTGCAGGCAAATGGATAAGCGATAAAAAAAGTATCAGCTTGACTATTTCAGATGATTTTTCTGGTATTAAAACTTATAATGGTTATCTCAACGACCAATGGATTTTATTTGAATATGAGTCTAAGTTAAATAAAATTACACATGTTTTTATGGATAGTTTGCTTTTGGAAGGTTCCAATAAATTGAAAGTGATCGTAACTGATAATGTAGGAAATTCCACTATCTTTGAAACGCAATTTAATAGAAGTCAAAAATAATTCAATTCATTTGAAAACAAGAAATAGAGTTTTATCGCTACTTTTTTTTCTAATTAGCACTTTCATTTTTGCTCAAAATGCAAAAGTTACCGGGGTGGTTTTAGATGAGAATAAAAAACCAGTAGAAGGAGTAAATGTAAGTTATCAAAGTAAATCTTCTGTTACAAATTCCAATGGATTTTATGTAATTGAGATTCCGTCAAATCAAAAAGTAGTTTTGGTTTACACCCACATTTCTTTAAAAAGAATCACAGCCACCTTTGAGCTAAAACCGAAAGAAGTATTGGATTATAATCCGATAATGAGTTCGAAAAACGAACAACTTGAAGACGTAGTTATTACAACAAGCAAAAAAAGAGTACAAGGAATTGTGAGTATTGATACCGATGTGATTAAGAAAGTTCCTAGTTTGTCGGGTGGAGTAGAGGGAATCATTAAAACTTTGCAGGGCGTTACCTCCAACACCGAATTAAGTTCACAATATTCGGTTCGCGGTGGAAACTACGATGAGAATTTGGTTTATGTAAATGAAATTGAAATCTACCGTCCGTTTTTAGTTCGTTCGGGTCAACAAGAAGGATTGAGTTTCACCAACACCGATTTAATTCAGAATATTGATTTTTCGGCTGGGGGTTTTCAGTCAAAATACGGAGATAAAATGTCCTCTGTTTTGGATATAACCTATAGAAAGCCAACTAAATTTGGAGCATCATTAGAAGCCAGCATGCTTGGTGGTAATGTTTCTGTGGAAGGAATTTCTAAAAGCAAAAAATGGAGCGCCATCACCGGGATTCGTTACCGCGACAATTCTCTTTTGGTAAACAGCCAAGAAACGCAAACCAATTACCGGCCGACTTTTGCCGATATTCAAGCCAATTTAAATTACAATTTAAATAAGAAAGTACAGTTTAGCTTTCTAGGTAATATCTCACAAAATAAGTACAATTACCAGCCCTTAACACGTCAAACAAACTTTGGAACTTTAAGCAATCCAATTGCACTTCAGATTTTTTACGAAGGACAGGAAAAAGACCAATACCAAACATTATTTTGTGCTTTTAAAACCAATTACATCGCTTCAGAAAAAAGCACCTATAAATTGATTGCTTCTGCTTACCATACGCAAGAGCAAGAATATTATGATATTGATGCTGCCTATTTTCTTGGTGAAGTGGATACTAATATTGGCTCGGAAACATTCGGAAACGTAACTTACAACAGAGCCATAGGAAGTCAATTAAACCATGCTCGTAATGATTTGGATGCCTTAATTTTTAACGGAGAAATTAAAGGGAATCACAATTTAAAGAATAAGAATCAATTGGATTGGGGTTTAAAATACACTCATGAAAACATACGGGATCGAATTGTAGAATGGGAAGTTCTAAATGATTCTGGCTTTAATGTGAATCCTCCAAATGTGCCGCCAAGAGACGAGCCGTATTCACCAGCTTATACAGGTCCATTAGTTCCTTATCAAAATGTGCGTGCGTTGAATTATGTTTCAATCAATCGTTTTTCGGGTTATGCCCAATGGAGTACAAAAACTACTCTTGGTGAAAACCAACTTTGGGTGAATGCGGGTGTAAGAGCGCAGAACTGGATGGTTTCGGGAGATGTTTCTGCCGATGCAAAAAGTCAAACCGTTGTGAGTCCGCGTGTACAAATTGCATTGAAACCCAATTGGGAAAAAGATATGATCTTTCGTTTTTCAACTGGATTTTATTACCAACCGCCTTTTTATAGAGAATTGCGTGACCAAAATGGTGCCGTAAATCCGAATGTAAAAGCACAAAAATCGATTCATTTTGTTTTAAGCAACGATTATAATTTTAAAATGTGGAACCGACCATTTAAATTGGTAAGTGAGGCTTATTACAAATCGATGAGTGATGTAAATACCTATACTCTTGAAAATGTAAGAATTCGCTATAGAGCAAATAACGATGCGGTAGCGTATGCATATGGTTTTGATTGTAGGTTAAATGGTGCGTTTGTTCCTGGAACCGAATCTTGGTTTAGTTTTGGATACATGAAAACCGAAGAAAATCAAGACGGAAAAGGATATATCGCACGTCCAACAGATCAGCGTTTAAAATTCGGAATCTTATTCCAAGATTATATGCCAAACATTCCAAATGTGAAATTGTACTTGAATTTAACCTACAATACTGGTCTTCCTGGAGGTTCTCCATCTTATGCGGATGCTTATGAATACCAGAGCCGTTTGCGAGATTACCGCCGTGTAGATGTAGGTTTTTCCTATTTGTTTACCGAGAAAAATAATGAGCGTCCTGAAGGGCATTGGTTGAAAAAATTCAACGATTTATCTCTTGGTTTTGAAATTTACAACATGTTCAATAACCAAAATGCAATTACAAATACGTGGGTTAGGGATGCTTATTCTAAAAATCAATACGGAATTCCGAATTACATGACAACTCGTGTTTTTAATATTAAATTGACAGCGAGATTGTAATTTTCACTAAATTTGATTGATAAATTTATTTCTTATGAAAACTAATTTCAAATTTTTTGTGGTGTGTTTAGCTTCACTTTTACTAAGTTGCAAGGAAGATAAAGAAACTCCAAAAGTGTCTTATGATACGAACGCCAAAGATAAAGTAGCTGTTAAACCCGATACTTCTTCGATTAAAGTAGCAGATTTGCCAATTAATTTTTCGGGAACAAATGTTCTAATTCACCCAATTGGAGATCTAAATATTGGTTATGAATCGTATTCTAGGTCAAATTCACAGCAAAGCTTTGCCATTTCGGATAATAATGAATTTGAAATAACAGGGTATTTACAAAATTTAAAGTTTCAAGAAATAGGAAAGGATTCTATTGTAGCATTAACAGATAAACAAATCCTGATACAAACTGCTACCTATTTAAAAAATACTGCGGATAAAACCAAGAAACAATTTTTAGTTTACACCCTTGCAGATTCGGATACCAATAAGGATGGCAAGTTGAATAATGACGATATCAAATCACTTTATATCAGCTCAATAAATGGCGCTAATTTCACCAAGTTATCGAATGATTTTCAAGAGTTACTAGACTGGAATTGCATGGAATCTATTTCTAGATTGTATTTTAGAACTATAGAAGATATCAATAAAAATGGTTCCTTTGACAAAGAAGATAAAGTGCACTACCATTATTTAGATTTGCTTTCTAAAGAAGGAAAAGTACAAGAATATTTTCCAATAAATTAAAGGTTTATTATTCGAAACTTTGCATTAGTACAAGTTTAGAATAGGTTCCGTTTAGTGCAAGAAGCTCATCATGTGTTCCCTGTTCTACAATTTCACCGCGGTGCATTACCACAATTTTATCCGCTTTTTGAATTGTTGATAGTCGGTGTGCAATTACAATTGACGTTCTATTTTGCATCATGTTTTCTAATGCTAATTGAACAAATTTTTCGCTTTCGGTATCCAATGCTGAAGTTGCTTCATCCAAAATCATAATCGGTGGATTTTTTAATACGGCACGAGCAATATTCAATCGTTGTTTTTGACCGCCTGAAAGTTTGTTTCCAGCATCCCCAATATTGGTGTAAATTCCATTAGGTAAATCTTTCACAAATTCATAGGCGTTTGCGACTTTTAAAGCTGCTATAATCTCCTCATCGGTTGCATTTTCTTTACCAATCAGAATGTTGTTTTTTATGGTGTCATTAAAAAGAATAGAGTCTTGTGTTACCAATCCCAACATATTTCGAAGCGAGTTCATGGTCATGTCTTTTATGTCGGTTCCATCTATTTTTATGGATCCTTCTTGAACATCATAAAAACGCGTTAGTAAGTTGGCGATGGTACTTTTTCCGCTTCCCGATTGGCCAACCAAAGCCACGGTTTTCCCTTTTGTTATTTGAAGTGAAAAATTCTTTAATACATTTTCATCTTCATATTTGAAATTAATATTTTCAATTGCTATTTCATTATCAAAAGATGCTTTAACTAAAGCATTTGGTTTATCCGTAATGGCATTTTGCACCTCCAATACTTCAAAAACACGCTGTGCTGCAGCCATTCCGCTCTTAACAGCGTAAGTTGCTTTAGAAATTGATTTTGCTGGAGTTAAGATATTATATGCTAATCCCATATAAGCTAAAAATTGAGCGCCTTCAAGAACTGCTTTGCCATTTGGTAGCTTGTCAACAAGAACCATATTTCCACCAAACCAAAGCAACACGGCAATTACAATGATTCCCATAAACTCACTGAAAGGGGATGCTAAATTGTTTTTTCGGCCAATGCTGTTGGATAACTTTAATAAACGACCTACGGAATCATTAAATCTTCTTTTAAAGTTATTTTCAGCATTATAACTTTTAACCACCTTTAATCCGGAAAGACTTTCTTCAACTACAGAGATTAAATAACCGTTTTCCGTTTGTAGGTTTTGAGATTTTGACTTTAATGATTTTCCAATTATTGAAATAATATAGCCAGAAATCGGAATGAAGATAAATACAAAAATGGTCAACTTTACGCTTATTGCGAACATGGCTATTATGGTGAAAATGATGGTCATGGGTTCTTTAACAATCAATTCCAAAATTGAAAAAAATGAATTTTGAACTTCACCAACATCACCAAGCATACGAGCCATAATATCACCTTTTCTTTTTTCGGAATAAAATGAAATAGGCAAATTAATTATTTTGGTGAACATTGTAATACGCAAATCTTTTAGCACTCCATTTTTTAAGTGCATTAAGTGATTTGATGCCAAATAATTAAATAAATTTTTAAACAAAAAGGTTGTTATTACCAAACTAACCACAAGTAATAAAGCATATTGTGGTCCGTTATTATTTTGCAACTCTGTAATGTAATAGTACAAGTATTCTTTACCGAATTTAGTTATATTCCAAATGGAAGTATAAACTGGCTTTTCGGTAACTTTTTCGGCATTGTCAAATAATACTTGCATCATCGGAATTAAAGCAATGAAAGACAAGGTGCTAAACAATGCATACAGAATATTGTAAATGATATTCCAAACCACATGAAATTTATATGGTTTTACAAATGGAAATATTTTCTTTAAATTTTCGTCCATTATTTTAATTGCATTGCAGCAATAATATTATTGATTTTTTGGTCTAATTCTTTCTCTACTGCAGCTGCATTTTCAGCTTTATCTAAAGGTGCATAGACACTAAAATAGAATTTAATTTTTGGTTCAGTTCCGCTTGGTCGAGCACATATTTTTGATCCATCTTCCAGATAATAAATAAGTACATCCGATTTTGGGATAGCAATAGCTTCTGTTTCACCGGTAAACATATTCTTGGCAGTTGAATTTTGGTAATCTTCAATGCAAACCACGCGTTGTCCGTCAATTTCTAAAACCGGATTTTCACGCAAGTTGATCATCATTTGTTTGATCTCTTCTAAACCTGAAATTCCTTTTTTGGTTAACGAAATTAAATGCTCTTTATAAAATCCGTAGTCAACATACAAGTTTAATAGCTCTTCATATAAAGAACTTCCAGCTGCTTTAGCTTGAGCTGCAATTTCACAAACCAACAAGGTTGCTGCAACTGCATCTTTATCGCGAACGGCATCTCCTACCATAAATCCAAAACTTTCTTCCCCACCCCCAATAAATTTCAACTCAGGAAAATCTTTAATGAATTTAGCAATCCATTTAAAACCAGTAAGGCCCACTTTACATTCTACGCCATAAGCAGAGCCAAGTTCCATAATCATTGGAGTAGATACTATGGTAGATCCAATGAATTGCTTGCCATTTAATTTGCCTGCTCGTTTCCATTGCTCTAGTAAAAAAGCGGTCATGATTACCATGGTTTGATTACCATTGAGTAAAATCATTTTTCCGTTGGTATCTCTCACGGCAACACCCAAACGATCTGAATCGGGATCTGTACCAACAACGATATCTCCATTCACTTTTTCTGCCAATTCCAATGCCATAGTCAATGCCTCAGGCTCCTCAGGATTGGGTGATTTAACTGTTGGGAAATTACCATCGGGTACTTCTTGCTCGGCAACAATATTCACATTGGAATAACCAGCTTTTGCCAAAACTCCGGGAATTGATTTAATTGAAGTTCCGTGAAGTGAGGTATATACAATTTTTAAATTTTCTTTTGCTGCAGCCGATGTACTAAAGCTTGCATTCTCTATAGTTGAATTTGTAAACGCTTCATCAACTTCCGTATCGATATATTCGATTAAATTTTCATTGGCATCAAATTTAATTTGGTCGTAAGAAAGCGCTTCAATAACTTGAATAATTTCGGCATCTTGAGGTGGAACTAATTGTCCGCCATCTTGCCAATATACTTTGTATCCGTTGTATTCTGGTGGATTATGGGATGCAGTTAATACAATTCCGGCGTGACATTTTAAATGTTTTAATGCAAACGATAATTCGGGTGTAGGGCGTAAATCTGAAAACAAATAAACGTGAATTCCATTTGCAGAAAAAACATCAGCAACCGTTTTTGCTAGGGTATTGCTGTTGTGTCGGCAATCATAAGCGATGACTACTTTTAATGCTTCACCTGGGAAAACCTTTTTTAAATAATCAGAAATTCCTTGGGTATTTTTTCCTAAAGTATATTTATTGATTCTGTTGGTTCCTGCGCCCATAATTCCGCGCATTCCACCAGTTCCAAACTCCAAATTTTTATAAAAACTTTCTTCAAGTTCTTTTGGTGCAGAAGCCATCATTTCTCTAATGGCATCTTGTGTTTCTTTATCAAAAACTGGAGTCAGCCACTCGTTTATTTTATTTAATAGGGTTTGTTCAATTTGCATTTATAGGAATAACTTTAATAGAAATTATCTTTTCTTTTGTATTATAAATTTATTTCAGAAGCAATTTTGTATCGCTCTTCGTTGTTTTTGGTTCGAAGTATTATCTCGCCTAAAAATCCAGCAAGAAATAATTGGGAACCAATAATCATGGAAGTTAGGGCAATATAAAACAATGGGTTTTGAGCTACTAATATCGTTGGCTCATGAAAAACAAATAGTTTTGTTAATTTGATGATTATTATGGAAGCGGTAGATATCAATCCGATTAGAAACATCAATACTCCTGCTGCTCCAAAAAAGTGCATCGGTCTTTTGCCATAGCGCGTTAAAAACCAAATGGTGATTAAATCTAAGAAACCATTGATAAATCGGCTCATTCCAAATTTAGATTCACCGTATTTTCTTGCTTGGTGGATTACCACTTTTTCACCAATCTTGCTGAATCCTGCATTTTTTGCTAATACCGGAATGTAGCGGTGCATTTCACCCGATACTTCGATGTTCTTAATTACTATGTTTTTGTATGCTTTTAATCCGCAATTAAAATCATTTAAATAAACTCCCGAAGTTTTTCTGGCAGCCCAATTAAATAATTTTGAAGGAAGGTTTTTTGTCACCACATGATCGTAACGCTTCTTTTTCCAACCCGAAACCAAATCATAATTTCCATTGGTAATCATTTGGTAAAGCTCCGGAATTTCATCTGGACTGTCTTGTAAATCGGCGTCCATGGTAATGATTACATCGCCTTCGGCTTTGTTAAATCCTGCATGAAGGGCCTGAGATTTTCCGTAATTTCTTAAAAAACGTATTCCTTTTACATTGGAATCTTTTGAATTCAAATCTTCAATTACATGCCAAGAATCATCGGTACTTCCATCATCTATGAAAATAACTTCATAAGAATATTGATTGGCTTGCATGACTTTTACAATCCAAGAATGTAATTCGGGCAACGACTCTTGTTCGTTTAATAACGGAATGATTATAGATAAATTCACTATTGCTCGTATGTTGTTTTTGATTTGAAAATAGCTGCAATGATTAGACCATATACTGCGCTAAAAGCAATGCTATAGATAGATCCTTTTATTAATTGTGAAATCGAAAATTGATCGTTGGCTTGTAAATCAGCAATAGCTTTATTCATTGCATCTTCTGGGGTATTGAATTTTCGCATCATTTCAACAGCATATTTTATTGAAAGATTTTTTATAGTTTCTTTTGCCTCAGGATCAACATAATTGAATAAAATAATGTTAAAAATTAGAGAAATTCCTATTCCTACTAATGCCGAAATAAAGTAAGTTGTAAACGCTTGCTTGAATGGGAATACATTATTTAATTCTTTTTTTGTATTAATTAAAAGAATAATACTAATAACTATGTATAACAAAATGCTTATGAATCCTGTCCAAAAGGAAATAAATAATTTTATATCAAAAGTATAGATTAGAGTAGTGATTAAAAGAGAAATTATTCCACTTATAACGCCATAGGTTATTCCGTTCTTTTTAACTATTTCATTCATATTATTTATATTTTGTAATTAATCTACAAATATACTAATTCCATTATTATTGCATATTATATATTTCAAATAAAAAAAGTGCGGCAATCGTTTGTTAATTAAAAAATAATTGTACTTTTGCACTCTTAAATATTAAAAACAGAATAATAAAAGTCGTAGCGCATTCATACCTTTTTAATTAAAGCTTCAGAATAAACTACTTCATAACCAATAAAGATTTACAAAATGAAAAAAGGAGTTCACCCAGAAAATTACAGATTAGTTGCTTTTAAAGACATGTCAAACGAAGATGTTTTTATCACTAAATCAACAGTTGAAACTAAAGAAACTATCACTCACGAAGGAGTTGAATATCCAGTTTACAAAATGGAGATTTCTAGAACATCGCACCCATTTTACACAGGTAAATCTAAACTTATCGATACTGCAGGACGTATTGATAAATTCAACAGCAAATACGCTAAGAAAGCAAAGTAGTTTTTTTAAGTGTTCAAATTTTATTAAGACCTTCCATTTTATGGGAGGTTTTTTTATTTATTAAAAGTTCGTACTTTTGAACTGAGTTAAACTCCATATATGGTTTTTTACTCCTAAATTTTAAACTTCTACCATGAATTACATACTTTTTGACGGAACGGTTCGTGAAGCATTGTTACCTTTTACATTTACTAGACCGGTTGCAGATATTCGAATAGGTATTTTAACTATTAGAGAAAAATGGGAAAAATATCTAGGGTATACGACTACCACAGTGACAGAAGAGTACCTTTCGGAAAAATATCCAATGGTAGAAATGGAAAGCAACGTAATGATTAATGCTTCATTTTTGCCGAATCCTAATTTGGTAGAAAAAATAAAAAATCTAAAATCCAATCAAGCGCTATTTGCTGGTGATACGGTTATTGCTTTTTTTACTTCCGATACGCAAGATGAAGTAGATTTTGATACCTATGAAATTATGGATCACCAAGACGAAGTGATGACTGTAGCCCATACTTGGGATATTTTTTCTAAAAATGATACTGCAATTCGAGCAGATTTTGAGTTGCTTACCGCAGATAGAAAGTCGCAAGCGATACCCAAATCGGTGAATGTTATTGCTCCCGAAAATATTTTTATTGAAGAAGGTGCTAAATTGGAATTTGTAACCCTAAATGCATCCACAGGCCCCATTTATATCGGTGCCAATTCGGAGATTATGGAAGGTTCTGTAATTAGAGGTCCATTTGCTTTATGCGAATCGGGAAGAGTGAAATTGGCAACCAAAGTATATGGAGCAACAACTGTGGGACCGCATTCGGTAATTGGTGGAGAAGTAAATAATTCGGTACTTTTTGGTTATTCCAATAAAGGGCACGATGGATTTTTAGGAAATTCGGTTTTAGGAGAATGGTGTAATATTGGTGCCGATAGTAATAATTCCAACTTAAAAAACAATTACGAACCAGTAAAATTGTGGAGTTACGAAACGGAGAATTTTGCGCAAACCGGACTTCAATTTTGTGGATTGATGATGGGGGATCACAGTAAATGTGGAATCAATACCATGTTCAATACCGGAACCGTGGTTGGGGTAAGTGCCAATATTTTTGGATCTGGGTTTCCCCGAAATTTTGTGCCAAGTTTCTCTTGGGGCGGCGCTTCCGGATTTACAACGTATCAAACGAATAAAGCTTTTCAAACGGCCAAAATTGTTATGGCGCGCCGAAATGTAGAATTTACCACCGAAGATGCTGCCATCTTAGAGCATGTTTTTGAAGAAACAAAGAAGTATAGAAAAGAATAGTTTTATTTGACTTACAAAAATAACTATATTTGCCCTCTCAATTTTTTGACAACGATTTCATTAATTGAGTTTACCTATGGAAAACAAAAAGAAAGTAGCATTCTACACCCTAGGGTGTAAACTTAATTTCTCCGAAACTTCTACTATTGCGAGAAATTTTCAAAATGAAGGATTTGACCGAGTTGAATTTGAAGAAGTTGCCGATATTTATGTAATAAATACCTGCTCGGTAACTGAAAATGCTGATAAGCAATTCAAGCAAATAGTAAAAAAAGCTACAAAGCTCAATGACAAAGCATTCATTGCAGCGGTGGGTTGCTATGCGCAATTAAAGCCAGAAGAATTGGTTGCTGTAGATGGAGTAGACTTGGTTCTTGGAGCTACCGAAAAATTTAAAATCACCGATTATATTAATGATTTATCAAAAAACGATCGGGGAGAAGTGCATTCGTGTGAGATTGAAGAAGCCGATTTTTATGTTGGAAGTTATTCAATAGGCGATCGAACGCGTGCTTTCTTAAAAGTGCAAGACGGTTGTGATTATAAATGTACCTATTGCACCATTCCACTTGCAAGAGGAATTTCTAGAAGTGATGCTTTAGAAAATGTTTTGAAAAATGCCTTGGAGATTTCCCAGCAAGGAATAAAAGAAATTGTACTTACCGGAGTGAATATTGGTGATTATGGAAAAGGTGAATTCGGAAATAAAAAACACGAACATACCTTTCTTGATTTAGTAAAAGCATTGGATGAAGTAGAAGGAATTGAGCGCTTGCGAATTTCCTCTATCGAGCCTAATTTGCTTAAAAATGAAACCATAGAGTTTGTCTCTCAAAGTCGCACTTTTGTGCCGCACTTTCATATTCCACTGCAATCGGGAAGCAATGAAATCCTTAAAAAAATGAAACGCCGTTATCAAAGAGAGGTATATACGGAGCGTGTTTCAAAAATTAGAGAGGTAATGCCTCATGCTTGCATTGGTGTGGATGTTATTGTAGGTTTTCCAGGTGAAACCGATGAAGATTTTTTAGAAACCTATCATTTTTTGAATGATTTAGAGATTTCCTATTTGCATGTTTTTACTTATTCAGAGAGAGACAATACCGAAGCAGCTGCTATGGACGGAGTAGTTCCTATGAATGTGCGTTCCAAAAGAAGTAAAATGCTTAGAGGATTATCCGTGAAAAAACGCCGTGCTTTTTATGAAAGTCAAATCGGTACAAATAGAACGGTGTTATTTGAAGGAGAAAATAAAGAAGGGTACATTCATGGTTTTACCGAAAATTATGTGAAAGTAAAAACACCTTGGAATCCCGAATTAGTGAACACCTTGCATCAGGTAAATATTACGCACATTGATGAAGACGGTAGCGTGCGAATGGAGTTTAAAGAATTATAAAAAATAGTAGGTAAATTTATTTTGATTTGTGTGAAAATATCAGAATCGATTACAAAATTATTTTCTGAAAATATTTTTTATCACCCCAATTTAATTCTACTAAATAGATACCTTTTTCTAATCCGCTTTCATTAATTGTAATTTGACTGTCACTAGAAATAGTAAAAACAGATTTTGAAATTAATGCTCCTGTTATTGAGAAAAGTGAAAATTGTAAATCATTAATTGGGAATATTTCATGGTTTATAATTTTTATTTGACCTCCTAATGATAAAATGGAAATAGAGGAGTTATTTGCATATTGATTATTAGTAAGTTCAGGAGTTTGTGGTCCTGGTTCATAGTTTTCAAATACAAGACAAGAAGGATCAAAATTGGCTGTACCATTTACGGTAGGATTATAACCAGTGCCGCCAATATTTAAAACACC
>JACCDK012000406.1_pt1 | contig 18586 bp, 16 predicted proteins | sample 7445871 | NCBI WGS metagenome assembly JACCDK01 (sample SAMN15323436, study PRJNA562643) | freshwater metagenome | isolation source: river surface water | place: USA:Blue River Watershed | collected 2017-08-15
CTAAGAAAGAGGATCTCATGAAAGTTTTCCATGTGGCTGGTGAAGGAGATGTTTGGTAAACATCAAAACCAAGCCGGCTCAAATTATCCAAGTTTCGCGCCCCTACAAGAGTCATCTGTTCAGGGGGGTACGAGACAGAGACTAGTAAGGGATTCAACCCGAGGGCATCTCTTGCGAATAAAGCGAGACGAGTGCTGTCTTTCCCGCCACTAATTCCGAGGATCGAATCGTGTCCCGAAATATGCCCACTCGCTTTTCGGGATTCAACAACAGTCTTCAGAATTCGTTTTCTTAATGTCCAGTCTTGAACTCTGGAAGTCAACTTAAATTGGCAAGCAGGACAAACCCCATCCACGAACTCTGTACCAGGTCTAGAATCAGGCTGGAGACATCTCAAACAATACTTCATATCATTTCCAAAATTAGAGGAAAACGAGAAGTCCAGTGATTTTCTGATCCAGCAAAAAAACTATAAGTCTCCACTCCAAGCATAGAAGAAGCATAAAGGGCTGAGGAATGGAAACCAACTACAACGCCCGCACAGGACAGATCTTGCACGAGATTCTCGTTGGTAGAGAAACTGATGCCTACTTCTTCGGAAAACTTACTCAGATCGACATGCGATTCAATTGATTGAGATGGATGTTCTCTCAAAACTACTTGTTCTAGCCCGCGAACTTTGGCAAAGTTCAAAAGCCCTGGAAGATAATTCTCAATATTTCCAATTCGATACTTTGAACATTCACCCAGTAAGGCATCCGGCTCGAGAATGAATAAGAGATTACTGGAAGAGATTTCTCGACTCAAGTAGTCTCTTTTTTGTTCAGCAAGTAGAAAGTCAGGAATTCTAATAACGTCCGTTCTTGGGAAAGTCTCTCGGGCAATCTTCTCTGCTTCAGAATTTGTAACTAAAAAGCAATCCGGCAAATGTTCAAAATTTGGATTAAATCTATATTTATAGTTCACCCAGTGATCAAGTAAGACTAATTTACGAATTGAAAGTAAAGACTTATCCTCAAGAACTTTAGATTCTGGTCCACCATAGAAACCGGAACCTAAAAGAATAGTTTTATTTGAAATTGCATCCGAAGTTAATTCTATGTTCGGGATGGCATTATCATGCTTTGCAAACACTCCAATCCCGGGACCACTTAAAGATGCAGTCGCCCGAATTTTGAGAGCTTTAGCAAGGGCAGACAACTGAAGCGAACCCCCAAAGTCGTTACATACTATGTGAAAATCTTGAGATTTCTCTTCAAGTAGTTGAGTTAGTGGAGGTGGATGCTTTAAAAAATAAACAAAATCGCAATCCCCACCTGAATTATCCCTCAAAAACCCTGCGCCGATAGAGATTCTTTGCATGGCAATATTTTCACTTCGGGTACCGATTTGTTGGGTTGCTAACGGGAATAATTCAAACACCCAGGCAGACAAAACCTGTAGAACTTCTTTCCCCACACCTCTCCCGCTGAATTTTTTCAACACAAGGAAACCTAAATTTATTAACCTATTTTCCGGATGCACCCTAAGTGTGGCAGTCGCTACTAATTCGCCACCTCTTGAATCCATGACAGCAAGAAGAAAATTTTCAGTGAAGTCAAAACTACGGAGATATTCACGTTGAGTTTCAACCGTAGCTAGTGCGTTCTTATGCTGACTAAAGCGCATATAAATAGGATCATTCAAAGTGCTAAAGTATTCTTCACCAAAGTGTAGTTCAGTAAGTCGGGAAATTGTGTATCTCACGACAGCTACTTCATTTATTTCGTAAAAAATCTAGATTTGCCCAAACTTTGTGGAATGCATTGCCCAAAAGTTGAACTTCAACATCTGAAAATTCTTTTGCACACCAATTGATTCCCACAAAGTCCGAGCTATGAAGTTTTTCGGAGACAGGTAATTGTGTAAGGGAAAGTTCGCGCCTTCTCTTTTTTGGGATCAGACTGTAAGGAATGGGATTTTTTCTATATGTCAGTTCTTTCGAAAAAAGTGGAAGCTTATGTATGTTTTGGTAGCCTTCGAGGATCGCGGGTACCCCTTCCGCCCTTAGCGCCTTTACGAGCATGGCTCGATCAATTCCAATTTGGTTAAAGTCTAACCGCAACCCGTAAACATAATAAACGTGATCATTACCTGATAATACCTTCGGAACAAAGACACCCTGCAAATCAGAAATAAGTCTGGAAAATAACTGGGCGCCCCTTCTCCGCGACTCAATTGCGTTTTTGAGGACCCCCAACTGATTATTCGCAATAGCTGACTCAATTTCACCAAGTCGCAAGTTCATACCCAGAATCCCATATTGATCTTCAAGGTGCGGATTTTGACCAACGGCTACCTCTCCGTGATTGCGGAGAAGCTGCATGCGATAAGCGAGTTCTGGAGAATTTGTAACAGCAACTCCCCCTTCGCCCGAGTGGATATGTTTATGGTAGTTAAGACTGAACCCTCCAATATCTGCAGCGGTTCCCGCAAAGTATCCATTTCGCTTGGCACCAGGTGACTGAGCCGAATCACTCACTAGTTTTAAGTCATACTTCTTGCAAAGCAACCGAAGACTTTCAATATCAGCAGATTGACCAAATATATCCGGAGACACAATTGCTCGGGTGCGTTTCGTAATCTTACTTTCAACATCAATTGGATCCAAATTAAATGTGCTTGCATCGATATCAGCGAAGACGGGAATCAAGTTCCAGTGCAAAATAGTGGTAGCTGTTGCAGCCATAGTCCAACTGCTTACAATTACTTCTGACCCTGGCTCTAAACCCAAAGCGCCAATCGCTACCCAAAGTCCCGAAGTCCATGAGTTTACAGAGATTGAATTTTTGACTTGGAAGTATTGTGACCAGTGCGATTCAAGTTCTCTCACTTTCCTACCCCCGAGAAAAAAATCTCCTGAGGAGCCGATGAATTCGGACAATTTCTTTGACTGTAGTACTTCTAGGGCAGCATCGATATCAGAACTCTCTATAGAAGTGTAGTCAGCAAATTCCCTCGAAATAATTGGTTCTCCACCTAGAATAGCCAACTTGTCATAAGAACCCATAAATTTATTCTATACCGTCAAGAAACTCTTGAATAAGAATAGCCCGATTTAGATCATTAATAGACCTTTTAGAGACGATATCAGCATACATCGTCTCATAAACTATGTACTGATAACGATTATATTCCTCAGAATCTGTGCAGAAAGATCGAGTTATTCCGTCATGCGAAAATTTAATATAAATATCAAGACCGTTATTAAGAATTCTAATTTGATTTGATTCGCTTGTAATTTCGACAAATGTTTCCCTTCTTTCAGAATTGATTCCTTCAAATTCATACAACCGAGAACAATTGTCACAACGAGCCATAAGCGATGATGCTGAAGAGAATTGAATTTCAATTTCTGAACAACCACAAATTACTTTTCCCGGAAGCAAATATTCAGACAAATCAAGAAAATGTGAGTAAATATTTCTCAAGCTTCCATAAGAAGATATCTTCAGTTTTTCGATTTCTCCAAAATTTATGTTGGCAAGAGCGTTTCTTGCCAAAATAGTGCTATTGAATCTATTTCGAAAATAGTTTACAAAAACAGTTACACCATTAGTTCTAGCCCAGTCCAGTAAATTCCTTGCTTCTAGAGAGCTAATACCCACTGGTTTTTCAATTAGCAAATTGCGCGGTATGAAAGCTCCAGCTAGATCTAGGCATTCCCTTACTTGAATTTCTGTTGGGAGAGCAACTACGAGGAGATCGATAGGGAGAAATTTGGCTAACTCTTGTAGTTGAGAAAATGCGGGCAAACGGTAAGTGTCCGAAAAAATTTTTCTATTTTCCTCCTTCAGATCTAGTGCCGCAACTAAATCGAAATGTTCAGAGGCGCAGAGCGTTTTCGCATGGGTTAAGTAGTGAGAGCCACTCTTAGAAGTTACATTGCCCAAGTCATATAAGAGTCCAATATTTCCCAGTCCCATCAGGACAGTCCTGATGGGTGGTTCACCGATTTTAACAACCATTTAAGTCGTTTTCCTAAATGATATGGCACGACCACGATGTCGGATTTTTGCTCGAGGCAAGTCTTTCCTCAGCGGATCCCAAACCCTCATCTCTAAACTTTGAGGATGAATTCTCGTCGCCTTGACCATGTGAACTGGTGAAAATAACTTCTTAATCATGTATTTAGTTTGGGTTACCAGAGAATCTAACCCTAATTTCACTCGAACAATCAGAAGAGTGTCTTGTACATGGGGAACATGGTTTAGTTCTATAAATTTGACTAGTTGTTTTGTGTGATCTGTTTTCCTCAAGTCGAATTCGTAGGCTCTCACTTGATTCTCATGCTGATTAGCCGCAATTGCTTGGGCGTGCGAAGGATTGTTTACCAGTTTGAGAACCTCATCGACTAAGGAATCTACCGAAGAGAAATAGGAAGCAGATTCCAATATTCGTTCATCTATTCCTTCAGTAGATGAAGCAAGGAGCAGATTAGGAATGCCCAAGACCGTAGCTTCTATACCTCCAGTGCTTCCATAATGGATCAATACATCACAATCCCTTAAACTTTCCGAGATTGTGAAGTAAGAATCGGTATCAATATCGAATTGCAGGTGCCTCGGGTTTTTTTCGTAGAAATATGGTCTAACACGAGGATTCAGAGTTTTTTCCGATGCAAGTCGAGCAAATAACTCTTCGTACAAAATGCCATTTTGCTGACCGGATTTTTTCTCCGCTGACCAGTACTCTTCGGCCAATTGCCTTCCGTCTTCATCTAAGTTTGTATCTTTGGTGAAATCGTAAGTCAGAGTACTTTTGTCGAAATTTGTAAGAACAAGAACGCGGTTCCCGAGATTCAAATCAGAATTTGAATTAGTTGAGGAAGCGAGCAAAACATCAAATCTTGCGTTACCGACAATTCTTATGGATGAGGGTGCAACCCCGGTTCTTATTGCAAGCTCTGCGTCAGCGGGATGCCAAGCGAAATAGCAATGAATTAGTGACGAGGTATTTTTTGAAAAGACGGGGCTCTGATTTTGTCCATGAAAGTGATGAAGCCCTTCTTCTTGCCAAGAGATTAAGATGAAGCCTCTACGCACAAGAATTTTGATGATTGAGTCAAATTGATATGAAGTTGATTTCAAGCAGATAAAGCCTGGCTCAGCAAAACAAGCAATTTTCCATAGAATAGAGTGCTGGAAAAGCGTCACTTCAAAACCTGATCTCAACAACTGATCCGCGATATGTATTCTAGATTGAAGTTCACGGCTTTCAATTTCATACATTATGTATATTTTTTTCATTCTACCCTTTATAAGGCCTGTACTCAATCTTCAACGCGAGGCAAGAATTTTAACACTGATTTCCTTTTGTGGCGATACTCGCTCAAGTTTGGCGGTGTCCTACACTCAGCACATGACAGACACCGCTGTGCTTTTACTCGGCTATAAGCGGACAGAAAACATCGCTAAACGATTATGGGAGCTTTCACGCACCATCGACACCCCAATTATAATTTCGATTGATGGTGGACTGACCTCCTTCGAGAAGGAAGAGATTCTGCGCGTAGTTAAAGCATTTGAGGAATCCAACTTGATGATGATCAAGCGACTAGTTTTTCGGCCTATAAATCTTGGATTAGTCAAACACATTAATCTTGCAATTTCGGAAGTTCTCGATGAATTCGAATTCTGCATAGTAATTGAAGATGATGTATCTATTTCAAGAAATTTTGTGGGTAACCTGAAGAACGCGCGGCACCTATTTAAAAGAAAAGATGTTCTGACTATTGGGGGTTTTTCGCCGTTTATACCGTACGTCAGATTTAGATTATCAAGAAATTTGCTCAGAGAATCTAAGTATTTTTCTGCCTGGGGGTGGATGATTTCAAGAGAAAAATGGGGCGAATACGAACCGCAGATTCCATTTAATGAAATCATGGCAAATTTATCATCATCGCCAACTTGGACCAAAATGAATGAAACTCAAAGGAAGATTTGGATGAGAAGATTCAAGAAAGTTGCGAATTCCAACCCGAGCACCTGGGATTATCAAATGCAGTACCTCTCTATAAAGAACGGATGGGTAAACATTCTCCCGACCTACAAAATATGTGAGAATTTGGGTTTTGACGACTTAAGGAGCACTCACACACTCGGGCGACGTCCAAAATGGATGAAAAAGCAAAATGGATTTCCGAACGAAACTCTTAACAACAAAGAGCTGATAACTATTAATTCTCTGCGAGGAAAAGTTCTCAATCAGTTTGATTCAATCTTTATTGCTGGTGACTCAAGAATTACTAAGGCTAGCAACTCAATTAAGAGTTCTGCAAAGTATATCATGAAAACGCACAGATGAAATCGATTCTCATTGTAGGAACTGCTAGAAATGTAGGCGACAAAATAGTTTCGCAAATAACTAAAATTCAAAAAATCATGCCCCCCGGCTTCAATACTGAATTTTTTGTCGTGGAATCCGATTCAATAGATGACACGGTGGAAAAACTAGATCACTTGAGTCAGAAATTGAGTAATTTCAAATATGAGACGCTGGGTGCTATCGCAGAAAGACTTCCAAATAGAATTGAGAGGATTAGATTCTGTAGGAATCGCTATGTTGATTTTATACGGCGAGAAGCACGTGACCACTGGGATTTTGTAATAGTGATGGATATGGATGGAATCAACAACAGTATTACTAGTTCAGGTTTAATTTCTTGTTTCAATCAAGCTCAAGATTGGGATGCATGTTTTCCGGTTCAGAAACATGGCTACTATGACTTATTGGCTCTGAGAGCAAACAATTGGAATATGTCAAATCCATTTCACGAGATTCGCTCATTAGTCGAAGAAGAAATGGAGAAAATTGAAAAAACTTCAATAAGTAGCAAAATATTTTTATATTACAAAATTGATAGAATTCGAAAAACTTTCTTTTATTCCAAAATGTTAAAGCTTGCTGGCCAGACTAAGTTAATTCCAGTGCTTTCAGCATTTGGGGGGATTGGAATATATAAGTCAGGAATTTTTCACGTGACTGATTATGGAAATGGTGAATCTAATGAGGGATGCGAGCATGTTGACCTAAATCTAAGGGCCGCCAAACTCGGCTTTAGATTAGTAATCAACACATCCTTTGTAAATTCCCACTGGAACAGTTACAACTTAAATAGAATAACTGTCGTCCGTCTCTATCGAAAGTTCGGCTTTTCCTTAAAAAGAATCTATTTCTGGCGCAACATGTAATCTAGTCCCTGATATTCGGCTGGGAAAAACTTCAAATTTTCAAACCGCGATAACTTTCCCAGAGTATTCGCCAGATCACTTTCTAAATCAGACGGCAAGTATGTAATAGCCTTTTGATCTAAACAGAGTCGGAGGTAGGAAACCCAGTATGAAATTTTCGAATTTGTCCCAATAAAGCAGGTAGAATTTATGCAATTGATCACAGTGGTCCAAATATCTAACTCTGGAAAAAAGTAATTTGGATTGTTTTCTCCGGATAAAAGCGCGCGCTCTGCCAATTCAGGAGAATCACTGTAAATTTCAAATTTAGCATTTTTCCCATAGCTCGATGCAAGCTCAGCAAGTAACTTCTTTAAAACATGTGGTGAGATTGTTGGCTTGAGCCCTATCAAATCCCCAAGTCTGAAGTGCAGCGCACATCCTGGGGTCACTGCTTTAACTTGAATTTGAGTATTAATGGTGCTTGCTATTTTCCATAAAACTTCTTGGGAAATAGAAAGATGTCGATAGTGGCCTCGGATGGAAGAAGACCAAGGATAGAGCACTGGAAAGGACTCATTGCAGAGTTTTACAAAACCTAATTTTAAGAAACTTTTTTTTAGATAAGGTCTAAAATTCAGATCTAATTTCGAACTTTGTTTGAATGTGTGATTTTTTATCACTGACTGTGACTTTTGAAAGTCGTGTTGTACAGTCCAGGTACACAAATTTTTGATTAGAGGCACAATCTCTGGTTGCCGTTCAGTAACACCGCCTGTATGAAAAACAATTTTGAATTTACGTGAAGGATAACGTTTCTGAAGAGTCAGCAACATTGCAAATGCATACAGCTGTGAACCTAACCCCCCCCAGACATGAATTCTAGTGCGCATTTTGTCCAATGTATATTCGTTCAATCGCCTTAGTCATCTCTAAATCATTAAATCGATTGATTCGGTTAGTTGAAAATTCGTCGAAATTGAATTCATTCTCGTTTACGCAAATTTTCAAGAGTTGACTGATCAATCCTTGCACGTCTGCTGTCGAAAATAGCCAGGGGTAATCATCTCCGAGTACTTCCGGAATCGAGGAATTATTGGCAGCGATAATTGGACGCCTCATTTGCATGGCCTCAAGTAGGACCATCCCAAAACCTTCATATTTGCTAGTTAAAACAAAAACATTCCAGTCTCTCAATTTAGTAAGTACGTCGTCTAGCCTACCTAGAAAGTTGACATAGTTGATTATTCCCAGAGATGTTGCAAGCGACCTCAATCTATTCTCTTCTGGGCCAGCACCAACAATCTCTAAAACGGACTCAGGATATTTGTGGAGAAATCCCGCGAAGGCATTGAGTAGGGTAGGAAGATCCTTTTGGGGGCTAAGTCTTGAGATTGTCCCAATCTTGATCGGATCATTTAATTGATATGGCGGAAAGGCGAGCCCCATTGGATTTTCCAGAGTTAGTTTTGGCCATCCGTACAGAACTACTGAAATTTTCAAAGAGTCATTAGGTAGTTCACGAATACTCACTAGGAAATTTCTTACGGCTTTAGAGATACAAATAGTTTCGTCCGTTAGAGAGAAAACAATCCGTGCCAATATAAGAGAAATCGGTGATAACGCTCCGGCCATGAAAGGTTCTGAATTATGTTTTGTGCCAATAAGTCTTGCCTTACCTAGTCCGGTTAAAGCAAGGATCTCGGCACGTGGTAGGTGGGAATGTATGATTTGATAACGCTTGTCTATGAACGGGCGAAATCGAAAAAATTGAGCAAAAAATGACATTCGCGAGAAGTCCGATATTACTTTGGCTCCAACCGATTCGAAGTCTTCTTTAAGTTCTGGCTTTCCTTTCAAGAATAAAATATCTACAGAATATCCGAGTTGAATTTGTCTATTCACAAGAATCAGTAGCTGATTTTCAGCCCCACCCCGCTCAATTGTCGTAATGACGTGTAGTACAGACTTCAATTGAGAATTTTCTGGAAGTATTCGACAGTTTTTTCCAACCCAACATTCAGCGATATTTCGGGAGCCCAAGCCAATTCATTCTTGGCCAGAGAGATATCTGGTTTTCTCTGGCGAGGATCGTCTGATGGAAGAGGCATGAACACTAGCTTGGATTTCGATTTAGTTATTTTGAGAATTTTTTCTGACAACTCCAACATATTAAATTCGGTTGGGTTTCCTAAGTTTACCGGACTCTCGAGCGCTTGTTCCTTGATCACATAGCTGTAGATTCCTTCAACTAAATCAGAAACATAGCAGAATGAGCGAGTCTGGCTCCCATCACCATAAAGTGTAATGTCTTTACCTGATAATGCTTGAACAATAAAATTGCTCACGACCCGACCATCACCAATAGCCATTCGAGGGCCGTAGGTGTTGAAGATACGAATAACACGTGCATCTACTCCGAATTGTCGTTTGTAATCGAAGCAGAGTGTCTCAGCAGCACGCTTTCCTTCGTCATAGCAGGACCTAATGCCGATAGGGTTAACATTTCCCCAGTACGTCTCACTTTGTGGAGAAATCAAAGGATCCCCATAAACCTCACTTGTGGATGCCTGTAATATCTTCGCACCAGTTTTCTTTGCTAAATGTAAAAGGTTTATAATTCCCAAAAAATTTGTTTCTATAGTTCTCACTGGGTCTGATTGATAGTGGACAGGAGATGCTGGGCAAGCAAAATTCAATATAAAATCAACTTTAATGTCGAGTGGTTGCCGAACGTCATGCTCTAAGAATTGGAAATTCTGATTAGTCAGAAGATGTCGAATGTTCTGTAGAGCACCCGTCGAAAGGTCATCTACGGCCACGACCGAGTGGCCCTGCCCTAGAAGTTTATCTGAGAGGTGGGATCCTAAGAACCCAGAGGCTCCAGTGAGTAGAACTTTCATAAATTCAGTCTTTCATAAAAAACCATTATTACAAATCAAATCGTTAGAGCATTTTAAGAATTTTAGTGATTTTTTCGATCCAGTGACTATATGAATGCGAAGATTCGGCCAACTTGAAACGTCTTTCGATTTCTTCCTCAAGACAATGAGCTCCAAGATTCTTCATGGCTTCGTATTCACGCTGTAATGTGGGGAAATTGTCACCGCTCCAGGCACCAAATATTGCATGATATTCCTGATTCAGCGTGATTACCGGTAACCTCGCTAATGTAGATTCAATTAAAGTCTTGTCGAGTGAACCCTCATATGCGTGAACAAAAAAATCTGCCGAAGAAAGTAAATTGGGCACCTGACCTCTTGGAGAGGAAGGATGCAATTTGATTACCCCCGAGCTAATCGATTCATGAAAATCTTGGCAAAGATTTCCAAATGCCGCCTCGGCTTCTGGAGTCGAAGGTCCTCCAACTTGCAAAAGGTTGAAATTAATATTTTTTAAATGTTCGCTCACGGTAAATTCAAAGATCTTTCTTAAATTCTTACTTGGGTCAGCACGACCAATGTGAATTCCAGCATCAAGGGAACCAGACCTTCTTCCCCTTGAATTGAAAATCACAGGATCCACGCCTTGCCCTATCACGGTCACCTTTCTTCCAGACAGTGGACAAGATCCTGTTGTAGAGGTCAACACGCCACCAAGGAAAAAATTTGCAAACTTCAGGAATGGGGAGAGCTGCTTGTGTGCGTACCATAAGTAGTGAGGTGTCCGTGTTATCCATGTGATAGGCGATAAAAATGCCGCCTGCACATCTGTCATATGTGAAAAAACCACTGATTTACTTGGTTTAATCACTGACAAGAAAGCTTTATACAAGTGAATAATGTTTCGAAGGTTTTTGTCTTTCGTCCAACCGAGGTCGATAATATGCACATTAATGGGCGGAAAAAAATTACCTTTACGGCCGGTTATCACGGTGACTTTATCGAAATTACCAGCAAGGGACCTAACTACATCTGCTTGGTGAGATAGCAAAGAATCGTCGCTATCTACAACAAAATTTATAAGGATAAGTTCGTTTCTTGAGTGCACTGCCACCCTAAAAGCCTAGCGGAATTGGACAAATTACCTATAATGAGCACCATTATTAAAATACGAGGGGGGCTTTGAAAATCAATTATCTAGTTACAGGTGCATATGGATTTGTCGGAGCCCATCTTTCAAGGTTTTTAAACCGGCAGGGACATTCAGTCACGGGTATTGACAATTGCTCAAACTATTATGACCCTGGGCTAAAAATTATGCGCAAGGAGCGCCTCCTACGCAACGATGGAATAAAGACATTGGAAATCGATTTAAGCCAAAGATCGGAAGTCAATGATTTCTTTAGAAAAAATGAGTTTGACATTGTCATCCATCTTGCCGCTCAGGCAGGTGTCCGAATTCCGGCACATTCTAACTACAAATATACTCAAGATAATTTGATTGCCTTTCAGAATGTCATGCAAGCGACAGTTGATTCTGCAATCGGCAGTTTCTTGTATGCCTCATCATCAAGTGTTTACGGCAATAGCCCTAACGCCCCATATTCTGAAAAAGAATTGAACTTACAGCCGATAAGTTTTTACGGTATGTCAAAATTAGTGAATGAAATGATGGCAAGCCTTGCAAGTGCATCTTCAACTACCAGTATGTGCGGAATGCGATTCTTTACCGTGTATGGCCCATGGGGCCGACCAGATATGGCTTATTTGAGACTTATTTACAGTGCACTTACTGGAAAAACTTTTCATTTGCTTGGAAACGGAGAAGCGATAAGGGATTTCACCTATATAGATGATGTAGTAGAGAGTGTTTACAAACTATCACAAGAGCTCCATTTGAGAGTGGGAACCACTAATGAAATTGTGAATATCGGGAAAGGAAGTCCGGAGTCAATTCTTGAAATGATTCAGATTGTTTCTGAATGCGTTGGTAAACCAATTATGCTTGAGCATCACGCGCACAACCCTTTTGACGTACAAGCTACTCACGCTGATGTTTCTAAGTTGATCCAACAAATAGGATTTAAACCCGAGATAACGTTGCGTGAAGGCTTACGCCGGACAGTGTCATGGGCCAACTCTGAGATATCCGAAGATCAATTGGAGTCTTGGATTTCCTCGGTGAATTGAAGTTTTCCACTCCAAGAATTTACCAAGTTGTTAATTGACTTCACATTAGATTTCGTAATCAGAATTCTTGTCTGCTCAATTGAAGCTGGGGAAAAATTTTCCTTCATAAGCCGAGAAACTAAAGCCGTGGCCTGAGGTACATTCTTGTAGACGTATAATCCGTCCCTAAACTCCTTGCATGCTTCACGTGTTCCTGAATTTTCAAGCGCAACGACGAAAGTCCCATTTAGGAGAGACTCTCGTATAGCTAAACCGTAACCTTCTGCAGGAGCCGTGCTTAATAAGACTTTACAATCTTTCCACACGTGACCCATTTCTACTTCATTCAATAAGCCTCGGAAAACAATCTTTTCAGCACCAACAATTCTTGTCATTTCACGAAGGAACCTGTTTCGATCGGGGCCATCGCCGACAATTAGATATTTAAACACACTCGGAAGTCGCTCGAGGTTTTCCACTATTTCTAAGAATTGATCAAGGCCTCGTTCGTAGTGAAGTCGGCCAATGAAAGCTACATATTCCTTAGAACCTTGAATGCATTCGTCCAATTCTGGCAAAGCGACTGGAATTGGGGATATAAAAATTTTTGCTGGAGTGACATTAAAGTCATCAATAATCGTTCTTCTTAAGTGCTCAGAAACAACACGGACTGTGTCTGACTCTTTTAATAGGCATTTGAGGGTCACCCCTTTTACCCATCTCTTGAAGATAGATTTCTCTAGGTTAATAAGATCACCATGAACCGACATTTGGACTTCAATTTGGATCCACCAGAGTAATTTCTTTAAGGAAATCGCTATGAACGAATCCACCCATGGGTCGCCGGCTACAAGCAAGATTGGGAAACGGTAGTGAAGGATACAGTGACGCATAAGTTGATAGATAAGTCGAAAGGAGCCGAAAGTCCTATTTATTATTGGATAGATCCGCAAATATGGAAAAAGCTGCAGACCCTCCAAAAGTTCTGGAGACTTTTTTGCTTTAGCAAAAACTATAACTTTATTTTCGGGACCAGACGATTCAACTAAAGCATTCGAATACTGGTCAATTCGCTTTAATACTTTTTGAGTTTGCATGTTCTCAAGTGTCAAGACATGGGAAATAAATATTACAAGCCTCATTCAAATATCCGAGGTCGAATGCACAAGAATTTGCTCGAAAATACTCTTTCGGCTAAACCGTTTAATTGTATCACGTCTGGCTCTCAAACCATAATTTGCAGCGATATCGCGGTTTTCACTCAGCAATTTAAGTGCTGGCTCCAGGGAAAACCCGGTAGAACTACCACAAAGAATTCCATCAATTTCATTCGAAATGATTTCAGTTGCGCCTGTTCCAGTATTAGCGATAGTGGGAAGCCCGCACGCACGCGCTTCGAGAAGACTGTACGAAGTTGCCTCTATCGAACTGTTTAGGACCATAATTCGAGATTCGTTATAAAGTACGGGAAGTTGAGTTTGATCAGCACTTCCGAAGAAGGTTACGTCACTCCCAAGTTTCGCTGCTAAATCCTTTAACTCCACAAGTAGCGGACCATCACCAACCACAAGTAGTTTAAGGTTCAGGCGGGCGCAGCACGTAAGAGTCTGTTCGATATTCTTAACTGGAACAAGTCGGGACACCGAAATCACATCGTACTTCTTGGGCAAATCCAAAGGCTTAAAAGTTTCAATATCTACGCCGTTGTAAATTAAGATAATTTTGTTTTTTTCTATCCCCCAATCACTTACTAGATCGACCAAGTATGGGGCTGGGACTATAACCAAACGGGCACGTTTTAAGCTGAGAGTAAACAGCCACCGAAGGATTTTGTATTTAAGTGGAAGTTTCCTCGATTGAAATTCATGGACGGTACAACTTACTAAACCTGCACTGGATGCACGTTCCCAGACGATATCGCCAGGAATTTTGACAGTAAAATTTATTGGAATAATGAAAGTTGAAAGTGCTAATTCGATGAAACAACCATTTGAAATGACTGGGATTTTTTTAGCGGCAATTTTATAAATCTCAAAAATCATGAAAAGTAGCCGGAGAACGGGATTTATGTTCCGTGAGATAAGTCGGATTGCTCCACTAGGACTTTTCAGTAGTTTTGAGTGGCCGTCACAATATGACAGAACTCTGGTCCGAATTCCTTTTTCGTGCAAAAAACTACTAAATGAAGCCGTAAACGTCGCTGGGCCGCCGGAATCTGGAGGATAAATGCTGCTGATAACTGCCAACTCGCTCTGAATAAGTTGGTTCTTGTTGCTGAACATTCTTAACTGCTTCAAGGGTATCCTTCTAGTATGTACCGAGGAATCGTTCGACGTGGTTCAAATGTTACCTTAATTCGATCATTTAATATTTTGTCAAGACCAGAAAAAGTTAGAATTTTTTTAACTGTGGCGATTCAACTTTGTCTAAGTTTCCTGGATTTAATTGGAGTTGCCTTAATTGGCGTGCTTGGCTCCCTTGCTATTAGTGGCGTTGGATCCAGGTCCCCAGGGAATCGAGTTAGCGCCGCCCTTAATTTCTTAAAATTGGGAGAATCGAACCTGCAGATGCAAGCCACAGTTTTAGCGCTTTTGGCGGTAATAGTTTTAATTGCAAAGACGCTTATTTCCGTCATCCTCCTCAGGCGAACTTCTTTTTTTCTCGTTCGCAGGGGCGCAATCCTATCAGCGCGACTACTTTCAAAAATGCTAAGTCAATCGATTGTTCATATTCAAGAACGTTCCATGCAACAAACGTTGTATATGGTTACATCGGGAATTGATTCGATAACTATGGGTGTCTTAAACGTTTCCGTTCAAATGTCATCAGACACAATACTTCTCCTAGTGCTTGCTGTTGGATTAATTGCAGTGGATCCAGCAATGGCGGTAAGTAGTTTCTTTATTTTTTCATTAATTGCTCTATTACTTTATCGTCTGCTGGCAGTCCGTTCACAGGAACTTGGCGAACTGCAAGCCGAACTTTCTGTGAAAAATTCTGAAAGAACACTAGAAGTATTGAATTCGTATCGAGAATTAGTAGTAAGGAATAGACGAAGTTTTTACTCACGAGAAATTGGAAAAGTAAGGTTGGAGCTCGCAGATGTCCTTGCAGAGCGATCATTCATGCCAAACATCAGTAAATACGTGATGGAAGTTACGGTTTTGGTTGGCTCCTTCTGTATTGCCGCCATTCAATTTGTCTTGAATGACGCTGCACATGCAGTCGCCGTATTGTCAGTTTTTTTTGCAGCGAGCACACGAATAGCTCCGGCCATATTGCGAATTCAGCAAGGGTCACTGACTATTCGTGGAAGCCTTGGATCGGCACTACCCACACTGCAGCTTATTGATGAACTTGAATCGGTTTCTCCTATTGATTTTGTTCAGGATGGAGTAATGGTCCATCATGACGGATTTGATCCGCGAGTTAGTGTTTCCAATCTAAGCTTTAAATATCCTAAATCAGAAAAACTGGCATTGAATAATATTGATTTGGAAATCGAGTCAGGAGAAATCTGTGCATTTGTTGGCCCTTCTGGTGCTGGAAAGACAACTCTTACGGATGTTCTTCTTGGAATTCTGAATCCTTCAGCTGGGGGTGTGACAATCAGCGGCCATTCTCCAGAAGAATGCATATCCAAATGGCCAGGCGCGCTGGGGTACGTACCTCAGGATGTCTTGGTCACCAATGGAACAATCCGTGAAAACATTGCACTTGGTTTTCCAAGAAGTGCCGCTACGGATGAATTGGTTTCAGAGGCCCTATCGATAGCGCAACTAGGGTCATATGTTGAACAGCTACCCAAAGGCTTGGACAGCTACGTCGGCGATAAAGGTGCCCGAATGAGTGGCGGCCAAAGGCAAAGACTGGGCATTGCCAGAGCGCTGTTTACGAAACCCAAATTGTTAGTGCTGGATGAAGCAACAAGTTCATTGGATGGCGAAACGGAGTCAAATGTTTCCGATGCACTTCGAAGTCTAAAGGGTGAAGTGACTGTAATTCTAATTGCTCATAGGCTTTCCACAGTCCTCAATGCTGACAAGGTTGTCTACATTGACAACGGAAGAGTTCTGGCCAAGGGGTCTTTTCATGATGTCCGTAATCAAGTTCCCGATTTTGATAGGCAAGCAAAACTCATGGGGCTCTAAATGTCGTCGAGATTCTTCCTAGGAGGGAGATCCCTGAGACTGCTAGAGTCCTTTGAAAGAAATAAGTACCTCTTAAAATTTTTAAGTCCAATCATGGTCAAAGTTAGGCAAACTCGATTTACAAAACGATGTAGAGAAACTTATAGATATATTTCGCAGTATATTGAGAACTCTAGCCTTGATTCTCTGTTGCTAAACCTCCGAGAAGTTAAAATCAAAGAAATAAAACCTGAAGTCATTTTGGGATACTGGCAGCTGAATCCTACGGTTCTTAAATCTGAGGAAAAAATATTTCTGTGCTGGAGAGCAACAAACGGAGTTTTTTCCCCCGTGGCTGATGCCAACGGAAAGATGAAGCTAGAAAAGTCTTCTCCTCAAATTCGAAATCAAATTTTGATTGGGGAGATAGATAAAGACTTAAATCTTTTAAATCAGCAGAAAATTCATGATTCGGTTGGAGTTCCTAGCTTCGAGGATCCCCGCGGTTTTGATTCTGATAATGCTACATTTGTCGCAGGGACGGTTGTTACTGAAGAGCCAGTCGATGGTTCGGGCAGATGGCGTTCAAATGTCGGCATATTAAATATATCTACCGGCGAGATTAGCACTTTTGCCAATCCAATCGGAAAAATAATTGAAAAAAATTGGTCACCTATTGCAATAGATGAAAATCAAGTCAAGTTGCTATATTCAACAAACCCACTTGTTATCGCATTAGTTGATAAAAAATCACTTAAAGTCGAGTTTGACTCAAGATCTAATGTTTTAGATATTCCGAATTTGAGCGGTGGCTCCCAATTTGTAAAAATTCCCGGAGATCAATTCTTGCGGGTTGCGAGAAGAAGGCTCCCAGTGGAAGGAAAAGGGCTTGTCCATTTTTCATATTTACTAATTTACGATTCAAGCCTCAATTTATTGAAAATTTCGAGGCCGTTTGCATTTCGAAAAGTAGGTTTCGAAATTTGCAATGGATTGATGTTAACGAACGACAATTTATTGTATTTTTCATGGGGAGAGGATGACCGTAAACTTTATGTTATGAGTGCAAAACTTTCAGAAGTTCTCACGTGGATCGATGAAAATGAAATTAGTAATGTGAAAAGAAAAAATACGAAAAGAATTGTGAAGTCAACAAAAGAAATGTTGATATATTAAAAGGCGTTCCAATTCATTTTAAAAGGGTGTTTGTTTTTAGATTTAAAATGCTCTATTTCGGTTAGGTCAACTAAATCAGGATGCACCCACCAATCTTCGTATGCAAATATTCTGTTAACCTTTACATTAGACGCAATCAGGACATAGCCATAACTCTTCAGGAATTGTCGTTCCAAACGCCTTATCTTGGAAGAGCTTCTGTAAGAGTCATGTTCGAATGTTATTGAAGCAAACTTGTGTGAGATAAAGGGAATCTTCAGTAACGTTAAGAGCGATTGAGCACTTGGGTCTATATCAACTTGTAGATAACCAATGTGGGTACCGAAATTGAGTTCATTAATTTTCTCGGAATAGTCAAAACTCGTTCCGTCGGCACAATAAACAGGGTTTTGACGTAATTCTTTAAAGGCACTTACAAGATCAGGGTCTAACTCAATAGAGATTCCTTTCCACCCACTCTTTTCTAGTTGATATGAATTATTTCCTTTAAAAGGATGTCCCGATCCAATTTCAATGTAAGTTTTTAAGCCTGCCTTCTTTCCAACTGCAAGTGCAAACTTATCCTGCAGGGATTCAGAGTAAGAGCTTATTTCCCCAGATTTACCCGCAATCGAAATCATGGTTCTCAGACTTATATTGAACATCAGACAGAATCTTTCGATCCTTGAAAAAATTCGGAAGGCGATTCTTGTTGTTTCGCGCTTAGCGGAGAGTTTAAGAATTTCATTTTCAATGCGCTTGGGATTCAATTTACTCTCATTTCGCGATTGTGTGATGTTAAGCCCAGCATCCTAAGGCCCGAATGACATGTGAAGACGGGAAACCAAAGTCGATAATGTCCGTTTTGTCCCCTTCTCGCGACAATCTAGACTCGGATTCGTAGAAGGGGTTAGAGGCAGTGACGGCTGGCTCTGCAGGACAAAACCGGTTAATGAAGGATTAATAAAGTGGCACTTAGCGTATGGACAGTTGCTGAACTGGGGGCTTTTTACACTGAGCACCGTTCAGAGCTATTAGC
>JACCDK010201336.1_pt1 | contig 18578 bp, 17 predicted proteins | sample 7445871 | NCBI WGS metagenome assembly JACCDK01 (sample SAMN15323436, study PRJNA562643) | freshwater metagenome | isolation source: river surface water | place: USA:Blue River Watershed | collected 2017-08-15
CCGAAGCACTGGTGGCCCAGGTATCTCGTTTTTATGTGGAAACCAAAACTCAAAAATCAGCCAAAAATGTGACCATCTTGCAACACCAGGCCGATTCGGTACGCCAAAGATTAAATATGGCTATCAGTGGCGTGGCCATGGCCAACGATGCCAACCCCAATTTAAATGCGGCCATGCAGGTCTTACGAGCACCGTCTCAACAACGCCAGGTAGATGTGCAAGCCAATACAGCCATTTTAACCGAATTGGTCAAGAATTTAGAATTGGCCAAACTGGCCTTAAGAAGAGAAACGCCATTAATTCAAGTGATTGATAAACCGTTATTACCCTTGAAGGTGGATAAATTAGGGAAATTGAAGGCTTTGGTTTTTGGGGGATTTTTAGCTGGTTTTTTCACATGCTTGTACTTAGTCTTAAGCATGATTTTCAAAAACATTACGATTAAATAGTGAAGAAAGCGATTATTACGGGAGTTACCGGTCAAGATGGAGCCTATTTAGCAGAATTGCTATTGAATAAGGGCTACGAAGTTCATGGAATTAAACGAAGAGCCTCGCTCTTTAATACCCAAAGAATCGACCATATTTATCAGGATCCACATATAGAACACCGTAATTTCTATTTGCATTATGGCGATTTAACCGATTCTACCAATTTGATTCGGATTATACAAGAAGTACAGCCCGACGAAATTTACAATTTGGCGGCAATGAGCCATGTACACGTAAGTTTCGAAACCCCGGAGTACACTGCAAATGCAGACGGAATAGGTACTCTTCGAATTTTAGAAGCCGTTCGAATTTTAGGTCTAACACAAAAAACCAAAATATACCAAGCATCAACCTCCGAGTTATACGGTTTGGTTCAGGCAGTTCCCCAGTCAGAAACAACGCCATTTTATCCAAGATCGCCCTATGCAGTGGCAAAACTCTATGCCTATTGGATTACCGTGAATTACCGCGAGGCTTACAATATGTTTGCCTGCAATGGCATTTTATTCAATCACGAGTCACCCCAACGTGGCGAAACCTTTGTTACCCGTAAAATTACCATGGCAACTGCACGAATTGCCCATGGCCTGCAAGATTGTTTGTATTTAGGAAATCTGAATGCACAACGGGATTGGGGACATGCCAAAGACTATGTAGAAGGCATGTACCTTATCTTACAGCAAGATATACCGGAAGATTTTGTTTTAGCTACGGGTATAACTACCACTATCCGCGATTTTGTAAAAATGTCCTTTGCTGAAATTGGAGTAGAACTCGGTTTTAGAGGCGAAAATGAGAAGGAGGAGGCTTATGTAGTCTCGAATCAAGGTAACTTCGATTTAAATCCAGGTAAAGTAGTGGTTAAAGTGGATCCTAAATATTATCGCCCTACTGAAGTAGACTTATTAATTGGGGATGCATCTAAAGCAAAGGAATTATTAGGCTGGCAGCCAAAATATACTTTATCTGAATTGGTGACAGAGATGATAACTAATGATTTGAGTTTGATTAATGATAAAGCTTTGATTATTAAATAATGAATGAAAATATTATAAGTGTTACTAAGACATTTTTTCCCCCTTTAGGAGAATACAATAAATATTTAGAGCGTATATGGAAAAACCAATGGCTAACCAATAGGGGTGAATTGGTTGTAGAACTTGAAGCCAAATTAAAGGAATATTTAGCTGTACCCAATATTATTGTAATGAATAATGGGACGATTCCATTACAGATTGCCATTAAAGTTTTAGCAAATGGAGGAGAAATCATTACTACTCCATTTAGTTATGTTGCAACAACTGCAGCAATTGTATGGCAAAATTGTACACCAGTATTCGTAGACATTCATCCAGAATATCTAACTATTGATGAGTCCAAAATCGAGGCTGCAATTACTTCAAAAACAACAGCTATACTGGCTACACATGTATTTGGCAATCCATGTAATGTAGAGGCAATTGAAAAGATAGCAAAAAAGTATCAATTAAAGGTAATATATGATGCAGCGCATTGCTTTGGTGTTAATTACAATGGGAGTTCTATTTTCAACTACGGAGATGCAAGTACTTGTAGTTTTCATGCAACTAAACTGTTTCATACTGGCGAAGGCGGAGCAATTTTTTCAACTGATGATGAATTGTTAAAACAATTATTCTATAGCCATAATTTTGGGCACAAAACTCAATTAGATTTTCACGGATTAGGCATCAACGGGAAAATATCAGAATTGCAGGCAGCTATGGGTTTGAGCGTTTTTCCCTATATGAGTTTTATCATAAATGAAAGAAAGAAGGTAGTTGAGCACTATGAAAATTTTTTAGACTTTTCAAAACTCGACAAAATCAAAATCAGAGAAAACACAGATTGGAATTATAGCTATTATCCGGTTTTGTTTAGAGATGAAGCAACTTTACTTTCAATTGAAGCCGAATTATTGGCAGAAGACATCGTTGCCCGAAGATATTTTTATCCTTCACTTAATAACTTGCCTTATTGTCAGAATGTAAAAATGCCCATTTCAGATTCGGTAGCTGAACGTGTTTTATGTTTGCCACTATTCGTTGGATTGGAAACAAATGACATTGAAAGAATAGTCAAAATTATTAATGATCATCTTTAAACGATATGAAACTGGCCATTATGCAACCTTATCTGTTTCCGTATATTGGGTATTTTCAATTAATTAATGCGGTTGATAGTTTTGTTATTTATGATGATGTAAATTTCATCAAAAAAGGATGGATTAACAGAAACTCAATTTTGGTTAATGGAAATAATTTCTTGTTTACTGCAGCTTTAAAAGAAGTAAGCCAAAATAAATTAATCAACCAAATAGAAATTGATACACAGTCAAAATGGCAAAACGATTTAGTAAAGACTATAAATTTTTCTTATAAAAAAGCGCCCTATTTTGAAGAGGTTATCCCAATCATTAGCGATATTTTAAATCAAGAGCAGCAAAATTTAGCCAGTTTTTTAACGTATTCTTTGCGGACCATTAGTTCTTATTTGTCGATAAATACTAACTTTTTCATTTCATCTGAAATTCGAAAGAGTAATGAGTTAAAAGGTCAGGATAAAATCATTGAACTTTGTAAAGTTCTAGGTGCCAATCAGTATTTTAATGCTATCGGTGGAAAAGCATTGTATAGTGAAGCTGATTTTTTAAATCACAATATTCAATTGCATTTTATTAAATCGAATTCAATTCAGTATCCACAGTTCAAAAATGAATTTATCCCATGGCTATCTATAATTGATGTTTTGATGTTTAATTCAGTTGAAAAAATAAAGGGGTTTTTGGACGATTACGAACTCGTTTAAAATGAAAAAAGTTTACGAAAAAATAATTCAACATTATGAAAGCTGTTTGGACGAACATGGCGACACCCATCTTGGTGTTGACTGGCCAAATCTAGAAGATGTTGATAAAAGGTATAAAGTAATGCTCGATTGCATTCGTATTCATGATGATTCTTCGAATCAGGTTTCGCTTTTGGATTTTGGTTGTGGCACTGCTCACTTGTTAGCTTATATTCAAAAAAATAATTTTCAAAATATAGAGTATTCCGGGATAGATATTTCACAAAAGTTTGTTGATGTTTCAAAGAATAAATATCCTGAAACAATGTTTTATTGTTTGGATATATTAGAGGACGAGGCGCAAATTCCAAATTTTGATTATATCGTAATGAATGGAGTTTTTACTGAAAAAAGAAAACTTTCATTTGATGAAATGTGGAATTATTTTGCCAAAATGATTAGAGTAGTTTTTCAAAAATGCAACAAAGGATTGGCTTTTAATGTCATGTCAAAAAATGTCGATTGGGAACGGAAAGATTTATTTCATGTTAGTCATGATTTGTTAAGTGATTTTTTATGTAAAAATATTTCCAGAGATTATCTTATCAGAAACGATTATGGATTATACGAGTATACTGTTTACGTCTTTAAAAAATAAATCATGTCAAAAATTATCATCTTTGGAATTCAAGATTTTGCTGAATTGGCTCATTATTACTTAGAAAATGATTCTGAATATTCGGTAGTAGCATTTTGTGTTGATAAAGCTTATATCCCCCCTAATCCATATTTTAAGAATCTACCTATAGTTGCCTTTGAAGATGTAGACACAATTTTCTCAAATAAAGAATATAAATTTTTTGCCCCTTTATCACCCCAAAACATGAATAAACATAGAGAAAGTGTTTATAATAGAATAAAACAAAAAGGCTATCAACTTATTAGTTATATAAGTTCTAAAGCCACAATCTTTAATAATGTAATAGGGGATAACTGTTTTATTTTAGAAAATAATACAATACAACCGTTTACTCATATAGGGAATAACGTAGTATTATGGAGTGGTAATCATATAGGGCATCATGGTATTATTAAAGATCATGTTACTTTTACTTCTCATGTAGTTATGTCTGGTCATTGTATAATTGAACCGTATTCTTTTTTTGGAGTAAACTCAACTATCAGAGATGGTATAACAATAGCAGAGGGCTCGTTAATCGCAATGGGTTCATGTGTATTTAAAAATACGGAAGAGTGGAGTGTTTACAAAGGTAATCCTGCTACTAAAGCCTCAATTTCTAGTAAAGACATAAAATTTTAATAAATGAATTGGGAAAAAAAAGGGTTAATTTTTAATACTAATAAACGTTATGTCTGGAATCAAAGTCACGCTCAAGTCCCAGTAGTAGATATTTTAAATGATAAAATTTTGAGAATCTATTATTCTACAAGAAATTTAGAGAATAAAAGCAATATCAGTTTTATAGAAGTAGAAGCAAACAATCCTAGTAAAATTTTATATCAACACGATAAGCCCATTTTAGAGTTAGGGAAACTGGGTACTTTCGATGATTCTGGACTAATGCCTTCTTCAATTATTAACGTGGGCGAAAAAAAATATTTATACTATATTGGTTGGACAACTAAGAAAAATGTGCCATTTCATAATTCAATCGGTCTAGCAATAAGTAATGATGACGGAAAGACATTTGATAAAGTTTATGAAGGCCCAATAATCACTACTAATCATATAGAACCTTACTTCTCTGGAACAGCATACGTTTTATATGATGATGAAAAATTCAAAATGTGGTATTTGTCATGTATTTCTTGGGTTGAAAATAATGACCGAGTTGAACCATTTTATAACCTAAAGTATTCTGAGTCAAAAGATGGGATAAATTGGTTACAAACGGGAAAAGTTGCAATTGCTTTAGAGAATGGTGAGGGGGGGATAGCTAGTGCATCTGTTGTGAAAGAAGATATTTACCGGATGTGGTACAGTTATAGAAAGGCATTTGATTATCGAACTAATCCAAAAAATTCATATCGAATTGGTTATGCAGAATCATTAAATGGGATAGATTGGGAAAGAAAAGATCACCTATCCGGTATCGATTTGTCTGATAAAGGATGGGATTCTGAAATGATTGCATATCCCAACGTCATTTCTATTGGTGAAAAAAAAATAATGTTTTACAATGGTAATGGATTTGGGGTTACAGGCTTTGGATATGCTGAACAAAGTGCATTCAATTTAAAAAAATGAGTATGAATCAAATTTATATAGAGAAGTTATATTCAGAAGGCTATCTCCACCTGAAAAATTTTCTTAAAAAAGAAGATATAGAATCAATTTTGACTGATTCAAAGAAAATTTTTTTCAATCAGTTTATTGAAAAAGGTTTGAATGTTGAGGAAACAATCTTAAATCATGAGTCAGAGTTTAACAATGCTTTGTTTAGTTTATTCGAATTAGATTTGGAAGTTTATATGAACTGTGCAAAACAAATACAGCATTTGATATCATTACATAGATTGTCTTTATCAGAAAATATAATTGATTTATTAAAACAATTGAATTTTAAATTCCCCAATATTTCAACTCGTCCCGTTCTGTTTATTAATCATCCCAAACTTGCGAAAGAAAAGATTTACTATAAAGTTGATGCACATCAGGATTGGCGTTCGATGCAGGGTAGTCTTAACTCAGTTGTGGTCTGGGTGCCTTTAGTAGATATTAACAAGAACTTAGGGGCATTGGAAATTGTACCAAGTAGCCATAAGTTAGGGCTGATTACGAAAAAAGTTGATCATGGGTTTGGAATGGTGGATCTTGATGAATCTTTGAGAAATCAGTTAACCTCGATAGAAGTTAATGTAGGTGATATTTTGCTTTTTTCAAGCTTTCTGATACACCAATCTGGCGAAAACATCTCCGAAAATCCTAGATGGTCCTGCCATTTCAGATATAATGACCTTATGGAAAGTACTTTTATTAACAGAGGATATCCCCATTCTTATATCTATAAGCCGATTGAGCATTTAATTACTCCCGATTTCCCAAGTATAGAAGCAATAAAAAATTCTTTTGATATTGAATCCTAAAGTTGCAATATGGATGATAACCTATAATCATGAAGACTATATTGCTGAAGCAATTGAGTCAATCATGATGCAAAAAACAAACTTTGAATTCAAGTTGTTCATTGGCGAAGATTGTTCAACAGATGCAACGAAAGAAATTTGTTTGTCGCTTTGGGAGAAATACCCGAATAATATTGAATTAATTCTACATCCATACAATTTAGGCCATACTAAAAATGGAAGAATAATGTATGAGAAAGTGTTCTCTAGTAATGCAGATTATATTGCTATGTGTGAGGGTGATGATTATTGGACTGACCCCCTTAAACTTCAAAAACAAGTTGATTTCTTAGAACTAAATCCTGAGTTCTCTATTTGTTCCACTGACTATTGTATTTTGTATGAAATAAATAAAACAGTAAGTCCTTCAGGCCTAATGAAAAAACTAGGAAATAGGAGAGATTTTTCATTAAAAAATATAATCACATCAAATTTTATCCCAACATTAACAGTACTGTTTAGAAACAATAATATTGTTTTTCCTGACAATATACATCTTGTTTATCCAGGAGATTGGGCACTTCATATTTTAAATGCCCAATACGGAAAAATTAAGTTCTTGCCAATTGTAACAGCTGTTTACCGTAAGCATGATACAGGTATATGCTCTTCAGTAGACCCCATTGATAATTATAAAAAATATTTAACATCATTAGTTTTAATCAGAAGGTGGTTTCAAGATGCAAGCTTTGTAATCAGGCTTTCATTTTTCTATGCTAGAATTCTAATCTATAAAGATATTCTGAAGTATTTTATTAAGACAAAATTGATAAGGTGGGTAAAATAATCGTAAGGCTTACCGGAGGATTAGGTAACCAAATGCACCAATATGCATTTGGGTTATATTTACAAAATCTTACAAAATTTGAGTTATTTATTGATGAAAACTTTTTGCATTTAGATGCTTCAAGATTAAATATCACCAAACGCAATTTTGAATTAGATAACTTTCAAATTACAGCAATAAAGTACTCTGCATTACTCTCAAATTATTACTTAAATGTTTTGTTGTTGAGATCAGCGATGCTGAGGTGGATTCTAATTAACTTATTTGGTGTTAATTATGTAATTAATAATTCACTCTCTGCCACCGATCTTAAAAAGTCTAAAATCATTTATGTTAATGGGGTATTTGGAACTGTATCTCAATACATGGAGGTGCTAGATGAAATCAAAAAGGAGTTTGCTGTTAATCCGAATTATCACCAGATTAAACTGAATGTTGACAAATCAATAGTAAAACAGAATTCGGTAGCAGTTCACGTTCGCCGAACTGACTATCTGAAATCTGGAAGTATACATGCTGTTCTAGATATAGACTATTACAAAAAAGCTTTCGAGGTAATACTAAAAGAAATTCCTAATCCATCTTTTTATTTATTTGGAGATGATGAGTTATGGATTAAGAATAATCTGCTATCTATTTTGCCCAATGCCACCTTTCTTAATTACAAAGGAGAGCATGCTGCACTTTTTGATTTTAGTGCTATGTCATATTGTGAACATATGGTTACATCAAACAGTACTTTTTCTTGGTGGGCAACATTAATGGGCTGTACAGAAACCAGTATAGTAGTTGCTCCTTACCGCTGGTTAAGGCAAGAAAGTTTAGATGTAACAAATGCATATCCACCAAACTGGTATGTTATTTCATAGATTTGTTCAAAAAATCAGATTTCTTGTTGGTTTAGATCTTAAAAAAATCTACAAATCAGAAGAATTATTGTGGATAATTTTTGGACAGCTTGGTTCTTTAATTTTGGGTTTCGGAGTTATTAAACTACTAACCAAAATGTCTCCTGGTGAATTCGGGCTTTATAGTCTAATCTTAACCATCTCTGCATTAGTTTCTGCTATTCTATTTGGGCCTGCCGAACAAGGTTTTTTAAGATATTATTTTGAGTTTAAGAAAAAGGGTCTTTTAGAAACGTTTTTTCAGCAGATACTGAAATTCATACTTTTTGCTACAATTTTTCTTTTAGTATTGACGATTCCCGCCAGTATCTTTTTGAAAGATAAACTGCAGATTGTGGCTGAAAAGCGGGATTATTTGTTCTACTTTCTAACTACTTTTTTTGTTGTCTTAACTAGTGCTTCAACCATTTCCAGTTCCTTTTTAAATCTTTTTCGTGAACGCAAAATAAATGCTAAGTATCAAATATTGGAAAGAGCAATATCCCTTACTTTACTAATCTTAATTGTATATACATTCGGAATTGATCTATTTAAAGTTATTTTAAGCCTATGTATTACTTTAATTATTGTGCTATTATTTAAGTTCAAAACATTAAAAAACTACATAGTTCCCAATCACACAACAGTCTCACCAGACGAATTGAAAGTTCTTAATGGAAGACTGCTGTTTTTTTGCTTACCATTTGTTGTTTGGGGAATAACTGGATGGTTGCAAAATAGTAGTGATAAATGGATTATATCAAGTAATCTTTCACTTGCTGAGGTTGGCGTATTTGCATTATTAAGTACAGTTTCTAACTATCTTATTGCAATGCCTATTGGTTTATTTACCCAGTTTATCAGTCCAATAATGCTCTCAAAATCTATAGAAGGAAATGGTGATCAAGATCAAAAGACGGCATCAAGGATTTTTAAGCAAAGCATTGTTTTTTGTTCAGTGTATGTACTTTTTATAAGCACAACATCTATTTATTGGGCCGATTTAATACTTAAACTGATAAGTAATTCTCAATATATATTACCTCAAAAATATTTATTGGGATTATTGTGCTTGGGCGGTGGTATTTTTCAAATAGCACAGATTCTTACCGTAAAAGGGATTATTCATGATAAACCATCAATCTATCTTATCCCAAAGATACTATCAGGATGTATAGCAGTTATTCTTAATATCATACTGATTAAACATAACCAAATATTAGGTATAGCTATTGCAATGTGCATTACTAGTATATGTTATTTATTCCTTGTTCTTATAGTCAATTTGATTGGTTTAAGAAATAAGGATACAGTCCTATCATACAAATGAAAATCTTGCACTTAGTAGAGTTTTACGATCCATTCCAAAATGGAATGCAGCAAGTAGTAAAGCAGCTCTCTGAGAGATTAGCAGCCAAGGGGCATCAAATAACTATTGGCACAAGTTATAATCAAAGTAGAGATTACGCTATACTAAATGGGGTACAAATTGAGCAATTTAAAATTGACGGTAACCTAATCAAAGGGATAAATGGTTCTGACGAAGAGGTTGTAAGATTTAAAAAATTTGTTTTCGAAAATAATTTTGATGTCATTACCATTTTTGCTGCCCAACAATGGACATGCGATTTAATAATATCAGATATTCATCTCTTCCGGGGAAAGAAAGTGTTTGTCCCGACTGGATTTTCTGGTCTTAATGACCCTAGTTTCATTGAATATTATAAATCAATGAAAAATTGGATGCAATACTTTGATAAAAATGTTTTTCTTTCCGAACATTATCAGGATTATACGTTTGCTGATAAACATGGATTGAAAAATTGTACAATAATTCCAAATGGTGCTGCTATAGAAGAGTTCGAATCTGAGCCTATAAACATTAAGGCACATCTAGGAATCCCTCAAAGTACTCGAATTATTTTAACCCTAGGTTCTCACACGGGTTTAAAAGGTCACAAAGAGGCTGTTAAGATATTCAATAGGGCACAACTTGAAAACTCTATTCTACTTATAGTGGGAAATTCTCCCCAAAAAGGAAACCAAATTAGGTTTTTCTATTCAAATTTACTCAAATCAATAATGAATAGATTTTCTTGCTTTATAAAGAAAAAATGGGTGGTGAGCTGCTATTGGAAGTGCAAATACACAGCAATTATTAGTAAGATTCAAAAGTTTCTGGGCATAAGTAGAAACTTAATAATCACAACCGAGCTGAATAGACAACAAATAATCTCTGCCTTTAAACAATCAGATTTATTCTTGTTTCCATCAAATATTGAATGCTCTCCTTTAGTATTGTTTGAAGCTATGGCAGCTAAACTACCATTTTTAACTTCAGATGTTGGAAATGCAAAAGAATTAGCACAAAGTACTAATTCTGGAAGGGTATTGCCTACTACAATAGACACTTTTGGTTATTCAAGTGTAGATATAATTCGATCGGCTGAGATGCTAAAAAACTTATTTACTGATAATATTTCTTTGAATCAATTGAGTAAAAACGGTTTCGAAGCTGTACAATCAAAATATAATTGGGAGAGCATAGCTGCTCAATATTCAAGACTATACCAATCTTTAATTAAATAGAAGGAATAATCACGAATAAGTTTTCAATGAACCTCCATTCGCCTAGGCAAGTAAAAGACGATGTTTTTTTAAATCATTACTTGTTGTTTGTATTTATTTCTGCATTCATTTTTTTTCTGCAAAATTTTCTTTCAGAATCTGATTTCAAGTTTGGCATTTTTATACCAGATGTTTCAAAAATGTCTCAAACTTTAGATTATATAAACGAAGGCTCAACAGATGCAATTTCAAGCGGCTTTTTTGGTATATATTTAATATACAAACCCGCTTGGATAATTCACCCAGCCTTTTGCATAATAATTAATTTGATTTTTATATACTACTCTTTTAAGTTGATTAGAGACGTTTTTGTAATCAATGGACACCTGAAATCGGTAGTATACTGGGGCCTGCTATTAAACCCGTATTTATTTTTAGCAGTTACTGGTCCCAATAAGGAGATACCGCTAATTTTTGGAACATTATACATCCTAAAACTTTTAATACTCAAATCCAGATTGGCTTTATTAAAGGCATGCCTATTACTTTTTTTTATGTTTTTCATAAGAGATGGATATGCAGTAATTTTAGCATTATCATTAATCCTTTTTTCTAGCTCTTGGGGTACAAACAAAAGGAAATTCTTACTTGGTATCCTCATTCTATTGTTAGTTGCAGTGTCTATTGATTGGGTTTTCGAGAATCTTACCGTATTTGAGCGTAATGTTATATTAAGTCAAACCATCGGCCAAGACCAAAATTCTTCTGCTTTTATTGGCGATTTTTTGACTACAAATAGTGGTTTTATTGCTTCTATTTTCAAATATTTAATAAGATTTATTTACAATAGTTTTACGCTTGGATTATACCCTGTTATTTTTTCTACCAATGGATCAATATATCTGCTCGGAATGGCTTATTGGTTTTTTGGAATTACAGTTGCCCTTTGTATGGTTACTATAGGTTATATTCATTTTAAACGAATTATTCATAATTCACCATCCCCCGAATTATTTCACAAGATTACTTACTGGTCATGCTTTGTGCTTCTAGCAATTAGTGTTTCTCTCTTTATACAGCCCAGGTATTTTATGCCAGTCTTACCTATATTGTTCCCACTTTTTTGCTTGGCGTCTTTAAAAATAAGAGTGAAGTTATCTCTGTTGGTTCTAGCCTTTGTAATGTTATGGATTACTTCTTACTCAGTTTTGGGCAAACCAATGGGAATGGTAGACTTCACGAAATCAGAGTTTCTGAGCCCATCGTTCTTGATTGGGTAACAAAATCATTTGAAGGTATGGTAATCCGAATTCTGAAATGTATTTGAGTAATAAAAAGTTATTTCTAAATACTTTTCAATCAGCTGAAAAACAAAAAAGCTTAAGCAATTGTGGATGAATTAATAACAGTTGGTATTCCATTTTTTAATCCAGGTAAGCATTTATTTGAGTGTTTGAATTCTGTTATTAAACAAACACATTCGAATATTGAAATCTTACTTATCGATGATGGCTCTACAGATGATTCACTAGTAATTATTGAGGAATTAATAAAAAAGGATAGCAGAATTAAACTAGTCTCAGATGGTAAAAATAGAGGCCTAATTGCACGGTTAAATCAGATTATTCAAATGGCAAAAGGTAAATACATTGCTCGTATGGATGCTGATGATATCATGCTGCCTCAACGATTAGAAACTCAGTTAAACTATTTTAGAGCAAATCCCGATGTTGATATTGTGTCAACAGCAGCTTATACAATTGATCAAAATAATAAGCCAATAGGATTTAGGGGGGATCATGTTCAATCTAAGTTAACTCTTGGTAAATTATTAAAGAAAAATCCAATTATTCATCCCTCAATTCTAGTTAGATCTTTATGGTATCAAAATAATCTTTACGACTCCCGATATTTCAGAGCAGAAGATCTGGAGTTGTGGTGTCGCACAGTTCAAAATGTTAAAATTCATACGCTCGCAGAACCATTAATCATGTACAGAGAGGGGAATGTAAATGTCAAGAATTATAACAGTACAATGAGAACATTAAGAAAAATATATAAGGTATACGGGAAGAATGTTTTTACTCCTATGGCACTTTATAAATATATATCTCTTACATATTTAAAATCACTGCTTTATTCACTTTTCGGCCTTGTAAATATGCAATATCTACTTGCTTCGAATAGAAGCTCCAAATTGAGCAACAGTGAAAAAATTAAATTGTCTGCTATTATATCGGCATTGAAATTGAACGATCATGCTAATTAAATTTTTGTTATGAAAAAAAAGCTGGCATTCATAATTACTAAAAGTGAAATTGGAGGAGCTCAGAAGTTTGTCTTTGATCAAATTCAAATACTCACAAATCATTATGATTTATATATTGTAACAAATAGAAATGGTTGGTTGATAAGATCGACAGTTGATAAGGTTAAAGCAAATTATTTGGATATCAGGATTGAAAGTTTTCTCTCCTTAAGTTTCTTAATCAGCTTAATTAAGTTTCTAAAATCGAATAAAATTGACACCATAGTATGTAATTCTGCAAATGCAGGTTTCTATGGTAGATTAGCCGGTTTCTTTTGTAATTGTAAATGCTTTTATGTTTCTCATGGATGGTCTGCAATATATAACGGAGGTAAATTGTCTTTTGTTTTTAAGTTAATAGAGAGGTTTTTGGCTAGTATTTCTCACTCAATCTTATGTATTTCAACCTCCGATTATAAGATTGCAAGTGACACTATAAATATATCCTCGCAGAAACTTAAACTAATCCCAAACTGTGTTTTTCCACAGGATACTATAAATACTAATATTAAATATCCTCAAGAGCCAATTAAGCTATTAACTATTGCCAGATTGAACTATCCTAAAAGAGTTGATTTGTTAATAGAAAGTGTAGAGCAGCTTTATGATAATGTAACGCTTACGATTGTTGGTGATGGACCTGAAAAAGAAAAGCTTGAAGAAATTGTTAAGAAGCGAAATATCGAAAATGTTTTTTTCAAAGGTGAGATACAAGATTTTTCTGACTTTAAAAGTTTTGATATTTTCATTTTGTTAAGTGATAGTGAAGGTTTACCAATGTCAGCCTTAGAAGCTATGTCAGCAGGTTTGCCTTTGATTTTGAGTAATGTTGGCGGCTGTCCAGAGTTGATTGAAAATAATGGAGTTTTGGTTGAAAATAATCCTGTTGAGGTTATCAAGAGTATACAAACTGTGATTGATAATATAGAATCTTATTCCGCAAATAGCAGTAAGAAATTTGATAAACAATTCAATTTAATAAATAAGAAAGAAGAATATTTGGACTTTTATTTGAGTTAAATGAAAACAATTATTGGCGGTTCAGGATTTGTAGGTACTAATTTGATAAAAGAGCTGGAAAACTCTGATTATCAAATTCAGAATATTGATAAATCGATTTCTAAAATTTATCCTGAATTAACAACAATAGCCGATATTAGGAATAAGAATGAACTACTTTCTACAATTAATTCGAATACGGATACTGTTATTTTACTCGCGGCAGAACACAAAGACAATATAGACCCGACAAGTTTGTATTATGATGTGAATGTAGATGGAACCCGAAATGTTTTAAAAGTAATTGAAAAGAACGGGATAAATAATATCATCTTTACAAGTTCAGTAGCAGTTTATGGATTAAACAAACCAAATCCTGATGAAAATTCACCAGTAGATCCATTCAACCATTACGGTAAAAGTAAATGGCAGGCAGAAGAGATACTTCGTGAATGGTACAATAAACATCCACAAAATCGATCATTAACCATCATCAGACCTACGGTTATATTTGGAGAGCGTAATAGAGGAAACGTATACAATTTATTAAAACAAATTGCATCTGGTAAATTCATGATGGTTGGTACTGGAATGAACAAGAAATCGATGGCTTATGTGGGTAATGTTGCAGCATTCATAAAACACTGCGTGGAAACTGCCAAGCCGGGCTATCGATTATTTAATTACGTTGATAAACCGGATCTGACCATGAATGAATTGGTAGTCCAAGTTCAAAAATGTTTAAATAGAAAAATTAACTCACTACATTTGCCATATACTTTGGGATATTTAGGCGGCTTAAGTTTCGATATATTCTCCAAATTAACAGGTAAAGAATTTCCGGTAAGTGCAGTAAGAGTCAAAAAATTTTGTGCCACTACACAGTTTGATTCAAAAATTGCTCATTCATCTGGATTTATTGCACCATATACACTCCAAGAAGGTCTTCATAGAACACTGAATTACGAGTTTGGTTCAGAAGTTAAAGACAAAATCATCTTTGAATCGGAGTAGTTATAAATCCGTGAACTCACACATTTCACGCATTTCTTTTTCAATTCCTACGATAAATTATAAGTATATTTGAATACAGTTTAGCGTTTAAACCAAATCTAATAAACCGTATCTAACACCAAATGTATCTAGCTCTTATTACCTTACTTTCCGGATTCTTAATTACCTACTTATTAGTGCCCAATATTATTCATTTAGCAGTAAAGAAAAACCTTTTTTCAACATTAAAGCCGGTGATAAGAGGAGGAGAGTTACGAAAAATTTCTAACCTGGGTGGTATCGCCATTTTTGTTGCATTACGTATAACCCACTCCATATTTATTGAATTAGACAATTTTCCAACCAATTATTACATTGCCGCACTTTTTATCATTTTCTTAATCGGTCTGAACGACGATCTAACAGGCATGAGGCCACTCAATCGATTAATTGCACAGATTACCGTTTCATTGATCATGATCATACCTGGCGATCTCTACATTCGCTCCATGAATGGGATGTTTGGTATCTACGAATTGCACCCCATTGCAGCTGTATTAATGAGTGCATTTTTCATGGTGGGGCTCATCAACGCATTTAACCTAATTGATGGCTTAGATGGTTTGGCAGGTTCCTTAGCCTTAACCATCATGCTGGTATTTGCCTACCTGTTTCATTTGCTCGATAGAACCGATATTTCCCTATTGTGCCTGGCCTTCTCAGGCGCTTTAATCGCTTTTCTCAGATTCAATGTGCATCCGGCTAAAATTTTCATGGGCGATTCTGGAGCCTACATCATTGGTTTATCCCTTGGAGTGCTAAGCCTACAATTAGTAAACGAGGTTTCTCAGCAGCCACTTCAAATCAAGGGTATCACCTTCCATTCAGCATTTGGAATAGTTACAGCCCTATTGTTGATTCCCGTTTTTGATACCATACGCGTATTTGTATTGCGTTTGTACAACAAAAAACATCCATTTATTGGTGACAATAACCATTTGCATCACCGATTGTTGAAAATGGGATTCAGTCAATCTCAAGTAGTGATTACCTTAGTTGCATCTACCGTGTTGTTAACTGCCATTAGCCTATGTCTCCAAGAATTTAATCCAGCTGTTCAAGTAGGAATTCTGTTCAGTATAGCTATGTTACTAAATCTGATATCCCATTATATTAGCAAAAAATATTCGAAAGCGATACTTAGCTGATTATCTCTGTATTGTTTTTTTAACGTAAAATGCCCTCTATAGAGGGCATTTTACGTTAAAATTAGCTACAGTTGCTCAATTAACAAATAGGGAACTTGCTCGTCAGAATAGAAATCGCGGTCTGTTTTTCTAACATATGGGGGCATATGATCACCAACTATTAGTACTTTACTCCATTTAGACTTATCAAGATTTTTGGCCAAATAGCCTAGAAACTCTTTGATTCGAATAAGTTGGTTTATGGCTTCATCACTTAAGCTGTATGAAGATTTTCTAAAAATACCGGGTACTTCCTGATCTTTAAAATCACCATTAAAAGGTAAATGTGAGTTTTCACAGAGTAAATACCCAAAAACCTTCTGTATGCCTACTTTAGATTGAATAAAATCAAAGGCATCTTCATCCTGACAGGATGTAAAAGGAGTCTCGTAATTAAGTTGCAAACGATAGTTTTTATTGAGTAAAATATCCTCCATGAAATAGCTAGACCTAATTCCAATGTTTTTCCACCATAAATCTCGTTCGAACATTTGACCTCGGTAAGAGTGTACCCCAATAGTTTGATAGCCATGATTTAGTTTTAAATCGAATATAGACCTGTAATTTTTTGACTCCCCCTTGTTAAGAAAAAAACGATAATCTCCAGATAAGTTCAACAATTCTCGTAATTCAGATGAGGTAGTACTACCTTTAAATGGAGTTCTTCCAACAGCGCATTTCCAATTCTTCTTCTGAAATTCATTTACAATACTTGAAAAAAAACTCTTGTAAACAGTAGTATCTTGAATTAGTCCAAAAGATTCTACAACAACTAATAACTGACTTCCACGATTGTCACCCTTAAATGTCTTAAAAGTGATAGACTCTGATTGAAGTTTTCGTGGTTTGGAGTTTGCATCCGCAACAAGTATATTTTCAAAATTATGGTAATAAGAAAGAATTGGACTTCCGGCCAAATTATACTTAGACAGTACTCCCTGATACATTTTAATCTCAAGAAGCGATGAGCCATTGAGTGTGTCTAACAAGAAGGTTAAGCCGATAACTGTTGAGACAAAAAAAGCATAAGATTTAAATGTATAGGAAGATTTCCGGTAGGTTTTAATAATTTGATAAATATAGGTAAGTGAAATTAGGAGAATAACTAGAAGAACAAATTGTGAAACCTTGAATTCATAATTGCCTATAAAACGTAGATTTTGGATAAATGAATCAACAGTGAACAGATAGATGGAAGATGTGATGGAAAGCAAATCAATTAGCAAAATAGCTACAAAGCTGCTCCAGATTAGAAAGCTGGAGCAATTGAAATAAAATAAGATGAATAGTAGGAAATAGTCATAAACTATAATTGGACGAGGTATAATGTAAAACAGACCAAATAAGAAAAACAATACATTAGGAGCAAGCACCAAAATGAGTGGTAAACTAAACTCCTTGAGCTTTGACTTAAACATAATTACTCGCTATCGATATTAATTTTTTCAATTTAATTAACAAATTTTAAAAATGCATTTCGAATTTGGCTTCCAAAGGTGAGCTTAATTTATGCAATATATTTTAAGAAGATAGTAAAGCAAAATAGTTTAATCACAAGCAATCCACGTCCAAACACACAATAAAAGACAAATAAACTAGTTATACAAACAATTAATTGATTGTTAAATCTTATAACTAAAAAATTATGTCTTCAACAACAGAAACCGGCCACGCAAAAAACCTGGCCACCTTCAAAACCATTGTAAACTTCTGTCAAGGCTACGGAGCCGCCTACAACCCCGCAACAGAACAAATCAAGCTCGACAACCTACTAATACAACTGGCAGCAGCCGAACAAGCCCACACCGACTGTATCAAAAAACAAACCACCTTCAACAACGCCACCGACGAACGCATGAAGCACTTCGCCGAATTAGGAGCCAAAGCAACACGCATCATGAATGCCATCCTAGCCAGTGGAGCAGGAGAGAACACCATCAAGTCCGCCCGATCCATCATGAACAAGCTGCAAGGCAAAAGAGTAGGAAAAATCATCGAAAACACCGATCCCAGCCAACCACCCGCACAAACCAGCTCCGTATCGCAACGCAGCTACGACAAACAACTCGAGCACCTCAGCGCACTACTCGAACTGGTAGAAAGCATCACCAGCTACCAACCCAACGAAACAGAACTACAAAAAGCAAGCCTATCAGCCTATAAAACCCAATTATCCGATACCAATAACCTGGTCATGCAAAGCTACACCGACTGGAGCAATGCCCGCATTACCCGCTACACGCAATACTACGCCAAAACCACCGGATTCGCCGATACCGCAAACCTCATCAAAGCCTACATCAAATCCATATTCGGAGCAACCAGTCAGCAATACAAACAGCTCAG
>JACCDK011878866.1_pt1 | contig 18574 bp, 14 predicted proteins | sample 7445871 | NCBI WGS metagenome assembly JACCDK01 (sample SAMN15323436, study PRJNA562643) | freshwater metagenome | isolation source: river surface water | place: USA:Blue River Watershed | collected 2017-08-15
AAAAGTAGCTATTGTTTCAACAAACCCTTTTATACTGAATGGCCGTTGTTTTTCGTCTAAACTAATTGACAGGAAAGGGTTAAATTTTACACCATTATCATTCACAACATCGACAAACTCGCAATTCGTTGCGTCTAGGAAAGGCTTTAATTGCAAAGGATTACCTTCACCTTTGTAATCAAAGAAAATAAACTTTAACTCGTTGTTTGTATTCTTAGCGATCTGGTATAGAATATCCTTTATCAATTGAGTTTTGCCCGAACCAGCCATACCTGCAATAGCCATATTTCTGTTATCAAACTCTCTTAGGTCATTTATTCTAATTTCAATTGTTTCTCCACTTTCCGTTTCACCCAATTCAAATGAGAGCAATGAATTGATTTCTTTACTTGAATTTACCTGAACATTACTACTGCTTATCTTAACAGAGTTTGATCTCAGTGATAGCCCGTTTTTTATTGATTTTAGTAATATTTCAATATGTTCACCTTTTGAAATGTCAGAACTTTCAATTTTTTCACTCCAAATTTTTATGCCGTGATTTAGATGAATTTTGAAAAGTTTTCCAAATTCATCTTCGAATGTGTTTCTGTTATAATGTTGATCGACAATAGACTTATAGATAACAAGGTTTGAACTATCTCCTATAACGGTGCCAAATAACGCTTTGTCATCACGAAATTCTTTTCCATCAGCACTTGGTATAACTTCGTTTTCAATATCAAATAATTTACCTGAAACTAAACTAAAAGATAGTGCTATTCTTGGAACGATACCTTCATTTTTAAAATTGTAAAGAGTTTTTATTCTATAAAGAGACTCATCGTTTTCTTTGCTTAATTTAATTCTCATAACTGTTGAAGTATCCGCTTTTTAAATTTGTATTTACTCCGTCATTGAATAGTAAATATGATTTTGAAATGTTTCCTGAAATCTCTTTGAACCTTTTTGGTGGTATCTCACTATTTGTAGAGAATAAAACAACCTGTTCAGAAAGTGATGGATAATATTTTTTAGTAATACTATCTCTGTGTTCCTCGTCCAGTCTACCTAATGGTGTATCAATGAAAATTGGAAGATTTTTAACTGATTCTTTTAAGATCGCCTTAATCAAGCAATAGATATAAATTTGCTTTTCACCAGATGACAGGCTTTCTTTTCTGATCTCATTATCATATTGATCAAAAAGAGTGATTTTCATTCCTTGTCCAGAAGCAAGAATAGTAACCTTTACATCTTCAATAAATTTAATTTGATTAGGCTCACTATTCAATTTGTGCATTAGGTTTTTCAGTTCAGAAAGAATTGTGTTTTCTAAACTATCTTTATGCTTATTCTTTTGTTCATCAAGAAACTGATGTAAAACATCAATATATTGATTACTCTTTTGAATCTTTAATTTGTTTTGTTCGTTGATGTCAACTTTTTTTAAGAAATTAACTAATTGTTGATTGAGTCTTAATATATCAGATCTAAGCTTTGTAATTTGTTGATTATTCTCACCAATTTGCCTGTTTTTTTCTGAAATATTAAAATCTGCTATTTCTTTTTTAGATGAATACTCTAGGATTAATTCGTCTTCAATATCTGCGTCAACTTTACTTAGAGTTTTATTTAAATCTGAGAGTTTTACTTTTATCTCATTAAATTCTTCAATTGTAGATTCAAATAAATCTTTGGATTGGGTATTAACCAAGTTGATTGCATCCGCTATTAATTTCTTTTCAGAATTATTGAGGTCGTGTTCAAATTCAAGTTCTGAGTATTCGTCATTTTCTTTAAATAGTTGTGAACCTAAAGTTTGTGCTTTTTCGTAATAAAACATTTTGTCCTTTAAAGACATTGTTGAATTGTCTGGTTCAGGTGGTTTATTGAAAAGCAGTTCAATAAAGTTTTCAATTTTATCTGAGTTTTCCTTTGATGAGATTTGTGAAAGTTCGTTTTTTTCTTGAATTTCTAAATGCTCTTTTACTTCTTCCAGTTTCCCTGTGAGAATTGCAAGTGGGATAATTTCACTTAATTCATTAAAACGTTCATTGAGTTCAACTTCTTTTGCCTTTAACTTATCAATCTCTATTATGATAGAGTTTCTATCATAAGTTGAATTACCTTGTTTGCTATGTTGCGATATTAGGTTGTCATATTTTCTGATTTCCTTTTTTAAATCATCTATTTCTTTAAGTAAAACACCATTTTTTTCTTCAAGTCCGTTTTCACCGATAATTTCATTTTCGGATAATTCAATAGCCTTTTCATTGTTGATTATTTGTTCTTGCAGATTCTGTGAAGCACCTTCTTTTTTTAAATTGCTAATATAAAAGTCAATATCCTCAATTAAAGCCTCATATGTGTCTAAACCGAGAATCTTTCCAAGTGCATCATTTATAAAACTACCTTCATCCTTGATTGATAAATTAGCAATTTCAGCAATTTTTTCAGCATCAAAAAATACAAATTTTGCTGCGTCAATTGGAATGATATAATCGTTTATAAAATTGATTTTGTCACTTTCATCATCAAAAATTTCAAGTTTTGAAGCTACATCAATAATTGAAAGTGTTTCATTCATTGAAGCAATATCAAAAGTTCTTCGAATCAGAATGGTATTTGTATTTGGATTAAGTGATCTTAATTCTGGTAATTCAATTTCTGATATTGTAATACATACTGAGAACTTAGTTTTGTTTTCTTTTTTCGCTGTCCAATTGATAGATTGTTGCATAAAGGAAGAATAGTTTTTTTCCTTTTGAATCTCTTTCTTGAAATTCTCATCTATCTGTGAAATTTTATCACCAAATAAGCACCATACGATGGAAAGTAAAAAGTTTGTTTTACCATATCCATTTCGACCACCAATAATGACAATATTTCTCTGACCATTAGTCTCAAGGTCAACATTAACTGAGTTGTAATATTGCCTGAAATTATTTATTTCAATATTTGAAAATTTCATTTTGTTGCTTTTTCAATTATGTCATTAATTTTTTGTTGATGATAATTGTTTCTTCTCAACAACTTCTTTGTTCTTACAGATTCAAGCAGCGACTTTAAAGAATCATAATCAATACCTTTATCCGCTGATATTTCTTTTAGTCTTTGATCTTGCAAAACTTTAGTTTCTTTTATTTTCATATGTAAAGGTTATTCTGATTATCAATTTGGATAAAGTCATTTTCAATTAATAATTGTAGAATATTATTAAAATTTTCTTCACTTATCTCAAGCTGCTGTGCGAAGTATTGCTCAACTTTTAAACGATTTATTCTATTGTGATGTGCAATATAACTTGTAATTGTCTTTCCTAAAAACTTGGGAAGTGCGGTTAAATTAGACTTATATATTTTTTCACTTAAACCAACAAAATTTTGATTAAAAATTATGAATTGTCTTTGAGAATCAAGTTTGAGATTTGTGAGAACATTTTTAGCATTTGTTCTCTCCCTATATTTATGAATCAGATTAAGCAATTCAATTATATGAATCGGGTCTTCTTTTTCATTTAGATATGAAATTAATAAACTCTTTATTGTGCCTCCCTTTATTCCCTCTTTTTCAATCTCCCATTTTCTTAAACCATAAGTGCTACTTCTTCCAAAATAAATGAATTCCCATTGTCGGTTTAAGCTACTTCTTAATGCTTCTTTGCTTTTTGTTATTCCAGGGTAATCTTTATCAATAAGATAATATATTTCATCAATCTTAGATGGAACATTAAGTTTTATAAGTGCTTCTATTGCATATTCATAAACTTGTTTGGTAGTATTTCTTTCAAAAACTATGTTCTCATCTTGATCAAGAAATAAATCAAATTCCTGATTTATTATTTTTTCAGCGAACGGTGAAATATTTGCAATAACACCTCGGTCGTGAATTTTCAAAAAATTAGTTATATACCCTTTAAAGTTGAATGTATAGGTATCATTTATGGATTCCAACAATCTGCTTGAGACATCATTTGCAAATGAATTAAAATCAAAGTATTTATATATTTCTTTATTTACTAAGTACAAATTCTTCCAATTATGCTTGTAAAATGACCCATTTTTCTTTGGCCTTAAGACGTTCTCAATGTCACCCACAATCTCGAACTCCCCATTTCTGAAAATATGGATTAATAGAGTAATAAATTCTTTCGAGAATCTAGTCTGACTTTTTGAATTAATCTCATATAATAAGTTATCATCAACTATCAAATACTCTATATCCTCATCTATTCCAAACTCTTCTAGTTGTGACTTTTTTAAATTTCTGATAAAACTTAGTTTAATTTCAAGGTCATTAAAACATTTGAATTCAAGCTGTCTTACCCTCTCTCTTGTGAGACATAAAACTTTAGCTATACTTTCTGTTGTTTTCGCTTTAAAATCTGAATATATTTTAAATGACTCTTTAAAAATAAAAGACCTTTTTTTATCATATAATAAATCTGTTTCAATAATAAAATCTGCCCAAGTGAAAATGTTCTCCGAGTTTAAAATATATGGTGGTAAATCTTGGAAATTAAAATTTTTCTTAAACAATGATTTAAGAGTCATCTTCCTAATTTCACTAGATTCGTCTTTTGATGCGATTAAAAAGACAATCTCTTTGATTTGATTTAAATAGTGCTCAATTTCTGTTACTGATTTATCCCCAATGTTTCTTATAGATTTTGGGTTAAATTTTGAATTGTCTAATAAAAAATTTATTACATTTTGGGCAGATATTTCTCCACCTAAATAATTTGATAAGCCATTGAGACTTCTAACGGTTAATCTTTTACTTAGGTCTTCAATAAAGCTATATAGAATTGCTTTTTTATCTTCACCGAAATCCAGAAATAATTCAGTTATATTAATTTGCTGCGTTAACGTTTCGGGCCTATTTATATTTTCATTCTTATTTTCTGAGATTTCTGATATTGATAGATATAATGCGCATAAGTCTTTAAGTTCTTTATTTGACTTATCCCCACATCTTCTCAAATTTTTGAATGTACCATACTTCTCAAGGTGATTTTTCAAGTCTTCAACAGTTAATATTTCGTTATCTAGACAAATATTTAATGATCTAATAGACAACAAGTTCTGTGTTTCGAAAAAGTCTCTGATGTCCCCAATAACCAGACTCATACGATATTTTTAGCTGAAACTACAAAATAATTATCACTTTAGCTTATCGAAAAGATTTCACCCTCTAATCCGTTTTTAAAACGTTCGACTGGTGCCATATTGTTTACTTTAATATCCAGCATATAACGTTCAGTTTTTTTATCAAATTTTATGTGAGGAATAGTTAATGGGTATTCTTCTTTTAAAAACAAATAGGCCCTAAGTGTCATAGATAGTTTAATTGAAAACTCCTTACCGTTGTTGGCAAATCCAAAAACATCCGTCTCACTCATTCGATGAAACTGTTCATATTTGTAAGGAGTTTTGGTAAACTCTATATCTGTAATGCGTTCCAGATGAAAGTGCTTGATGGTTTCCGAAGCAACCTCGAAAGCAACCAGATGCTGATAATTGTCAGTAAAGTGAATCGGCTCAACTAGTCGGTCCTCAATATTCTGAGAGTTAGCCGAGTAATATTTCTTCAGTACGATTTGCCGCTTCTCTTTTATCCCCTTTTTTACCAATTCTACCAATTTGGACAAATGAACTTTGAACAACTGCTTACTCTGAATCTTTAGATCGGAGTTAACATAGAGTTTCTTCAAAATACTATCCTTGAGGTAACTTTCCTTTCCAACGGTTGAGATCAGTTCCTTTAGCCAACCTGCTTCTTCAGGACTAAAGGTGAACTCATCTTCCGATTCTTGAATTACAATGTAAAATCGGTTATATGAGTCTTTCTCCAATTGAAACCCCAATTCACGTAAGAGATCGAAGTAGCGATAAACACTTCTGTTATCAATATTTAAGGTCTTGGAGAGCGCCCTGATCGATTTTGCAGGACTAGATTTGAGCAGATTAATCAGCTGAAAGACTCGCAGTATCTTATGCTGGTTATACATAGTAAGAATTTTTGTAAATGTTTCTTCTAATTTATCTGGTTTGAAGGCCTTTCTAAAAAAATTATGCAAGAATGGCCAAATACTTTGTCAATACAGGTCAATTAGGGATTAAACCGCAAAAATCACCCTAATTGTCAATCTTGTTTGCTTTAATTGTGGTAACACAAAAAACAACAAGAATGAAAAAGTTATCTAAACTCAGAAAAGTTATTGCCGTAATTATTGCCGGTTCGGTGATCTTCTCGGCAAGTGCCTGCGCAACACTTTTTGGACCACAAAAGCAGAATGTGTATGCAACCTCTAACCCAAATGGAGCAGACGTTTACGTGAATGGCGTAAGAATGGGTGTAACACCTTATACACTAGTACTCAAGCCAAATCAGCAATATACAGTAGAATTCAAGAAAGCTGGGTTCAAAACCATAGGTCGAACGATTAATTCTAAAGTTGGTGCAGGTTGGGTCATCTTAGATGTATTGGGCGGTTTGATTCCAGTAGTAGTTGATGCTGCTACGGGCAACTGGAAAAAATTAGATCAAGACGCTGTAGATGCACAGTTAGAGAAAGAAAACAGACCCTAATCTATCTATTTAATTAGCTATTGAACCCCGGCGAACAACCGGGGTTTTATCTTTTTTTTATACAGAAATGTTAGGGCTACTTCTTCTACTTCTCTCTTGTCTTATTTTAATCTCTTGCGACTTCCAAAACGGCTCATCATCTACTAATATCAAACTATCAGTCGATAAAAATGGTCGCGTAAGGGGAGGGTATGTATACGTCGCTCTATTTTTGACACTACTTTATCGCATGAAATCAGCATTCTTTACAGACAATAACTGGTTTATTATAATCCTAATGAGTTAAAGCGTTATGAAGCCTTAGTCTTGATGTGTTGAGGATAAATCTTTGCTAGATTAGAGATATGCTTAACAGTGTTGAGGTGATACACTAATTAGTACTCACCCTAAAAACCGACATGACCGAAAACAAAAAGCAAAAAAAGTAAAGACAAATTACCAACGCTTCGCAAAATTAAAAGAGCTGCAAAGCCAAGCACGAGCCGACACAATTTGCAGCACATTTAATTTTGCACAACGCACCCACGCCCTCCAACCACCCGACTTCCTGACAAGTTTGCAGACTGTTGATAAAATCTTTAAAGTTTATTGCGACCAAATCAAAAAGTCTTTTTAAATTTGACAATTATTGTCAAGTTAATATTTTCAAATTGAAAACGACCGGTGAAATAATCAGAGAGAAAAGAGAGAAAAAAGGGTTGCTATTGCGACACGTTTCTGCTCAACTCGACATTGACACAGCAATACTCAGTAAAATTGAACGTGGCGAGAGAAAAGCTACACGAGAACAAATTACTAAATTGGCTGACATTCTTGAACTCGACAAAGAAACCTTGCTTATTCAATATTTGAGTGAGAAAATTCTTTACGAAATTCAAGACGAAGACTTAGGAATTCAAGCACTGAAAGTGGCTGAAAAAACAATTAAATACGGAGTAACTAAAAACAAATAAAATGGCAGAATTACTATCAATAAAAGAAGCAAGCCAGTGGGCGACAGAGTATTTGGACAAAAATGTTACTACCTCTAATATTTCCTATCTTATCCAATACGGCAGGATAAAAAAAATAGGCGACAATGGTTCAACTCAAGTAATCAAAGAAGAACTTATTGAGTATTACAAAGACCAAAAAAAGTCGAGACAAGAAGAATGGAAGGAACAGCTTGGCGAAGACTTGAATTGGGCTTTGTCATTTGAACAATATAAAGAAGCCGAGACTACAAAGCACGTTCACAGACTTCATCCATACAAAGGAAAATTTATTCCTCAGTTAGTTGAATATTTCCTTGACAATCACACAGACAAATTCAAGAAGGAAGTTTATTTCAAGCCGGGTGACATTGTTTACGACCCATTTTCAGGTAGCGGAACGACAATGGTTCAAGCATGTGAGTTAGGCATTCATGCAGTTGGAAATGACGTTTCTGCATTTAATTCAATGATTGGTAATTGTAAGGTTACAAAATACAACCTTGTTGATGTTCAAACTGAAATAGACAGAATTTCAAAAGCATTAAAATCATTTTTAGCTGACCACAAAACACTTGAATTTGAAGATAGGCTTTTGAAAGAGTTGTATGTTTTCAACAACAAGTATTTTCCGGTTCCGGAATACAAATACAAAGTAAAACGCAAGGAGATTGACGAAAAAACTTATGGCGAAGAAAAAGAGAAGGAATTTTTGCCAACCTTTGATAAACTCGTAAAGGAGTATAAAATTAAATTGCGTCAAGACCAAGAAGATTCATTCCTTGACAAATGGTATACTCAACACATCCGTGATGAAATTCAATTTGTGTTTGATGAAATTCAAAAAATTAAAAATTCCGATACCAAAAAAATCGTCAGCGTAATTCTAAGTCGCACCATTAGAAGTTGTAGAGCAACTACACATGCGGACTTAGCAACATTACTCGAACCAATTACAGCAACTTATTACTGCGGTAAACATGGCAAAATGTGTAAGCCTCTGTTTTCAATTCTTAAATGGTGGGAAACATATTCTAAGGACACTGTAAAAAGATTAGCTCATTATAACAAGCTAAGAAAAGACACATTCCACACTTGCTTAACAGGCGACAGCAGAAACATAAACCTAATAGAAGGACTAAATAAAATCAATCCCGATTTTGCGAAACTTGTAGAGAAGCAAAAAATCAAAGGAATATTTTCATCTCCACCTTATGTTGGTTTAATTGACTATCATGAGCAACATGCCTACGCTTATGATTTGTTTGGCTTTGAAAGAAAAGACGAATTAGAAATCGGACCACTTTTCAAAGGACAAGGCAGAGAGGCAAAGCAAAGCTATATTCAAGGGCTTAGTGATGTGCTGAATAACGCAAAAAAATATTTAGTTGATGACTATGATATTTTCCTTGTAGCAAACGATAAATACAATATGTATCCGACAATTGCCGAAAATGCGGGGATGCAAATAGTAAATCAATATAAACGACCAGTATTAAATCGAACTGAAAAAGATAAAGGTGCTTATGCTGAGATAATTTTTCATCTTAAATCAAAGTAATGAACGAATTTTATGAAAAAACAGAACAATCAATAAAGCATCTTCAGGCACTACACGATTTTTTCAATAATCCGGCAAACTATGTATTTCCAGATGAGCAAACTGATTTAGAAATTTACCAATCTAATTTAGCAGAATTGGTAAATTCTTTTTCAGAGATTAATGCTTTTGAACAACTTTATAATAAAGATGATAGACAACTAATTCTTGCAGATTTATTTGAATATTTTCTTTTAGGTAGAGCGTTCTACTCTATGGGGAATACCCGTAACAAATTTGAAAGGAAAGAACATTTTACCAAAGGGATATTACATTTTGTAAATCTTTTAATGTGCTTTGAATCAATAACCGTGAATGTTCAAAGAAGAAATAGATTATTGGACTATTTGATTACACAAGTTCCTTCAATTGAAGCCGAAGACAATTACGATGATTTAAGAAATTATGCGGCAGAAGTCGGTTTGCCTGGATCTGTTGAGGGCAAATCTGTTGGGAAATATTTCGACAAACTGATGCCCAAAACAGCCGGGGGACTTTGGCACGAATTACTTGTTTACGTTTTTGTGATTAGAAACGATTTGGGATATATACTTCCATTATTGCTACATCAAAAAATTTACAGCAAATCAGACCATCTGGTTCCACCCGACTTTTTAATTATTACAAAAGACAAACGTGTCTACGGTATTGAAGTAGGAATAAAAAAAGAAATCCAATCAGGTTCTTTTTCCCTAAAAACTGCTATCCCGACAGCAACTATTGACACAATAAATTCAAGAAATTCCGATAGGTGTCCAACGTGTAAAAAATGGATAAACTTCTGTCCATTCGTAATTGAAAATTATTCAAACTTTAATAACGAAATTGATAGAACAGAAGTGAAGTGCCTAACAAGTTGTAATATTTTCACGAGAGAACAAATATTGAATGGAGAGTGTAAGTATTCAAAATATTCCAGAGGAAGAGCTGCAACTCTTGCACACACACATCATGATTTCTCGGATGGCAAACATTATCATTACCACTGTGTCTTAGAAAATGTAACACCAGCAAAACGAGCTGAAATTATTGCAGCAGAGGATACTCCTGCTATAAAAACACATTACCCATATTATTCAGGATTAGAAGAATTATTTTAACATGGCACTATCAAACAAACAAAAAGAAAAAATATCTATTGAGGTAATTAAGACTTTAGTTACTCGGTTTGAGAGTTTCCCTGAAGATGCATCAAACAACAGAAATGCTCCATTCCACGAATCATTTTTAAGAGCATTTTCAGACAAACTAAATGGTAAAGTTTCAGACACTCCATTTTTTATAAGTCTTAGTAGTTGGCTGCAAGGATTAAATACAACCTTGGGGCAAACATTCTTTGAAAATGTTGCTCACCATTTAAGCAATGGTGAAAAAAGAGAATATACTTCAAAACGACTTGGTAACTTACCAATAACCCAAAGTCAAAGAAATCATATTGCTCAAATAATTGCAGACTTGAGCAATACTACATCAACTCCAAATCTTAATGCTGAAAACGCTTTGCTTTTTGCACAATACAATGATACTACCATAAATGCAATGGACTTTTCGGCTGATGTTTTTATTGAGGATGCCACAAGTGTAATAGCCATTGAACTAAAATCGGTAAAACCGAATTCTGGAGAAATGAAAGGCGAAAAACAAAAAATTCTTGAAGGAAAGGCAGCACTTTATAATCATTTCCCCGGCAAACAAATTCATTTTTACATCGGTTTTCCATTTGACCCTACTGTAAATCCAGCAAATGAAGCTGTAACAAGTCACAACAAGCCACGATTTCTTGGCTCAATTATCAACATGAATAAGTATTTCGCGACTAATGAATCGCTAGTAGCTAATGAACTATGGGATTTGCTTTCAGGTCAGCAAAATACAATGGAAGAAATACTAGCTATTATTAATACTGTTTCTACAACTTCGTTCTTAGAGAAGTTTCAATTTATTAGTGATGGAGCAAACAGAACTAAACCTGAATACTTAGCACAACTAACGGAGTGGCAGCTTTATTCTGAAATTGAATTAATAAACAATAACCCAACAATTATTCAGAATATTGGAAACAATAAAGCACTGACAAGAATTTACAATAAAAATTCTTTAGACGGCAAGGGAAATTACAGTTGGGACAGATATAATGAGTTAAGACAATTATTTTAAATCCAACGCATTTGCTGGCACATTTGCAAAACCGCACAAGCCCATGCAAAGGCCAAGTTTTGCAAAAGAGCCAACATGCCAACGCACAAAGACACTGCAATATGGACAGACAACAACACGACAGAAAAGAAGCACGAACCGGTAACATCGGTTTTGCAAAATGGCGGGTTCACTGCTAAAATTAACATTCAGTTTTCCAATGAATTTTAGTGCTTAGTTGAAAGTAAGTGCCTCTAAATCGGCCACCTTCACCAAGCCCGAAATCGTTAGCACCAATAACTTAATTGGCAAAAGCAGTTAATTATAATTTACTTGATATATGAAAGATAACGAAGCCTAATCAGAAGACCTAATAGAAAGAGAACCAGGGCGTGAATTTGAATCCTGAAAGAAATTAAAATCTCAAGGAGTTTTTCAGACACAAAATGATTCGGTGTTTTTAGTTGATTTTCAAGAAAACCTCGATTGAACTATGGCTTTTGTGTATGAAAAAAATCAATTTGTATAACTATGCCGAAACCTCAGTTTTTAAAATCGGTAATTTTATGTTCGTTTCTGCTTTTAGCGTTCAAGCAGCCCGTCTTTAGTCCATAGTTAGAACTCGCAGATGACGGCAATTTATAATTGGGAAATCCAAGTATGGCCGCTTCAATATCGCCCAAAAACTATTTACTAAACAGAAGGTATTTTGTGGTTGGGTTTAATGCGTCAAGAAATATCCCAAACTGGGTAAGTTGGCATTTGGACGCGGATGACCTTGGCGATGCTGATCGGCAGAATGATTTCCGTCCGGATACAAAATTGCCCAACACATGGCATCGTGTGGATGAAAAAGATTATAAATATTCAGGATTTGACCGCGGGCATAACTGTCCTTCCGCCGATCGTACTGCATCGAAAGTTTCTAATTCTGCTACTTTTTTAATGACAAACATGATACCACAGGCACCCAAGCATAACCGACAACTCTGGGCAAATTTTGAAAATGAGATTCGCGATTTGATTTTGGCAGGTAATGAAGCTTATATTTTGATGGGTAGTTATGGCCAAGGTGGAACTGGCGGATATGGCTTTGCACGAACTATTGATAATGGACATATTGTAGTCCCGGCACGAATTTGGAAGGTGGTATTGATATTACAAAACGGGGACCATGATCTGGGTCGGATTAATGCGAAGACTCGGGTTATTGCAGTTGATACGCCTAATTCAAATGAAGTAACAAGTGACTGGCATATATATCGCACCTCGGTGAATTCTATTGAGAAAGCTACGGGTTATGATTTGCTGAGTAACTTACCTGAAAGCTTGCAAACTATTTTAGAAAGTAAAATTGATAACCAATGAGAGTACTATTTTTTATACTACTCTTCTTCTTGATTTCTTCCTGCGATCTTCAAGAGGGCTCATCTTCCACCTATGTAAAACCATCGGTTGATAAGAATGGTCGCGTAAGGAGAGGGTATGTGCGTCGCTCTGTTTCCATATCTAAAAATACAGTCAATAAACAGAACAAATCCAGATACTATTATCATACCAGGAAGAAGGCTCGCTGAAACTCATTTTCAGAAAGTCTCTTCTTGTTGATTCCTAAATTTTCTGCATAATCTCCTTGTTTATTTACTAAAAATTTTAGTAAATTGGTTCCCCATTATTTATCGTGTTTAAACAAGGTTTTGATAGCAAAAATGAGGAACTGGAGCCACTGAGCCACCCCGGTAAGGCTTCTGGTTTTGTGAGCCCCGCCGAAGATTATATGGAAGGGCGCCTAAATATTTTAGAGCGTTTGGTGAAAGACCCGGTGAATACCTATTATGCCGAAGCTACCACGGATGAGCTGATCAATTTGGGTATCAGCAAGGGAACTTTGTTTGTGTACGACACTTCGATCAAGGCCAAACACAATTCATTGGTAGTCGTCTGGTACCGGGGCGAATGGAAGGTGCGCCAACTCTACCTGATGGGAAAACAGATTTTTCTGGGTACGGGAAAGGCTACCGAAGAACCTGAAAAGGTGTACCCCAACGAATTGGTGATTCGGGGCGTGGTGACCTGGAGCTGCAGGCCTCATCAAACTAAACCCCGATCGTATGTTCGCACTCGTTGATGGTAATAATTTTTATGTGTCGTGTGAGCGTTTGTTCCGGCCTGAGCTCAATGGTAAGCCAGTAGTCGTACTGAGTAATAACGATGGCTGTATTATCTCCCGTAGTAATGAGGCCAAAGCACTCGGTATCAAAATGGGTGTCCCCTATTTTAAGGTCAAAGAGCTGATTGAAAAAGAACAGGTGGCTGTATTTAGCAGTAATTATACGCTGTATGCTGATATTAGTGCGAGGTTAATGAATAACCTAGCACGTTTCACACCAGAAGTAGAGGTGTACAGTATTGATGAATGCTTCTTAAGGTTTAAAGGGATGGAGCACCTGGAGGGTTATGCTCATCAAATGCGGCAATCAGTTATTCAAAATACAGGCATACCCGTGAGCATTGGGATAGCACCCACCAAAACCCTGGCCAAGCTAGCCAATAAAAAAGCGAAGAAGCGTGAATCTGGAGTTTGTGTATTGGAGTCCGAGGAATCTATCAGTGAAGCGGTAAAGGATTTCCCTATTGCTGATCTATGGGGCATTGGTAGAGCTTATCAGGCTAAACTAGAGCTGGACTACATTTTTACAGCTGGACAGTTACGTAAGCAGTCTGAGGCATGGGTTAAGAATAAACTAACTATCCAAGGCCTCAGAATGTGGCATGAACTATGGGGAAGATCTTGCATCCCTCTGAAAGAAGTTTTGGAGCGCAAACAAGCGATCTGTACCAGCAGGTCTTTCAGTAAACTGACCAATAACTTGGATGAACTGATTGAAGCCACCACCGCCTATGCCAGCCGACTGGCGGAGAAACTACGGGCGGATACCAGTTGCGCTACGGTACTGACGGTTCAGCTATTCACCAACCGTTTTAGAAAAGACTTACCTCAATACAACCCTGCCAGACCCCTTGCACTTAATCACCCGATAAACAATACGCCCGATATTGTGAAAGCGTCTGTAAAGGGATTAAAATCGATTTACGACCCACGCTTTCACTATAGCAAGGTAGCGGTGATTGTTACGGGTCTGATTCCTGAACAGGAAGTCCAACTGAATCTCTTTACCGAATGGAATGGGCCAAAGAATAATCAGGTGAGTGAACTCTTGGATCGGATCAATAAGTACTACGGCAGCGGTACTTTACGTTTAGCCTCCGAAGGCTTCCGAAAACCTTGGGCAATGAAACGGGAGAATGTGAGTCCGAATTATACCACCGATTGGGGAGATATTTTGAGGGTGGGGTGAGGAGGTCAAGAGATTTTTAATTACAAAATTATGATTAGTGTTAGAATAATTTGCTGCAAACTTCTTCATATCTTTCTACTGAGCTAAATTATTAATATGTGATTGAGTGGAAAAAATGGCTCTTTTGAATTTACGAAGGGTTGGGTTGTATGTCGGGGAAAATCAAATGTGCCATTTGTGCGGTAGGCTAAAATTGAATTTAAAAAAGATGCGTTGGCAAAAAATAGCGGCTGTTAGCTGCTGGCATCCTATCCAATTTCTCTAACATTTTTGTTTTTTTGATTTAAATACTCAACAACTACTTTTCCAAACTCTGAATCTCTGTCGTTGATTTGGATATACATAGTGTCAATTACTCTTGTCAAAGCCATTAACGCCCATGCGGCTGCATACATACTTTTTCTTTGTTCGTTATTTTGGTTTAAGAATAAATCTTCAATCAAATACTTTTCTGCATCAGGGTCTTCTCGTTTTTGACTGAAAAATTTATCCAAAGCGAAGCAAGCTACAGTCCATGCTTCTAAACCACGACATGATTCATAATAAATAACTCTGGATTCATTTGGACTTGGGACGATAAGCTGGGATTTATCTTCAACTGTACCGTCCCAAAATATGAAATCATTTTTTTCTAATGATTCTATATGTTTCCAAGTGCCACGTTTCAGATGTGGAGCGTCTTCAATGTTCCCGTATTCGTTAATTATTGCTGTTTCTATGTGTGGTACATTTTGACCTGTTGAAGCTTCTCTTTGAGAGTTTGACTCCAATAAAACTAGAAGGCGTTCATAAGGAGTACAACCGTTAATTTCACCTTTTAGATTAAGATGATTAAAAATTTCATTTATTTCTTGTTCACTATGGTTAAGTCTAAAGTCGAATAGAAGTTCTCCTTCGTCTTCCGATTCTAATGGCTCAAGATTTAAATCAATTTGAAATTTACTAGCAACATAGTTGCAAAAGTCTACGACTGTTTTCTTAACCCGATAAGATTTATTTCTTGTTGAGTGTTTTTTGATGCTAAGTTTTTTCGCATTTGAAACTTCCCAATTGCATAATTCTACATGCCGAATAAGTTGTTCTTTACCACCGTTGGCAACAACAATATTGTTACTTCCATATATTGATATCAATATTTCCTTTTCTAGCCTATGGCAATCTTGTGCTTCATCAATAAATAAGGTTCTTTTTCTTCTATGTCCACCAACACGCCTATTTTTAAATTCAACAAAACCTTTTTCGGTGATAGTTTTTTTCCCATCTTTTTCGCCTTCATATTTTTTGCTTAATCCTATTGCAATGTCAAGAAGTTCATGTTTGTCTTCAATATTGTACTTTTCATAAAACTGTTGTGGGTTTTGGATTTGCAATAAAGTGTTTTCAAGTACACCGTAATAATCTGCTAAGAAAACTTCATTTGCTTCTATATTTCCTAAGATTTGCTTCTTATGATTAAAGAAGTCTATAGTAGCTGTTTTAAGTTCAGTAGAGTTGGAAATGTTTCGCTTTTGGAGGAAGTTGACAAAGTCGATGCCTACTTCTTTTGTTCCTACATCAAATGATTTATGGTTTTGAATAATCGATTTTATTGAATTATAATCAATGTTCATTTTGCGAAACTCAGAACTAACAATGTCATAATAAATTTGATGCATTCTTGTTTTGAGAACTGCCAACAGTTTTTCTATTCTGTCAGCGTTAAGTACATGAAGTACACCTAATGATTTACTAAGTTTGTAAAAGAAAGCATGAAGTGTCAATACAGAACCTTCTCCGGGCTTGACTCCACTATTATTATTAAGATTAGCGTTTACATAGGATTTTACAGTTTTCGCAATATCAAAAATCAAAAGTTTATTGTAAGTTAAGTACAAGGTATTTTGTCCATTACTTATACATTTCATTGTAAGTAATAGCAATTCACTTGACTTTCCCGTACCTGCTTTTCCGTTAATTATTACAAGATTTTTGTTTAGTTCGTCAAAAATCACTTTTGAACTAGAGAGTTGTTTACCAATTCGTTCAACTTTCTTTTTTGTCAGATAACCAATTTCACTGTCTTTTGATGCTTGATTGGTGATTCTTTCAATGTCAGTAGGCAAATTTTGGTAGCCAAATTCAGACTTCCAATCCTTATATGCAATGAAAATATCAGAACTGCTTTGTGAAAAGTATTTGTGAATTACCTTGAAATCGAATGATTCAGCAATTAAATAGGAGTTGAGAACTAAATCACCTTTGCTTTGGACGAAGATTAGAGGCTGTACATACAATTCATCTCTTTTCAAGCCGCACTTGTCTGATAGGTAGCTAATAAGGCTGAATCTCATTGAATTTATTTCCGATGAATAGTCAATATATTCTTCTTTGACTACAATCTGATTGTTTTCGTCAATAGAAATACTTTCACTTTGAAATTGCGTAATGAATTTTACTGGAATAATCTGATTGTGAAAATAAATAGGTTTATCTCCAACTGATTTTGGGATATAAAAATTTCCCTTCTTGTCTTCAATTGCAATAATAAGAATTAAGTCAATGTTAGTCTCTACAGAAACAGAAACAGGAAAATTATTGAATAAAAAGAGTTTTGCGTCAGAGCACTTTCTGCCAAGAGTATTTTTTACGCTTTCTTCAAATAATTCATAATCGAATAAGTCGCTCTTGCCGTTAATTGGAATTATTTCTATACTCATTGTTGTCGTTCTTTATGCTTACCGCTAACTCGTTTATAACCTCAACTCAGTAATCCTATAATTGAGTATATCCATATAAAACAGGTCTATATGCACAATTTTTGGTTTAGTACAAGTTAAATCAAAATATCTAACATTAAGTCAAAACGCAATATGATTTCGCGACTTTAGATGTCAAGTACTTTTAATGATATGGCCATCAGACTTTGTACTTCTATAAATAAAATATCGCTATTTCAGCCCTTGATCCAAACCTTATCGGTAACATACTTGTCCCAATCCCTTTTGAAACATACATCGGTGGGCTTAATTCTTTATACCAACCACTCACATATTTTCCACTTCCCTCCGGCAAGAAAGGAATAAAGTTGAATAATCGTATCTGTCCGCCGTGAGTGTGTCCAGATAGAATAAAACTAATATTATCCTTTTGACAACGTTCTACGATTTGCTCGCTGTATTTAGGACAGTGGTTCAAAACAATGTTATAATCGCTTTTAATAAAGTTATCAGTAGCTAGTTTATAACTGGCATAACCTCCAACAAAGTCATCAATTCCTATCACAGAGAGGGTTTTATCTCCGAACTGGTATTGTTTGCTTTCGTTGACTAACAGCGTGCAATTATGCTTTTTGTAAACTGTTTTCAGTTTCTTCAGATCCATTTCACCCCAATATTCCCAGTTGCCCAGTATGGCTACTTTAGGAATATCTTTATCGATTAATCTAAAATATTCATCTAACAAGTGTAGGTTTTCTGCTTCATCAATAGCATCACCCGTAATGGCAATTAAGTCAGGTTTCAGTTGATTGAGCTTCTTGGCTAGTTCCTCTAAAGCCGTGTTTATGGAGTGAAGATGAAGATCGGAAAGTTGAACAATTTTAAGATTATTGGTTTCAGGTGTGACTGAGCCAATAAAAAACTCATTGAACTCAATAAATCGCTTTTCTATCCAGAGTGCATCTGTTAAGACTGATGCTCCCGCTAATGCGATGCCTGAATGAATGAAGTTTCTTCGAGAAAATTTCAAAATATTACTTTTTCAATAGGTGGGGCTAGTTCTTTTTGATTCTATTTAGATACAAGGGAATTTCTATCCCCAAGGATTTTGCTTCCGCCCGTCTATCCAAATGGAATTTAAGTGAAGAAAAGTTAATGTCGCCTTCACTTCCATATTTATTGAATATCTCTCCTAATTCTTCACTTGTAAAAGCACTATACTTCTTTAGCAAGTCATCT
>JACCDK010546816.1_pt1 | contig 18573 bp, 19 predicted proteins | sample 7445871 | NCBI WGS metagenome assembly JACCDK01 (sample SAMN15323436, study PRJNA562643) | freshwater metagenome | isolation source: river surface water | place: USA:Blue River Watershed | collected 2017-08-15
ATGACTTTTGCAAATGGGTTAGATATAAAACTGGACTAGCTTATTAAATTTATAATTATTTTTTATGAGTATATTTTGTATTGGTCGTAATTATGTGGAGCATGCACATGAATTAGGAAATGAAGTACCTACATCTGCCATTATATTTATGAAACCTGATACGGCCTTATTGCCAAAGGGTGAAAATTTTACTATCCCAAGTTTCACTAATGATTTACACTTTGAAGGAGAATTAGTTTTACGTGTAAGTAAAAAGGGTAAAAATTTAGCGGCCTTGCATCCAGAAGGTATAAATGTGTTAGACTATTGTGATGCTATATCTGTAGGTATCGATTTTACCGCACGCGACCTTCAAAGTAAGTTAAAGGAAAAGGGGCTTCCTTGGGAAAAAGCAAAGGCATTTGACAATGCAGCCATCCTTGGTGAATGGCACACTTTGACTGCTCAGATTTTATCCGCCCCAATTCATTATACTTTATCTAAAAACGGCACCACTGTTCAAACTGGAGATTCAAGTTTAATGATCTTCCCTTTAGACAAGATTTTAGCGGGCATTACGGAGTATTTTACCATCTACCCAGGCGACTTAATTTATACTGGAACCCCTGCTGGCGTTGGCCCAACGGCAAAGGGAGATGTATTTGAAGGATTTTTTGAGGGACAGTCCGTTTTTAGTCTTAAAGTGAACGGATAATTTCAAAAAAATTAAGTAGTTTTGCCACCCTTAAAAGGGCATAACCATAAAGGATCTTGGCGAGGTAGCTCAGTTGGTTAGAGCACAGGATTCATAACCCTGAGGTCCCGGGTTCAAATCCCGGTCTCGCTACAGTGTTATTCTTGAGAATAATATAGGAGCTATAAAAAGCAGGCATTAATAGCCTGCTTTTTTGATGTTAGGATCTTGCAAATTTCAATAGTAAATCAAAGTCTCCTTTATCTGCTTTTCTTATTGATATAAGGTATTGTTCTCTTATATCCATATCCACAGAGAGACTTGCACCTCCCCAAGAAAAAACAGGTTGCTGATAGATTTTTTCAATCATAATATCAGCTATCATTCGACTATGACGTCCGTTGCCGTTTGGGAAGCAATGTATGCTAACCAATCTGTGTTTGAATCTTATTGCAAATTCCTCTGGTTTATATACATTATGTTCAAGCCAATAGGAAGCATCATCTATTAATGATCTTAATGCCACGGGTATATCTAATTTGTCAACTCCTATATTCTTATTTGTTTTTCGGTATTCGCCAGCCCACCTCCAAACGTTCCTATACATTCTTTTATGTAGTTCCTGTATGAAAGATTCAGATAAGATTTGATTCTTAGTGAATTTCCTTGTTAAACTCCACTGTATAGCATCTTCAATATTCTGTTGTTCAAATTCATCCAATTCGCCTCTTGTAGCAATAGACTTAATTAGCAAACCTTCTTTTTCGTCTTCATCAAGAGGTGTTTGGCCATCATTGTATGTCAAGTTTAGTCCCATAAAATTTTAGGCGTTTTGTTAATAATTTCTGTAGCTCTTTCCTTGATTGCTTTTTCAATACGTTCTTTTGAATTTGCTTGATCTTCTAATTTCATTGAATTGGAAGTTCGTTGTACAATTTTTGTAGCCATTTCTAAAGCGCGCATTTCAATCATTTGTTCCAAGCTACCAGCATCAGGTATAAACCCATAAACAAATTGCATATTTATTGCTTTTGCAATTTCTTGCATTGACTTAATAGTGATAGCACCTTCCTTTTCACGTTTCTCTATATCCATAACCCCTTGCTTGGTTATAGAAAGTTTTTTGCCCAATTGTTCCATAGACATACCAATGCCATTACGTATTGCTTTAATCCATCCAATAGGTGGTACAATAACATGCTGCATACCAGCTAATTGCAGCATTTTTTCATTGAGTTGTTGAAACTGAAGTTTATTATTTCTCATAAAGTAAAGTTTTAACTTGACTATTAATATATAAAAGTAAAGCTATTACTTTATATAAACAAATAATTTGTAAAGCTATTACTTGACCATATTTTGCTTTAGAATTATAGTCATGAGTTTGCTCAGACTGTAAAATTTCCTTAAATCCCTCCACATTTGGTTAGAATGTAGTACAATATTGGCTACAAAGCCTCTCACGAAAGTGAGAGGCTTTTTTGTCTTGAGGCTGTGTCGAAAGCTCGCTTTCGTAAACAGACGAGAAGCAAAAAAGCCAACTGTCCCGAGTATCGGGATAATTGAAAGGCTTTGGGTTTATCGAATTGTTGTGGGATGACAATGCGCAGCATTGGCAATCCCGTTAAATCGTGGGTCCTTTTCTGTTTTTGCGTGAGGTTTTGTCATTTCTTACCAAAAACATGAACCTTTAATACTTTTATCTACCTTCATGATATCTTAATTTTAGCTTGTTTTTTTTAATTAATAAGCGATTAAATACTAGTTCAATCATGGGTGATTTTTTATTTATTGGAAGTGTTTTTTGCGCACTCATCAGTGCTTATTTACTATATTTTAATAAAATTGGATTACAATCATTTTCAGATAAGATTTTAGCAACTTTATTTTTGAGCTATAGTTATTGTGTAATTGGCTATTTATTGATTTCATCTGGTTGGATAGTACAGGTTCCAATTTTATACAAAACTTCCGCACCAGTTAATTATATAGTCCCACCTTTGGCCTATCTCTACGTTAGGTCTGTCTTGAATAACGAATCTAGGTTTGAGAAAAAAGATTTCCTACACCTTGTACCTTTTTTGATTATTACATTTAATTATATACCATTATACATTTCAGGTTACAGTGAAAGGCTTGAAGTTGTAAAACTGGTTATTTATAGCTATGATAAAAACTATTTAATTAAGGATGGTTTTTTTTCTGAGAACATTCAGATACTTAGACCTATTCAGAGCTTGGTGTATCTAGTATTACAATGGAAGATTTTAATTGATTTTAAGAAAAAAAATATAACCACATCCTTTAAAGAACACACTTTAATGATATTAAATTGGTTAACAAAATTCAATTACTGTATTAGCTTTACTAATCTTACCTTTTTAATTTTTGTTATTGGAGTGGTTTATAGCTTAGCAAACAAACAACCATTAAATGAAGTAGTTTTATATGCAGCTATACCTTTATCAATTAGTTTATTGTATCTCTCTAGCTATTTGATTATTAACCCTAAGGTATTAGCAGGATTACCATATATAGGAAAAGAGTTTAAAAATAACCCTAAGTCTTTAATTAAAGACGTAAATTATGATTTAGAGATTGCTACTATAAAATCCTTTTTCGAAGTACACAAACCTTTTCTTCAGCCAAGTTTGACTATTGGCCAATTGTCTTTGTCGTTGGATTTATCACCAAAAGTTGTTTCATTTATAATCAATCAATGCTTGAGCCAAAATTTCAATGATTTTGTAAATTCTTACAGGGTAGCTTTTTTGATTGAAAGCATGCAGGAAGGGAGTCTTAAAAATTATACGATACAGGCCTTAGCGCTTCAAGCCGGTTTTGCCAATAAGACTAGTTGTATGAATGCTTTTAAAAAGATTCATCAGTGTACACCTTCTCAATATATTGCTAATCATAAAGACAATATATAGGCAATAACCTATTATTAATTAGCTAGAAAAGCAAATTATCTGAATTCTTGCCTTATTTTTTCACCCAGATTTCAATTCCGCTTCAATTTCTTTGCATTTTCGGTTGCCCACAAACCATTGTATGATTTTTCGTCCATTACTTTCTATTATAATTAGTTCATTTCCACTCTTTTGCTTTTGCCAATCTATTACACCTCAAACTTTGAATAATGGGGGAGGTTCATCCTCATTATTGGAATGGAATTTAAGCGAGTCGGTATCGATTGTCTCATTTATAGCACCAGGCTTTACCCTTAATACTGGGGTCCTTCAACCCAATTCCAATGTAGTTACTTCCATCAATGAATATGGCCCTGCGGTTTTTGGCAGTCAAATCACCATTGGTCCTAATCCCACTTTGAGTTTATTACATTTTAAAGCAAGGTTTGCTGAAGTAGGTAGGTTGTCTATTCAATTAATGGATGCAAAATCTACCATTGTTTTAACTCAGGAGGCAGGCACCATTTTTAGTAGTTATGAGAAATCTATTTCATTGGAGGATTATCCTTCTGGAGTTTTTTATTTGAAAGTCTATTTTAAATCCATTGTAGGGAATATAAAGACAGGAATTTATAAAGTCATAAAACTATAAAGGTTAATACAAATGCAAAAGCTGAACAAACTGAATAAGATTCTATGTACATTTTTACTTTTTATAGTAATCATAAAAGCGCAAGCCCAAACGGGATTAAATTTTCAGGGTGTAGCCAGAACTAGTAATAATATCATATTGGCCTCTCAGCCAATTAGTTTGCGTTTAAGTATTTTACAAGGTAGTTCAACTGGTATAGTGGAATATATTGAAACAAGAAGGGTGACCACCAATGCACAGGGATTATTTACTGCTGTTATTGGAGATACTGGTTCAGTTAGTGTTTTAGGTAATTTCAGTACTATTAATTGGAAGAATACTCCTAAGTATTTAAAAATTGAAATGGATCTTGCAGCTGGTAATAATTTTATCACCATGGGTACTACACAGTTTCAATATGTGGCCTATGCACAATTTGCAAATAGTGTAGATGCTGAAAATATTGCAGGCATTGTGCCCGTTGCTCGGGGGGGCACGGGTGCAAATAGCTTGTCTGCCTTAAAGACTGCAATGGCTTTAGACAAAGTGAATAATACAGCTGATATGGAGAAGCCAGTCAGTACTAAAACACAAACAGCATTGGATTTAAAATTAAATGCAGAAGATTCAATTAAGTATGTGAAGAAAACATATGCTGACTCCTCCTTAGTTTCTAAATTAAGAATTACGGATACTGCAAGTATGCTAAGTAATCGCATCGGCAAAGACACGCTTAATTTATCAGCAAGAGTAAATGCAAAGGCGAATACTTCGGATGTTACAACTAGCTTAGCATTAAAGGAAAATACATCTAATAAATCTAGCGCCGCTGATTTAGGAGGCTTATCCCCAAGTGATGTATTATTTCCAACGCAAAAAGCTGTAAAAGACTATGTCACTGCAAACGCAAGTAGTGGTGGTGTGGTGGATGGAGGTATTACCACTATTAAATTAGCTGATGGAGCAGTTACAGATACTAAAGTAACAAGTATCAGTATTTCTAAAATTTCTAGTGCGACAACAGCATACATTGCACCAAGTACCAATAGGAATTATGTAACAGATATTCAAGCTGGGGTTATATCAAATACATCGGGAACAAATACTGGAGATGAAACAACAGCAACAATTAAATCAAAACTTGGAATTAGCACTTTAAGTGGATCAAATACAGGAGATCAAACAATTTCATTAACTGGAGATATTACAGGAACAGGAACGGGTACATTTACTTCTACTTTGACAAATTCTGGTGTATTGTCAGGAACTTATGGTTCAATAACTTCTATTCCTTCTTTAACAATTGATTCAAAGGGTAGAATTATTAATGCAATTTCGAATGATTTTATTCCAGGAGTTAATTCAGTAATATCAATTTCTTCTGTTTCAAATGTAAATGGCGCAACTATAAGTGGAACAACAATAGCATTAACACCAGCAGACGCAAATAATGGAGGAATTGTCACTAATGGAGTTCAAACATTTTCTGGATCAAAGACATTTTATAATCCAGTTTTAATAACTCCAGAAATTGGTGATGCGAAAGCTACAAGTTTAAAAATTGGCAATATCACTCCAACAACAAATTATGCAGCACTTCAAATTAATTCTAATAATAAAGGTTTTTTGCCTCCAAGATTAACTAAAATTCAAAGAAGTATTTTAGATGGGACCGATGAGTTACCCAACAGGCTTGAAAAAATACCTAAAGGAACAACTATATATTGTACTGATTGTGGATCTGGCGAGTTACAAGTATATAATGGTTTGTCTTGGACTAATGGGAGCAGTGAAGTAACAGGGAATTTATCACTAGGAGATTTAGCTTTAGGTGGGATTGTTGGTTATATTTTATCTCCGGGAGATAATGGTTATGTAGAAGGAGTGACAAAAGGACTAATAATAGATATAAGGCATCTAAATGATGTCGATTTTCAAGATAGTCTTTCTAATAATCTTTCATATAAAAGTGTAGTTGGTACTTCGCGTGTTTTAGGATCTGGCATGGATAATACAAGCAAAATTGTAACTACTTTAGGTAATTTTAATGGTGGTAATTATGCTGCAAAACATGCAATTAGTTATGAAATTAACAATTATAGTGATTGGTATCTTCCAAGTATTGATGAGTTGAAGAGAATCAGGAATAATGAAGTCGAAATATCAAAAAAACTACAAAATCTAAGTTTCAACTCTAATTCTCCAATTTATATATCAAGTTCTGCTATTGATGATTCCAAAGTTTGGGCGATTGAATTTAAAGGGGATGCTTTTCGATCTTATGATTATCAAATTGATTCTAGTATTTACGAATATGATAGAAATGATTTTTACTATCCTCCATCTTTTTTGTTGGTTAGATCTTTTGTTATTGGAAGTAATTTAACCGATGGTTTTACTTTAAATTCAACTTCTCAAGGTTTTTTACCCCCAAGATTAAATTCATCTCAAAAAAGTCAACTTATTTCACCTCAAGCTGGAACCATAATTTATTGTACAGATTGTATATCTGGAGGGGTTACAATGTATTATAATGGAAGCAGATGGGTTGAATTAAAAGATTCATATTTAACTAAAGTTGAACCTGGTCCTACTGGCAATATATTAAAATCTAATGGTAGTGAATGGGTTTCAACTAGTGATCCATCAGTTCATTATATTGGTGAACAATATGGTGGTGGTATTGTATTTTATGTTTTTGATGGAGGTAGACATGGACTTATTGCAGCTGCTGAGGATCAATTAATAAATGGTTTTGGTATTGAATGGGATTATTCTTACCCTACAACTTTCATCAGAGCTAGTGGAGATGGTATAGGTGCAGGATTAAAGAATACTTCAATAATTATTTCTAGAAATTCTTTAAATCCAACTGCCGCGTCAGTTTGTAATGAATATTCAGTTACTGTTGAAGGTTTGAAATATGGTGATTGGTACCTGCCCTCTAAGTTTGAATTAGATCTTTTATCTAAAAAAACATCAATTGTTAGAGGATTTAATAGTGGATTTAGATATTGGAGTTCTACTGAATTTGATCAAGGTAGCGCTTGGTGTCAATTTTTAGTTCAAGATGCTATTTGGGCGGGTGGAGAAGATAAAATTAGTGTAAATAAAAATTCAAGGTTTCGTGTAAGACCAATAAGAATGTTTTAAGTTTATTTATATTTCTAATAACTATTTTTAATTTAAAACACAGCCACAGTATTTAGTTCAAAAGGCTACAAAAACGTGCCATAGGGGTATAAAAAACTCCGATTTCTATACGATTTCGGAGTTTTTAGTGCTATTTACTAGCTAGTTTGTGATCTCGCTGGGGCCTCCCATTAAATGCTAACTCTGCCATTATCACTGAATTAAACCTCTGTTTTACTATCTCAACCCAAAGACGAGACACATATCATTAATTTTTTCAACTAAAAATGAGGCATGTGCCTTACTAACTTAAAATCCAAATGAGTCATGCTGCTTTTCAAATCCCATGCGGCATAAGCCTCATCAATCACCAAATGATTTGACTGAGACTCTAATATTTAAACACCCTTCTGTGTGAGGAAAATACCCCCTGAATTCGACTGAAATCGGTCGTTTTCAGTTTTGTGAAAACGTAACTAATTACAAATCAACGCCTTCATTTTCTTAAAAAATCTTCATAACCCTGAGGTCCAGGGTTCAAATCCCGGTCTCGCTACAAAGCCTCTCAACAAAGTTGAGAGGCTTTTTTGTTTCGAAGCTGTGTCGAAAGCTTGCTTTCGTAAACAGAGGAGAAGCTACAAAGCCAAACAACAATCGAATTTTGTTGTTTGAAAGGCTTTGGGTAAGGCGAACTGTTTGGGATGACAGCGTAGTGAAACGAAGCTGGCAATCCCTAGGATTTTTTTTAGAACAAGTTCTAAGTACTTGTGTTAAATCGTGAGTCCTTTTTGTTATGCTTGAGCTATTTATCTTTTCTTGTTCAATTTAAATATATCTAAGCCACCAATGTTTATGCTTGGCTTTATATTTAACGAACCACTTGCAAGGCTTGTATAGTATAGCTACAACGCCAATCCATATTAAGTATATTGGCAATAAGGGTAAACCACTTACACTATCTAATGGCCTACCGAAAGTTCCGGTGGAGAAGTCAATATTAGTCCACTCAAAACCTTGCATAAATAACATGGCAACTGTAATTAAATGGATCAAATAAAAATGGACAACAAAATAAAATAATGGGGCCTTCCCGTAAACACATAATACATCTTGAAGTCCTGTGTTCAATTTTTCCACAAAGGCAAGTAATAAAAACATAATACCTAATGTCACTAAACAAAATAAAAGTGACGGAGGATATTTAGTCACATTCATAAAGGATAAAGTAGATGTAATTCCCAAGAATAATCTGATGCTTTAATTGGGTAATGACCAGTAGTATTCATTGCTAAAGTGGAAACAATCATTCTTGGTCCATTGATTACGTCTTTGTTGATTGCCTTTTTAAGATCCACGTCTGCAAATCCAGCGCCTTCAGTACCCAAGTCACGAATAGTGGTAAAGCCATTCATCAAAGACTTCTCAGCACTTTTTTATGGCTCTTATAGTTCTATAAGGAATAGATTCCTTTAAAATTTGTACATCATAATCCTCTGAAGTGATATCGCCTTGTAAAAACACATGGGTATGACAATCAATCATACCTGGCATTACAAAATAATCGCTTAAGTCAATTGTAGAATCCGCTTTACTAATAGTATTGCTAATGGAGATTACTTGATTGCCTTTGATTAAGATATTTTGTCTCTCGGCTACTATGCCTGTTTTACTATCTAATAACTTGCCACATTATATTAGAATTGTTTTTTGAGCACTAACTGTTGCAGAGAAGAATATGCTTAAACCTAGGATTATAGTACGCATCTTTAAAAATTTTAAATGAAGTAGCTAAAGTTAAATATATTATTCCAATTTAAGTTTGTAAGTTTAATAAGACAAAACACCTAATTATGAAAGATATAGTACTTGTTGTAGTAGCTTCACTATTCTCCTTAATAGTATCTGGGCAAAAACTAGATCAAGTCTCTTTGTCTGTAAATACAACCATCAAACAAATAGGATTAATTAGCAATGTTAATATAGATGCTCTTTCGAATGTAAATAATGGTCAAATTGGTATCAGCACTTCTCAGTCTGCATTGTATTATAAGTTCAAAAAAGGTTCTGGTAAAATTATTTTTGAGGTATCTGGTGCAAGTGAATTATTAGCAACTGGATTAAATACAAAAACTAGATCTAAAAATAAGGTCGAATGGAGCTTTGATGCTCAACAAGAAAATCAGTATAAATTTTATATTGCCACTGCAAGTGACTCTGCAAAAAATTATATTGTTTATTCTGGATATTTACATTTCCCATCAATTAATAAATGGAAGCTGATTGCAAGCTTTAAAATTAATGGAACAACAGAGAGTATTGGCAATACAAATGCATTTAAGTCCCCAAATGTTGTAACAAATATAGAAGCACTTTTTACAGACATTTGGTCACAAGGAGATAATGGCTCTTGGAATAAAGTTCAAAAAACTGGTATGCTAAAACCAATACTTCCACCATTTTCGGATATAGATAGTGCAAAGCGTGCTGAAAAAGATATAGCTATAATAGATAATGCAATAAAAAAGAATGAAACAGATGCAATAAACATAAAAAAAGGATTATACTATACATTAATGAAACCCTCAAATAGTAATGATTTTGTTAAAATTACAGATACGGTTACTATATTTTATAAAGGATATTTAATTGGGACTGATATTGTTTTTGATCAAACAGCAAATGAGCCAAGAACTTTTCCTTTAGGTAGATTAATTAAAGGTTGGCAAGTTGGATTGGAGGGAACAAGAGTAGGTGAGAAGGTCAAACTCTTAATTCCATCAGGTTTGGCATATAGTATCCGAACACGTTCACCTATGATACCTCCAAATTCTATATTGGTATTTGAAATTGAAATGGTCGATACTCAACATGTTAAGAACAATAATTAGTAATTTTTTCTAATTATTGATATACTTTTTTAAATACAACTCTTTGTAAATTCAAGACACTATAATTGGTAACGTCTTTTTTATCTTCTAACTTTTTTCCTGAACTCACTTCGAAAATCAGTTGATTTTCTTGGAATTCGTAACTAGAAGTAAGCATTACACCATGAGTTTCAAAAACTGAATAGAGCTTATTATTAAATTGATAGTCCATTAATTCAATACCATCCCCTTCATCAGTGGCATAAGTTTGAGTTTTTTTGTCCTTTAAAATCAATTTATAATCTTTCACTGCAGGCATTGTTTTAGATAAATAGCTTGTTTTCCATTTCCAAATAGTATCTTGATCAGTTTTTTGAACCTCAAGCTGTACAAGAACACTATCTCTTAGTTGACCTTTGCCATATATATACATCATTCCTTCCCATTTACCAATGCATTTGTTTGCAAAATATTCTTGTGCAGGTAGGTTTAAAACACAACAAGAAAAAAGTAAAATGAATATAGTTTTTGATAGCTTCATTGTTTATGATGATTTTTTGTGAATTTTGTCAGTTATTATTTTGAAATTTCTTTCAAATATTACACAAATAACAAATAATTTGGGAAATTTGTAATACATAATAAAATATGACAAATTTAATTTTACACAAAGCCAAATAGCAAACGAAGTTTGTTGTTTGAAAGGCTTTGGGTAAAAGCTTGTTTTCGTATACACTCGATAAGTATAAAAGCACTAAAAATTATTAAAATATAAAGACCGAAAAAAATTAATCTTATTTTTGGTACATGGATACAATTGAGATTGTCAACTACGAATCTGCTTACAAGGATATTTTTAGGGATTTAAATGTGGAATGGATTTCAACCTACTTTAAAATGGAACCGGCTGATTATAAAGCCCTAGAAAATGCGGATAGTTATATTTTGCAAAATGGAGGTCATATACTAGTTGCTTTATTAAACAAGGAGCCAATAGGCGTTTGCGCATTAATTAAAATGGATGATCCAATATATGATTTTGAACTGGCAAAAATGGCAGTAGCCCCAAAAGCACAAGGAAAAAAAATTGGTTGGTTAATCGGAGAGGCAGTAAAAGAAAAAGCAAGATCAGTGGGTGCAAAAACTCTTTATTTAGAGAGTAATACCGTTTTAACACCTGCCATAAATTTGTATCGAAAATTAGGATTTATCGAAGTTTTTGGACGCACTTCACCTTATGAGCGTTGCAATATTCAAATGGCACTTACTTTATAAAGGAACCTTTTTCTGATTTTGATAATGTCCAACTTCCTTCTGCAATCTCTGCTTCTAATTCTCCCGCATCCCATCCACAGTAGCCGACAAAAAGTTTAATTTCTTGTTGATTAGGACCATTGGTATTGATGGCTTTGATCACTTGTTGCATATTGCCACCTAAATAAAGGCCATCCGTTTTTAGTTCACCTCCTTCTATGAGATCTGGTCGCTTATGCAATACAAAGAGGTGATCCCTATCAACGGGACCGCCATCCATCAGAGGAAACGGTTTACTATTATTGAATTCAATGAGTTCGTCCAAGGACTTGTTAAGTGGTTTATTGGTTACAAATCCAATACTACCGGTTTCGTTGTGTTCAACTATCAGGATGGTTGTATGCTCAAAGAAACTATCAATTAAGGCAACGGTACTTTTGATATATAATCCTGCTTTTAATTCCATCATAAATTCGCAAATTAGTATGCTTTTAAACTTAAGACTAAAGTAGATTAAAAAGTGGAGTTTTCATCTCCCATGTTATTCGTACATTTGATGAACGGCATTTTACTATAGGTTTGCTTTATTTATTCAAACATAACTAGTCATAATTAAATGATAAAAGAATTATCGAAATCGGCATTGGGGAGGCTACGCATTGTAGCATTTCTGGAAGGTTGTTCGTATTTACTTTTAGGTTTTACGATGATTTTAAAATATAAGTTTTCAATGCCACTGCCCAATTACATAGTTGGTTTAGCGCATGGTTTTCTCTTTGTGCTGTATATCATTTTGCTTTTTCAAGTGGCATTTTTACACCGTTGGAACCTACTTAAAATGTTTCTTGCATTTGTAGCATCTCTTGTTCCGTTTGGAACCTTTTATGCAGATAAAAAACTTTTTAGATAACTGCATCGCTGCTTATTGCCCTAATTTCTGTTTTAGCAATTCCAAATGATGTCTTGTGTGCAAGGAAGTGAATATGCTCAATTCTCTTAAACTTACTTTTCCTAATATCGGATGGGGAAGTCTATAATTGTCTAATGCTTTATCTGAGTGTGCTTCCATTTTTTTGATAAATGCATCATTCAAGGTATTATGCTTATTGATTAACGCGTTTTTATCCTTAAACAAAACAGGTGTAGGAATATAGATCGTAGGTGATTTTGCACCGCCTTCTAGTGCTTTTTTATATAAGGTTTCGAGTGCTTCAAAACTTCTGGCCTCAGCTTTATTCCTTCCATACAATAAGCGCAATAAAAACTTTGGTAAGGTAAAGCCAATATTAACGATACCTAGCACTTTAATAAGATGGACTAAATCTTGTCCTGCAGACCATTTATTGTTATAATTGGATTCAAAATTTGCTTCGTTTAGGTTGTTTATCAACTCGTTAAATTGATCTACACCATCCACAAGTGATTTAATAATGGTTGTTTTGTTGGTCATGATTTTATTTATAAAACTTTATTGTTAATACTTGCTGTTTTTCTTACATTTAACTCTATGAAAGTAAATCAATCCCTTCATTTTAGTGCTACAGGAAGTAAAGCTAAAATTATTATCCTTATCTGTTTATTTAGTGCGCAACATTTATTTGCACAAACAGTAGTAGAAAAAATAATTGATGAAGGTAACAATCGGTCTCAATTGCAAATATTAGCACATGAATTGTTTGATGTCATTGGGCCAAGATTGGTGGGTACGCCACAAATGAAAAAAGCCAATGACTGGGCAGTAAAAAAATATGCCAATTGGGGGATCAGTGCGCGTAACGAAAAATGGGGTGAATGGAAAGGTTGGGAGCGTGGCATCACACATATAGACATGCTATCGCCAAGGGTTAAGAGTTTGGAAGGTACTCAGTTGTCTTGGAGCCCTTCTACAAAAGGGAAGGCAGTCAAAGCTGAAATTGTAATTATACCTGAGGTGGCGGATTCTATTGCTTTTGCAAATTGGTTGCCTGCAGTCAAAGGCAAGTTTGTAATGATTTCAATGAATCAACCTACCGGAAGACCAGATGACAACTGGCAACAATTTGCAACAAAAGCTTCTTTTGAGCAATTAAAGAAAGACAGGACTGCACAAACCGAAGCTTGGCGTAATCGTATTGCTAAAACGGGGTATTCTTCAAGAATGCTTCCAATAATATTGGAGAAAGCAGGTGCAGTTGGTATTTTAACGAATAATTGGTCAAGTGGTTTTGGAGTAGATAAAATTTTTAATGCCTACACCTCTAAGATTCCTACTGTAGATATAGCATTAGAAGATTATGGGACTTTATATCGTTTAGTAGCATCTGGTGACAATCCAATAATTAGTATACAAACTGATTCTAAAGACTTAGGTATAGTACCTTCTTTCAATACCATTGCTGAAATCAAAGGCACTGAAAAGCCAGATGAATATGTAATGCTGTCTGCGCATTTTGATTCTTGGGATGGTGGTCAAGGTGCCACGGATAATGGTACAGGCACTTTAACGATGATGGAAGCAATGCGTATGTTAAAATTGTTTTATCCAAATCCTAAACGTACCATATTAGTAGGTCATTGGGGTAGTGAGGAGCAAGGTTTAAATGGCTCTAGAGCTTTTGTAGAAGACCATCCTGAAGTAGTCAATAAATTACAAGCCTTATTTAATCAAGACAATGGAACTGGAAGAATAGTGAATATTTCTGGACAAGGGTTTCAACATGCAGGTGATTTTATTACGCGTTGGTTAGCTGCTGCACCTAGTTATATTAAAGATTCTATTAAGACCACTTTCCCAGGCACACCTGGTGGAGGAGGAAGTGATCATGCATCTTTTATTGGCGTAGGTGCTCCAGGTTTTTCATTAGGTGCATTAAACTGGTCATATTTCAATTATACTTGGCATACAAATAGAGATACTTATGATAAAGTCATATTTGATGACGTAAAAAAGAATGCCATTTTAACAGCTATTTTAGTGTACATGGCATGCGAAGACAATGAAACTTTTCCAAGGGACAAAGCATTAATTAGTAACGGACAAGCCATAAAATGGCCAACACAAGTAAAAGCAATAAGAATGGGACCTGTTGCCCCTGCAAACTAGTAATTCGCATTTTTGAAACTATTATAATGTATGATTAAAACAAAAATTTGTATAGTTGGCGCTGGACCAGCAGGCGCTGCAGCTGCGCTAAAATTAAATCAGTTAGGTATAGATTGTATCGTGGTAGACAAAGCTGTTTTTCCAAGGGATAAAATTTGTGGGGATGGTTTGAGTGGGAAAGTGATCACTTTCTTAAATAGAATAGATCCTGAAATTGTAAAGCGACTTGATAAACTAGATATTAAGTTAAATAGTTGGGGCGTTACTTTTGTGGCACCCAATCGGAAAGAATTAGAAGTGGGGTATAGGACAGATTACGAAAAAGACAATGCGACGCATAAAGAAAAGCCAATTGGGTATGTATGTAAACGCATGCTTTTTGATAATTTCTTAGTGGAGGAATTAAAGAGATGCCAACATGTTCAAGTCATGGAAGGGGTGCATATTAATGGCTATGAATTGGAATCAGATGGGTATGTGGTAACTGGCGACAATGATTTTAAATTAAAAGCAGACTTATTAATTATTGCCAACGGAGCACACTCTTCTTTTAGTAAAAATATTGCTGGTATTAAAATGGAACCAGATCATTATGTAGCAGGCATTCGTGCCTACTATAAAAATGTGACAGGCATGAATGCAGATAATTTCATCGAGTTACATTTTATTAAATCTTTATTGCCAGGTTATTTTTGGATATTCCCGCTACCAAATGGCGAAGCGAATGTTGGAGTAGGTATGTTATCCAATGAAATCAGTAAGAGAAAGATCAATTTAAAAAAGGAGTTGCAAAAAATTGTCGAATCGGATCCAATTATAAAAGAAAGATTCAAGAACGCCACATTGGTAGATACGGTAGATGGATATGGACTCCCATTAGGCAGTAAAAAAAGAGTTTTGTCAGGAGATCGTTATATGTTGGTGGGGGATGCGGCCTCATTAATTGATCCGTTTACTGGAGAAGGTATTGGAAATGCACTTTACTCCGGCCAAAGCGCTGCTATTAATGCCGCTAATGCCATCCAGGTCAATGATTTTTCTAAAAAGACACTGGCTCAATATGATGTGGATATCGAAAGAATTATGGGCACTGAGTTGCGCTTAAGTCATCGCTTGCAAAAATTAATTATGTACCCAATGTTGTTTAATTTAATTGTCAATATCAGCAATAGAAATAAGCAAGTAAAAGAATTGATTACTTGTATGTTTTACGAGGTGGACATTAGAGCTAAATTAACGAAGCCTTCCTTCTATTTTAAATTGTTATTTAATAGAAAATAACTCTAATCCTTTAAGGTCTAGCTAGCAATCATTAATAACATGAAAAAATATTCCCTATTACTAGCTTGCCTTTTTATTTCAGGCATTGCTTTCTCGCAAATTATAAAAGCAGATCTTATTATACAAAATGTCAACATTGTTGATGTCAAGAATAATATAATTATAGCAGATCAGGCTGTGGTTGTCATAGATAACTATATAAAAGCCACGGGTCCTTCTCGGGCTATTCAGAAAAAGTATAAAGCATCCAATACGATTGATGGTACAGGAAAGTATATCATGCCTTCTTTATGGGATATGCACGTACATTTTGGAGGAGACACTTTAATTGGAGAGAATAAACTTTTGCTTCCATTGTATACCGTAATGGGGATTAGTCATGTAAGAGATTGTGCAGGGGATATTAGTGATTCAGTAATTGCTTGGAAAAATGCAATTGCGGAAAACAAGCTTGAGGGCCCATCCATATTCACTTCCGGCCCTAAATTAGAAGGCATCAAGTCTATTTGGCCAGGGGATTTAGAAATAGGAAACGAAAACGAATTAGAAATTGCCTTAGATTCTTTACAAAAATTAAAAGTTGATTTTGTAAAAATTACGGACAATACCTTAGAGCCATCTTTATTTTTAAAAAGTATTATGGCCGCTAAAAAAAGAGGATGGAAAGTAAGCGGACATATCCCAGCGACCATGACGGTGGCTACTTATGCCAATGCTGGCTTATCAGCGATTGAACATATTGGCTATGTGCAGCGAGCAGCATCGGACAAAGAAGATAGTATTACAGCCTTAAGGGCAGCAGGTAAAATTACAAGTAAAGAAGCCGCTGTCTTATATTTAAATACTTTTAATAATGAAGTGGCGATACAAAAATTCAAACAACTTGCTGCAAATGGTACTGCGGTCGTACCTACGATCAATGGAAGTTTTAAGACTACTTACCTAGATCAAAATGATTATACAAAAGACGCTTATTTACAATATTTGGGACCTGCTTTTAAAAGAACCTATGCATGGAGAGTAAATAGAGCAGCGAGTGACAATACGGAAGCGATTCAATTTAGACACACAAATTTTGAAGCGGCTGCAAACCTATTGCCGGTTTTATACCAAGCGGGCGTCACAATCTTGGCGGGGACAGACGCGGGCTTCTTGAATTCGTACAATTATCCAGGCTTGGGTATGCACGAAGAGTTGGCGATTATGGTAAAATATGGCTTAACTCCTCAACAGGCCTTGAGTTGCTCTATCATCAATGGTCCAGCCTTTTTTGGATTGCAAGCGGAATATGGAGCTGTTGCAATAAATAAAAAAGCAGATTTATTGCTTTTGGAAGCCAATCCCTTGGAGGATATAAAAAATACACAAAAGATTATTGGGTTTATACAAAAAGGTAAATACCTTAATAGAGCTTTTTTAGACAACTTACTAGAAACAGTAAAGCAAGAGGTTAGTAAATTAAATTAAACACGACATGCGTAAATTCTTCTTTTTAGCAATGATATTGAACTCATTGTTTGTAAATGCACAAGAAACCACACAACTTAAATGCGGTAAATTATTAGATGCAAAAAATGGAATGGTCTTAGAAAATCAATTTGTATTACTTAAAGGAAACAAAGTACTTGCTGTTGGTCCAAAAATGATGAAAGCAGATACGACTATTGACCTTTCTAATTATTTTGTAATGCCAGGTATGATTGATTGTCATACCCATGTTTTATTACAAGGAGATATCACTCAAGAAGATTATGATGTTCAAGTGTTGAGGGAGTCTATTCCTTACAGAACCATTAGAGCGGTTAAAGCGGCAGAGCGTGCCTTGATGAATGGCTTCACCACTATTCGTGACCTAGGTACAGAGGGTGCCGCCTATGCGGATGTAGATGTAAAAAAAGCAATTCAAAATGGAGTGATTAATGGGCCACGTATGTTTGTGGCAACACTTGCAATTAATACAACGGGCCATTATCCAATTAAATCCTCAGAATATGCATGGGAATTGAAAATGCCAAAAGGGGTGCAAGAAATTACTGGAGCAGATGAAGCAAGAAGAGCTGTAAGAGAACAACTAGAACATGGGGCTGATTGGATAAAAGTATACTCGGACAGAGGCTATATACAACAAGCGGATGGCAGTTATAGGGCTTTAGCTAATTTCACTCAAGAAGAAATTAAAGCCATTGGTAGTGAAACAATTGGAAGTAGAAAAAATTTCGCAGCACATGCCATGACTAGAGATGGGATTATTGATGCAGTCAATGCTGGTGCAAGATCAATTGAGCATGGACTTGGCATGGATGAGGAAAGCATCAAATTAATGGCAGCAAAAGGGGTTTACTGGTGTCCAACTTTATTTGTCAATGAATATGTGGCAGAAGGAAGGGCTAAGTTGGGAAGTCCAATCAACCTTCAGTTTTCTAAATCGATCCCTGAAACATTTAAAAAAGCGGTTCAAGCAGGTGTAAAAATTGCATATGGTACAGACATAGGTGGATATGATTGGAGTCTACCGCAAGCGATGGATTTTACCTATTTTGTAAAATGGGGTATGACGCCTATTCAAGCCATTCAAACTGCTACGACCCATGCTGCTGCATTGCTTGGTCAAGAAGGTAAAATAGGACAAATTACAACAGGGGCTTTTGCAGATATTATTGCTATCAAAAAAGATCCAACACAAAACATTGAAGCTTTACAACATATCGACTGGATTATGAAAGATGGGAAAGTGGTTAAAA
>JACCDK010442913.1_pt1 | contig 18551 bp, 18 predicted proteins | sample 7445871 | NCBI WGS metagenome assembly JACCDK01 (sample SAMN15323436, study PRJNA562643) | freshwater metagenome | isolation source: river surface water | place: USA:Blue River Watershed | collected 2017-08-15
CATATTGATGGCGAGCACCATGATTTCTGGCGCGTTGACCCTGAACGTTTTAGAGCTTGCCTTGAATTACATCGTCAGCGTCAATAATTTTGTAGGCATAACCTTGCTCGGCTAAGAATCGCTGACGGTTCTGAGCAAAGTCTTGATCGATAGTGTCGCGCGAAACAACGGAGTAAAACGTAGCGTTGCGACCATCTGACTTCGGACGCAAGATTCGTCCCAGGCGTTGTGCTTCTTCTTGCCTTGAACCAAATGCGCCGGATACTTGAATCGCAATTGTTGCATCAGGTAAATCAATAGAAAAGTTTGCAACTTTAGAAACAACTAAACAAGAAATTTCACCACTTCTAAATTTATTAAACAAAACTTCTCGTTCTTTAACTGGAGTCTCGCCCTTAATGAGTGGAACACCGAGAACTTCAGAGAGTTCATCGAGTTGATCAATATATTGACCGATAACCAAAATCTGTTCACCAGCATGATGTGCAACCAGTGATTCAACGACATTGCGCTTTGTGCGTGTTGTAGCGCAGAAGCGATAGCGCTCTTCTGGCTCGGCGGTGGCGTATGAAAGTCGCTCTGTTTCACTTAAGTTGACGCGAACTTCCACGCATTGTGCGGGTGCGATATATCCCTGAGATTCAATCTCTTTCCAAGGCACATCAAAGCGCTTTGGTCCGATGAGTGAAAATACTTCACCTTCCATTCCATCTTCGCGCACAAGTGTCGCTGTAAGTCCTAAACGACGACGAGATTGAATATCTGCAGTGAAACGAAATATTGGCGCAGGCAACAAGTGCACTTCGTCATAAATTATTAGTCCCCAGTCATGTGTATCAAAGAGATCAAGGTGGGCGTATACGCCATCTTTTTTCTTAGTCATCACTTGATACGTTGCAATCGTTACGGGGCGAATCTCTTTCTTAGCTCCTGAGTATTCACCAATTTCATCTTCATTCAATGTTGTTCGCTTTAATAACTCTTCACGCCATTGGCGAGCTGCAACTGTGTTTGTGACAAGAATCAATGTGGTTGCTTTTGCATGCGCCATTGCTGCTGCGCCAACAATTGTTTTTCCAGCGCCGCAAGGCAAAACAACAACACCTGAACCACCGTGCCAGAATCCTTCTGCCGCTAACTCTTGATATGGACGAATCTTCCAATCAGTTTGCTTCAGTGCAATTTCATGTGCTTGACCATCTACATATCCCGCAAAATCTTCTGCCGGCCAACCCAGACGCAATAAAGATTGCTTGATTTGACCACGTTGGCTTGGATGAACAGCAATGGTTTCATTATCAATTCGCACACCAAGAAGAGGTGCAATCTTCTTCGCACGAATAACTTCTTCTAGAACTGCAGTATCTGTTGTTACGAGAATTAATCCATGAATTGGATCTGCCTCAAGTCGCAAGCGACCGTAGCGAGACATAGTTTCGGCAACATCAACAAGAATTGAGTGTGGCACCGCGTAACGCGAATACTTAATTAATGTATCAATCACCATTTCTGCATCGTGGCCAGCAGCGCGTGCGTTCCATAGGCCAAGATTTGTTAAACGATATGTATGAATATGTTCAGGAGAGCGCTCAAGTTCAGCAAAGGGTGCAATCGCGCGGCGACATTCAGTGGACATCGCATGATCGATATCTAAGAGAAGCGTTTTATCGCTCTGAACGATCAGTGGCCCATCAGTCATTGAGTAAATCCTTTATGAATTCATGCAAGAAAGCGCTGCGTTCTTCAAGAGCTTTAATGCTCACCCATTCGGTGGTTGCATGTGCACCAGATCCGACTGCGCCAAGTCCATCAAGAACTTTTGCTCCTGCAGCAGCTGCAAAGTTTCCATCACTTGCTCCACCCACTGATGCATGACCAAGTGGTGGCATACCGATGCGTGCGGCAACTTTTTCTGCACGTTCGTAGAGTTCCATTGTTGATGTTGTTTCTAGTGGTGGTCGATTTAATCCACCAGTAACTTCAATTCGTGCTTCTGGATGCAACGGAACGAGGCCACGAATCGCGGCGTCAACGCGATTGAGTTCATCCGTTGAATATGAACGCGCATCAATATCGAGCACTGCATAATCTGGAACAGTATTTGTCGAGTTGCCAGCTTTTACAAGTGTTGGCACGACTGTTGTCTGCTTCTCTTTATTTTCTAAGAAAGCAAGTGCAGTAATAATGTGTGCAATCTCGATAGTTGCGTTGATTCCCTTTTCTGGTTCGAGACCAGCATGCGCGGCGCGACCGTGTACATGAACCTGGTACATCGCAGTGCCTTTTCGACCTGTTTTTACTTTTCCATCTATTGCTGCTTCTAGAACTAAAACAGCTTTTGCTTTCGATGCTAAATCTTGAATTAACTTTCGAGATGCGTGGCTTCCAGTTTCTTCATCTGTTGTTCCAACGAGTGCAACAGATCCGCTAATTCCTTTAAGTGCAAAGAGAGCTTGAACGAATCCAGCTTTCATGTCATATGTGCCGGGTCCACGAAGTACATCTCCATTGATTTCCCATAATGGAGTGAAAGAACCAATTGGCCACACTGTGTCTAGGTGTGCAAGTAAAACGACATCTGGCTGTGCTGCGCCCCACCAAAAAACAGGACGGCCTTCTATTTGGCGAATCTCTGCAGGTGTTCCAAGAACGCGTGTTGCAATGTCACTTGCTAAACGAACTACGTCATTGCACGCCTTGAGATCTTCTGTGGGAGATTCACACTTAACCAATGCTTCAAGGGCTGCCAACATAGGGTTAAGTCTGCCGTATTCGCCTTGCTTCTCGCTTGTCATAGCGGTGCAACCCCCGTAATACGCGGAATTCTAAATGTCTGCATCTCGCCTGTGCCGTGATCGCGAGCAATGAGTGAACCTGCAGAGATTTTCAGCGGATCAATAATTCGATGCGAAACAGCGCCGTTGTTATCTGCATAACCAATGGAGAGCGAACGTTGTTCTTGAATGTACTTAAGTAAGACATCTAATGTTTCATTTGCAGTAGTTCGCGGAAGGGCGCCGAGTGCGTTATTTGCAATATTTCTCAGTGTGCTCTGCTTATGACTAGATTTTTCACCGACACGTATTGTGCGAATGGCCGCACTAAGCGCCGCATCGGTTGGAACTTCTAGCTCGCCGATAATGCGTGGAGGACGTGGCTTTGATTGCGCACGTGAAGAACGTGGACCAGTTAACAATAATCCGTTGTTAGATTCTGCAGCTGGTAAGTAACCTGCATTTCTCAGAACATTCATCACATCATGGGCATCCATATCGCAAATCATCACTTCAGGAGCAATACGGCGAAGAGATAAAATATCTAAACGTTTATCACTAATAATTTGAGTAATCAGAGCAGGATCTTCGCAGCGAATAAATGATGATGTATTTCCGACTCGCAAACGACCATGCTTCTTTGCAACATCAGAAATTAAATACTCAAGCGGTTGTGGAATCGGAGTTTTTGAAGTCTTACGAAGGAAATCAATAATCTCATCCCCGGTCTTACCGTGATCTAATCAGCGACGTATTGTTGCGTCAGTAAATCTATAGACAGTTGCTCCACCACGACTTTCAATATCACCAATAATCGCAAGCACTGCTGCAACATCATGAACAAGCGGGCCTGGTGCAATTGCAGTGTTATCACTTTGAATGAGTATGTGATCAACTGGTTGAGGTAAATCCGCGTCAATGATGTCGAGATCCTCACCAGATAAAAACTCTTGACCATATTTAGAAATGACGCCTTGACCAGTTATTCCGAGCCACTCTGCTTCGCGCAGAGTCCACTGCACCATTTCTTCTTGCAATCCTGGATTTCGCTTTGATGGCGAACACCACTTCACATGTTTCGTGAAGCTCTCTAGTTCGGGAGCAATGTTTTTATTTTCAGCCAATAGTTTTAATACCAAGGCACGCGTACTTGCTGCGTTAACTCGATCGAGTTCGGGACCGAGTGCTGCTGTGTTTTTTGATTCTGCACGCCCGACAAGTCCACTTACTCGCGATGTAATTAACCACGGTGCAGCAATAGCTTGCCAACGTACAGATGGTTTTTGAGTAAGCCAAATATCAAAATTATTTGTCGGCAAAATTTTGTCATCTGCATCAATGGTGACAAGTCCTGCGAGATAGACGAGCTCGGCGATAAATGCTGCGCAGTTTTCGTCGATGCCCATGTGGGTTGCAATAATTTTTAAATCGCGGACTCCAAGTCCACCGGCGCGTAGAGCATCTGCTGGTTCTTGTGCCCAATATTCGAGAATTTCATCAGCCCATCGCAGAACAGTTGCGACATTTGCAATTGCTGCGAGTTGAACATTTCGATCATCGCGTTTACTTCCCTTTATTTCTGGAGGAGTAACCTCACGCTCTTTATGCACTTTCCCACCACGTAAATAAATTCCAACTTCTCGCGGAAGAATTACTGTGCGCTGATCAAGTGGAACCATAAAGTTTTCTTCGAGTAACCACGTAACTCCGGGACCAGGATTCTTAATATCTCCAACGCTGCCACGAGGCGGTCCCCAAATAAGTCTTTCTAGTACTTTCTTTGCAGAATCTGGCGCTTCATCTAATTTCTTTAAATTCAACTTTGCCATTGTTGCTGGCCCAAGACCTGCTATTTCATTTCCTAATACTTCGCGAACTGAGTTTGGCAATCTCATTCCGTCATCAGATGGATAGAGAAGTCCACGTGCAATCAGTTCAGGGAGCACATCAACTGCAGCTTTTTCTGTAATAGCAACGATTTGTTTTTCGCTAAATGGTTCATTAATTACTGCACACGCTTCAAGAACTTGGAATTGCCACTGATTTAATCCATCAATTGCTCGCGCAAGGCTCGGCGCGCTACATGCTCGAACTGCAAGAGATGCCATATCTGATGGCACAGGTGAAATCAGATCTGCTCTGTGTGTGAAGAGTTCTAAAAGGGCAGCGTCATCTACGGAACGTAGATAGTCGGTAAATGAACGCATTTGCATAACTTGCCTACATTACAGGGGTTTAGTTGCTGACGTGAAATCGAGTTAGCGCGAACGCCTGCGTGGTGCTAACCAGATTCCTGCAGCTGCGAGCCGTGAAACTGTTGGGCCAATAATCTTGATAATAAATCGTGCTCGACGAAAGTCATGTATAGGCCAACCCTCTGCAAGTGCGCGCAAACTTAAGATTGCATCTGGATTAATCGCAGAGGGATGCCCAACTGCTTCGAGTAATGGAAAATCATTGTGACTATCGGAGTACGCATAACAATCTGAAAGAGAAAAACCTTTTTCTGTTGCAAGTTCGGCAATTGCAACTGCTTTTTCTTTTCCATGTAATAACTTGCCAAGCATCTGTCCTGTGTATTTTCCATCACGGACTTCGGCTTTACTTCCGAGAGCGCCGGTAAAACCTAAATTTTTTGCAATTAAGATTGCCATATCTTCTGGAGCTGCCGTGACAAGCCAAACTTCTTCTCCTGCATTCAAGTGTTTTTGTGCGATGTTAATAGTTCCCTGCCAGCAAGCCGGGGAAACGAATTCATCATAAATTTGTTGACCTATTGAGTGAATTTCTGCGACATCGTGACCACCAATAAATTGAGTGGCGGCATCCTGGAATCGTTTAATTTCATCTTGTTTTTCTTTGCCAGTTAAACGAAAACGTAGATTCGCAAATGCAAAGCGTGAGAGATCGGTTTTGGTGAAGTACCCACGTTTGTACATTCCTTTTCCGAGAAAGAAGAGGGTAGAACCACGAATAAGCGTGTTATCTACATCGAAAAAGGCAACCCGATTCGGTGTGAGCGCCATGTCACAACCTTAGCGAGAAGAGAAGGTTTATGACGCTTTATGCTTAGCAAATGAGTTCGACGGTACATGTGGTCAGACATGGCGAGGTACACAACCCGCAGAAGATTCTTTATGGACGTCAACCTGGTTGGACACTTTCAGATCGTGGTCACAAGATGGCAGCCACTCTTGGTGATTGGTCGAAGCAGATTGATTTAGGCGCACTTCACGTTTCACCTTTGCAGCGCGCACAAGAAACCGCAGCGCCAATTGCAGCAGCACACAACATCAAAATCACAACTGATGAGCGATTAATTGAAGCTGCAAATGTATTCGAAGGTAAACCATTCGGTATTGGTGATGGAGTTCTAAAACATCCATCTGCTTGGAAACACTTATGGAATCCGTGGAAACCTTCGTGGGGCGAACCATACGAAGAACAAATCAATCGAATGCTTGCGGCTGTCTTTGCAGCGCGTGATGCGGCAAAAGGTAAAGATGCAATTGTCGTATCTCACCAATTACCAATTTGGATTCTGAGAAGCGCAATTGAAGGAAGACGACTTTTGCATGATCCTCGTAAACGAGAATGCTCATTAGCGAGTGTCACGAGCATTCATTTTGATGATGACGCAATGATTAGCGGAACAAGTTATAGCGAACCAGCTGCGCATTTATTGCCGCCAAAGAAATGAAAATTAAAAACCTTTTACTTGCGCCCCTTGTCGCGCTCGCACTTTCTTCATGCGGTGGCGGGGGATCATCAATTGCGGAAGAGAGCTATGTTTCTGGAAATGGAAGCGTCTCTTATATTAAGCAAGCCGATCGCATTCCGGCACCACGCCTTTCCGGTATGACGCTCACAGGAAAAAATTACACATATGATGTTGGAAAAGTTGCAGTGGTAAATGTGTGGGCTTCATGGTGTGCACCGTGCCGCGCAGAAGCCCCAACTCTTGCAGCGTTATCAGAAAAATATTCGAATGTAGCTTTCATTGGAATTCTAACTCGAGATAATCCAGTAAACGCCGAAGCATTCACTCGCCGCTTTTCCCTGCCTTATCCAACACTAATCGATGACTCAGTGCTTATTGGATTTAGAAAGTCATTGCCAGCAAATGCAATTCCTTCAACAGTTCTCATTGATAAAAAAGGTAATGTTGCAGCACGTATCTCAGGAGAAGTTACAGTTGCATCCTTAAGCGAACTCATTGAAAAGGTGAGCGCAGAGTGAAAGATTTTATAGTCGAACAAATTCTGGATGGCTATTTAATTACAGCCTTTCCCATTGCACTTATCGCAGGACTGATTTCATTCTTATCTCCTTGTGTTTTGCCTCTTGTACCTGGATATATTTCCTATGCAGCAGGCTTTTCTAAGAGTCGCGGTCGAGTTCTTCTTGGATCTGTGCTCTTTGTATTTGGTTTCAGCGTTCTCTTTATTTCTTACGGAGCGCTCTTCGGTGGCTTCGGTGCCTATATTTCAGATAATGAAAAGTTAATAACTTCTATTCTCGGAGTTTTCACAGTAGTACTTGGATTAATTTTCATCGGCGTATTTCCTTTTGCTCCAACGTATCGAGCAAAGATGCCTGTCACACTCGGATTAGTAGGAGCTCCAGTTCTTGGGTTTTTATTTGGGGTTGGTTGGACACCATGTATTGGTCCCGCCCTTGGCGCAGTTCAAACACTTGCGTTTCAAGAATCGAGTGCATTGCGTGGAGCAATTCTCGCTCTCGGTTATTGCATCGGTTTAGGCGCACCATTTATAGCTTCTGGTCTGTTTCTAGATCGTTCAGAAAAGCTTCGGAAATTCTTAGTCCGCCGAGGAGATCTCATAACTAAATTTGGTGGAGTCTTATTAATTCTGATTGGCCTTGCGCAAGTTTTTGGTTTGTGGGGAAGTTTTAATAACGAGATGCGTTCGTGGATCTCAGATTTTGTGCCGGTGATTTAAATGAGTGAGAACGCACCAGAGATTGGAACCGTAGGACTACTTCGTTTCTTGTGGAGACAACTAACAAGCATGCGCACAGCTCTTGTGTTATTGATGATGCTTGGTGTGGCAGCTATTCCTGGTTCATTTATTCCACAACGTTCACAAAATCCAACGGCAGTTAGCGATATTTTTGCAACATCGCCAACAAAAGCTCTTTGGTACGAGCGTTTTTCACTCTTTGATGTTTATGCATCCCCTTGGTTTAGTGCGATTTATATACTGCTATTTATTTCACTTATTGGTTGCGTTCTTCCGCGGGCATTTGAACATTACAAAGCATCACGCGCACTTCCGCCGCTCACACCAAAGAATCTCTCACGTATGGAGTTTCATACAGAGTGGAAAGGCAAAGGCAACGAACTTGACGTTGCGCGTGCCTGGTTTAAGAAAAACAGATTTAGAGTCCGCGAATTTGAAGGTTCTATCTCAGCGGAAAAAGGATTCACTCGCGAAACCGGAAATCTATTTTTCCATTTAGCCCTTGTTCTAATACTTATAGGCGTTAGTTTCGGTTCACTCTTTGGAATGCGTGGCGATGCAATCGTCAATGTAGGTGAACGATTTATTAATACTCCAACCACCTTTGATTCGCTTACATTCGGAAAGTTATTTAGCGAAAAATCGCTTCCACCATTCTCAATTCAGGTTGATAAATTTGTTGCAAAATACGATCCAGTAACAAACGCGCCTGAGGATTACACATTGTCTGTAACTGTTAAAAATTCACCAGAGTCCGCGCCAGAGAAGAAAATTGTTAAAGTAAATAGTCCACTGACATTTGGAAGTACCCGCGTTTATTTGCAAGCAAATGGCTATTCGCCGATCGTGACTGTAAGAGATTCAATTGGAAATGTTGCCTTTCAAGGACCAGTTCCATTCTTGCCACAAGATTCCAATTTAAGTTCAACGGGCGCAATTAAAGTTCCCGATGCAACTCCGCAATTGGGCTTTGTCGGTTCGTTCTTTCCAACTATTGGTAGAGCTTCAGAAGGTGGCGGTATTTCAGTTTTTCCCGAAGCACTGGACCCACGTTTATTTTTAGCAGCGTGGACGGGTGATCTCGGTTTAGATAATGGTCGCCCGCAATCGGTATATCGAATTGATACTGACCCGATGACAAAAATAGGACTTAAGTCACTTGCACCTGGCGAAACATACGATTTTGCAGAAGGTTCAATCACATTTGAAACCTACGTTCCGTGGGTGAACCTGCAAGTGGTGAAAGATCCCGGCAAGAGTTATGCGCTGGTTGGCAGTATCGTTGCGATACTTGGATTACTTGCTTCACTCTTTACGCGTCGGCGCAGAATTTGGGTAAGTGTTTCAAATAAGAAGATTGAAGTTGCAGGTTTAGCAAAAAATGCGGCACCTGGACTTGAAAGTGAAATTGCACAACTAGCACGAGCTTTAGGGAGAGCAGAATAAATGTCCACAACATGGGCGTACATTTCAAATTACTTGGTGTATTCGTCAATGGGCGTTTTTGCCATTGCTTTCATTGCTCACACATATGAAACCGCATTCGCTGTTCGTGCACCACATTTAGCTGATTCTGCACAGGGAAATTTACGTACAAAAACTTTTGATTACACACGTACTGAAAAAATAGCTCGAGTTGCTACAGCAATGATGATTTTAGGTTTTCTGCTCCTATTTGCTGGAGTAATTGCTCGCGGTATTTCTGCAGGTCGAGTGCCATGGGGAAACATGTATGAGTTTTCGATTACAGGAGCACTAGCATTTTCAGGCGCATATCTGGCTGCACTTCGTAAATATGATCTTCGTTGGTTGGGATTATTTGTCTCTATTTCTGTTTTGCTCACACTTGGAACGGCCGTAACTGTTTTATATGTTCCAAGTGCACCACTGGTTCCAGCACTGAAATCAACGTGGCTCGTTATTCACGTATCTGCAGCAATTATTTCTGGTGGAGTTTTCTTGCTTGCAAATGTAATTGCGGGCGCATTCCTATTCTTAGATTCAATGGAGAGAAAAGGCGAACGTGCACCGTGGGCTAAGCGTTTGCCATCATTAGATGTACTTGATCAGCTCTCTTATCGTCTTGTTGCTTTTGTTTTCCCACTCTGGACATTTGCTGTCATCGCAGGTGCGATTTGGGCAGAGAGTGCATGGGGAAGATATTGGGGCTGGGATCCTAAAGAGACATGGGCATTTATTACATGGGTTGCATACGCCGCATATTTACACGCACGCGTAACAGTTGGTTGGCGTGGACGTAGAGCAGCATGGTTATGTATTTTTGCAGGATCTACGTTTTTGTTTAATTATGTTTATGTGAATGTCTGGGGAACCGGAAAGCACACGTATTCTGGTTTGTAAGTTTTAAAGTTTACGTAAGAAATCTGGGTCATCATCTGGCCCAATAACTCTGCGTGGGCCACCGCGTCCAGGACCTTGTCTGCGTTGACGGCCCCAAATTAAATATGCAATTGCGCCAAATGGTTGTAACAACGCAATGATAAGTAGCCAGCCCCACTTAGGTAATTTTTGAACATTATCTTGTTCAGTTTGCGCACAGTGAATGAATGCATACAAATTAAGTGCCACAAACAAAACTACGAGGATTACGCGACTCATGTTGTAATTCTACGCTTTTCTAAGAGAGCAACAAACCCAGGGATAGAAGGATTGCAAAGCGCAGTTGCAACTGCCCCGTTTTGCCTAATAACGGAATTAACTGTGCTCCCTGAGCGCCTGCCCGGATAGCTTTAATCAAGGAGAACGTCATTGGGAGTAGCACAAGAGTGATTAAGGTCCAAGGCTGCAGTAAGAGAAGAACGCTAATGTGGGCAATAAGTAAGAGTGCGATGAATGCGGCACGAGCACTGGAATCACCAAGTCGAACGGCCAGAGTTCTTTTTCCAACTAACTCATCTGCTGCGCGGTCTCGCAAATTATTGATCGCCAACAAAGCACATGACAGACATCCCATAGGAATTGCAATGAGCAAGGAATTCAAGGTGATTTCACCCGTTTGTGCGAAGTACGAACCCATCGTTGCAACTAAACCAAAGAAGACAAACACCGAGAGTTCGCCAAATCCGAAGTAACCATATGGATTTTTTCCACCTGTATAACCCCAAGCTGCAGCAATTGCGAGTGCACCAATTGCGATAAGCCAGAGAGATGTTTGTAGGGCGAGAATTAATCCAAACACAGCCCCGAATCCCAATGAAATGTAAGCCGCAATCTTTACTTGCGCAGCTGTTGCTGCACCGCTTGCAACTAAGCGCATCGGACCAATGCGGTTGTCATCTGTACCTTTTACGCCATCTGAATAATCATTTGCATAATTCACACCAATTTGCAGAGACAGACTTACAAGAAGAGCGAGTAATGCCAAGAAGGGATCAAAATTTTCACCTGCGAGTGCTGTTGCAACAGCAACTGGGGCAATGGCCGCAGGCAAGGTTTTTGGGCGTGCTCCAGCAATCCACTTATTCATTAATTCACCATCTTTGCTAGAGAAATACGATCAACTTTACCGATGCCGATGCGTGGAAGTTTATCAAGAAGAATCACACTCTTTGGTTTTGTGTGAGCACCAATTGTTTGAGCAAGTAAATCTGAAATTGCTGCTTTGATTGTTTCATCATTACTTTCCACGGCAACATGTAAAGCGTGTCCCCACTTGCTATCAGTGGTTGCAAAGGCAGCTACATTTAAATATGGAAATCTCTTATTAATTTCTGATTCGATTGCACTCAAGGAGATATTTTCGCCGCCGCTGATAATTGTGTCATCAGATCTTCCAATCACCTGAAGTTTCCCATCAACTACTCTTCCTAGATCCTGTGTAACAAACCAGCCATTTTCTCTTTCTACCTCCGCAAGGACAGGACCTGAGATTTTGATCTGTCCATTTTCGGCAATCTCGAATGTGACTCCATCGAGTGCAACGCCATCATAAATACAACCACCACATGTTTCAGACATTCCATATGTTGCAACAATGTTTATGCCTGCTGCTTCACCTTGTTCTCGAAGTTCTTGCGATAGCGAAGCGCCGCCAACCAGAACTGCCGTTGCACTCTGTAAATGTTTTAATAATTCTGCATTTTCATTAAGCGCGCTAAAGAGTTGTGTCGGAACAATTGCAGTGAAATCTGCCTGCGGATATACACCGACGTGATTTCGTAGATCAAAGGGCTGAGTTCCTAATTGCAATGCTCTGACTAAAACATTAATCCCCGCAATATGAGTCAATGGCAATAATAAAGACCATGTATTTCCTTTAGCAGCTTTAAGGTATTTATTTGATGCCTGAGCACTGGCTATAAGTGCAGATGAAGTAAGTGCAATCTCTTTTGGCTTACCGGTACTTCCGCTCGTTGCAACTAGAAGTGAAATATTTGATGGCACTGTGGTGGAATGAATTGGGCCACATCCGAGGGCAGCACCATCTGTTGTGAGGGCTGTTTCTAGCGCACTCACATATTCGGCCAGAGTGTGCGTGGGCTCGAGGCTGCGCACTTCTCGATGTGAAGATGTGTCCATTGCCCGCGTAGGCTATCGCTTGTATCGGTAGTGATGTCTGATGGAGGGTTCGTGAGTAAGCCAATCAAGCGTGAATTTGGAAGCCGTGACATTCCGAAATGGAAAGTCGCACCCGGCGGAGAAAAATTTACAGATATTAAATACGAAGCTGCTGACGGCATTGCCAAAATCACCATCAATCGCCCAGAAGTACGCAATGCATTTCGTCCGCAAACAATTATTGAGTTGCAGAGTGCATTTTCATTAGCGCGAGATAACCAAGAAGTTGGCGTAATAATTTTAACTGGACAAGGTAGCGAAGCATTTTGTTCGGGAGGAGACATCAGTGTTCGTGGAGATGATGGTTATCTCGGAGATGACACATTAGCTAAACAGGGCATCGGACGACTTAATGTTTTAGATTTACAAGTACAGATACGTCGAACACCGAAACCAGTAATTGCAATGGTTGCAGGTTGGGCAATTGGTGGCGGTCATGTTTTGCACGTAGTTTGCGATCTCACAATTGCTGCAGATAACGCTCTCTTTGGTCAGACTGGTCCAATGGTTGGTTCATTTGATGGCGGTTATGGATCTGGATTACTTGCTGCAAATGTTGGCCAGAAAAAAGCCCGTGAAATTTGGTTCATGACTCGTTCTTACGATGCAAAAGAAGCGCTAGCGATGGGACTCGTAAACACAGTTGTACCTGTGGCCGAACTAGAAGCCGAAACAGTTTCTTGGTGCCGCGAAATGTTACGCAACTCCCCACTTGCGCTGCGTTTACTCAAAGCAAGTTTGAATGCCGCCGATGATGGATTAGCAGGCGTGCAACAACTAGCTGGCGATGCAACTCTGCTCTTTTACATGACTGAAGAAGGCCAAGAAGGTCGCGATGCTTATAAAGAAAAACGCGCGCCAGATTTTGGTCAATTCCCTAAGCGTCCATAAGTTAATTAAATGCTCGAATCAATCCTTAACAATCTTCGAGTAATTTCGCTACCCATGAAAACTGATTTTCGTGGAATAAATACACGCGAAGTTGCACTCATTGAAGGAAGCGCTGGTTGGGGAGAATTTTCACCATTTGTTGAGTACGACGAAAATGAATCAATTCCGTGGCTAATTAGTGCAATTGAAGGCGCCACTCAGCCTCGTGCAAAAGCTACAAGAAAATACATAGATATCAATGCAACTCTGCCAGCAGTAGATACACGAGCTGAAGTTGAAAACATTTTGTCTTGGTACCCAGGTGCCACAACCGTAAAGATCAAAGTAGGTTCTGGCGCCGAAAAAGACTTAACTCGAATCAAATATGTAAACGAGATTTTGCCTCAAGCATCACTTCGATTAGACGTGAACGGCAGCTGGAATGTGGAAGAAGCTCTCGAATTTATTTATGGATTTTATGATTCATTTGACGAAGATTTATTGCAATATATTGAACAACCTTGCGCAACAATTGAAGAGCTTCGCGAACTTAAGGCTGCATGCATGGTGCCCGTAAAAATTGCGGGAGATGAAGTAATCAGAAAAGCAGAAGATCCATTTGATTTAGATTTAGAAGATGCAGTAGATGTTTTGATTTTGAAAGCCGCACCACTTGGTGGAATTGAAAGATCTCTTGCACTTGCTGCCCACTATCGATTGCCAGTTGTTGTTTCGAGTGCACTCGAAAGTGCTGTTGGTATCGGACATGGGATTCGACTTGCCGGAGCGCTTCCTTCTTTAGATTTTGCATGTGGATTAGCAACTGGACAACTACTTGCATCAGATATTGCCAATATTCCAATTGAAGGTGGAAAAATGCGCGTCGCTGATGTAACACCAAGTGAAGCATCAATGATTGAATTTGAAGCAAGTGCGGAACGAACTCAATGGTGGCAAGATCGGGTTCGTAAGACTTGGAGCGCGGGTGCAGATGAAATTATTGGCGAGATGGGGTGGCATTGGTGAGTGAAACAACCTCGCTTGCACGCGTCATAGTTCGACAAATAATCGAAGCAGGAATAACTGATGTTGTAATTTCTCCTGGATCTCGAAATGCTCCACTGAGTTTTGCATTTTTTGCTGCATCTCAAAAAGGTTTTATAAAACTTCACACACGTATAGATGAAAGAACGGCAGCCTTTTTTGCACTTGGTTTAGCAAAAGCGAGTGGCCGAGCCGTTCCTATTGTCTGCACTAGCGGTACCGCAGTTGCAAATTACCATCCTGCGGTTTTAGAAGCGCATCACACAAATACGCCTTTATTAGTTTTAACAGCAGATCGGCCAGCACGTTTACGTAAAACTGGAGCAAACCAAACTACGGAGCAAGCTCGTATTTTTGGTAAATCTGTCCGTTACTTTGCAGATATATCGGGAGCCGTTTTCCCGATGGAGTTACCGCTTTATTCATTAGCCAGTGGTCCAGTTCATCTCAATATTCAATTTGAAGAACCGCTTGCAGCAGATTCAGATTCAACATGGCTAGATGAAATTAAGATAGCTCCGCGCAATATTCAATCTACAAAGGCACCAAGTGCGCTGAAAGTTAAGAGTGATCGTGGAGTCTTAATTGTGGGCCACGACCGCGGTGGATTCACTGTCGAAGAAGTAAATAAATTTGCAGAGCAACTTGGATGGCCAGTTATAAGCGAAGATCCTTTGTCTCTAAATAAGTGCATTTCCCACGCTGCTCTTTTTCTTGCTTCAACTGTGATTGCAAAAGAACTCACTCCAAAAACAGCCATCGTAATTGGGCGCACAACTCTGTCGCGCTCAATCAATAATTTCATTGCATCAGCAGATAAAAATATTGTTATCGATTCGCGAATCGCCACAGTTGATACAGATAGAAATGCCGATAAGCGCTTCACCCAAATTCCAACTTTGGAATCTAATGCTGGGGATTCAGAGTGGCTAGAAAAGTGGCAAAAGTTCTCTGAGCGAACCTCAAAAGAAATAGAGAAAATTACCCAATGGTCAGAGCCAGTATTGGCGCGCACTGTTGCTGCGCACATTAAAAATGGAACCACACTATTTGTTTCTTCATCTAGACCTGTGCGAGATATCGAAGCATTTGCCAATGCGCGCACCGGTATCGAAACCTTTGCCAATCGTGGACTAGCTGGAATTGATGGAAATATTTCAACTGCCATTGGCATTGCAACTTCGCGTACATCAACGATTGCTGTGCTTGGTGATCTCTCGTTTTTACATGACTTAACTGGTTTGATTCATTCAGAAAAACCCAACCTGCTCATTCTTGTTGTAGATAACAACGGTGGTGGAATCTTTTCAACTTTGGCTCACCGTGGATCAGATGGGTTCGAAAGTATTTTCGGCACTCCACATAACTTGGACTTAGCTGCAATTGCAAAGGCTCTCAATATTAAAACCAGTTCAGTTAATTCTGTAGATCAATTACAAAAAGAACTCTCTGCGCCAATTGAGGGAATTCGAGTTGTTATTGCCGACATGCCTGATCGTGAGAGCAATGCAGATCTAATTAAGCAAGTGCACTCTTCATTGCAGAAAATTTAGCTTCACTTTCAGCTAACTCTTTTTCTGGATCTGAACCTGCAACGATTCCACACCCAGCGTATAAACGAATTGTGTTCTCTGAAATTTGTCCGCAACGAAGTGCAATCCCCAGTTCACCATCTCCACGTGCATCAATCCAACCAACAGGACCTGCGTAACGCCCACGTGACATTGTTTCAATCTCACTAATGACTTTCGCAGCTTTATCTGTGGGTGTTCCGCAAACTGCAGCAGATGGATGTAATTGATTGAGCAGCGTAAAGACATCAATATTGCTCTTAGATTCAATTAGCGCACCAGTTACATCTGTTGCCAAGTGCATAACGTTTGCTAAGTGAAGAACAAATGGTGTTTCAGGAATGTTTGTTGACGAACAAAATGGTTCGAGAGCATCAGCCACAGAACGCACCGCATATTCATGCTCTTCGAGATCCTTTGACGAACGCGCCAATGATCCTGCAAGCGCTAAATCTCGGGCATCATCTCCAGACTTACTAATTGTGCCCGCAAGAACGCGCGAGGTAACCATCCCGCGTTTTAAGCGAAGTAATAGCTCAGGAGTTGCACCAATTAATCCAGCAACACTAAACACCCATGTTGATGGATACGCTGAAGATAAATTGCGAAGTGCAAAACGTTCATCTATCGAATTTGCAGAGGTCGCAGTTAAGTCGCGCGCGAGAACAACTTTTTCAATGTCTCCGCTATGAATTTTTGCTACGGCTTGTGCGACGTGCGTAATCCAATGCTCGCTCGCCAACTCATCTTCACTCCATGTGAGGGTTGGATTTGTGACTGTATCTGGTTCATCGAGAAGCTCCGGTTGTGATTCGGCGCCAATCCATGTAATCCACGAAATTCCGCTATTCATACCAACAATGACTTTAGGAATTACAAGTACAGACTCTTCATCTGGAGAGAATGAGAATGATGTGAAAAGAATTGGACCTGTTGCGCTTCCTTGAACATTATTTGTAATTGCAAACTTCTCTAATTGTGAGTGCCACCATGTACGTGCATCATTGAAACGGTTAGGACCCTTAACCGTTGTGCTGGCGTGAACTCCCCAACCGACTACGCCATCGCCACCGCGAACCCATGAAAAATTCTCACCCTTTGGCAAAAGTTCTAGCAGTGGCAGATGCTCGCCAAGGCGCACGGTAGTTACAGGAATAAGGGAAGGCATAGAGTTTTTTCTTATGAAATCTTTCTTTGTACAAATTGCCAGATAAGTGGAAGAGACGTTCCAGCAATCGCAATTTTAAGAATTTCACCAATAATAAATGGGGTAAAACCAGCCGAGATGGTCCATGCCCAATCTTTACCTGTGTATTGGTGTAGCCACAGCAGACCCAAACCAAATGTGAGCGCATTACCTAACAACATCGCAGGAAGTGCGGTTCTAAATTTTTGATCCCATGTGCGTCCACCTAAGTAACCTAGTAGCGCAGATGTAAGAAGCATTCCAACTAAATAACCACCAGTTGCACCAACGATGCGTTCAATTCCAGAACCACCATTTGCAAATACAGGTGCGCCAAGTGCTCCAACTAATAAGTAAGTAAAAAAAGTTGTTGTGCCCAAAGTTGCGCCATAACTTGTCGCAAGCAACAAGACTCCGAGAGTTTGTCCTGTAACAGGAACTGGTGAACCAGGAACCGGGATTGCAATTTGTGCGAGCAACGAAAGAAATACAACACCAGTAATTACAAAGGCAGTATTAGTTAGAACAGTGCTTCGCGGGAAAACCGCGGTGCGTAGTGTGGTCGTTGCGATAGACATTTCGTGCACCCCTTCTTGAAGTTGTGGATGAGCCTACTCTCAAGCACAATAAGCCTATGTCCCGCGCCAATATGGATAAAAATCCTGCTGAAGTAGCCGCAATGTTTGATGCGGTTGCCAAGCGTTATGACCTGGTCAATGACATTTTGAGCCTTGGTCAGACAAAGAGATGGCGCAAGGCCACCACCGCCACAATTGCACCAAAGCCAGGAATGAAAATTCTAGATCTTGCTGCCGGAACAGGCTCGAGTTCAGAACCTTTACATCGAGCTGGTGCTGATGTTATTCCTGCAGATTTTTCTGAAGGAATGCTCGCGGCTGGTCGACGTGCACGACCACATTTAAAATTTACAAAAGCAGATGCACTTAACTTGCCATTTGAAGATGAAACATTTGATGTAGTGACAATCTCATTTGGTTTACGAAATACATCTGATATTGATAAGGCGTTAAGTGAAGCAAAGCGCGTAACAAAAAAAGGTGGCTCACTTGTTGTTGCAGAGTTTTCATCACCAACATTTAAACCATTTCGCACCATCTATATAAATTATTTAATGAAGGCGCTCCCAGCGATCGCATCCAAGACATCTTCTAATCCCGAGGCCTATGTCTATCTCGCCGAATCCATTCGGGCATGGCCAGATCAGGCGGCGCTCGCGGCCCGAATTGGCCAAGCAGGTTGGTCTCAAGTGGGATGGCGCAATCTGAGCGGTGGAGTTGTCGCAGTTCACAGAGCTATCAACTCCTGACGCGGTCAAAAGTACTTGAAAGGCACTCTAGGATTTAGCCATCATGACTTCCGCATCTAACCCATACGTGCCGATTTTGGTTATCGGAGCCATTGGCTTCGGTTTCGCACTGATCTCTATTGCAGCTGGCGCACTCACTGGACCAAAGCGATACAACAGAGCGAAGTTAGATGCATATGAGTGTGGAATCGAACCATCACCATCTGCTGTGCAAGGCGG
>JACCDK010198974.1_pt1 | contig 18520 bp, 20 predicted proteins | sample 7445871 | NCBI WGS metagenome assembly JACCDK01 (sample SAMN15323436, study PRJNA562643) | freshwater metagenome | isolation source: river surface water | place: USA:Blue River Watershed | collected 2017-08-15
CGCTAACCGATGACCTGCTGCGCATGTTCAACTCTGGTGCTGCCAGCGCCATGATGAACCGGCCAGATGTTCCAGACGATATGGCTATTGAGTCCCAGATCGTCAGCCGTGCCATTGCTAGCGCTCAGAGTCAGGTAGAAGGTCGCAACGCCGAGATTCGCAAGAATGTTCTCAAGTATGACGACGTGCTGAACCGTCAGCGCGAGGCAATCTACAGCGACCGTCGCCACATTCTCGAGGGCGACAAGATTGACACCCGCGTCGAATCATTCCTCGAAGACGCAATCGCGGCAATTGTCGATGCGCACATCTCAGACAATGCAGGAAACGACTGGGATCTAGAGGCGCTCTGGGCAGACCTCAAGGCCATTTACCCAATCGGGCTCGAAATTCAAGAGGTTTTGGCAGAGGCTGGCAACCGTTCACGTTTGACCAAGGCTTGGTTGACGCGCGAGTTGGTTAGCGACGCCCGAATCGCGTACGCAAAGCGCGAAGAGCAGATTGGTTCTGAGGGCATGCGTGAGTTAGAGCGTCGCGTGGTGCTGTCGGTAGTCGACCGCAAGTGGCGTGACCACCTCTACGAGATGGACTACCTAAAAGAGGGCATCGGCCTTCGTGCCATGGCGCAGCGTGACCCGTTGGTTGAATACCAGCGCGAGGGTTACACCATGTTCCAGCAGATGATGGGTGGAATCAAAGAAGAGTCAATCGGCTTCTTGTTCAATGTTGAGGTTCAGGTCGAATCTGCACCTGCGCCCGTTATTGATGCAGCTCAGCTGACCTATATCGCTCCAAACGAAGATGGTGCTGCCGAGGCACACGGTGCAAACGAGCGCCAGACTCAGGTTCCCCCGACCACCCCAACTCAGAAGCCTGAGCAGGGTGGCCAGGGTAGTTCGTTCTTCAAGAGCTAAAGAACGCTAACCTGGGTGGCTCGCCACCGAGAGTTGATTCCCTCGAGGCGAATCGTTACTGCACGTGTGCGATTCGATGAGTTCAGAAGGACCACCGATTCGATGACTCCGTCGCGCGGAGATGAGTTACGCACGTTCTGAATTGAGAATCGCTGAATCATGGCCTTTTTACCTAACAGCGCTCGTTGCTGCCTTGCTAGAGCCGATTTCTGAGCCAAGCGTTGATAAACCTCGTCGCTGAGCAATCTCGACAATTGATCGACCTGCCTTGAACCCGTGATCACGTCGATCACACCGGTGGCGATGGCTGTCAAACTTGGATTCGGGTCTGGCAGGTCGGCTGTTTTACTGCGTTGTTGACCGAAATATTCTTCGGCTTCGATCGGGTTTGAAACAACGTGCTTTTTCAAATTGCGGGGTTTGCGTGGTGCTCGTTTGGCTTTTGCCGGTTGGTCGTTTGCGCTTTCTGGTTCAGAATTGGGTGCCGTTGGTGACATTTCCCCCATCCCCTTTCACCTCCACAAGGAGGAAGATTGACGCTATGACCGATTCAATGACTGGTCAATAGAAATGTCGAAACTTGTGGATAACTTTTTGGACAATGTCTGAGGTCCTGAATAATTCAGGGGGTGAATTTTGACCACATTTTTGAAGATTTAGAGGCCGAGTTCGAGTCGGCCAGGGCTCGCGGCACTGCCTCATCTTTGCTCTTGCGTTGCAATTGTTTTCGGGTTCACCCAGCAGAGGGAAATCCAGAAATCCTCTTCGCGCCGATAATTGGGTCTGATTTCGTCGGGGGATTGGGTGATGGATTCGCCGCCTGGAGCCTCTACCCGGTATCGCAAATCCTTGAAATTGTGCCGCAAAATGATGGTGACCTCGAGCTGCCAAGGCTTAGAAAAATTGATCGCACGCTTTTGGAGCTTTTAGACAGTTTTGCAAAACCAATAGAGATGGTTTGGTACCCGCGGGTAAAAATGGCGGCACCTAGTCGAGGCATGCTGGTCGACATCGACTGTGGTTTCTTGATTGTTGAATCGGCCCGTGGTGCGGTTGCAATATTGCCAGATTCGGTCAAAAGATTTTCGGTAGGAGTTGTGGATAACTTGAGCGAAGAACCTGAAAGTTGACTTTGCTAGCAAGATGAAACTCAAACCCTCAAGGCGACCAAGCTCAGCCCGAGCAAAATACGCCGCGTTCGCTATCGCATTGATCTCACTCTCGATTACCGGCGTTTGGTTGACCATCGAGTCAAATGATCAGACGGCCGAATACCTGGTTGCTGCCGCGGCTTTGCCCGCCGGCAGCCCGGTTGGCGAGGCTTCAGTAGCCAAGATTTCGGCGAACCTGGGTCCATCGGCCGCCAACTACGTGCTCGAGGGTCAATTGCCAAAGGGCGCTTACTTGCTTGGGCCGGTTGTTGCAGGTCAATTGATTACGAAGAGCCAGTTAGCGAGCGCGGTTCTAGACAGTCGATCACCGGTTGTCATCGAGTCAAAAATGCCAATCGCCGCGGGCATCAAACCCGGCAGCTCGGTCGATGTTTGGGTGTCTAAACGCCTCGAAAACAACGCCTTTGCTGCACCAGTAGCAATTGTCTTGGCGGCCGAGGTTGCCCAGGTTATCGAGCCAAGTGGAATGTTTGCTTCTGCAGTGCCTTCGGTAGAGCTCTGGGTGCCATCGGCGGCGGTTTCCCCGATTCTGGCTGCAATCTCATCGCAAGATTCAATCTCACTGGTTTTGAGGCCTACCTTTGCAGACCAGTAGTGGAGCGTCCAAAACCGTTGCGGTTTGGGGTCCGGCAGGGTCTCCAGGAAAGTCAACCGTCGCACTAAATCTGGCCTGCGAGCTGGCACTTACGGGGGCCAGTATCTTTCTGCTTGATTTAGACGTAGTGGCACCGAGCTTGGCGCAGATGCTTGGGCTGACGGAGCATCCGGCGGGGTTGGCAGCTGCCTGCCGGTTAGCCGCTCAAGGCCGTTTCGACATAGTTCAACTAGAGCGGCTTAGCGTGCGTGTGGCTGCGGGCAAGCAATCGGTGACCTTGATGACCGGCATTACCAGTTCGTCGCGGTGGCCAGAGGTCACCAACGAATCGCTGGTTGCAGTTCTTGAGCTTGCTTCACAGCATTTTGACTATTTGGTTCTCGACTTGGCGTCTTCGCTAGAACCGGGCCTCAGGCAATCGCACGAAGCCATCGAACGCAATCAGGCAACTGGTCTTGCCCTGTCACTCGCCGAGTTCGTGGTTGCCGTTTGCGGGGCCGACCCGGTTTCAATCGAGCGATTCCTGGCCAGTGAGCCGCTGGTTCGGCAATCGGCAGCTGGCGAGGTGCTCATACTTGTAAATCGACTTCGAAAGTCGGTGTTAGGCCCATCGGCCAAGACGCAAATCACCGAAACTTTGGCTCGATTGGCAAATCTGAGCGTGCACGCATTCGTGCCAGACGACCCGGCCGTCTGCGATCAGGCTTTGCTCGAGGCCATACCGTTGGCGTTATCCCGAAGATCATCTGGTGCCAAGCAGGCGATTGCCATGTTTACCCAAAATCACATTTTGGGCCAACGCAGTCGGTTAGACAAACGCGTGGCTAAACTCGGTTAGGTGTCGACACTTAGCGATCTAGTCAAGAAGCATGGCATTCCCAACCACGCCAACATCGAGTGGCTGCACCTGCTCACGGCCGACTGGCAGCTTATCGCCGACCTTGTCTTCGCCGACCTTGTGCTTTGGATTCCCACTCCGGATGGCAGTTTTGTTGCAGCTGGGCATGCTCGCCCCTCGAGTGCGGCCACGGTGTTTTATCGCGACATCAGTGGTGAGCCTGTTCGAAAAGAGTGGGCAGCTCAGATCACTCAAGCATTCACAACTGGTGAAACCGTCGACCTTCAGACGCCCGACACTTACGATGGCTTGCCCACGAGGCTCAGGGCTATTCCGGTTCGCCGCAAACTTTCTGCAAAGTCTGATGAGGTTACCCAACAGCCAATTGCGGTTGTCACGCGTCACACCAACCTTGCCGAGGCAAAGGCGCCCAACAAGTTGCAGCTCAACTACCTAAGTTGTGGAAACGATCTTCTCGAAATGATGGGTGACGGCACTTACCCCGATTTCAGCAATCAAACCGGTCCTCGTCGCGGTGCTCCGCGTGCCAACGATGGCCTGCTTCGCCTGGATGAAGATGGCGTTGTGGTGTTTGCCAGCCCAAACGGCCTCTCGGCATTCAACCGCCTGGGCATCACCGGCGAACTCGAGGGCAAGTCGCTTGCCGAGGCTGCCTCGAAGGTTTTAAAAACCCAGATTCAAACCGATGAAGGTTTGGCTTTGGTGGTTAGCGGCCGAGCCCCATGGCGAACCGACATGGAGTCGCGCAATGTGACACTTACCGTTAGAGCAATTCCGTTGCGCAAAAATGGCCAGCGAACCGGTGCCATCGTGCTTTGTCGCGACGCCACCGAACTTCGCCGTCAAGAACGTGAGCTAATCACCAAAGACGCCACCATTCGTGAAATTCACCACCGAGTGAAAAATAACCTGCAAACCGTTGCCAGCTTGTTGCGCATTCAGGCTCGTCGAAGCAAGAGTGAAGAGACCAAAGAGTCACTCGAACAAGCGATGCGGCGAGTTTCTGCCATCGCTTTGGTGCACGACACTCTTTCAGAGGGCTTGAACCAGGATGTGAATTTCGACGAGGTCTTCGACCGGATTTTGATGCTGGCCACCGAAGTTGCCTCGAGCATGAACACCTCGGTGCGACCGTTGATCGACGGTAAATTTGGGCAGCTTCGCAGTGAAATTGCAACGCCACTTGCCGTGGCGCTCACCGAAGTGGTCACCAATGCCGTTGAGCATGGCCTGGCCGACCGCAGCGGTGTTGTTGCTGTTAATGCCGAGCGCAAGCAAAAGCAGTTGCTAATCACGGTTTCAGACAACGGCAAGGGTCTTACCGATGGCAAAGTTGGGGCGGGTCTTGGAACCCAGATAATTCGAACCCTGATTGAGGGCGAGCTTCGAGGAACCATTCACTGGTCATCGCCAAAAGAGGGTGGCGCACGGGTTGCCATTTCGATTCCGCTTTAGCCACTGATTTGAATTGGTCAGGAAATAAAAAACCCGTCACCGAGGTGACGGGTTTTCATGAAACTTCGTTTAGCCGGCGCGACGGGCACGAGCGTATTTGCGCTTAAGCGACTTGCGCTCATCTTCGCTTAGGCCGCCCCAAACGCCGGTGTCCTGGTTTTCTTTGATTGCATACTCAAGGCACTGGGTGGCAACGCCACATTCGCGACAAACAGATTTTGCCTGTTCGATTTGATCTACTGCAGGGCCTGTGTTTCCTACCGGAAAGAAAAGTTCTGGGTCTTCGGTTAGGCAACGAGATTCGTTGAGCCACTGCATATTCATACGCGAGGTATTCCTTTGTGTAGTCGGAAATTTTGGCGTTAAAGCCAAACGAGGAAAATAAATTCGAAGAGGTGATTTACGCTTGAAAAGCGGTTTCACAAGAACTTTTCCTAGTGAAAATCGTTTCACACCCAGTGCCATTTGGCAATACCCAAAATTTAGGAAAACCCATGAAAAACCTGAAAAAGCTGCCGACCGGTTTATTGACGGTGGTGGCAGTGGTAGCGCTAGAGGCAAGCGTGCTGGCCTATTTTGGCATTCAGCTTGGCCTGGGTATTTTGGGGGGCGAAAGCCGAGCGTTTACGACCGCAATCGCTCTTTTTGCGATGGTTGCGGCGGCGTCGGCCTGGCTCTTTTATGTTGCCCTAAGCCTTACTCGATCGAAACGTTGGGCTCGCAGCGCGGCCCTGTTTTGGCAACTTGTCATGCTGGCAATTGCATCCGGAAGTTTTACCGGCCAGTTCGGTTCTCAGGCAATCGGCTGGGCGCTGGTAGCACCTGCGGTTCTAGTGTTGATATTGGTGTTCACCAAGCCGGTCGTTGATTCGACGCTCGAGGGCGCCGACCCTGAAGATCGGGCTTAGATTGCCAGAAGCTTTCGCAGCATCACAACGTGACCGGTGGCCTTCACGTTGTAAAGAGCGAGAGTAATCACGCCGTTTTCGTCAATGGCGAATGTTGAGCGCAGCACGCCCGTGTACTCGCGACCGTAGAGCTTTTTGACTCCGTAAGCACCGTATGCCTTGTGCACCTCGAGCTCTGGATCGCTCAGCAGCGGAAAGTTGAGCTCTTGGTTGACCTCAAAGGTCTTAAGTTTTTTGACCGGGTCGGGTGAAATGCCCAGCACCGTGTAGCCGGCATCCTTGAAAGGGTTTAGGTTGTCATTGAAATCGCAGGCTTCTTTGGTGCAGCCAGGCGTAGAAGCGGCTGGAAAGAAGTAAAGAATGGTTTTCTTGCCCTTGAAGTCGGCGAGAGAAACGGATTTTCCGTCTTGGTCAAGAACGGTGAATGCCGGGGCGGTGTTGCCAACTTCTAGTTTCTGCAGTTCAGACATACCCAAAGTCTAGGGGAGTGCGCCACCGGTTCAGGAGGGTGTTCGCAACTAGCGAGCAAGCCATTTATCTAGAGATTATGACTGGCGTGACCGCCCAGAAAGTGCTAATGTTGTCTCTCGTTGCGCTGAAAAGCGCAGCTCGCACCTCTAGCTCAATCGGCAGAGCAACTGACTCTTAATCAGTGGGTTCTGGGTTCAAGTCCCAGGGGGTGCACGAAAACCCCAAAACTTCTAACGAGTTTGGGGTTTTAACTTTTTTTAGGCGATACCACCTATTCCTGTGGGGCATTCATAGGCCGCGCTAGTAGGCATTAGGTTCAAAGCATGGGCTATAAATACGAAGCGACCGCCAAGGTGCGCGTGGTTTCTGACAACGACTTCGCGGGCGACCCAGATGGCCTGGTGCAATTGGCTCATCTGCTGCTTTCCAAAACCGCAGATACCAAGTTGATCGTTAGCAGTCACCTTCGCAAAGATGTGCCTTGGCCGGTAGCCGATGAGCCATCGACAGCAGGGGCTCAGTTGGCTCAAACCGTCGCAGATTACTGTGCAAGCAAGTCTCCCGTCTTGGCCGGCTCCGAAGCAGGTATGACTGCAATCGATCAACCGGCTCACTCTGCTGCGGTTGATGCTTTGATCGCCGAAGCGATGGATGCCTCGAGTGGCCTGCCGCTTTATGTGCTTTGCGGGGGAGCCCTGACCACAATCGCCAGCGCATATCTAATCGAACCTCGTATCGCCGACAAGTTGAAGCTGGTTTTGATTGGTGGGCCAGGCTATGACGAGCCAGCCGATGCCGAAACCGAATTTAACTTCAGCGCTGATCTATTTGCGGCGCAGGTTGTGTTCAATCAGAGCAACCTAGACATCACTCAGGTTCCCAGAAGCAGTTATGCCCAGACCAAGGCTTCTCGCACGGAGTTGGTCGAGCGCATGGCCAACGCAAACGACCTTGGTGCTTTTATCTGGGATCAGTACCTTGAGGTTGAGAAGTTTGCCTCCAGCATCGGTCTGAATTTTGGTGAGGTTTTCGTGCTTGGCGACAGCCCGTTGGTGCTGATCAGTTGCCTACAGAGCGCTCTGGGCGGCGACGGCAACTGGCTTTGTGCAGATCGTCAGGCTTTGCTAATTGATGCTTCGGGCCGCTATACCGAACCGCGCCATGGCAAACAGATTCGGGTCTATCACACCATCGATTATCGTCTGATGCACGAGGATTTCTTCCTAAAGCTGGCTGCGCTTTAGAGCGTAGGAGTCAATAAACTAGCCTGATGCTGTCTTTCATCCCTGGTTTTTTGCTTGGCCTATCGCTGATCGTGGCCATTGGCGCACAGAACGCCTTCGTGATTCGCCAGGGGTTAACCAAACAGCACGTTTTCTTGGTGGTCGCAATCTGTGCCATTGCCGATGCGGCCCTGATCGCAGTCGGCATAGCCGGCCTAGGTGCCGTGCTACTTTCGCTTCCTTGGTTGCTTGAAATTATCCGCTGGTTCGGTGTGGTTTATCTCAGCTGGTTCGGCGTTCGCTCAATCATGTCGGCGTTCAAAAATGAATCCATGGATGCCTCTGGTGGCCAAAGTCTTTCTAAAAGCAAAGTGGTTGCCGCGGTCTTGGGATTTACGCTCTTGAACCCTCACGTCTACCTAGATACGGTGATTTTGGTTGGCAGCGTTGGCAATCAGTTTGGCGAAGACCGTTGGTACTTTGGCGCGGGGGCCATGTTGGCCAGCCTGGTTTGGTTCACTGGTCTAGGTTTTGGTGCTCGAGCTGCCTCGGGCCTAATGTCTAAGCCGATTTTCTGGCGAGTGCTCGACACCATCATTGCCGTCGTAATGTTCGCAATCGCAGGCATGCTGGCTTTCTACAAGTTCTAAACTTGAGCCATGTCTGACAACAACGTTGTAGCACCCAGTCTTAGCGCGCTTCGCCGCCGCCACAGCTCGAAGTGGCGTCGTTTTGCAGCCGATGTTCTGCCAATGCACGTTGCCGAGATGGATTTTCAAATCGCCGAATCGATTCGAAACGTAATCGTCGAAATGGCTCAGACTTCAGACCTTGGTTATCTTGGCCCGGTGCCAGAGGTAGCCGAAGCGTTTGCCGGTTTTGCTAAGCGTCGTTGGAACTGGACAGTAGACACCACGCAGGTGAAAATGGCCACCGATGTTGGTGTTGCAGCTGTGGAAATTTTTAGAACGCTCGGCAACCCCGGTGACAAGGTGGTCGTAAACCCACCGGTTTATGGAAGCTTTTATCACTGGATCGAAGAGGCCAAACTCGAGCAAGTTGATGTGCCTTTGGTTCGCACCAACCAAACCTGGCAACTTGATCTAAATGCTCTCGAGGCCGCCTTTGCCGATGGCGCAAAGTTCTATTTGCTGTGCCACCCTCACAACCCGGTGGGCAAAATCTATAGCCTCGAGGAACTGCAGGCGATTGCCAAACTCGCCGAAAAATACGGCGTGACCGTGGTCAGCGACGAGATTCACGCGCCGCTAACCTATGCCGGCGAAACCTTTGTGCCATTTCTAAACGCGGGCGAAGCCGCCGCGAAGACCGGCATCATCATCACCTCGTCTAGCAAAGCCTGGAACACCGCTGGTCTGAAAGCCGCGATTCTGATTAGCCAGGATGCCGCCATGGCCGAAAAGTTGGCAAAATTGCAGCCAGACATGCACTGGCGCACTTCGCTGATTGGCGCTTTTGCCATGGCTGAGGCTTTCACAAACGGATTAACCTGGATCGACTCGGCCGTGAGCACCATCGAAGCAAACTTTGCCTTCATGAGCGCAAAGGTTGCCGAAAAGTTGCCATCGGTTGTCGTGGCCCAGCCACAGAATAGCTACCTAGCTTGGTGGGATGTCAGCGCTCTAAATCTTGGCGAAAACCCAGCGGCAACTATCTTGGCCAAGGCCAAGGTTGCGGTTGTGCCGGGAACCGATTTGGGTGCGAACTACGGCCAATACATTCGCTTCAACTTTGGTACCAGTCAGGCAAACGTCGAAGCCGCAATCGACGCAATCGCAGCAATAAAGCGCTAGACAACTGTCATTATGCAGGTCGAGTTTTCGGGTGAGTTAATCGAGTGGCGCGGCCCAGCACCTTTCTATTGGGTTGCCGTGCCTGAACAAGAATCACAAGAAATCAAAGAGATTGCCGCCATGCTCACCTACGGCTGGGGAGTCATTCCGGTTGAGGTAACCATCAAACACAAAACCTGGACTACCTCGTTGATGCCCAAAGATGGCCGCTATCTGGTGCCAATTCGCAATGATGTGCGTCTGCCGCTAAAGCTTTCACTAGGCGACAGTCTCGAAATCGCACTCGACTTCGGTAAATAAGAAACCCGCCAACCTTCGGTCAGCGGGTTCTCATCGAGTTTGTCTACAAAACTTTTAGCGCGTTCAGTAGGTCCTTGATCAGGTCATCCTTGTGCTCGATGCCGACAGATAGTCGAACCGTGCTTGGCGTAATGCCCATCTCGGCCTGAACCTCGACCGACAAACGGCGGTGAGTGGTCGATGACGGGTGAGTGATGAGAGACTTCGAGTCGCCGAGGTTGTTCGAAATGTCGATTACCTCGAGGGCATTCATGAACTTGAAAACCGATGCCTCATCTGCTTTGAACTCGATAGCCACGGTGGTGCCACCGGCCTTCATTTGCTTCATTGCCAGCTTGTGCTGCGGGTGTGACTTGAGGCCCGGGTAAACCACACGCTTCACGGCCTTGTGGCCTTCGAGCGCCTCGGCTATCGCAAGCGCGTTTTCGGCCATGCGCTCAACTCGCATAGTCATGGTCTCAAGCGACTTGAGCATTACCCAGGCGTTGAACGAAGCCATCGACGGGCCGGTGTGGCGAACAAACGGCAACACGGTTTCTTTGATGTACTTCGCGGTGCCAACGATTGCGCCACCCAGCACGCGGCCCTGGCCATCGATGTGCTTGGTTGCCGAATACATCACCACGTCGGCGCCAAGCTCAAGCGGTTTCTGCAAAACCGGTGATGCCATAACGTTGTCCACCACCACGGTTGCGCCAACCTTGTGGGCTAGGTCGCTGACCATGCGAATGTCGGTGATCTCCATTAGTGGGTTACTTGGGCTCTCGATGAAAACCACGGCAGTTGGCTCATTCAGAGCTTTTGCCCACCCCTCAGGCGTGTTTTCTTCAACCAAAACGGTGTTTACGCCCCACTTTGGCAAAATCTCGGTGAGCACCACATAGCAAGAACTGAACATTGCGGCATAGGCAACAACCCGGTCGCCGGCCTTCACGATTGAGGCAACCGAGGCAAACATTGCAGCCATGCCGGTAGCGGTTGCAAAGGCAGCTTCGCCGCCTTCTAGCAGCGCAAGGCGATTTTCAAACATCGCCACGGTTGGGTTCGAGAAACGGCTATACAAAAAGTGGTCGGTTTCATCCTTGAAAGCTGCAGCAGCTTGCTCGGCGTTGTCGTAGGTGAAACCCGAGTTTAGAAACAACGCTTCGCTGGTCTCGCCAAAGCCGGTTCGGGCAAGCGCGCCACGCACTGCAACTGTGTCTGGGTGCAACTGCCAGTCGGGCTGAGCATTGTCGGTTACTGGGTGATGCCCCCATGGGCGAGTGCGCTTGGTCATTAGGCGATTTTATCAGTGTCGCCAACCGCCGAGATAGCCTCGGTCAATGCAGTTGCCGCATGGCTCAAATCTTCTTCGGTGGTGTTGTGGCTGAAACTAAATCGCACTGCGGTGCGCGCAGTGTCGGCATCAAAGCCAATCGCGGTCAAAACGTGCGAGGGTTCGTCGCTGCCGGCAGCGCATGCCGAACCGCTAGACACAATCACGTCGCGCCGCTCAAGTTCGAGCAAAATTGCCTCGCCGCTCAGGCCTTCAAAGCAAAAAGACGCAATACTGGGCAGGCGATCGACAGGGTGACCAGTGGGTATAGCCATCGGGGCATCTTGCAAAACCGCACGGATGAAACCATCGCGCAATTGGCTAACTCGTGCCGATTCGGAGGCTAGGTCGGGGAGGGCTTCAATTGCCGTTGCGAGGGCAACCGCCCAGGCTACGTTTTCGGTGCCAGATCTACGCCCGCCCTCTTGTCCGCCACCGTGCATCAGTGGTTCAACGCCTAGGCGACCGCGAATAAATACCGCACCCGAACCCTTGGGGGCGCCAATTTTGTGCCCCGAAATCGTAATCGCATCGACCTGAGAGGTGTCGACTCGAATGTCTAGCCAGCCGGCAGCCTGCACGGCATCCGTGTGGAAAGCTGCCCCAAACTCGTGAGCGATTGCAGCAAGATCGGCGATCGCGTGCACGGTGCCGATTTCGTTGTTCGCGGTCATCAAGGTGACCAAAGTTGTGTCTGCGCGAAGGGCAGCGCGCAGGTCGGCTGGATCGATTGCCCCAACCAGATCAACCGGAAGCCAGGTGATTTCGAAGTCGTGCACCCGCGATAAATATTCGAGTGTTTCAAGAACCGCCTCGTGTTCGGTTCTAGCACTGATGATGTGTTTGCCGCGGGCATTTGCTAGGGCCAAACCGGTGATGGCAAGATTGTTGCCCTCGGTTCCACCAGAGGTGAATGTGATCTCGCTTACTCTGCAACCAAGCCAATCGGCTATGCGAGCGCGGGCATCTTCGAGAGCCTCTTTTGCTCGGGCACCAAGCTCGTGGACACTCGATGGGTTGCCAAACTCGCTGGTTAGCCAGGGCCAGGCAGCCTGAAGTGCAGCCGGGTTCACCGGGGTGGTTGCAGCGTTGTCTAGATAAATCATTCGATTGTCACGTCTAGGCCAAGGTCTAGTGCCCTGGCGCTGTGAGTGAGCGCGCCAACCGAAATTACGTCAACACCGGTCTTGGCGATTTCGGCAACGGTTTCGAGGTTCACGCCACCCGATGCCTCAACCAAGCACCTGCCGCCTATCTGGGCAACGCCTTCGCGAAGATCGGCAAGGCTGAAGTTGTCGAGCATGATTATGTCGACATCGGCTGCCAGCACCGGTGCAATTTGATCCAGTCGATCGACCTCAACCTCTAGCTTCATGCCTGCCGGCAGCTCACTCTTCACGCGCTTCAGCTCGGTGGTCAAATCTTTGCCACCCGCGGTCAATACGGCAAGGTGGTTGTCTTTGGCCATCACCATATCGCTCAGGCTAAATCTGTGGTTGCGACCGCCGCCATCGAGCACCGCCTGTCGCTCAAAGGCGCGCAGGTTTGGTGTGGTTTTGCGAGTGTCGAGGATGTTTGCACTCGTGCCCTCAACCTTGGCAACATACTGCGCCGTCAGGGTGGCGATGCCGCACATTCGCTGGGTAAAGTTCAGGCCAATGCGCTCGGCGGTTAGAACCGCGCGAGCCGAACCTTTGATGGTCGCAAGTTTTTGCCCGGCCACAAAGTGGTCGCCGTCGTTAATGTGCATTTCGACCTGAACGCTTGGGTCGGTGAGCTTGAAGGCCGCAATAAAAACCGCAGTGCCACTGAAAACGCCGGCTTCGCGGGCAGCCAGAACGGCGGTCGCGGTTGCGCTTTCGGGAATCAAGTGCTGTGAGGTCACGTCGCCGTTCGGTGCGTCTTCGTGAAGGGCGGCGCCAACAACATCGGTGATTATTTTTTCGGTAAGCATCAGCGCGCCTTTCGAACGATGGTGATTGGGCGGGCCATCGATGGGTTGGTTGCCGGAAAGTCAAGTCGAAAGTGACCGCCGCGAGATTCTTCACGGGCCAATGCGGCCTCGGTTACGGCACATGAAAGCAGCAACAGGTTGGCGTCTTCCCAGTCGGTGAACAAGCGGTTTGCTTCGTCAGCCGAACGCCACTTGACTAGTTCCTTTCGCGTAGCAACCAACTTCGATTCCGTCCTGACCAGGCCCACGTTGTCCCACATCAGAGTTTGCAATTCAACCCGGTCAACCACGTTCAGCGCCTTCGCGGGTTGTGCGCGATCAGCCTCGGCTTCTAGTTCAATCTCGGCCAGCAGTCCCTGCTCTTTCCAGCGCACGCTGGCTGCTTCTGTTGGCCACTCTTGCTCGAGCACTTCGACTGCGCGGCGCGAGAACACGATCGACTCGAGCAACGAGTTCGAGGCCAATCGGTTTGCCCCGTGGGCGCCGGTGCAGGCAACCTCGCCAACGGCAAATAGCCCACGTATGCTGGTGCGCCCCCAGGTGTCAGTTGCGACTCCACCCATCCAATAGTGGGCAGCGGGGGTGACCGGAATCGGGTTCTTGCCCCAGTCGAGGCCGTATGAGCGGGTGGTCTTACTGATGCTTGGAAAGCGTTTAGTCAAAAATTCGGTGCCAAGACCGGTTGCATCGAGAAGCACCGGTTGGCCGCCCTGGGCGCGCATTTCGGCCTGAATGGCCCGGGCCACCACATCTCTGGGAGCTAGCTCTGCAGCGGGGTGAAGTTTTTGCATAAAGCGCTCACCGCGATTGTTGACTAGCACAGCGCCATCACCACGAACTGCCTCAGAGATCAAAAAGCTGCCTGGTACGGCAAGAGCGGTTGGGTGGAATTGATAGAACTCAACGTCTGCCAGTTCTGCTCCGGCTCTGAAGGCTGCCGCAACGCCGTCTCCCGTGGTCACCGATGGGTTAGTGGTGTGTCGGTAAAGCTGCCCAGCGCCACCGCTTGCCAGAATCACAGAATCGGCCTCGACAAAGTGCCGTCCAGAGGCATCGAGCAAGTGAACTCCGCGCACCGCGCCGTTCTCTACTTCGAAGTCGACAACAAAGGTGTGTTCGAAAATTTGGGTTGCGGTGGCTCGAACTGCCTCAACCAGAGCATTACTGATGTCGGCGCCGGTGGTGTCGCCGCCAGCGTGCAAAATTCGGGCGTGTGAGTGCGCGGCTTCGAGGCCGAGCGCAAAATCGGTGCCCTTGCGATCAAACTCGACGCCAAAGTTCACCAGGTCGTTGATGCGGTTGGGGCCTTCGGCGCAAAGCACATCCACGGCTGGTTTGTAGCAATAGTCGGCGCCAGCCGCCAAGGTGTCGGCAACATGCTCTGCAATCGAGTCGTTGGTTGAGGTCACAGCAGCAATGCCGCCCTGGGCATAGTGGGTGTTGCTCTCGGCAAGATTGGCCTTGGTCACCAGAGTCACCTGATGGGTGCGGCTAGCCTCAACCGCGGCGATCAAACCGGCGATGCCGCTGCCAATTACAACGAGTTTCTTCATGACTGCTTTCTAGAGTGGCTTTGCTGCCAACATGCGCTCGAGAGCGATTTTCGCGTTTGCGGTTACGGCTGCATCAACCGAAATCTGGTTCACAACCTCACCGGCAACCAGGCGCTCAAGCACCCAAGCCAGATATCCGGGGTGAATTCGATACATGGTCGAGCAAGGGCAAACCACCGGGTCTAGGCAAAAGATGTTGTGCTGCGGAAACTCGGCGGCCAGGCGCTGCACCATGTTGATCTCGGTGCCGATGGCAAAAGTTGTTGGCTCAGTGGCTGCCGCAACTGCCTTGCGAATGTAGTCGGTCGAGCCGGCCTCATCCGCTGCGTCAACAACCTCCATAGGGCACTCTGGGTGAACTATCACGCGAACACCTGGGAACTCGGCGCGAGCCTTTTCGATCTGACCAACATTGAAGCGCTTGTGAACCGAGCAGAAGCCGTTCCAAAGCACAACCTTGGCGTCGGTAAGGGTTTCGGCAGTGTTGCCACCGAGCGGCTTGCGGCCATGCCAGAGCGGCATCAAATCGGTGCTGATGCCCATCGCCTTAGCCGTGTTGCGGCCGAGGTGCTGATCAGGAAAAAACAGCACCCGCTGCCCGCGCTCGAAGGCCCACTTCAAAACAATCGCCGCGTTAGAAGACGTGCAAACAATGCCGCCGTGCTCGCCGCAGAACGCCTTGAGTGCCGCAGATGAATTCATATAGGTGACTGGAATCACCGGAACACGACCCTGCTCATCTGGCTCGGTGCCATAAAGTTCCTCGAGTTGTTCCCAGCACTCGGTGACCGAGTCGATGTCGGCCATGTCGGCCATCGAACATCCGGCGGCCAGGTTAGGCAGAATCACGGCTTGATTTGGCGCTGAGAGGATATCGGCAGTTTCGGCCATGAAGTGCACACCGCAGAACACAATGGCCTCGGCCTCGGTGTGTGCTTTGGCTGCATTAGCTAGTTGAAACGAGTCACCCAGGTAATCCGCATGAATCACAATCTCTTCGCGCTGATAGAAGTGACCAAGAATGACAACCTTGTCGCCAAGGGTCTCTTTAGCCGCGATGATGCGAGCGTTCAGCTCGGCTTCTGTCGCTGTCTTGTATTCCGCCGGCAGCGCGCCCTGCCGCGGTGATCCGGTAGGAATTAGGTCACTACTTGAAGCGCCAGGACCATAGGCTACTGGGCCTCCATCGAACTCCCAAGGGCCGTCGGCAAGCGACGGGCTGCAGGTCGAGTCGTTTGACTTGCCCTTCACGATTAGCTGAATGCGTTCGTTCACCGATGCTGTGGTCATTTGGTTTCTCCTGTTGCGGTGTTTGTTGCTCGATAAAGCTGTGGTGGGCGGTGGCGTGTGCCAGCAAGGCGCTCGCCGGTTGGTTCAACGATTCCATCGCCCTCGACCATGCGCCTAAAGTTGCCCGGGTCTAGCTCGCGGCCAAGAACGGCCTCATAAACTTCTCGCAACTGTGCCAGAGTGAAGGTTTCGGCCAAAAAACTGTGCGCAATTCGGGCATAGGCCAGTTTGTTGCGAAGTCGGCCCAGGGCATAGTCAACAATTTGGTTGTGATCAAAAGCTAGCTGTGGCAACTGGTCGGCTTCAAACCACCGGATGTTTTCGCTCTCGATGGCCGCAGCCGCTTCATCGCTGCCCACCAGCGCCCAATAAACAACCGAAACAACTCGATCGGCAAGATTACTGCCGGGGGAGCGGTCAAGGCTTCCGAAGGCATAAAGCTGTTCCAGATATCGAGGTTCGAGGCCGGTGGTCTCAAGTAGGTTACGCGAGGCGGCCTGGCTCAGATCTTCGGTGATGTTGAGAGGTCCGCCAGGCAAAGCCCACTGGCCATCAAATGGAGCACGGATGCGGCGAACAAGGGGAAGGGTGACTTTGAGTTTGCCTTCGGCATCTGGGCGCAGGGTGAAGATCACTGTAGAAACGGCAAGGTTGGGTGCCACTAACGCCGATTGCGTTGATTCGGTCACGAAGCCTGCTGTCTACTAAAAGTAAAAATGACACTAAGTACTAATTATCTTAGTGTCATTTTGACTTTAAGCGCAAACTTTGCAGCGCTCATTAGGGATTCGAGGGTTAGTCTTCGCCGATGTCTTCGTTCCAAAGGGCGTCGTTCGCCTCGATGAACTCGCGCATGATTTCGATCAGGCCAGGGTCATTCATCACGTGTACCTCGGCACCGTGTTCGGCGACCCAATCTTGGCCACCCATAAAGTTTTTGTCGTCACCAACGAGCACTCGGCCGATGCCAAACTGGCGAATCAAGCCCGAGCAGTACCAGCAAGGAGAAAGGCTGGTTGCCAGTGTGACCTTCTTATAGCTGCGCTGGCGACCGGCGTTTCGAAAGGCGCTGGTCTCGCCGTGCATTGATGCATCGCCGTCTTGAACGCGGCGGTTGCGGCCACTGCCAAGCAGACGGCCTTCTTCGTCGAATAGTGCAGCCCCAATTGGGATTCCACCTTCGGCTAAACCGAGATGTGCCTCGGCAATGGCAACCTGGAGTTTCTCTTCGTCTGTTGCGAAGATTTGTCCAACTTTGAATTCCATTGCCGAGGCCTCTCGTTTAGGGGTTAGTGATTAGTTCTTTTTGTTTAGCAGCTTGTATAGCAAGAAGTAGATCACTGCTGCTGATACAAAGCCAACGCCTGCTGTCCAGTCGCCGTTATCAGCGCCCGGGCCGGTTAGCAGACCATAGAACTGCACGGTAGGCATTTCTGCCTTTGCGAACAACAGAACTGAAACCACTGTCACAAGCACGAAGGTGATTGGGCCAGCGATGTTTGAGTGCTTGGTCTCTTCGCGTACCAACTTGTCGATGTCTTGACCTTTGCGTAGCAAACGGTCAACAACCAGGATGGCAACCCAAGGAGCCAACCAGTAACCAACGGTTAGTAGGAATAGCTCGAATAGGAAACGGAAGTTGTCTTCAACCGCAAAGTATGAAAGACCGCCACCGATAACACCAGCTAGAACAACCATGATTGCGCGGCGGGTCTTGAAGCCAAGCTTCACGCCTGCTGCGATGAATGACATGGTGCCTGAGTAGATGTTTAGAACGTTTGCCGAAACCGAACCAACCGCGATACCAATGAGGGTTAGCACAGCCAACCAGCCAGGAAGCACTGCGGTGAACGCGCTGGTAGGAAGACCCTCGCCAACAACACCGCTCCAAGCAATTGCACCAACCGACATCAGAAGGGTAGTTGCTGTGAAGTTTCCTAGACCAGCAGCAAGACCGACGGCCTTAGGTGAGCTGTTTGCAGGCAGGTAGCGGGTGAAGTCCGCTGCGAATGGTGTCCATCCCTGGGTGTAGCCGTAAGCAAGTGCAACACCAACGCTGAAGGCGCCCCACTTGAAGTCGGTTCCGACACTGACGTCGAACTTGCCCATCGAAATGATGATTACGCTGACGATCGCAAAAACGATTGCCAGGTAGAAGAATGCGTAACGTTCGAACTTCTGGATGAAGTTGTGGCCGATGAAGGCTGCGACAACCTGAACCAAGATGATGATCGTCACCGACACAGCAACGGGAAGGTTGGTGAGTGAGGTGAGAGCAAAAGCGCCCGAAGTTGTGTTCACCGCGAACCAACCGATACCGGCAACAAGAGTTGAGGTGGTGGCCGGAATTGCGTTTCCGCGAAGACCGAATGCGGTGCGACCTAGAACCATCTGAGGCACACCGTGACGTGGACCCCAACTGCTGAACCAACCGTGGGTAACGGCAGCAAGAGCGTTACCTAGGGCGACCGCAAGAATTGCCTGCCACACGTTTAGACCAGCAAAAACAGCTAGTGCGCCAATAAAGATAGTTGCGAACTCGAGGTTCGGGGATGACCAAACGGTGAACAAGTGCCACGGTTTGCCATGACGCTCACCCGAAGGAATCGGGAGAATGTCGTTGGTTTCGATTGCAGTTGAGGATGCCTTTGCAGAGCCTGAGTTGTTTTGTGTCATAGCGACAATCTAGTGGTGAAC
>JACCDK010411915.1_pt1 | contig 18520 bp, 15 predicted proteins | sample 7445871 | NCBI WGS metagenome assembly JACCDK01 (sample SAMN15323436, study PRJNA562643) | freshwater metagenome | isolation source: river surface water | place: USA:Blue River Watershed | collected 2017-08-15
CAAAAGGGCGGCATCTGGCTCGCCACCGTCACCGAACCATTGCAACAAGACCGGCAAAAGCTGTTTTTGAATCGCCGCACGTCTGGTTAAACCGCCGGTCAGAGCTCGAATCTGGGCAAGAGCGTTCTTTGGGTCAAGGAATCCGATGGCCCTCAAGCGGTCTTCGGCCTGCTCAGACGAAATCTCGAGGTCGTCGCTGTCGAGTTTTGCTACGGCCGAGAGCAAAGGTCTGTAGAAAACCTTTTGGTGTAGCGAACGCACCTCGAGTTTGATTGACTCCCAACGGTCAAGCAACTCTTGTGCGGTACGCAGACCCATCGCGCGCGCGATAACACGACGGGTATCGTCTGAAGCTGGCATCAGGTGCGTGCGACGCATCTGAGACAACTGGATGCGATGCTCAAGCAACCTCAAGAATCGGTAATGCGCCGAAAACACACTGGCGTCGGTGCGGCTCAGGTAGCCAGCATCCATGAGTGCCGCGATAGCACTTAGGGTGTCGCGTTTTCTGATCGTTTCATCGTTTCGACCGTGAACAAGCTGCAAAAGTTGAACGGTGAATTCGACATCGCGCAATCCTCCGGGGCCAAGTTTGATTTGCGAATCTAGCTCAGCGGCTGGAATATGTGCGGTAACCCGTTCGCGCATCCGTTGGGCCGATTCGACAAACCCTTCGCGTTGAGCGCTTGCCCAAACCATTGGTTCTAGCGCTTCGACATAGCGAGCACCTAACTTCAAATCTCCGGCCACAGGTCGCGCCTTCAGAAGCGCCTGAAACTCCCAATTCTCAGCCCAACGTTGGTAATAGGCGACATGCGATTCAAGGGTTCGAACCAACGCACCCGCCTTACCCTCTGGGCGAAGATTCGGGTCTACCTGCCATAGCGCGGGCTCGGACGCGTTGCCATCCATTGCGCGCATCATTCTGGTGGCAAGCCTGGTTGCAATTTCGAGTGCCCGAGAAGTTTCGGTGCGTTCATTGGTCGACTCGGCGACATAAATGACGTCAACGTCGCTGATGTAGTTGAGTTCTCTCGCGCCACACTTACCCATGGCAATTACGGCAAGCGAAGTGTCGGCAAGTTCTTGCTCGCTGAACACCCCGTGCTCCTGCCCTTCGGCAAGCTCGCGTCGCGCAAGGAGGAGTCCAGCATCCAGCGCTGCACCAGCCAAATCGCTCAGGTGAGCGGCAACCTGAGCGAAGGCCTCCTGTTGGTGCGCGTGGCTAACATCAAACGCAGCCAATCTCAGCAGCTCTCGGCGATAAACCAGTCGAATTGCCGGCCATGCCCGATCGGATGCCACAGGTGTTGGGCAGTCCTTTAGCGCGCTCTGAAACCTCTTCGCTAACTCGTCTGAGTTTGGTAACTTTGCCTCGGATTTATCGAACACCGCCAACATCGACGGCTGTCGGCGAACAAGATCCACCATCGCAGAAGATGCCCCGAAGGTAAGGCACACGCGTTTGGCCGATTCTGGGTTTTTTAGCAGTGACTTAACCGAAGACTTTTCTAGCTGGGAGAATTCGATAAGTGCATTCAGGGCCTGGTCGGGATTTGCTGCCTGCGAAAGTGGCGCAAGTGCAGCCCGACCCGGGTCTCCGACCAGCGAAACAAGTATGTCTAGTTTGGCAACCGTGCCGGCAAGATCTGAGAACCCGAGGCGTGCAAGCTCAGTAAGCCCTAGCCCAGTTGCACTTGCCACAAAAGATTCCTAAAGGGTTTCGAGGTTTTTCTTCAGCTCGAAAGGAGTCACCTGCGAACGGTATTCGCTCCATTCGCGTCGCTTATTGGCAAGAACGTATGAGAACACCTCTTCACCCAAAACCTCGGCTGCCAGCTCGCTCTCTTCAAGCTTGCGAATAGCGTGGTCGAGGCTCTGAGGCAGCGGCTGGATGCCCATGGCGCGTCGCTCGGAGTCGGTAAGGTTCCAGACGTTGTCTTCGGTTTCTGACGGTAGTTCGTAACCCTCTTCGATTCCCTTTAGTCCGGCCGAAAGAATCAGCGCGTAAGCGAGGTATGGGTTGGCTGCCGAGTCGATTGCGCGGTATTCGATGCGTGATGACTGACCCTTGTTTGGCTTGTAGAGCGGCACACGAATTAGAGCCGAGCGGTTGTTGTGGCCCCAGCAGACGAAGGAAGGAGCTTCTCCCCCGCCCCAGAGGCGCTTGTAGGAGTTGACGTACTGGTTGGTGACGGCGGTAATCTCTGGCGCGTGGCGCAGCAAACCGGCGATGAACTGCTTTGCGGTTTTCGACAGGTGATACTGCGAACTCGGATCGAAGAACGCGTTGGTGTCGCCCTCGAACAGCGACATGTGGGTGTGCATGCCAGAACCAGGATGTTCGGTGAATGGTTTCGGCATGAATGTCGCATAGACGCCCTGCTCAATCGCCACTTCTTTGATCACGGTTCTGAAAGTCATAATGTTGTCGGCCATGGTCAATGCGTCTGCATAACGCAGGTCGATTTCGTTTTGACCCGGGCCACCCTCGTGATGGCTGAACTCAACCGAAATACCAAGCTGCTCGAGCATCGATACCGCGCGTCGTCTAAAGTCATGAGCGGTGCCGCCTGGAACATTGTCGAAGTAACCGGCGTTGTCGACCGGAACTGGGCCTTCTGGACCGATTTGCGAGGATTTCAGCAGATAAAACTCGATTTCGGGGTGAATGTAGAAAGAGAAACCCATCGAGGATGCTTTGGCCAGCGCCCTGCGCAAAACATTGCGTGGGTCGGCTGCTGCTGGCGCGCCATCAGGGGTCGTGATGTCACAGAACATACGCGCCGTTGGGTCAATCTCGCCACGCCACGGAAGAATCTGGAAGGTGCTCGGGTCTGGTTGAGCCAGCATGTCGGCTTCGTAGGTGCGTGCAAGCCCCTCGATTGCGCTTCCATCGAATCCGATTCCCTCGGCAAATGCGCCCTCGACCTCTGCTGGGGCGATAGCAACCGACTTCAATGTTCCCGCTACGTCGGTGAACCAAAGTCGCACGAACTTGACCGAACGTTCTTCGATAGTGCGAAGCACGAAATCTCTCTGCTTATCCATTGCTGGATCCTCTCTTCAAGCCTGCTACTAGGCTAGTGGTTATGCCTAAAGTTCGCTTAGCCCTAGCGCAAACCAACCCAACCGTTGGGGCGCTCGAAGCAAATATTGAGGCGATTCTGGCCACTGTCGCAACCGCTGCCGAAGGCGGAGCCGATCTAGTGGTTTTTGGCGAAATGGTGGTCACCGGCTACCCCATCGAAGACCTTGCAACAAGAGAGTCTTTCATCGCAAAAAGCGAGTCTGCGGTCACACAGCTTGCCAAAACTTTGGTTCAGCGCGGGTACGGCGAAATGTCGATCATCGTCGGCCACCCATCAAAGGCGAGCAAACGCGGTTGGGCAATAGCTCACAACTCAATATCTGTGCTTAGAGGCGGCGCGATCATCGGCCAGTACCACAAGCACCACCTGCCTAACTATTCAGTTTTTGACGAGTACCGAAACTTCGTCGCTGGCAACAAGCTTCTTACCTTCGAGCATGGAGGAGTGAAGTTTGCAACCGTTATCTGCGAAGACATTTGGCAATCGGGCGGACCCGTGGGCGAGATTTCAAAGAGTGGTGCGAACGTGACCCTCGTGATCAACGGTTCGCCGTTTGAAATCGACAAGGATGATCGACGCTTGCAGCTGGTCCAAGAACTTGCTCGAACCCATCACACGCCAACCGCATACGTGAACCTAGTCGGCGGTCAGGATGACCTTGTGTTCGACGGGGACAGCCTCATGGTGGACGCATCCGGCGAAGTCATCGGACGTTGCGTGCAGTTCGAAGAAGACCTGCTCTACATCGATTTCGACGGTGACGCCGTGAGCCAAGCAGGGGCGCATCCGGTTGTGAAACGGGATGACCTCTGGCAAACGTGGAACGCCCTGACCCTAGGTCTTCGAGACTACTGCGCCAAGAACGGGTTCAAGTCTGTGGTGCTTGGGCTGTCGGGTGGCATCGACTCGGCGGTTTGCGCCGCGCTGGCTGCAGATGCCCTGGGAGGCGAGAACGTATTTGGCGTAAGCATGCCCAGTGTCTATTCGAGTGATCACTCAAAATCAGATGCAGAAGACTTAGCCTCGAGAATCGGTGCGAACTATCGCACAGAGCCGATCGCCGAAATGGTGGAAGCATTTGAAGAAAATCTCGAACTAGGCGGCGTCGCCAGTGAGAACCTTCAGGCACGCGTTCGCGGTGTCATACTGATGGGAATCAGCAACGCCGAAGGGCATTTGACTTTGACTACAGGCAACAAGACCGAATTGGCGGTCGGGTACAGCACAATTTACGGTGACTCGGTGGGCGGATTTGCCCCAATCAAAGACGTCGAAAAGACTCTGGTTTGGCGTTTGGCTAAGTGGCGCAATGAACAAGCCGAACGCGATGGCAAGACTCCACCAATTCCCGAAAACTCGATTGCCAAACCGCCATCGGCAGAGTTGCGACCAGGCCAAGTTGACCAGGATTCACTTCCTCCGTACGACCTTCTAGATGCAATTCTCGAAGGTTACGTGTCGCAGCGACTCTCATGTGCCGAACTGGTTGCCGCCGGTTTCGAAGAAGAGACCGTCAGGCGAGTTACCGGGTTGGTGGATCGAGCAGAATGGAAGCGTCGCCAAGGCGCTATCGGACCAAAAATCACCGGCATGGCTTTCGGTCGCGACCGCCGCCTGCCAATCACAAACAAGCACAAGGAGTAGCAATGGCTGCGGATCGACTCATTTCGTCAGGTGGGCCCTGGGAAGCCGTAATTGGTTACTCAAGAGCCGTAGTTTGCGGCGAATACGTGCACGTTTCCGGTAGCACTGCCACTGTTGACGGGGTGCTTCAGCACGAAGGCGACGCCTACGGTCAGACACGCGTAGCCTTTGAAGTGATCGGTGCAGCCCTTGCTCAGGCTGGATACGAGCTGAAAGACGTTGTGAGAACGCGAGTTTACTTGGCCAACGCCGAAGACATGGATGCCGCGGGCAAGGCTCATGGCGAGCTGTTCAGCGAAATTCGCCCGGCCGCAACCATCCTCGCCGGCATTTCATTTATCAATCCCAAAATGCTGGTTGAGATTGAGGTAGACGCCTGGAAGCGTGCCAATTGAACGACCTCACTCCAAAAGTTGTGCGAACCAGCACTCTGACAGCCTTCAAGTCAGAGGGCAAAAAGTTTGCGTGTCTGACCAGCTACGACTCAATAACCGCCTCCATTTTTGACGAGGCTGGCATTGAAGTATTGCTAGTTGGCGACTCAGCCGCAGACAATGCGCTTGGCTACAGCACCACGTTACCCATCACGGTCGATGAAATGATCCCTTTTGGGCGTGCCGTGGCCTCTGCCGCCAAGCGGGCACTGGTTGTCGTTGACCTACCGTTCGGGTCGTATGAGACATCACCGGCGGATGCTCTGGCCACGGCCATCCGCGTCATGAAGACTACTGGTGCTCAAGCCGTGAAGCTTGAGGGCGGGGAGCGCAGCGCAGAAGCCATCAAGACGATTGTGGCCGCGGGCATTCCTGTGATGGGACACGTTGGGTTTACACCCCAGAGCGTTCATTCGCTTGGCGGTTTCAAGGTGCAGGGACGAGGCGAAGATGCAGCCGCACTGCTCGAAGAAGCTCGGGCAGTTGAAGCCGCTGGAGCATTCGCAGTCGTTCTTGAACTGGTTCCTGCAGAGTTAGCCGCAGAAGTAACCCGTGAACTATCGATTGCGACAATCGGAATCGGTGCCGGAAACTCGACTGATGGGCAGATCCTGGTTTGGACGGACTTTGCCGGCATGCACGCTGGCCCGGCTCGCAAATTTGTGCGCAAGTATGCCGAACTTCGTGAAGTGCTGCTGGGAGCAGCGCGCGACTATCGAAATGACGTTGTCAGTGGCGATTTCCCGAATAAAGACGAAGGCTTCTAGTCGTCGTCGCGCTCTGATTTCTCCCACTTTGCCGCACGTTCGGCAATAAGTTTGGGCGCGTTTCTCGCCTGATCTTCGGTTTCGAATGGACCAACGCGATCGAGGGATTTAGACTTCAGGCCGAACTCAACCTGACGAGTGCGGATGTTGTACCACCAGTATTCGGTGGAATCGGCAACACGTGGCTTCTGTGGGCGAGGCATAACAAGAGCCTAAGGGTTGGCGTGGGTAAACTTGCCACATGCCAAAAGACGCGAACGGTCACTTGACCGCCGGAAAAGTATCCGGGCGAATGGCAGTACCAAGCGGCATCAAGGCTCCCGAATACATTTGGAAACCATCCCCGGCTAAATTCACCGGCAACGATGTGTGGCGGCCCGAACAAATAGAAAAGATTCGCGCCGCTGGCAAAATCGCCGCGGGTGCAATTGAACTGGCGGGTGCCAACGCTAAACCCGGTGTGACCACCGACGAACTCGACAAACTCGTGCACCAATACGTTCTAGACCACGGTGCTTACCCAAGCACGCTCGGCTACCGAAACTACCCAAAGTCTTGCTGCACCTCGGTGAACGAGGTGATTTGTCACGGCATCCCCGATGACACTGTTCTAGAAGACGGTGACATAGTGAACATCGACGTAACCGCATATCTCGATGGATTTCACGGCGACAGCAACCAAACCTTTGCTGTGGGCCAGGTGAGCCAAGAGGTTTCTGATCTCATCGACCGCACTCGCGAAGCACTGAACCGCGGACTCATGGCTGTAAAGCCTGGACGCGAGGTGAACGTGATAGGTCGCGCAATCGAGTCTTACGCCAAGCGCTTCAACTACGGCGTGGTGCGTGACTTTACGGGTCACGGAATAGGAGAGGCATTTCACTCAGGGTTGATCATTCCGCACTATGACACAGATCGATACAGCGATGAAATGCAGGTGGGCATGGTCTTCACTATTGAACCGATGCTGACGCTCGGAAGCTACCAGTGGAACATGTGGGATGACGGTTGGACCGTCACCACTCGTGATAAAAGCATCACCGCACAGTTTGAACACACCTTGGTCGTCACAGAAGACGGCTACGACATTTTGACCCTGGCATAGGAGTGACATTGGCTAAGAAAGCAATCGGCATCGACATCGGTGGCACCGGCATCAAAGGCGCCATCGTAGATCTAAAAGAGGGCCGTCTCGCCTCCGAGCGGGTAAGGTATGGCACCCCAGAGGGTGGAACCCCCAAAGACATTGCCGACGTGGTAGCTCAGGTCATCAAAGATCTTGGCGGTGCATCCACTCTTGAGGTCGGAATATGCTTCCCGGCTGTTGTTCAACACGGGTTCACAATGTCGGCCGCAAACATCTCAGATGAGTGGATCGGCCTGGATGCAGATTCACTGTTTGAGAAGCGGCTCGGCCGCCACGTGCACGTTATCAACGATGCGGATGCCGCTGGGGTGGCCGAAGTGAGATTTGGTGCGGCCAAAAAGCGCAAGGGACTGGTCATTCTGACCACACTTGGCACCGGCATTGGCTCAGCGCTGCTCTACAACCGCGAACTTGTTCCCAACTCAGAACTTGGGCACATTGAAATCGAGGGTGTCGACTGGGAAACCAAGGCTTCATTTGCTGCCAAGGAACGTGAAAACCTTAGCTGGGAACAGTGGGCCGAACGCCTCCAAAAGTATTACTCAAGGCTCGAGGCCCTGCTAGTTCCAGATTTGTTCATTGTGGGTGGTGGGGTGAGCAAGGAGCACCAAAACTTCTTGCCGCTACTCAAACTTCGCACCGAAATCATTCCCGCCACGACGCGTAACAGCGCTGGAATTATTGGCGCAGCCGCGCTCGCCTACAAAAACCGCGACGAATAAAAAGGCGGATGGGCCGGCCGATACGCCGGGTTTTGTGCCTCTTGCGAGGTGACGATCATCTATCTGGAGTTGCCGTTACCGACAACTTCTAGCAACCTACCCGTTGGAAAGAGCGAGCCGCTCTGTGCTCCAACATATTTGGTCTTGCTCCTGACGAGGTTTACCTAGCCGGCTCGGTTACCCGAACCGCTGGTGGTCTCTTACACCACCGTTTCACCCTTACCACTTGCGTGGCGGTCTGCTTTCTGTTGCACTTTCTCGCGGGTTACCCCGAGTGGGTGTTACCCACCATCATGCTCTGCGGAGCCCGGACGTTCCTCGACATTGCTGCCGCGATCGTCTGGCCAACCCATCCACTTAGAACGATACAGCAGGTCGAACGCGCGACAAAAGGCTCGATTGTCGCTCAGGCCAAATGGTGAGTGGCATTGATGGTGACAACCTCGGTCGCCTGCTTGCCCCAGAGCCGCAGAATCGTGATCGAACAGGGTGCGACCTGCTGGTTCCAATACGACTCAATTCCACCGCCAATCGCTGCGCGAATGATCCCTCGAATCGGCATCACGTGGGCGACAACAGCAACGGTCTTTCCCGCGTGCTCCGCAAGAATGCGATCGAGCCCGGCCATAACCCTGCTGTCAAAAGCTTCGAGGCTTTCACCTTTTGGCGGTGAAACCGTATAAGAGCCGCGCCACTGTTCAAAAAGTTCGGGCCACTTCTCGGCCACTTCTTCGTTGGTGTGTCCATCCCACTCGCCGAATGAAATTTCTTGGATGTTCGGCTCGAGGGCCACCCTTCGATGAACTGCGTTCGACAAAATGTTCGCCGTATCAACCGCACGTTGAATCGGGCTAGAGATGATTGCCGAGATCGGCTCAATATGAGCGTATGGGCCAGAGGTGCCCAGCTTTGCCAATTCGAGTGACACGTGGTGAGCATCCTGGCGACCTAGATCGCTTAGGCCGGGATTCTCTCCCCCGCTTCCAGAAATGCGCTTTGTTTCGGTTAGGTGAGTTCTCCCGTGACGCACCAGCACCAAAGTGGTGAGCGGCTCGGTGACGTGACCGGGCGCTCGCACCGAACTTGGCAGCTCACCGTTGAACTCGGCAACCATTGCAGGGATTGGAGTGACGGTGGTATCGACGATCGCGTTTCCGGTTTCATCCATCGCTTTGTTCGCTAATGCATCCGCTCTTGAATTTTCTTCTCGAGGAATCCACTCGTAACTGATGTTCAAACCAACTGTGAGTTGCTGAACCTCGATGGCCAAAGCGCGCATGTCTGGGTGTTTGATTTTCCAGTTGCCTGACATTTGTTCGATGACCAACTTACTGTCCATTCGAACTCGCACTTTAGCCAGCGGGTTAATGCGATGAACCTCTTCGAGCGCAGCTTTCAGTGCGCGGTATTCCGCCACGTTATTTGTAGCGATACCGATGAACTCGGAAATTTCGCGAATGACCAAACCGGTTGCTGCATCGACGACGATGGCACCAGAACCAGATGGCCCTGGGTTTCCTCGAGAACCGCCGTCGGCCTCAATGATTAGCGCATCGGGCTTGCTCATCGAACCAGAATCGCCTGACAGTTAGGGCAGGTTGCAATCTCATCGGCAGGGGTGGCAATGACGTCTTCATAAGCGCTCGAGGTGAGACCGATTCTGCAGGCGTCACAGTCGCGCCCCTTCAGAGCGGCAACTGGGATGCCCCGACTAGCCTTCTTCGTAAACAGGGTTGCGGCCTCTTCGGTCAAAATGGCGAATTTTGCGGCTCGGTCAGTTGCGACAATCGATATTTTTGAAGCGAGTTTTGCGATGTCGCCGGCCAAAGCGGCTTCTGCGTCTGAGAGCTCTTGAGACAGATTTGAACGTGTGCTGCTCTCAGCATCGACGAGCGCTGAAACGGTTTCAACGCTCTCCATGATTTCTAACTCTTGATCTTCCAGGTTTGACTTGCGTGCAGCAAGAGAGCGGAGCTCGCTCGAAATACCTTCAGCATCTTTAGGTGAGCTGGTTGAAGAGAGTCTTTGTTTGTCTAAGTCGATTCGTTTGTCGACGAGCTCGATGTCGGCTTCGAGTTTGTGGAGTTCCTGTTGAAGATTCTCTAACTGAGTCTGTTGCTCGAGCATACGGGAGCTCGCTGCAAACAGGCTGGTGCGCAGAGCGTCTAGGTGCGCACCTGTCTGCAACTCGGCAAGGCGAGCTGCAAGCGCCTCAAGTTCGAGATCTAGCCCCGCTACCTGCAACATGATTTCTTGATGTGCGTGCGGAACCTTCATCGCTCTCCTCGGTTGATTGAAAAAACCCAAGGGTCGGTGACTACCTCGGAAACATGAACTGTGACACCGTGGTGTGCATTTGTGATTGCGCTGGCGGCAGACTCGAGCCAAAGCGATTCGGCGGCCCAGTGAGAAACGTCGATTAGGGCAAGTGGTTTTGCGCGGGGTGTCAAGGTTGCATCAAGTGTTGGGTGGTGTCGCAAATCTGAGGTGATGTAAACGTCAGCCTCGGAAGCTAATGCTGCGTCAATAAATGAGTCACCAGCGCCCCCGCACAGAGCCACCGTTTCAACAAGTTGTTCAGGGCTTCCCGCAACAGACACGCCTCTGGCTGAGAAGGGAAGAGTTTCGGCAACGTGTGCTGCAAATTTCTGTAGCGACAACGACTGAACTAATCGGCCAATGCGACCATGACCCTCAGATTCAGCGGTCGTAACCAAGGGTTCGATGTTCGTCAAGCCAAGCTTCTTTGCGATTACGTCACTTACGCCATTTTCGACGATGTCGGCATTGGTGTGAGCGGCGAAAATGGCAATCGAGTGCTTGAGTGCGTGCGTGAGTACCGAGCCCTTCAGAGAGTCGTGATTGACCTCTTGTGTGCCTTTGAGCAAGAACGGATGGTGTGCAACAACCAGGTTGCAACCTTTGGCGCGAGCCTCGGCCAACACGGCCCCGGTGATGTCGACGCTGAGCAAGACGCCTGTGACAGCATCCGCGTGACTGGTGACGAAACCTGGGGCGTCCCAGAGTTCTGCCCCGGCGGTGGGCCAAAGAGTCTCAAACGTGCGTGAAATTTCAGTTAGTTGAATCAAGGCAGGTCAACAATCTCATCGATTCCGGCTAGTTCGTTTTTGCGACGCTCTACCTTCATAACTTCTGATTCTTGGCGTTCGACACGGATGCGAGAAATCGTAACGGTGTATAGGAAGGCAACCAACCCAGCGGCTACGGGAGCGGTGAAGGCGCCCATGAATGCGAATGGCTCGGTCTGCGCAGACCAAGCAAATCCTGGGCAAAGAGCGACACCGACAAGAGTGCTGAGAACAAAGCCGACGATGTTGATGGCAGAAACTCGCCCATAGAAGCCATAGCCTCGCACCAGCGAAACCTCGTGAACTTTGGCTCGACGCGCAACCTGATCTGCAAGGGTCGCGAAAACGGCTGCAGCGGCAGGAATGGCGGCCAGGATCAGTAGATACGAGACCGACACTAAATATTGACCGACCAGATAGGTTGCTGCTACTGAGAGGGCAACTGAGATTACCGAGCGGGCCCAGAACGGCTTGATCAATAGCAGTTCAATACTTTCTGCTGCTGATCTCAGCATCAAGGCCAGGGTAGCGACCGAGGCTACAAGGGCGATGAGAGCCGATGTGGCCCACCACTGTTGCGAAGCTGAGATGCTCGTGAAAAAGACCGCTGCAACAAACGAGGGCAATAGAAGGTTGGCGGCAACATAGTCGCCGGTTCGCAGGCTAGAGCCTGTAGCTTTCAGGGGTCGAACGAATCCAAAGGCAAGCTGAACCAGAAGGTAAGTAAGCGCAGTTTGAATTGCAGTGGCTAAGAAGTCAAATACGTAGAAAGTAACCGTATACGTCGTTGGGTTGAAGTTTGCTATCGTGACGACCAGCAAACCTAGGGTTACAACCGCAAAGATCCAGCGACTCATCCACTTGAATCTAGCCAGCACGAGCAAGATCAAGAGAGCCAAACCGAGTACAGCAAGCTCTGGCCAGAGCGCAGGCCTTAGAGCGCCAGGCACTTCAGGCGCATAGAGGTTGTAGGCACGCCAGGCAGGTGAAGCCAGAGCAAGAACTAGAGCGGCAATGGCAACGAGCTTGAAAATCAGAACGCCGAGCGCAGGCAAGGCCGCTCCCCAAACGCCGAAGGTGGATCGAGACACTAGATTGAGATGTTCGCCAGCTAGACGTTTCGCCTTTGAAACCAGAAGGCCAAACGCCATCGCTAAGAGCATTCCTAGCAGTAGACCATAGAAGTGCGATGAAGTAACAGGCTGTTCAGTGCGAGCTGCCAGGGTCACCACGATGGCCACTGTTGCGGCGGTTGCCGAAGTGAGCATCGAGTCGAAAAATGCACCCAAGTGCAGTGGCTTCTTTGAACTTTGCTTTGAACCAGAGTGTGACTCAACCTTCCCAGCCTCAGAGGCTCGCCCCGGCTGTACTTGGCCAACTGCAGTAAATGCCGAGACGGGAGCTGGGCTTGTCGCGCTTAGGTTCGCGCCTTCTTGATCATCAAGTTCTGGGGCCAGCTCTTCTTGAGGCTGCGAGAAATCATCGTTGACACGCTCAACGATTTGCTGGAGCGTGCCGGTGACAGAAAAGTCTGTGTCTGAGAAAAGTTCGTCGCCATCATCTTCGATGGCCGATCCCAGAATTGCATCAAACTCCGAAGCGGGCTGGCTTGCGGCTGTTGGTTCAAATGGAGCTGCGACTGGTGAAGCAACGGGTTCAGCAACGGGTTCGACGATTGATTCGACGTTTGGCGCAGATACTGGTTCACTAACCGGTTCGACGATTGACTCAACGTTGGGCGCGGATACTGGTTCAACAACCGGTTCGACGACTGATTCGACGTTGGGCTCGGCAACTGGTTCTGCCGCCGCTGGCTGCGGTGCAGCATCCGTGCTGTCTTGAGGCTGATTCTTAGCGGCAAAGGCGGCGAAGTTCGCGTCATCTTGTGCTCTGAGTTGGGTTTGCTGTTCAAGTAACACGATTGCCGCGATTAGTCCGTCTGGCCCTGCTTTGGCAAGCTCAACGGCTGCTTCAAGTTCTTCGTCGGTCATCGACAAACGCGAAGGTGGGACAAGTTCGGAATCATCCATATTGGAAATCCTACCCACGACCATCACAGGTCGTGTCTTGCGACTTGTTCGAGATTGTGGGCCCTAACGGGCTCGAACCGATGACATCCACGGTGTAAGCGTGGCGCTCTACCAACTGAGCTAAAGGCCCGTTGAACGTGCAAGCACATCAACGTCTAAAACCATACCGCAAGATGTCACGGTTGGCTAATCGCAGCTGCTAGGCCGAGAGGGTTGCCAGGGCTTTGTTGTACTCGTCGAGCGAGCGTGGCTGACCAGGCGCGGTGACAAACTTCGAAACGAGGATGCCCTGCTTATCGATTACAAAAGTGGCACGTGTTGCGAATCCGTGCTCGTCTAGGAATACCTCGTAGTCTTTGGCAACGCCGCCGTGTGGCCAGAAGTCGGCGAGAACGCTGAACTTGTAGCCCTCTTGGTCGGCGAAGGCCTTCTGAACAAACTTGCTGTCAACGCTGACAGCGAGCAGTTCGACGTCTGCCGATGCAAACGAGGCGAAGTTGTCGCGCAATTCGCAGAGCTCACCGGTGCAAATACCCGAGAAAGACAGCGGGTAGAAAACAACCACTACGTTTTTCTTGTCTCTGAAGTCGCTGAGTGTGACGGTTTCGCCAAATTGATTGACTAGCGAAAAGTCTGGTGCGTGGTCGCCGATTAGAGTGCTCATGAAAATTCCCTTTCGATTTCTTAATGTCAAATGTATCCCGAGCAAGATATCTTCCCGAACACGAATAAACTTGACCGAGGACAAAACCCATGTCCTTATTGCATTCTTTCCATCCCCCACGAAAGAGGATGTCGGTGTCGCTGAACAACAACGATCCATACCAGCTCAACAGGCCGGATCAAGATCCACAAGAAACTGCCGAATGGCTCGAGTCGCTTGATGCACTAACCAAGGCTCAAGGCCGCGAGAGAGCTCGCGAAATCATGCAGCGACTCATGGCTCGCGCACAGCAACTTCAGCTAGGTGTGCCAACCTCTCCAAACACCGACTACATAAACACCATCCCTACCGAAGCCGAACCAGAGTTTCCTGGTGACGAGCAAATTGAGCGCACCTATCGTGCTTGGATGCGCTGGAACGCAGCCATGCTTGTGCATCGAGCACAGCGACCAGGTGTCGGCGTTGGCGGTCACATTTCGACCTTCGCCTCATCGGCTTCACTCTATGAGGTTGGCTTCAACCACTTCTTCAAAGGTCAAGACCACGCGTCTGGCGGCGACCAAATTTTCATTCAAGGACACGCTTCGCCTGGCCCGTACGCCCGAGCATTCCTTGAGGGTCGTCTGTCCGAGAACCAACTCAACGGTTTCCGCCAAGAGCGTTCACACGCCGGCGGTGGCTTGAGTTCATACCCTCACCCGCGCCTCATGCCAGATTTTTGGCAGTTTCCGACCGTGTCGATGGGTATCGGCCCAATCAACGCGATCTACCAGGCTCAGGCAAACCGATACCTAACCGAACGTGGTTTCAAAGACGCATCTCAGCAGCATGTCTGGGCTTTCTTGGGTGACGGCGAGCTCGACGAAGTAGAGGCACGCGGTGCCCTGCAGCTGGCAGCCAACGATGGTCTAGACAACCTGACATTCGTGGTCAACTGCAACCTTCAGCGTCTGGACGGCCCAGTTCGCGGAAACGGAAAGATTATTCAAGAACTCGAAGCATTCTTCAGAGGTGCCGGCTGGAACGTGATTAAGGTCATCTGGGGTCGCGAATGGGACGACCTGCTAGCCCGAGATGTCGACGGCGCTTTAGTCGACCTGATGAACAACACTCCTGACGGCGACTTCCAAACCTACAAGACCGAAGACGGCGCGTTCGTGCGCGAAAACTTCTTCGGCCGTGACCCTCGCACTGCGGCTCTTGTTGCCGATATGACCGACGATCAAATCTGGAGTCTAAAGCGAGGCGGCCACGACTACCGCAAGGTTTACGCCGCCTACAAGGCAGCCATGGAGCACAAAGGCCAGCCAACCGTGATTCTGGCAAAGACCATCAAGGGCTACGGCCTCGGTAAGAGCTTCGAAGGCCGCAACGCAACGCACCAGATGAAGAAACTGACGCTTGAGAACCTAAAAGGCTTCCGCGACGAAATGCGCGTTCCAATCTCGGATGCTGTGCTAGAAGAAAACCCTTACCAGCCTCCGTACTACCACCCTGGTCACGATGCGCCAGAGATTCAATACATGCACGAGCGCCGCCGCGAACTAGGCGGTTACTTGCCTGAGCGCCGTTCGAAGTACGTTGACTTCACCTTGCCCGAAGCAAAGGTTTACGATGTCGCGAAGGGTGGTTCAGGCACCCAAGAAGTAGCTACAACCATGGCGTTCGTTCGACTTCTTAAAGACTTGCTGCGCGCACCAGATTTCGGCCAGCGACTGGTGCCGATTATCCCCGATGAAGCGCGCACCTTTGGAATGGACGCATTCTTCCCAACCGCGAAAATCTATAACCCGAATGGTCAGCATTACCTCTCGGTAGACCGCGACCTCTTGCTCTCATATAAGGAGTCGCCAGCTGGTCAGATTTTGCACACCGGTATCAACGAAGCGGGATCGGTCGCGGCGTTCACCGCAATTGGAACCTCTTACGCAACCCAGGGTCAGCCACTGATTCCGATCTATGTGTTCTATTCGATGTTTGGATTCCAGCGCACCGCCGACGCGATCTGGGCGGCAGCCGACCAAATGTCGCGAGGTTTCATGATTGGTGCTACCGCTGGTAGAACCACTTTGACCGGTGAAGGCTTACAGCACGCCGACGGTCACTCGCCTGTGATTGCTCAAACCAATGCCGCGGTAATCAGCTACGACCCGGCCTACGGTTACGAGATTGGTCACATCATTCGCTCGGGTATCGAACGTATGTACGGTGGTAACCACCCAGACCCGAACGTGATTTACTACGTGACTGATTACAACGAGCCTTATGTTCAGCCAGCCGAGCCTGAAAACGTGGATGTCGACGGAATCATTCGTGGAATTTACAGCCTCAGTCGCAACGAGCACGGTGGCACCAAGGCCCAGATTCTCGCATCCGGTGTTGCAGTACCTTGGGCCTACGAAGCTCAGCAGTTGTTGCAAGACGACTGGGGAGTTTCGGCAGACATTTGGTCGGTTACCTCTTGGTCAGAGTTGCGCCGCGACGGACTCGCTCACGACGAAGCAGTGTTCTTGAACCCTGGCGTGAACTACGCGAAACCTTATGTAACCACCAAACTCGAAGGCGCTCCTGGCCCGTTCTTGGCAGTCAGCGACTACACCCACTCGGTGCCAGACATGATTCGCCAGTGGGTTCCGGGTGACTACGCAACCCTTGGTGCTGACGGTTTCGGCTTCTCTGATACTCGTGCAGCGGCTCGACGCGCCTTCAAGATCGACGGCCCATCTATCGTGGTGCGCGTTCTTGAGCAGCTTGTCGAACGAGGTGAGATGGATGCTTCGGTGCCTGCTCAGGCAATTGAGCGCTACCGCCTTCACGACGTAACGGCCGGTACCAGCGGCTCGGTCGGCGGAGACGCTTAGTTCTAATTCGAGAAACCTAAGGAAGCAAAAAAGATGTTAGTCGTTCTCTGCCCAGGTCAAGGAAGTCAAACACCTGGTTTTCTTGAGCCCTGGTTAGAACACGATTCGTTTGCCTCCGTCATCGCCTCTCTGTCTGAGGCTTCTGGCATCGACATCGCAAAGCACGGCACCGAGAGTGATGCAGACACGATCCGAGACACCGCTGTAGCTCAGCCGCTCATCGTGGCGGCTAGCATCGCTTCGGCTCTTGAGTTGGGATCCGGCTTCAGTGCTGTCGCAGGCCACTCGGTCGGAGAGTTTGCCGCCGCCGCCCTGGCCGGCATTCTTACTCCTGAAGACGCCATTCGCGCCGTTTCGGTTCGCTCTCGCGCAATGGCAGCGGCTGCTGCGCTTGAACCAACCTCGATGGCTGCCGTTCTTGGCGGTGAACAGAGCGTTGTTCTCGAACGACTAGAACAGCTCGACCTCTACCCGGCCAACTTCAACGGCGCTGGTCAGATTGTTGCCGCAGGTAGCGCCAAAGCGATCGCAGCCTTGGTTGCAGAAGGTCCTGCCGGGGCACGCGTTATTCAACTGCAGGTTGCCGGCGCCTTCCACACTCGTTACATGGAGCCTGCAGTGGCTGAATTGGCTAGTTTTGCCTCTGGGCTGACAGCCGCATCGCCGACCCGACGCATTTGGTCAAACCAAGCCGGTCAAGAAATCACCGATGGCAGAGAGTATGTCGACCTCTTAGTGGGCCAGGTGGCTAGCTCTGTTCGCTGGGATGCTTGCATGCAAGCATTCGCCGACGCCGGAGTCACCGCCGTGCTCGAAGTTTCACCGGCTGGAGCACTGGCTGGACTTGCAAAGAGAGCCTTGCCTGGCGTTGAGATTCTTGCCCTGAAAACCCCTGACCAACTCGACGCCGCTCGAGAATTGATTGCAAACCACAGTTAGAATCTGATGACCATGACGAAGCCAGAACTCAAGCAGTACGACACATTCAAGTACTCGCGCATCTACGCGCTGGGCGCAGCGCGCGGTGAGTTGGTTGTCACCAACGACGACATCGCAGGCCCAATTGACTCAAGTGACGAGTGGATTCGCCAACGCACCGGAATCGTCACCCGACGTCGCGCGGGAGCAGACACCAGCCTTATGGACATGGCAGTTGCCGCGTCTAACGAGGCAATCAAGGGTGCTGGAATCGACCCGAAAGAAATCGGCGCAGTTATCTTTAGCACGATCACTCACCAACATGCGACCCCCTCGGCCGCGACCCTTTTGGCCGAACTGGTTGGCGCTAACCCGGCTCCGGCCTATGACATTTCTGCGGCTTGCGCCGGCTACTGCTATGGCATCGCTCAGGCTGACGCCATGGTTCGCTCGGGTCTGGCCAAGTTCGTGCTCGTTGTCGGTGCCGAAAAACTCAGCGACGTGATCGACCCAACCGACCGCACCATCTCGTTCCTTCTCGGTGACGGCGCTGGCGCTGCCATCGTTGGTCCAAGCGAATACGCCGGTATCGGCACAACCGTTTGGGGTTCTGACGGTTCGAAATGGGATGCGGTTGGAATGACCTCGAGCATGCTCGACTACCGCGACGGCAAGTCGAGTTGGCCAACCATTCGCCAAGAGGGGCAGACCGTTTTCCGTTGGGCTGTTTGGGAAATGGCGAAGGTCGCTAAGCAAGCACTTGAGGTAGCCGGCATCGAGGCGAGCGACCTTTCGGCGCTAGTGACCCACCAGGCGAACATCCGCATCATTGATGAAATGGTGAAGCAACTTGATTTGCCAGAAAATGTAGCCGTTGCACGAGACATAGTGAACACCGGAAACACCTCGGCGGCTAGCGTGCCGCTGGCAATGCACGAGCTTCTTCGCACCGGCGCGGTGAAATCGGGCGGATACGCACTTGAAATCGGTTTTGGCGCAGGGCTCGCCTTCGCCGCCCAAGTGGTGGTCCTGCCCTAAAATCAGTAATGGTAAATCAACCAATAAGGAGAAACCCCATGGCACTTTCGCAGACTGAAGTTCTCGCTGGTCTGGCCGAGATCGTAAACGAAGAAACCGGCATCGCTGTAGACG
>JACCDK011620045.1_pt1 | contig 18517 bp, 18 predicted proteins | sample 7445871 | NCBI WGS metagenome assembly JACCDK01 (sample SAMN15323436, study PRJNA562643) | freshwater metagenome | isolation source: river surface water | place: USA:Blue River Watershed | collected 2017-08-15
ACCATTTTCCCGTTTTTCAGGGAGGGCAAAGGTAAGCTTTTATTTATATCCTGCAACTATTTTACTACAGAAAATTTTAAAAAATAACGCTTTTTTATGCAACTCTTGCCTTTCTACTTTTTAACCCCTTGATTCTATGAAGGTTGTTATCCCTGCTTTTTCTTTAAAAACAAAAAAATAGTTTCAAAATCCCCCTCACCTAGCCCTGATTGAGACGGTAGCGCTTGCTTGACTCAAGCAAGACTAAAGACGAAAGCAGGAACTATCTTTGCAAAAAAGCACCAGGATTCGCTACAAATAATAAGAAAAAGCATACTTTTGTGTTTCCAATTTTTATGACATGAAAAAACTACAGATGGTTGACTTAAAAAGTCAATATGAAAAAATAAAAGCCGAAGTAAATGCGTCTATTCAAGAGGTTTTAGACACAAACACCTATATAAACGGACCTTTGGTTCACCAATTTCAAGCTGATTTAGAAAAATATTTGGGAGTAAAACATGTTATTCCGTGTGCAAATGGGACCGATGCGCTGCAAATTGCAATGATGGGTTTGGATTTAAAACCAGGAGATGAAGTAATTACGGCCGATTTTACTTTTGCGGCCACGGTGGAAGTAATTGCATTGTTGCAATTGACTCCGGTTTTAGTTGATGTGGATATTAATAATATGAATATTTCGCTAGAAGGAATTCGCAAAGCAATTACCCCAAAAACTAAAGCGATTGTTCCGGTGCATTTATTTGGTCGTGCAGCCAATATGGATGCGATTATGGAAATTGCAGCAGAGCATAACCTTTATGTAATTGAGGACAATGCGCAAGCTATTGGCGCTAACTATTCTTCTAAAGATGGTTCTAAAAAGAAAGTTGGTACTATTGGACATGTAGGGGCGACTTCGTTTTTCCCTTCTAAAAACTTAGGATGTTATGGCGATGGAGGTGCAATTTTTACTAACGATGATGCTTTGGCACACAAACTAAGAGGAATTGTAAATCACGGAATGTACGAACGTTACCACCATGATGTTGTGGGGGTAAACTCGAGATTAGACAGCATACAAGCGGGCGTATTAAAAGCAAAATTACCACATTTAGACACTTATAATAGTGCGCGTCAAGAGGCGGCTAGAAAATACAGTTTGGCATTAGGAATTAACAAAAATATCATTGCACCAACTATTTGTGATGCTTGTGATTGTCATGTATTTCATCAGTATGTGATCCGAATTACAAATGGAAAACGCAATGGTTTATTAGCACATTTACAGGAAAAAGGAATTCCGTGTGCGATTTATTACCCTATTCCATTACATAGTCAGAAGGCTTATGCCGATGCACGATACAAAGAAGAAGATTTTCCAGTAACCAATAAATTATGTGATGAAGTGATTGCGTTACCAATGCATACCGAATTGGAAGACGATCAAATTAAATTTATCACAGATAGCGTTTTAGAATACGTAAACTAAATAGAATGAAAATAGTTGTTACCGGAGGATTAGGTTTTATTGGATCACACACTGTGGTGGAATTACAAAATGAAGGTTTTGAGGTTGTGGTAATTGACAATCTTTCCAATTCATCGGAAGGGGTTTTAGACGGAATAGTAAACATAACCGGGAAACGACCTGTTTTTGAAAAAATAGATTTACGTGATAAAGGCGCAGTTCAAAACTTCTTTAAAAAGCATCAAGATGTTTCGGGAGTAATTCATTTTGCAGCCTCAAAAGCTGTTGGCGAAAGCGTAGGAAATCCGCTACTTTATTATGAAAACAACATCAATTCGTTGGTGTATATTTTACAAGAATTAAAAGAGTTACCAAATTCCAATTTTATATTTAGTTCTTCTTGTACGGTATACGGTCAAGCCGAAAAAATGCCTATTACTGAAGACGCTCCCATTCAGACTGCAATGTCTCCCTATGGAAACACAAAACAAATTGGTGAAGAAATAATAACTGATTCTGCAAAAGTAACCAACATTAACTCTATTTTACTTCGCTATTTTAACCCAATTGGCGCACATCCAAGTGCTGAAATTGGAGAATTACCGCTTGGGGTTCCACAAAATTTAGTGCCTTTTATTACACAGACAGCTATTGGTTTGAGAGAGAAATTATCGGTTTTTGGAAATGACTACCCTACGCCAGATGGCACAGCAGTTCGTGATTATATACATGTTGTAGATTTGGCGAAAGCCCATGTAATTGCCCTACAACGCCTGCTAAACAAACAAAACACCGAAAAAGTGGAAGTGTTTAATTTGGGCACCGGAACCGGAAGTTCGGTTTTGGAAGTTATTCAAGCCTTTGAAAAAGTTTCGGGCAAGAAATTAAACTACCAAATTGTTGGCAGAAGAGAAGGTGATGTGGTCACTGCCTATGCCAATACCGATAAAGCCCATAACGTTTTGGGTTGGAAAACCCAATCTAGTTTGGAGGAAGCATTAGCAAGTGCCTGGAAATGGGAACAAAAAATAAGAAGTTAGTCTTTTTTAGCTGCTTTTTCTTTTACTTTTTTGGCTTCCAATTCAACTTTTTCTGCACCTTTTTCAATAAGTTGTTTTGCTTTTACTTTTGAAGTATCAATTGCACTTTGAGCTTTTTCTGCTACTGAATCAATAGACTCTTTCATTTCTGTGCCTACTGCTACAGATGCTTCTTTTACTTTTTCTTTAGTTTCTTCTTTACACGAAACCAAAGCTGTTGCGATAGCCAGGGATAGGATTATATTTTTCATTTTGCACTATTTTATATAAATGTAAGCAAAAATACTGCCAAAAAAATCCCTAGAAATACTATTCCTAGGGATTAAATTATAGAGAGGATAAATTAAGCGTTGTGCGTTACTGCTTCTCTATCTATTTTATTTACTAATCCAACTAATACTTTGCCTGGTCCTACTTCGGTAAAACTTGATGCTCCATCAGCAATCATTTGTTGCACTGATTGGGTCCATTTTACAGGAGCTGTTAATTGAATAATAAGGTTTTTCTTAATTTCTGAAGGATCAGAAACAGCGCTTGCAGTGACATTTTGATATACTGGACAAATAGGCTGTGAAAATACGGTTGCTTCAATGGCAGCAGCCAATTCTTCGCGGGCAGGCTCCATCATAGGTGAGTGAAATGCCCCACCTACAGGTAATATTAGTGCTCGTTTTGCACCCGCTTCTTTCATTTTTTCGCAAGCAACTTCTACTGCACCATATTCACCAGAAATCACCAATTGCCCCGGGCAATTATAGTTGGCAGCAACTACTACTCCATCTACAGATGCGCAAATGTCTTCTACAATTTTGTCGTCTAAGTTCAATACAGCTGCCATAGTAGAAGGTGTGATTTCACATGCTTTTTGCATAGCCAACGCTCTTTGTGAAACTAATTTTAATCCGTCTTCAAAAGACAAAGCGCCGTTTGCAACCAAAGCGGAAAATTCGCCTAACGAGTGACCGGCTACCATTTCTGGATGAAAATCTTCTAATGTCTTGGCTAATATTACCGAATGCAAGAATACGGCAGGCTGGGTAACTTTGGTTTCTTTTAGTTCTTCGGCAGTTCCTTCAAACATGATGTCTGTGATTCGGAAACCCAATATTTCATTTGCTTTTTCAAATAATTCTTTGGCTAAAGCCGAATTTTCATACAATTCTTTACCCATTCCCGAAAATTGTGCTCCCTGACCTGGAAATATATATGCTTTCATTTTATTATTGATTTTATTAAACTCGAATTTTATTTGGTGTAAAAATAGTAAAATTTTAGAGTCCCTATTACATTACTTCATGTATGAATATAGCTTTATGAATTCTCGATATAATCCTTGGTTTTTAATACCGCATTTTTCACCAATTCAAAATCATTGATCTCCAATTTGGTGACTTTATCAATCCAATGAATTGTAAAGGTCATTTCAGTTTCTTTATCTGAAATTGCTTTGATATCATTATCAACATAACCCTCTAATTTGGCATGATCCAATAAAAGAAAACGGACTTTATAGGGTTCGAAAGTTATTTTCTCTTTCAAAATTGTGCTGCCCTTATCATTTGTAACGGTCATTTGTCTTAAAACAAAATCGATGTTTTTTTCAGAAATGATCACATCACTTACCCCAGGAACAAAGTTTTGAGGGTTATCAATTTTATCAAGTAAGTTTTTCCAAGTTAGTTCTAATGAAGCATTGACTGAAGTAGTATATTGAACCATAACTCCTACTATTATTGATTCATTGGAATTTCCATAAGTAAAAATTTGGCATCGGTTGTTGCTGTGATTTCAATAGTAGAGAAATCCCAAATCCCTAGTCCGTCACGAGTTTCTAATTCTTGATCATCTATTGTAATGGTTCCAGAAATTACAAAAACATACAATCCGTTATCTACCTTATTAATGGTATAGGTTTTGGTAAAATCTTTATCAAAATCGGCCAAATAAAACCAAGCATCTTGATAGATCCAAACTCCGGCATCGTCTGCATTTGGAGAAAGTATTTGAGCAAAATTATTTTTTTGCTCAGTTACATCCAATGTGATTTGCTGATAACGCGGGGTAACATTTCGATATTTTGGGAACACCCAAATTTGAAATAACTTGGTGCGTTGGTCTGCATTAGGATTGAATTCGCTATGTTGAATTCCGGTTCCGGCACTCATAACTTGAACATCACCGGTTTTAATCACTTCTGCGTTACCCATACTGTCTTTGTGAGCCAAATCACCTTCAAGCGGAATAGTAATGATTTCCATATTATCGTGCGGGTGGGTTCCAAATCCCATGCCTGCAGCAATGGTGTCATCATTTAATACGCGTAACATTCCAAACTGAATTCTTTCAGGGTTATACCAGCTAGCAAAACTAAAACTATGGTATGCATTTAACCAGCCGTGATCGGCATGTCCTCTTGTATTGGCTTTATGTAAAACAGTATTTTTCACTTATTTTAATTGCTTAGATTTTACAATTAATTATACCAAAGCTTCTTTTATTCTTCGTAAAGCTTCTGTCAATAATTCTTCGCTTGTTGCATAGGAAAAACGAATGCAATTTGGATTACCAAAAGCATCTCCTGTTACGGTTGCAACATTTGCTTCAGCTAATAAATACATTGAAAAATCGTCGGCATTATTGATTAATTTTCCACGTAATGTTTTTCCAAAATACGAAGAAACATCAGGAAATACATAGAAGGCGCCTTCTGGAACATTCAATTTTAAACCTGGAATTGCGTTAATTAACCCTACCACTAAATTTCTTCTGCTTTTGAAAGCGGATACCATATCATTTAGTACACTTGGATCAGCATCTACAGCAGTAATTGTTGCACGCTGTGCTATTGAGTTGGCTCCAGATGTAACTTGCCCTTGCATTTTAGTACACGCTTTGGCAATAAATTCGGGCGCTCCAATGTATCCTATTCTCCATCCTGTCATTGCGAATGCTTTCGCTACACCATTTACTGTGATGGTTTTTTCAAACATCTCTGGGATGGATGCAATACTGCAAAAAGTACCCGAAAAATTGATGTGTTCGTATATCTCATCGGCAACTACAAATATATTTGGATGATTTTCTAATACTTTTGCTAAAGCAGTTAGTTCTTCTCTACTGTAAACCGATCCACTTGGATTACAAGGCGAACTGTACCAAATCATTTTAGTTTTTGGAGTTATTGCAGCTTCTAATTGTTGCGGAGTGATTTTAAAATCACTTTCTACTGAAGTAGGAACTTCAACCGGAACTCCACCTGCCATTTTCACAATTTCAAAATAAGAAACCCAATATGGTGCAGGCAAAATAACCTCATCACCATCATTTAGCATAACTTGAGCAATATTATATAACGATTGTTTTGCACCTGTAGAAACTACAATATTAGATGGCTTGTATTCTAAATTATTGTCTCTTTTAAATTTTCTACAAATGGCTTCTTTCAATTCTTGATACCCATCTACTGGAGAATAGGTGCTGTAGTTTTCATCGATGGCTTTTTTAGCAGCCTCTTTAATAAAATCGGGGGTATTAAAATCGGGTTCACCCAAACTTAAACTAATAATATCTTTTCCTTGTGCTTTTAATTCTCTTGCTAATGCTGCCATTGCTAGAGTTTGTGAAGTGGATAGGCTGTTAATTCTGTCCGATAATTGATTGTTGTTCATTGTTGTGTTGGTTGTATATTTAAAAAGTATTGATTTATGCTAATTGTGGATTTCTGCCTAGATCTCTCAAATGAGTAAAATGGGAATATATTGCAGCTCTTGTAGTTTTGAATTCATAGTATGGGAGATTACATTCTTTAGCTGTTTCTTTAACAAATTCGGCAATTTTACTATAGTGAATGTGACTAATATTTGGGAAAATATGGTGCTCAATTTGATGGTTTAATCCTCCGGTGTAGTAATTCACCAACCAGTTTTTAGGAGCAAAATTAGCCGTAGTATACAGTTGATGTACCGCCCAAGTATTTTCTATTTCGCCATTTTCATCTGGAACTGGGTTTTCAGTTTCATTCACAACGTGAGCCAATTGAAACACAACGCTCAAAATTACTCCAGCAGTATAATGCATCACAACAAATCCTAGTACTACTTTCCACCAAATGATTCCCATTACCATTGGAACAACCAACCATATTGAAAAATAAATTATTTTGGTAATGATTAATGTGGTCCAATGAACTACAGGTTTCTTAAATTCTCCATAAGATAAATTGCGTTTTAAATAGCGTTTCATTTGAAGAAAATCGGTAGTAATGGCCCAATTGAATGTCAATAATCCATATAAAAATATCGAATAATATTGCTGGAATTTATGGTGTTTGTACCATTTTGCTTCTTTGGTGAACCGCAAAATTCTACCAGCTTCAAGATCTTCATCATGCCCTAAGATATTGGTATAAGTATGATGTAGAACATTGTGTTGCACTTGCCAATTGTATACATTTCCTGCAAGGATATAAATACTTCCACCCATAATTTTATTCACCCAAGATTTGCTCGAATACGCTCCGTGATTTCCATCGTGCATTACATTCATTCCAACTCCCGCCATTCCGATACCAATAACAACGTTCAATAAAAGATACGTCCAAAAGGGCATATCCATTGCCAATAAAAAGAAATATGGGGTTAGAAAAATAGAAAACATTACAATCGTTTTTAAATGTAATTTCCAGTTTCCTGTTTTTTCTAAGTTATTATCTTTAAAATAATCGTTTACTTTTTTATTAAGAGTTCTAAAAAATTTAAGACTGTCATTTTTAGAAAATATTGGAGCGGTGATATCCATGATTTTAAATTCATAAGTTTGTACAAATGTAATTATTATAATTTTTTTAAACTCAAAATCAAGCTATAATTATTAACTAATTATACTATTTTTGCCTAAAATGAATAATATGGAGGAAATCATAAAACAATTCCCAAAACTTACAGAAAATCAGGTACATCAATTTGAAAAACTTCAAGATTTATACCAAGATTGGAATGCAAAAATTAATGTTATTTCAAGAAAAGACATTGACGAATTGTATATCCGCCATGTATTACATTCATTAGGAATTGCTAAAGTAATTTCTTTAAAACCGCATTCTAAAATTATGGATGTTGGAACCGGGGGTGGATTTCCGGGAATTCCGTTGGCGATAGTATTCCCTGAGGTAGATTTTTATTTAATTGATGTTATTGGAAAAAAAATCAAAGTGGTGAATGAAGTGGCCACTGCTTTAGGCTTAAAAAATGTAAAAGCCGAGCAAATGCGTGCTGAAAATGTAAAGCAAGATTTTGATTTTATTGTAAGCAGAGCGGTTACCAACATGCCCGATTTTGTTTCTTGGATAAAAGGCAAAATTAAAAAGACCAATACCAATGATTTACCTAATGGAATTTTATATCTAAAAGGCGGCGATTTAACCGAAGAACTTAAAAATTTTCCAAAAGCAACCGAATACAACTTGTCTGATTTCTTTAAAGAAGAATTTTTTGAAACCAAAAAAGTCGTGCATTTACCTTTATAAAATGAAAAAGCCCTAACACTGGTTAGGGCTTTTTTTACTATTTGTGAATAAATAATTATTCTCCCAAAAACGGATAACGATAATCCTCTGGTGTAACAAATGTTTCTTTGATTGTTCTTGGTGAAACCCAACGCAATAAGTTTTGCATTGATCCCGCTTTATCATTTGTACCGGAAGCTCTTGCACCTCCAAAAGGTTGCATTCCAACAACAGCTCCTGTAGGTTTATCATTAATATAGAAGTTTCCAGCAGCATTTTGTAAAGCCGTAGTAGCTTCAACTATTGCATATCGATCTTGACTAAATATTGCACCTGTTAAAGCATATTCTGATGTTTCATCAATAAGTTTTAAGGTTTCTTCCCATTTTGAATCTTCATAAACATAGATGGTAACAACCGGACCAAAAAGTTCGGTTTCCATAGTTGCATATTTAGGATTGGTAGTTACAATAACCGTTGGTTCTATGAAGTAACCTTTCGATTTATCGTATTTTCCACCAAGAATTATATCGGCATCAGCATCTTTTTTAGCTTGGTCGATATAGCTTGTAATCTTATTAAAAGAACCTTCATGTATAACCGCGGTAATGAAATTTCCAAAATCTTCTGGCGATCCCATTTTCATTGAATTTACATCTATTGTAAGTTGCTCTTTCACGGCAGGCCACAAACTTTGAGGAATATATGCTCTTGATGCAGCCGAACATTTTTGACCTTGAAATTCAAATGCGCCACGAGTAATTCCGGTAACTACTTGTTTCACATTGGCAGATGGATGAGCAACAATAAAATCTTTCCCTCCTGTTTCTCCAACTATTCTTGGATAGGTTTTATAAGTATGGATGTTGTTTCCTATTTTTTTCCAAATTTCTTTAAATACAAAAGTAGATCCGGTGTAGTGCACCCCAGCAAAATCTGGACTTGCTAAAATGGTATCGGTAATCATTACTGGATCTCCAAAAACAACATTGATTACCCCATCTGGAACTCCTGCTTCTTTAAAGATATCAATAATTATTTTGGCAGAAAATACTTGGCTATCACTTGGTTTCCAAACTACGGTATTTCCCATTAAGGCAGCACTTGCAGGTAGGTTCGCAGCAATTGCAGTAAAATTAAACGGAGTAATTGCATATACAAAACCTTCTAGCGGACGGTATTCTACACGATTCCAAATATCGGAAACCGATTTTGGCTGGTCGCTGTAAATTTGGGTCATGAATTCTACGTTGTAACGCAAGAAGTCGATTAGCTCACATGAAGCATCTATTTCTGCTTGAAAAATAGTTTTCGATTGCGCAATCATAGTCGCTGCGTTAATTCGGGCTCTATATGGACCAGCAATTAATTCGGCTGCTTTTAAGAATATGGCTGCACGGTGTTCCCATGGCATTTGTGACCAATTTTTTCTTGCTTCTAATGCTGCAGCAATAGCATCAGTAATGTGTTTCTTTTCTGCTAAATGATAGGTTCCCACAACATGTTGGTGGTCGTGAGGAGCCGACATATTTTGGGTATTTCCAGTGCGAACTTGTTCTGAACCAATGTACATTGGCACATCGATTGTTTCGTTCCACATTTTTTTATAAGCTGCCAATACAGCCGCTTTTTCTGGAGAATTTGGAGCATATGATTTTACAGGTTCGTTAACCGCCTTTGGCACTTGATAGAATCCTTTTGACATGGTATAGATCGTTAGATTGTTAGACTAATTAGATTGTTAGAATTTTAGACTGTAAAGTTCTAATTATTCAATAGGTAACAAAAGTACAAAGGTTTTTTTGAATTTTTGACAACAACTAGCAGTAAACTTTTACAGGCTGCAATTACTCTAGCCCAGATAGTAATGGAAAGCGTTACGAAGTAAAAAACGAATTTTTATTGCCCGAAAACTGCAACCTTGGGAGCACGTTTTTAGGCTTAGAAAAATAGATTTTTACAAGCAACCTTGAAGTGAATAGCTGGAATAGCTACTAATTTAAAGCATAGGGAGCACTTAAACGAAAGGTTGGAACGATTACTCGGAAATTTCTGGTAGTGGTGAAATTAATCATGTTAAAAAACCCTTTCATGGCGCCATGAGGAGAAGAAAGTAAGCAACCCGAAGAATAAGTATGTGATTCTCCTGGCTTAATAACTGGTTTTTTGCCAATTACCCCCTCGCCGTCTACAATTTCAATATCATTTAGGGAATCGAAAATTTCCCAATGCCGTGTTATCAGTTGGACGGTATCTTTACTGGAATTTTCTATGGTTATCTCGTAAGAAAAGGCAAAATGAATTTTATAGTTTTTAAAGTAAGTACCTTCAAAACTAGTGTTTACTGATATTTTTATGCCTCTTGTTATTTGGGTAACCATAAATTATCTTTTTGTAAAGTTATAAAATAATTGCCTTTACAATTAATTAAAGTTAAAAAATCATTAATTAATAATATCTACCGAAGTTGCAATTCCTTTTCCAATTACTCTATCGTAGCGCTGGTTGTTTTCTCGGTAATAAATAATGGCGTGGTAGTTGTTTTCGGTTTGCCAAAAGTTACCGTCAATTGCATTTTCATTATCGATTTTCCCTTTATTATCCCCAATAGAATAAGAGTAATTGGTGAATCCTTGCTTGATCATCATTGCTTTTTCGAATATCCCTTTTTTCTCATTATAATCCATTTTGTTCTCTTCGGTAAGGGCATAATTATTGAACATTCCGGTTACATAAATACTTTTATCTAAATAATAATCAGGTGCTGATAGCGAGAAATAGATCCAGGCATAGTCGGCTTCAATTTCGTTGTTTTCAGTATTTAGATTGTTAACCAAAAAATTTCCGTTAATATCTGGCCAAAATGTATATTGCTGATTGGCACGTGCATTATTGGTATAAAGATAACAATTGTATAATCCGCCGTTAGTATCTACATGAACAATGGTATTTGTAGCCGCTCTTATGTTTTTATTTTCGAAAAATAGGTATTCATTTCCAGCCCAAAACTGAGTCTCAGTATCGTACTTATAAATCAAATCATTACCCATAGTATACATGGGCTTTACATTGGAAATGGCATTATCGAAACGGCCGTTTTGCATTAACATTACTTTGATGTTGTTCAGCGGATTTTGAAAAGTAATTGCATTGGATTTTACCGCAAAATCTAAATTGTGTTTGTATTGTAAATTAGTGTTTGTTCGAGCTCTTTTTACTTGCATAGGCACCGAAACAAGTTCTTCATAAATAATGAATTTTCTAGAAAAAACTACTTCTCTGCTTTCGTTTAGTATACTAATAATATAATTTCCGCTTACTTTTAATTGGGTTTGCTTATTTGGAAAAGAGAGTTTGTAGTGGGAATAAATTTGAAGTGCATTAACTGAATTATAGTACTCTTGAATTCGCAAATCATCAAAACCAACTAAGTATTCATTAATTGATAATTGAGATGGTTTCCAATCATAATCACAATGGGTAATTTTATAATAATAATTGTCTTCTGTACCATGCAAATCATCAAATTGCAATTGAAAAGCATCACCTAATAAAAATAATGGTACAGCATTTTGTCCGTTTTGAACAAAAGAAATCGTCTTAATATTAAAAGGGGGTAACACTTCTTTTTCTTGAGAAAAAAGTGTAACAGAAAAAAATAGGGTAAAAAGAAGAAAATAGTTCCTAAGCATTTAATAAGAATTATAATTGTAAATATACTAAATATTATTATCTGTAATTATGCCAGAGGATTATTTTTATTTATGACAAACTGGAATAATTTCCCCCTTTGCCAAGCAATATTTTTCTACTAATTGGGGAGTTAATTTAGCAGTATAATCTTCCTCAATAACCGTAAAGCCTATGCTTCGTAATTTATCAAAATAATCTCTTCCGTACACGCGAACATGATCGTACTGTCCGAAGATTTTTGCTCGCTCTTTTTGATCTACAATTGAATCGTCTGAAAAAGTAGTTGCACGAGTTAAGTCTTGTGGTATTTGAAAAATTCCCAATCCCCCCGGCTTTAATACACGGTATAATTCTTGCATGGCTTTAGTATCATCTGGAATGTGCTCTAAAACATGGTTGCAGAAAATAATATCGTAACTATTTTCTTCAAAAGGCAAATTGCAAATATCTGCTTTTACATCTGCCAAAGGCGATAGCAAATCGGTGGTAGTGTACTCAATATTGGTTTGCTTTTTGAATCGTTTGTAGAATTCTTGCTCTGGAGCAAAATGCAATACTTTCTTCTTTTCTCTAGAAGTAAAAAAATCGGTTTCATTTTGCAAATACAACCATAATAATCTGTGTCTTTCTAATGACAAGGTGCTTGGTGAAAGCACGTTGTTTCTTTGGCTTCCGTATCCATAAGGTAAAAACATGCGAAAACTTTTTCCGTCTATTGGATCGGTGAATCGATTCCCTTTTAATAAAAGAGCTAATATTGGTCGCACCACAATACTCAACCGAATTAAAATAGGTCTTGGAATGGTATTTAGTATAAACTTGAATATTTTTTTCATCATTAACTTAATGGGGTTCTTCGGAATTCATCTTCTTCATTACTTACAATTCCTAGTGCATCATAGATGTATTTAAAAGTAGATAATATTTCTGGTTTCCCATCAATTATTGCCACATCATGTTCAAAATGAGCGCTTGGTTTTCCATCGGCAGTAAGAATGGTCCAACCGTCTTTTAATTGTTTGATGTTTTTGGTTCCCATATTTATCATAGGCTCAATTGCCACTACCATTCCTTCAACAAACATTTTTCCTCGGCCTCGTTTTCCATAATTTGGCATTTCTGGATCTTCGTGCATTTTAGTTCCTATCCCATGACCAACCAATTCTCTTACGACACCATAACCATGTCCCTCACAATATTTTTGGATGGCATTTCCAACATCTTCTACTCTGTTACCCACACGAAATTCTCTAATTCCGATGTACAAACTTTCTTTGGTAACCTGTAATAATTTTTTCACTTCGGGAGCAACTTCACCAATTGCAAAACTGTAGGCGTGATCTCCATAAAAACCATTTTTTAGAGCACCACAATCTACAGAAATGATATCTCCTTCTACAAGTGGTTTATTATTTGGAATACCGTGAACTACTTGTGTATTTGGACTTACACATAGTGTATTTGGAAATCCATAAAGTCCTAAAAACCCAGGTACAGCACCGTGATCTCTAATACATTCTTCGGCAAGTTTGTCTAATTCTAAAGTGGTCACACCCGGCTTAATTACCTTTGCTATTTCACCCAATGTTTTGGAAACGATTAGTGCACTTTCGCGCATTAACTCTATTTCTTCTCTCGTTTTTGGAATAATCATTTTACTAAATTTCAGTCGACAAAAGTAACTATTTAAAATAAATTAATCGGGGTTTGCCATAACTTTAAACAATTCTGCATTGGATATAAAAAGTCGATTTTCTATACTTATTGCGCTTAGTTGAGAAGCTATCAAATTATTTTCTCGTGAATTAATTAAGAAGATAGAGCTTTCGCCAAAAGAAAATAATCGATCTTCAGAGGTAAGCATAGTTCCATAATCGGCAACTAGCTCATTAATTAATTTTAATTGTTTTTCTAATGAATTAATCTCTGTTTGTTGCGCTTTGATTTTGTTAACCAATTGAACTCGTTCCAGATTCAATTCAAATTGAGTATCCTGAATTTTATACTTTGCTAATTTCAAACTTCCTCGTTCTTTTCTCAAGAAAAGAGGAAAATTAAAGTTTAATCCAAATTTGTAATCATTAAATTTATTATAAATAAAATTTGAATAATTAAAAGCATCCGGAATGGATAGATATTGGTAATCTAAATTAATTTTAGGCAATAATGTATTGGCTTTTAACTTACGTTCAATATCTAATATTTGAATTTTATTTTCGAGTGCATTTATTTTTGGATGGTTCGCCAAAACAGAATCATCAAAAGTAAAATCTTGTGTTTTTAGAACCAATTTTATTTTATCATTTAGTTCTTTTTCTGGCACAACCGCGTCTTGTAATTCAAGTGGTAAATCATTCTCCAACCATAAGAAATTGGCTAATTCTAATTTTGATTTGGCTAATTTAAGTTGTGAATCTTCCAAACTCAATTTTCTGTTTCTCACAATAATATTGGCCTCAACACTATCTATAGCTGGTTTATCGCCATTTAAAATTAAGCTAGATACTCCTTTTAATCGTTTTTCTGCATTAACTAAGTAATTTTCGTATAATAAAACTTCGCTGTAATTTTTTTTCCAATTAAAATAGGCAACTGAGGCATCATACAAGACCTTGATGGCCTCTAGTTTTCTTTCAGATTGACTTAAATTGAGTTGGATTTTTGCTTTGCGCAAATCGGCCATTCGTTGATTAATCAACAACCCTTGACCAAGGGGAACCGAAACTCCAAAAGAAGAAATTCCTTGATTTGGAATCGTATTTTCGGGGTTCAAATACAGCCCTTCGCTGTTGTTAAACCCTGCTTTAAGCTCAATTCCATACCAAGTTGGAACTTTAAAAGTGCTGTTTAAAATCGAATAATATTCGGTATTCTTGAATTGTTTTTTATCAAAATCAACTTCTATTTTGGGATCAAAACCGCCACGAGCCATCATTAAATTAGCTTGCGCATTACTAATAGTCAAATTAGCACTTTTTACCAATGGATGGAATTTTTTTACATAACCCAAATACTCCTCATAGGTAAGCTCGTTTTGATTTGCAGTGTTATTTTGAGAAAAAACAGTGGCTGAAATCAATAAGAAAAATAAAAAAAGTTGTTTCATTATTTCTTCTCTTTAACGGATTTATTTTTTGGCTGATAATAATTTGGAGGGAACCCATTTAATGTTCGCCATACCTCAAACCAAATTGGCACGATATCCAATAAAGCAATGGTTTGTGCCCCTGCCCCAATACTCAATTGCTTTGGCCATTTTGCTTCATTTTCATCTGGTGCTATTAAAACTCTGTATTTTCCGTTATCACTTATGAAATTTTCAATAGCTACAATTTTTCCCCCAAAAGTTCCGTAAGACATATTTGGCCATCCCGAAAAAACAATGGTTGGCCATCCGTCAAACCAAACACGAACTTTCTCACCTCTTTTTATTAAAGGTAAATCTATTGGTGCAATATACGTTTCTACAGCAATTTCATAATTTGCCGGCATGATACTAGCAATTGACGTTCCTTCTTTGATATTTTCGCCTATTCCAGATTGTAACGCACGATTTATATATCCATCTTGTGGTGCTTTAATATAATACATTCCATTTCTTATGCTGTAATTAACGTATTGATTTTCGAGTTTGTTAACTTGTGCATTCGTATCGTATTGATTACTTAACGCTGTATATTGATCACTTCTTGCTTTGGAAGCTTTTTCAGTGTATTCCGCACCAATTCGGTTGATTTCTAATTGCGCATTAATGAGTTCATTTCTACTAGCTAATAATTTGTTTTCTTGCGTAATTATTTTGGCTTCAGCATCTTGCAGTTTCAATCTTTTCTCTTCAACATCGGTTAGTGGTTTTAGCCCTTCTTTATTTAACTGAATAGAACGATTGAATTGTGTTGTGGCTATTTTTATTTGGGTTTTTGTAGCAATTAAATCAATACTATCACTTTTTATTTTTAATAATGCTTGGCGAATTTTGTTTTGAGCTTGTTGCACCTTTAATCTCTTTTCATTTTCAATAGCCTGAATTTGAGAACTCAAAGTAGTCACCTTACCCGAATAGGATTGTGCCGACATCTTTTTGGCATCCATTTGATTCTTAGTAATTGCCACCAAATTAGGGTCTAAATAATCTTCTTTTATCTCTGAAATAAAAAGAATCGTATCCCCTTTTTTCACAAAATCACCTTCCTTCACGTACCATTTTTCTATTCTCCCCGAAATCAATGTTTGAATAGTTTGTGGCCTTTGGTTTGGTTTCAAAGTAGTCACTGCTCCAGAACCCGAGATGTTTTGTGTCCAAGGCAGAAATAATATTATTAGCCCCAAAACAGAAAAAACAAGAATAATTCTATTTAATATTTTGTAATGTGGGCGATTACTAAGTTCTTTTACTGTTGAATAATGCAGTAAATTTTTTATTGCAATGGGATTATTTTTAGATAAGTTTAGCATTGTTTATTTTTTAATATCTTTATAAATAGTTCCTTCTTTTAGTGTAATTTCTCTTGTAGTTTTTGTTTTCCAACTTTTATTTTTTGATGTAACAATAACTGTCCATGGATTTTCATCAGAAAGAATGAAATCTATAATTTCATTTGCAGCTTTTTCATCCATTTTATCGGTTGGATCTTCAAAGAACAACAAGCGCGGTTTGTTGATAATACTTCGCGCTAATAATATCTTTTGAGCATTAGATGAAGACAATTGTTTTCCTTCGGAAAAGATCATCGTTTCCAATCCATTCGGTAATGTTTTAATGTACGAGGTGAGTTGAACAGCATCTAGCGCCCATTTTAGATCGGCTTTTGATATAGCCGGATTATTAAATGTAATATTCTCTAAAACGGTACCTTCAAAAGGGGTTTCTCCCTGAATAATAGTTCCAATATGACTTCGGTACTGTTTTAAATCTATTTTATTAAACGTATCATCATTAATAAAAAACGATCCCGAAGTGGGTTGAATTAACCCAGACAACAAGCGAATCAAGGTAGATTTACCCGATCCATTTTCTCCATTTAATAAAATTTTCTCTCCTTGTTCAATTTTTAAATTAATTGATTCCAATACAGTATCTGTAGAATCTGGAAATTTAAAATTTAAATCATCCGTTTCCAAAGTGATGTTTGTATAGCAATCATTGTATTCAATTTCAGAATCGGCTTCAGAATTCATATCAGTAACCTGACCTATTTTTTCAATTGAAGTCAAAACATCATAAAAAGTTTCTAGTCCTAGAATTATTTTTTCAACCGAATTAATTACTAACAGAATAATAATCTCGGAAGCCACAAACTGACCAATATTCATTTGCTGATTAATTACTAAAAAGCCTCCAATTAACAATAAACTTGCAGTAATGATGACTTTAAAAATAATTAATTGTGTAAACTGTCTTTTAATTATTGCAAAATGCTTTTCTCTGTAGGCTAAATAATCAACAACCAATTCGTTATTTTTATGGAGCGCATACTCAAAGTTGAGTGGTTTTCTAAAACTAAAGTTATTTCGGGCCATTTCTTGCAACCAACCAGCTACTTTATACTTGTATTTTGATTCTTTTAAGCTCGTCTCCAATCCAGGATGGTACGAATACCTGAAAATAACATACAGGAGTAGAATTAAAAACAATCCAAACACTATAAAAAACGGATGATACAACGACAACAAGAGTATTCCAAATACAATTTGCAATAGCGCAGCCGAAAAATCTATTAATAATTTTGAGGTTCCTTTTTGAATAGAAATCGTGTCAAAAAAACGATTGGCCAATTCAGGCGGATACATATTGTAAATTTCTTCAAACTTAATTTTTGGCAATCGGTAGGCAAATTCAAATGAAGAACGAACAAATATTTTTTGTTGTAAATTTTCAGTGATTCGAAGTTGCATTAAGGATAATATTCCTACAAAAACAACTCCAATCACAACCAATACAACCAATACAATCCATGAGGCACTTATTCTCCCCGATTGGATAAAGTTTATAATTGCCTGAATCCCTAATGGCAATGAAAGGCTTATTAAACCGGCAAAAATTGCGTAGAAAAAAATCTGACTTATGTCTTTTTTGTCAAGACTAATAAGATTAAAAAATCGTTTTAATGGTTTTTCTTTCATAGTTATTTTCGTAAAGTTTGTTCTACTAAATGAAGATAAAAGTCGGTTGGACTAATATTCTCATTACAATTTGTTATGGTTTTTAAATGATCTTGTAAAAAATGTTGGTGCAAGGCCCCTTCAACAAGGTTTGAAACCAAACTTTTAGCATACGGATAATCCGGATTTACATTATTAATCATCACAACAATTCTGTTAATTACGCTTTTGTAGATTTGGAAAAAATCTTCTTTATTTTCTTTATCTACCTCTTTCGTGTGAAAGGCTTTAGTAAACTCGGCGATAATAATTTTATTTAAAACCGATTCATTAATATGCGCTGTAGCTTCATCATCTTCAATTTTTTCTGTCACTATGGCGATTGCCTTCTTAAGTTTTTCTTTAGGATCAGAAATATTATTTGTAGCAAAAACCAATCGGTATTCTATCCAGCTCCAATACCAAGAAGACAAATAAAGAAGCAACTTGTGTTTGCTTTCAAAATATCGGTAAATTGAACTTTCATTTGACCCAATTAAATCGCCTAACTTTTTAAATGTAAACTCTTCGAAGCCAATTTCATTGATCAAAAGAATACTATTTTCAATGATTTTTTTTCCTAATGCCGAAGTTTCAGGGTCTTTTAAATAAATCTTGTTGTTGACTTGAATCTTAATGTTTTTAAACAGATTTTCCATTTGAATTGAATTTTTGACTTTCAAATTTTAA
>JACCDK010483327.1_pt1 | contig 18503 bp, 16 predicted proteins | sample 7445871 | NCBI WGS metagenome assembly JACCDK01 (sample SAMN15323436, study PRJNA562643) | freshwater metagenome | isolation source: river surface water | place: USA:Blue River Watershed | collected 2017-08-15
CCCGCTGAAGTACCTGAGCCTGGGCATGAACCCGGAGTGGCTGCGCTACTACCTGGCGGCCAAGCTCAACGGCCGCAACGAAGACATCGACTTCAATGCCGAAGACTTCCAGCTGCGCGTCAACGCCGACCTGATCGGCAAGTACGTCAACATCGCCAGCCGCGCGGTCAAGTTCGTGCCCGGCGGCACGCTGGTCGCCGGTGCGGCCGACGGCCGTGCACAGGCGCTGGTGGAGCAGGTGCGTGCGCTGTACGAGTCGCGCGACTACGGCAAGGCGCTGCGCGAGGTGATGGCCTACGCCGATGAGGTGAACACCCGCTTTGACACTGCCGCGCCCTGGAAGCTGGTGAAGGACGGCCGGGCCGACGAAGCCGCTGCGGTGTGCAGTGCCTGCATCGAGGCCTTCAAGGTGATGACCGCCTGCCTCAAGCCGGTGCTGCCCGCGCTGGCGCAGCAGGCCGAGGCCTTCCTCGGCTGCGCGCCGCTGGACTGGCACAACGCCGCTGCACCGCTGGGCGCCGGCCACACGGTGGGCCAGTACCAGCACCTCATGCAGCGGGTGGACCCGAAGCAACTGGAGGCACTGTTCGAGCCGCCTGCAGCCTCTGCGCCGCCCCCCGCAGCCCAGGCATCGGCCCCCGTTTCTGCAGCGGCAGCATCCGGCAGCGACGCCAGCGCCCCGGGCGGCGAGGCCATCGCGCCCACCATCACCATCGACGACTTCGCGAAGATCGACTTGCGCATCGCGAAGATCGTGAACTGCGAGCCGGTCGAGGGCTCCACCAAGCTCTTGCGCCTGACGCTGGATGTGGGCGAAGGGAAGATGCGCAACGTGTTCAGCGGCATCGCCAGCGCCTACCAGCCCGCCGACCTGATCGGCAAGCTCACGGTGCTGGTGGCCAACCTGGCGCCGCGCAAGATGAAGTTCGGCGTGAGCGAAGGCATGGTGCTGGCCGCCAGCCACGCCGACGAGAAGGCCCACCCCGGCATCCACGTGCTGGAACCGTGGCCGGGCGCACAGCCCGGCATGCGCGTGCGCTGATGAACCTGCAGTTCCGGCCGCGCCTGCTGGATGCCCTCAAGGGCTACAGCGGCGCGCGGTTCGCGCAGGACGCAGGCGCCGGGCTCACCGTCGGCGTGGTGGCGCTGCCACTGGCCATGGCCTTCGCGATTGCCTCGGGCCTGCCGCCACAGGCCGGGCTGTGGACCGCGATCATCGGCGGCTTTCTGGTCTCTCTGCTGGGCGGCTCGAGCGTGCAGATCGCCGGGCCGGCGGGCGCCTTCATCGTGGTGGTGTACGGCATCGTCGAGCGCCACGGCGTGGCCAACCTGCTGATCTGCACCGCCTGCGCGGGCGTCATCCTGTTCGTGCTGGGCCTGCTGCGGCTGGGCACGCTGGTGCGCTACGTGCCGGTCAGCATCGTGATCGGCTTCACCAACGGCATCGCGGTGCTGATTGCGCTGTCGCAGCTGCGCGACTGGCTCGGGCTGTCGATCGACAAGCTGCCGGCCGACTTCTTCTCGCAGCTCGGCGTGCTGGCGGCGCATGCCCACACCTTCAACCTGCATGCATTTGCCCTGGGGGCGGCGTGCATCGCCGGCCTGTCCCTGTGGCCCAGGCTTTGGGGCGCCGAGTCGCCGGTGAAGGGCCTGATTGACGCGCCCGGCCTCAAGCGCGCAGCGCAGGTCGGCGCCCGCATCCCGGGGCCGGTGGTGGCGCTCATCACGCTGAGCGCGCTGGCGCACTTGATGCACTGGCCGGTCGAGACCATCGGCAGCCGCTTCGGGGGCATTCCGCAGGGCCTGCCGCAGTGGACCCTGCCTGCCTTCTCGTGGGAGAGCGTCAAGCAACTGGTGGCGCCCACCGCCACCATCGCAATGCTGGGCGCCATCGAGTCGCTGCTGTGCGCGCGCGTTGCCGACCAGATCAGCCCCACACCCAAGCACGACCCCAACCAGGAGCTGATGGCCCAGGGCATCGCCAATGTGGTGGTGCCCTTCGCAGGCGGCATGCCGGTGACCGGCACGATTGCGCGCACGGTGACCAACGTGCGCTCGGGTGCCAGCAGCCCGGTGGCAGGCATGGTGCATGCGCTGGCGCTGCTGGCGGTGGTGCTGGTGGCCGGGCCGCTGGCGCTGCATGTGCCGCTGTCGGTGCTGGCGGGCATCTTGCTGTTTGTCGCGTGGAACATGGGCGAGTGGCGCGAATTCGCGCGGCTGCGCCGCTTCAGCAACCACTACCGGCTGCTGATGCTCGGCACCTTCGTGCTGACCATCGTGTTCGACCTGACGGTGGCGGTGGAAGTGGGGCTGGTGCTGGCTTGCGTGCTGTTCGTGCGGCGCATGGGCTCGCTGTTTCGCGTGGAGCCGGTGCGCGCAGACGCTGGCGCTGCCCACGGCCAGCCTGGCGCGCCAGAGGTGCACTACCGGCTGAGCGGCGCGCTGTTCTTCGGTGCGGTGGCGCAGATCGACCGCCTGGCCGAGCAGATCGGCACATCCGGCCCCCACGCGCCCGACTTAGAGGGTCGCACCCTGGTGCTCGACGCGAGTGCGATGATCGCGCTGGACACCTCGGGCGTGGAGGCGCTGCGCGACCTGCACCGCGTGGTGACGCAGCACGGCGGGCGCCTGCGGCTTGAGCATCTGCAAGAGCAAGCCGCCAGCCTGATCGAGCGCTCGGGCCTGGCGGCCGAGCTCGACGCGGCGGCTGCCCGAACGCCCGGCCCCCGGTGAGGCGGGCGTAAAATCAGGTGCATCTGAAGGAACCCCCCATGGCCCTGCTTCGCATCTTCCGCCGGCCCGACTACAACTCTGAAGTCACCCAGTTCATCGAGCAGCTCAAGTCGAGCAAACCCGGCCTCGAAGCCGAGCAGCGCAGCGGCCGCGCCCTGTTGTGGGACAAGAAGGTGGACCGCCAGGCCTGGAGCGAATTCCGCTCGGCGCAGGTGCCGCAAAAGCCCTACGTCTACCAGACCGACGCGCAGTAAGCGCGCTGCATGAGCGATCCGACAACGCCCGTGGTGCTGCCCGACAACGGCAGCGAAGCACCCGTGCCCGGCCTGCCCGAAGTGGTCGACCAGGTGGCGCTGGCGCGGCTGTACGGCGAGCCGCTGTTCGCGCTGCCGCGAGACCCGTACATCCCGCCCGATGCGCTGGAGGTGTTCCTCGAGGCCTTCGAAGGCCCGCTGGACCTGCTGCTCTACCTGATCCGCAAGCAGAACTTCAACATCCTGGACATCCCGATGGCCGCAGTCACGCGGCAGTACCTGGTGTATGTGGAAGAGATCCGCTCGCGCAACCTGGAGCTGGCGGCCGAGTACCTGCTGATGGCGGCGATGCTGATCGAGATCAAGTCGCGCATGCTGCTGCCGCCGCGCAAGACCGCCGAGGGCGAAGAAGCCGAGGACCCGCGGGCCGAACTGGTGCGGCGCCTGCTCGAGTACGAGCAGATGAAGCTGGCCGCAGCGCAGCTTGACGCGCTGCCGCACCTGGGCCGCGACGTGCTGCGCGCGCAGGTGTACATCGAGCAGTCGCTGCAGCCGCGCTTTCCGGATGTCAACGTCATCGACCTGCAGGAGGCGTGGCGCGACATCCTCAAGCGCGCCAGGCTGGTGCAGCACCACAAGATCAGCCGCGAAGAGCTCTCGGTGCGCGAGCACATGAGCCTGGTGCTGCGCACGCTGCAGGGCCGCAAGTTCGTCGAGTTCGAGCAGCTGTTCGACACCACGCGCGGTACCCCGGTGCTGGTGGTCACCTTCCTCGCACTGCTCGAGCTGGCCAAGGAAACGCTGATCGAGGTGACGCAGGCCGAGGCCTTCGCTCCGATCTACGTGCGTCTGGCCTACGCGCCGGCCTGAGCCCGCGCGCGGCTGGCCTGCCTTTGTCCTGACCCTGCCGCCCTCGCTGCATTCCCGTTCACGCCACCTGCACGGAACCCGCGCTTGATCTCCCACGACTTCGATGTGCTGATCGTCGGCAGCGGCCTGGCCGGCCTGTCGGCTGCCCTGCATCTGGCGCCCACCCACCGCGTGGCGGTGCTCACCAAGCGCGCCATGAGCGACGGCTCCAGCAACTGGGCGCAAGGCGGCATTGCCGCGGTGCTGGCCGAGGGCGACAGCTTCGATGCGCATGTGGACGACACGCTGGTGGCCGGAGCCGGGCTGTCCGACCCGGCCGCCACCCGCTTCGTGGTGGAGCACGCACCCGAAAGCATCGCCTGGCTGCAGCAGCTGGGCGTGCCCTTCACCGAAGAAGGCGGCCACCTGCACCTCACGCGCGAGGGCGGCCACAGTGCGCGGCGCATCGTGCACGCCACCGATGCCACCGGCGCGGCGGTGCAAAAGACACTGATCGAGCGGGTGCGCCGCACCGCCAACATCACCGTGCTTGAGGACTACATGCTGGTGGACCTGATCACCGGCAAGAAGCGCGGCCTGCCGGTGGACCGCTGCCTGGGCTTTTATGCGCTGAACGAAAAGCTCGACCAGGTCGAAACCTTCCGCGCGCCGCACACCATCCTGGCCACAGGGGGTGCGGGCAAGGTGTACCTCTACACCACCAACCCCGACACCGCCACCGGCGACGGCATCGCAGCAGCGTGGCGTGCCGGCTGCCGCGTCACGAACATGGAGTTCATCCAGTTCCACCCGACCTGCCTGTACCACCCGCACGCCAAGAGCTTTTTGATCAGCGAGGCGGTGCGCGGCGAAGGCGGCCGGCTGGTGCTGCCCCCCTCGGCCGGTGCCGCCGCCGGCCAGCGCTTCATGCTGCAGCACGACGAGCGCGCCGAGCTGGCACCGCGCGACATCGTGGCGCGCGCCATCGACTACGAGATGAAGAAGCACGGCGTGGACTGCGTGCACCTGGACATCTCGCACCAGAGCGCCGACTTCATCCGCGAGCACTTCCCCACCATCCACGCGCGTTGCCTGCAGTTCGGCATCGACATCACGCGCGAGCCGATCCCGGTGGTGCCCGCAGCGCACTACACCTGCGGCGGCATCCACACCGACCTGGTGGGCCGCACCGACCTGCCGGGCCTGTACGCGATCGGCGAGACCGCCTACACCGGGCTGCACGGGGCCAACCGGCTGGCCAGCAACTCGCTTGTGGAATGCATGGTGTTTGCGCGCGCCGCGGCGCTGGACATCGTGGCCTCGCCACTGTCGCCGCCGCCCGGGCTGCCGGCCTGGGACGAAAGCCGCGTGAGCGATGCGGACGAGGCGGTGGTGATCTCGCACAACTGGGACGAGCTGCGCCGCTTCATGTGGGACTACGTGGGCATCGTGCGCACCAACAAGCGCCTGGAGCGTGCGGCGCACCGCATCGCGCTGCTGCAGGCCGAGATTGCGGAGTTCTACGCCAACTTCCATGTCACGCGCGACCTGCTGGAGCTGCGCAACCTGGTGCAGGTGGCCGACCTGATCGTGCGATCGGCGCAGGCGCGCCACGAAAGCCGCGGCCTGCACTTCAGCCTGGACTACCCGCAGCCCGCCGCCGACACCCAGCCGACGACACTGGTACCGGCCAGTACGACAGGGTGACCGCGTGAGCGCGTGACCTGAGGGATCAGGCCGCGCCGATGTCCGGCACCAGCGCGCCGGCATCGTGGCCGGCCTTCAGCGCGGCGGTGAAGGCCAGCATGCGGTCGATCGGAACGCGTGCGCGGTCGATCACCGACGTGTCCACCTGCACCGCATTGCGGCCTGTTTCCAGCACCTGTGCCACGCCGGCCAGGCTGTTCATTGCCATCCAGGGGCAGTGCGCGCAGCTCTTGCAGGTGGCGCTGTTGCCGGCGGTGGGCGCCTCGATGAAGGTTTTGCCTGGGTTCAGGGTGCGCAGCTTGTGCATCATCCCCTTGTCGGTGGCGACGATGAACTCGCGCGCATCCATCTCGTGCGCGGCCTTCAGGATGGCACTGGTGGAGCCCACCGCATGCGCCAGCGCCACCACCGCAGCCGGCGACTCCGGGTGCACCAGCACCCTGGCCTTCGGGGGATCCTTCATCAGCAGCTCGAGCTCGAGCGCCTTGAACTCGTCGTGCACGATGCAGGTGCCGTTCCAGAACACCATGTCGGCGCCGGTCTCGCGCTGGATGTAGGTGCCCAGGTGCCGGTCGGGCGCCCACAGGATCTTGTGGCCCTTGTCCTTCAGGGCGCGCACGATGTCCAGCGCGCAGCTCGAGGTGACCAGCCAGTCCGAGCGCGCCTTCACCGCGGCGCTGGTGTTGGCATAGACCACCACCGTGCGGTCGGGGTGCGCGTCGCAGAACGCGCTGAAGTCATCGATCGGGCAGCCCAGGTCGAGCGAGCAGGTCGCGTCCAGGTCGGGCATCAGCACCGTCTTCTCGGGCGAGAGGATCTTGGCCGTCTCGCCCATGAAGCGCACCCCCGAGACCACCAGCGTGCGCGCCGGATGATCGCGCCCGAAGCGGGCCATCTCCAGGCTGTCGCTGACGAGACCACCGGTCTCTTCGGCCAGGTCCTGCAGGTCGGGGTGCACGTAGTAGTGCGACACCAGCACCGCGTTCTTCTCGCGCAGCAGGCGGCGGATGCGGTCTTTCAGAGCCGTGCGCTCCGCCGCCGACGGCTCGGGCGGCACGCGCGCCCACGCATGGTGCGTGCTGCACACGCCCCCGTCCTGCGCGGGTTGCTCGTACTCGACATCGATCACCGTTTGGGCCATCACAGTTCCTGCAGGCGCATGGAGAAGTCCACCGCCTTCACATCCTTGGTCAGCGCTCCGATGGAGATGCGGTCGACGCCGGTTTGTGCAAGGCCGCGCACGCTGTCCAGCGTGACGCCGCCCGAAATCTCGAGGATGGCACGGTCGGCGTTGCGGCGCACCGCCTCGTGCAGGTCGGCCATCGGCATGTTGTCCAGAAGGATCATCTTCGCACCGGCGGCCAGCGCCTCGTCGAGCTGGCTCAGCGTCTCCACCTCGATCTCGACAAAGCTCGCCTGCGCGGCCACGCGCGCGGCAGCCTGCAGCACCGGCGTCACGCCACCGGCAGCGGCGATGTGGTTTTCCTTGATGAGCACCGCGTCGAACAGGCCGATGCGGTGGTTGGTGCCGCCGCCGCAGCGCACCGCGTACTTCTGCGCCAGCCGCAGGCCGGGCAGCGTCTTGCGGGTGTCGACGATCTGCGCGCGCGTGCCCTGCACCGCCTCTACATAGACCGCCGTCTTGGTGGCCACCGCGCTCAGCAGCTGCAGGAAGTTGAGCATGGTGCGCTCGGCGCTCAGCAGCGCGCGCGCCGGCGCCTCCACCTCGAACACCACCGCATCCTTGTCGCAGCGCTGGCCTTCAGCCACTTTCCATTCGATGCGGGCACCCGGCGCCAGCGCATGCAGCGCCGCCTCGACCCAGGGCGCGCCGCAGATCACGGCGCTTTCGCGCGCGATCACGCGCGCACGGGCGCGCCGCGCCGGGTCCACCAGCCCGGCCGTCAGGTCGCCGGTGCTCACGTCCTCGGCCAGCGCACGCTCCACGTCGGCCTGCGCGATGGCCGCTACCCCTTGGGGCGAGAAGTCCACCGCCGGCTGCGCCAGAGGCTCGCCTTCGGCGCGCACGTCACGGCCCATCAGCTCGGCCACCGCGCGCTGCGGGCTGAGCCGGCCATCGAGCAGCGCCACCACCGCCTCGGTGATCGGCATCTGCACGCCCAGCGCGCGGGCGCGCTCGGCCACCTGGCGCGCGCAGGCCACACCTTCTGCCACATGGCCCAGCGAGGCAAGCGCCTGATCGAGCGTGCGACCCTGCGCCAGCAGCAGGCCGACGCGGCGGTTGCGGCTCAGGTCGCCGGTGGCGGTCAGCACCAGGTCGCCCAGCCCCGACAGGCCCATGAAGGTCTCGGGCCGCGCGCCGAGCGACACGCCCAGGCGGGTGATCTCGGCCAGGCCGCGGGTGAGCAGCGCCGCACGCGCATTGAGCCCGAGCGCCAGCCCGTCGCACAGGCCGGCGGCGATCGCCAGCACGTTCTTGACTGCGCCGCCCACCTCGACGCCGATCCAGTCGTGGTTGGGGTACACCCGCAGCGCCGGGCCGTGGAAGGCCTCCACCAGCGCGTCACGCACCACCGCATGGGGGCTGGCCGCCACCAGCGCGGTGGGGCGCGAGGCGGCCACCTCCTGCGCAAAACTCGGGCCGCTCAGCACGCCGGCGCGAAGGCTCGGCGCCACTGCCTGCTGCACCTCGTGCGGCAGCGAGCCGCTGGCGGCCTCGAAGCCCTTGCACAGCCAGGCCACCGGCGTGCGCACGTGCTGCAGTGCGGCCAGCGAGGCGCGCAGCCCGGCCACCGGGGTGCCGATGACGGTGAGGTCGTGGCGCGAAGCCAATGCCGCCAGCGCGGCAGCGTCGCCGCTGGTGATGTCGATGCCAGTGGGCAGCGCCACGTCGGGCAGGTAGCGCGCATTGCAGCGAGCGACCTTCATGTGGGCGGCCTGCGCCGCGTCGCGCGCCCACAGGGTGACCGCGTGGCGTTCGGCGCCGCGCAGCGCCAGCGCCGTGCCCCACGCACCCGCACCCACAACCAGAAGCTTCATGGACATGGCGGGCTCAGCGGGGCGCGGCGGCGCGCCTTCACTGGGTGACGATGCGCGGCGCGTCGGCCTGGGCCTGCGCCTGCTGCTGCTCGTACATCGCCTGGAAGTTGATCTCGCTCATGTGCACCGGCGGGAAGCCGGCACGGGTGATCACATCGGCGACGTTGCCGCGCAGGTAGGGGTAGACGATCTGCGGGCAGGCGATGCCCATGATCGGGCCCATCTGGTCTTGCGGCAGGTTGCGGATCTCGAAGATGCCGCCTTGCTTGACCTCGACCAGGAACACCGTGCGGTCGTCGATCTTGGTGTGCACCGTGGCGGTGACGCAGACCTCGAAGATGCCTTCGGCCACGTTCGATGCCTCCACGCCCAGCTGGATGTCCACCGTGGGCTGCTGCTGCTCGAGCAGGATGGCCGGCGAGTTGGGCTGCTCCAGCGAGGCCTCCTTGAGGTACACGCGCTGGATCTGGAACACGGGCTGTTGCGATTCGTCGGCCATGGAAAGCTTTCTGCGAAAGGATGGGGAAACGGGAGGGATCAAAGTCCGGCGACGGGCGCATCCCGCCTGCCTCGGGTCTGGGTGGGAGATGCGAAAGCGCTTGAGGCGACGCCGGGCTCAGGCCGGCTGGCCGTTGAGCAGCGGCACCAGGCCGCCGCGGCCGTCGAGCGCGATCAGGTCATCGCAGCCACCGACATGGGTGTCGCCGATGAAGATCTGCGGCACGGTACGCCGCCCGGTGATCTCCATCATCTTCTCGCGCTCGGCCGGGTCGGCATCGATGCGGATCTCCTGGATCTGCTCGACGCCCTTGGACTTGAGGATCTGCTTGGCGCGCACGCAGTACGGGCAGACCGCGGTGGTGTACATCTTGACGGGTTGCATGGGTCTCTTTCCTCGGTACCGGCGCTCAGGCCTTTTCGGTGGGCAGGTTGGCCTCGCGCCAGGCGCGCGTGCCGCCGGCCAGCGCCTGCGCGTGCTCGTAGCCGAGCTTGCGCAGCACGCCCGTGGCGCGGTTGGCACGGGCGCCCGCCGGGCAGGTCAGGATGATGGGCAGGGCCTTGTTCTTGGCAACTTCGGCGATCTTTTGCTCGATCTGGCCGAACGGCAGGTTGCGCGCACCGGCCACATGGCCCTGGGCGAACTCGTCGGGCTCGCTCACGTCGATCACGATCGCCTTTTCGCGGTTGATGCGCAGCACCGCCTCGGTGGGCGTGAGCGCGCCGGCGCCCGAGGCGCGCGACAGGGCCGGCCACAGCAGCATGCCGCCCGAAGCGGCAGCGATCAGCAACAGCGACCAGTTCTCGATCAGGAAGTTCACTTGGGGTGTCCAAAGGGGCCCCGAAAAGGGCCGAAAACCCTCGATTCTAAAATGTCGGGGCTTTCCGCGCCGAAGCCCGGCGCCTTGCCCTCACCACGGAGGGCTGCGCACCCCGACGCGGCCCCCGCCCTGCCACCGCTGCCCGACCATGCACAAGCTCGTCCTGATCCGCCACGGGGAATCCACCTTGAACCTTGAAAACCGCTTCACCGGCTGGACCGATGTGGACCTGACGCCCACCGGCGTGTCGCAGGCGATGTCGGCCGGGCAGCTGCTCAAGGCCGAGGGCTATGACTTCGACATCGCCTACACCAGCGTGCTCAAGCGCGCGATCCACACCCTGTGGTACGCGCTCGACGCGATGGACCGCACCTGGCTGCCGGTGGTGAAGAGCTGGCGCCTCAACGAGCGCCACTACGGCGCGCTGCAGGGCCTGAACAAGGCCGACATGGCCAAGCAGTACGGCGACGCGCAGGTGCTGGTCTGGCGCCGCAGCTACGACACCCCGCCGCCGGCACTGGAGCCGACCGACCCGCGCTGCGAGCGCAGCGACCGCCGCTACGCGCGCCTGAAGCCCGAAGAGATTCCGCTGACCGAGTGCCTGAAGGACACGGTGGCGCGCGTCATGCCGTTCTGGAACGAGTCGCTGGCGCCGGCCATCCGCTCGGGCAAGCGGGTGGTGGTGGCGGCGCACGGCAACAGCATCCGGGCGATGGTGAAGTACCTCGACGGCATTTCGGACGAAGAGATCGTGGGCCTGAACATCCCCAACGGCATCCCGCTGGTGTACGAGCTCGACGACCAGCTCAAGCCGATCCGCCACTACTACCTGGGCGACGCCGAAGCAGCGGCCCGTGCCGCGGCGGCGGTGGCCGCCCAGGGCAAGGGCTGAACCAGCCCGGGAACTCGCTTCGGGCAGCGGCCCTCCAAGCCAACAACAGCAAAGCAGCCTGCGGGGTCGGCCCTGCAGGTGTATATTGCTTCGCAAGGGACGTGACATGGGCCACAAACTCAGGATTGCAGGCTGGATTTCGATCGGCGCCATCGCCGGTGCACTGACCACGGTGTCGCTTCAGACCGTGGCACGCGGCACCATGGCGCCGCTGCCGCTGGAAGAACTGCAGCAGCTCGCCGCGGTGTTCGGCATGGTCAAGAGCGACTATGTCGAGCCGGTGGACGAGAAGAAGCTGATCACCGACGCCATCTCGGGCATGGTGGCCAGCCTCGACCCGCACTCGCAGTACTTCGACAAGAAGTCGTTCAAGGAATTCCGCGAGGGCACCTCGGGCCGCTTCGTCGGCGTGGGCATCGAGATCAGCCAGGAGGACGGACTGGTCAAGGTCGTCTCGCCGATCGAAGGCTCGCCGGCCTTTCGCGCCGGGCTCAAGCCGAACGACCTGATCACCAAGATCGACGACACGCTGGTCAAGGGCCTGACGCTCAACGAGGCCGTCAAGCGCATGCGCGGCGAGCCCAACACCAAGGTCACGCTGGGCATCCTGCGCAAGGATGAAAACCGCAGCTTCACCGTCACGATCACCCGCGAGGAGATCCGCACGGTGTCGGTGCGCGGCAGGGTCATCGAGCCCGGCTACGCCTGGATTCGCCTGTCGCAGTTCCAGGAGCGCACCGTCGACGACTTCGTACGCAAGCTCGACGAGGTCTACAAGGCCGACCCGCAGCTCAAGGGCCTGGTGCTGGACCTGCGCAACGACCCGGGCGGCCTGCTCGATGCGGCGGTGGCGGTGTCGGCCGCCTTCCTGCCCGACAACGTGGTGGTGGTGTCCACCAACGGCCAGTTGCCCGAGAGCAAGTTCACCTACAAGGCCTCGCCCGAGTTCTATCAGCGCCGCAGCGGCAGCGACCCGCTCAAGCGGCTGCCCGAGAACGTGCGCACGGCCCTCAAGACGGTACCGCTGGTGGTGCTGGTCAACGAAGGCTCGGCCTCGGCCAGCGAGATCGTGGCCGGCGCCCTGCAAGACCACCAGCGTGCCAAGGTGATGGGCAGCCAGACCTTCGGCAAGGGCTCGGTGCAGACGGTGCGGCCGCTGGGCCCCGACACCGGCCTGAAGCTCACCACCGCGCGCTACTACACGCCGGCCGGCCGCTCGATCCAGGCCAAGGGCATCGTGCCCGACATCCTGATCGACGAGACCGCTGAAGGCAACCTGTTCTCTGCGCTGCGCACCCGCGAGGCCGACCTGCAAAAGCACCTGGGCAGCGGCCAGGGCGCCGACGAGAAGGACCCGGCCCGCGAGCGTGCCCGCGAAGAGGCGCGCAAGCGCCTCGAGGCCGAAACGGCGAACAACCCGGCGGCACGCCGGGCGCCCGAGTTCGGCACCGACAAGGACTTCCAGCTGTCGCAGGCGCTCAACCAGCTCAAGGGCCGCCCGGTGCTGGTCAGCAAGACGCAGACCGAGCGCAAGGACGAGCCCAAGCAGAACTGACGCCCGCTGGCGCCGCGGCCGATCCGCCGGGCCCTGCCGAAAGGCAGGCCCGGCTTTTTGTTGGGTGTCGCGCTGCGACACAATCCACGCGATGGACGACGCCGACCTGCTGCGCTATTCGCGCCACATCCTGCTTGATGCCATCGGCGTCGAGGGGCAGCAGCGCATCCTGAACGCGCATGCGCTCGTCATCGGCGCGGGCGGGCTGGGTTCGCCGGTGGCGCTGTACCTGGGCAGTGCGGGCGTCGGGCGCATCACCCTGGTGGACGCCGACACGGTGGACCGCACCAACCTGCAGCGACAGGTCGCGCACGCCGATGCGCGTGTGGGCCAGCCCAAGGTGCAGTCGGCGCGCGCTGCCATCCTGGCGCTGAACCCGGCCGCGCAGGTGGCATGCGTCGAGCAGCGCGCCGACGCAGCACTGCTGGCCGCGCTGGTGCCGCAGGCCGACGTGGTGCTGGACTGCACCGACAACTTCGCCACCCGCCATGCGATCAACGCCGCATGCGTGCAGCATCGCAAGCCGCTGGTGTCGGGCGCGGCCATCCGCTTCGACGGCCAGGTGTCGGTGTTCGATGCGCGCGATGCGCAGTCGCCGTGCTACGCCTGCGTATTCCCGCCAGACCACGCCTTCGAAGAAGCCCTGTGCGCGACGATGGGCGTGTTTGCGCCGCTGGTGGGCATCATCGGCTCGGTGCAGGCGGCAGAGGCGCTGAAGCTGCTGGCCGGCATCACGCCCACACTGGCGGGGCGCTTGCAGATGCTGGATGCACAACGCATGGAGTGGACCGAGATGCGGCTGCAGCGTTCAGCGTCGTGTGCGGTGTGCGGCGCGGCGCACGCGCGGGGCTGAAGCCGGTTTTTGTGGTGTGGCTTCGTCCGAGGCGGCGCGCGCATCGGCGCGGTCCAGCTCCTTGAGCAGCCGGTCCAGCCGCTGCGACAACTGCTCGGTGCTGAGCTTCTCGCGCAGCCGCTCCACCATCAGCGGCAGGCTCAGCGGCGTGGGGTGTTCCAGTTCCACAAAGTCGAGCCGCAGCGCAGCCATGCGCTCGAGCGTGGCGCGCAGCTGCGCGATGTCCAGCTCCTGGCTGAGCACCTCGCGCTCGGCCTGCGTCAGCAGCAGGTTGCCGCGGTCGTACTTGCGGAACACCTCGAAGAACAGACCGCTGGAGGCCTGCAGCTGCTTCATGCTCTTCGGCGCGCCGGGGTAGCCGCTGAACACCAGCCCGGCGATGCGCGCGATCTCGCGAAAGCGCCGCTGGGCCAGTTCCGATGAGTTGAGCGAGGCCAGCACATCCTCCAGCAGGCCCCCGGTGCTGAACAGCCGTCCGTCAAGCAGCGGTGCGATGTCGAAGTCTTCCGCGCACAGCAACTCGAAGCCGTGGTCGTTGAAGGACAGGCTGAAGGTACCGGGCCGCTCGCGCGCCAGGCGCCAGGCGAACAGGCTGGCCAGCCCCAGGTGCACATTGCGGCCGGCAAACGGGTGGATGCACAGGTGCACACCCTCGCGCGAGGCAAAGCGCTCGACCAGCAGCGTGGCAGGCGTGGGCAGCCGCGAGCGCTGGCGCTGCGCCTGCAGCATCGGCCGCGCGGCCAGCAGTTCGGGCTCGGCGTAGTCGCCCTGTGCCGCGTCTTGCAGCACCTGCAGCACCGCGTTGCCGAGCTCGGTGGACAGCGGCATCTTGCTGCCGCCCCACACCGGCACCGTGGCCTTGGAAGCGCTGGCGCGCCGCACATAGGCCACCATGTCCTTCACCCGCACCAATTCCAGCACCCGCCCGGCAAACACAAAGCAGTCGCCGGCACGCAGCCGTGCGATGAAGCCTTCTTCCACCGTGCCGATGCGTGCGCCGCCGAGGTACTGCACCTGCATGGCTGCATCGCTGACGATGGTGCCGATGGACAGGCGGTGCCGCTTGGCGATGCCGCGATCCGGCACACGGCACAGGCCCTGCGCGTCGCGTGCGATGCGGTGGTATTCGGGGTAGGCATTCAGGCTGCTGCCGCCCCGCTCGCAGAAGGCCAGCGCCCAGTCGAACTCTTCGCGCGTGAGCTGTGCATACGCCGGTGCCGCGCGCACTTCGTCAAACAATGCGTCGGGCTCAAAGCCACCCCCCAGCGCCACGGTGACCAGATGCTGCACCAGCACGTCCAGCGGCCGGTCGGGCGAGATGCGTGACTCGATGCGCTGGGCCTGCACCGCGCGCCGCGCAGCGGCGGCTTCCAGCAGCTCCATGGTGTTGGTGGGCACCAGCGTGATGCGGCTTGGCCGACCGGGGGCGTGGCCGCTGCGGCCAGCGCGCTGCAGCAGCCGCGCTACGCCCTTGGGCGAACCGATCTGCAGCACCCGCTCCACCGGCAGGAAGTCCACGCCCAGGTCCAGCGACGAAGTGGCCACCACCGCACGCAGCGTGCCCGCCTTCAGGCCCTGCTCGACCCACTCGCGCACCGCCTTGTCCAGACTGCCGTGGTGCAGCGCGATCTGCCCGGCCCAGTCGGGGCGCGCCTCCAGCAGCAGCTGATACCAGATCTCGGCCTGCGAGCGCACATTGGTGAACACCAGCGTGGTGCCGGACGCCTCGATCTCGCGCACCACCGCATCGCGCATGCGCGCACCCAGGTGGCCGGCCCACGAGTAGCGGCCCGGGTCGTCGGGGATCAGCGTGTCGATGAGCAGCGTCTTGTCGACGCGGCCCTGGACCAGGGCATGCGTCAAGGTGCCGGCCGGCGGGCCGCACAGCGTGTCCATCGCATCGCGCAGGTTGCCCAGCGTCGCGCTCAGGCCCCACACCACCAGAGCCGGGTTGAAGCGCCTGAGCCGCGCAATCGCCAGCTGCACCTGCACGCCGCGCTTGGTGCCCAGCAGCTCATGCCATTCGTCCACCACCAGATGCGTGACCGTGCCCAGCTCGTCGCGCGCATGTTCGCGCGATAGCAGCAGGCTCAGCGATTCGGGCGTGGTGACCAGCGCCGTGGGCAGCCGGCGGTCTTGCCGTGCGCGCTCGGCCGACGCGGTGTCGCCGGTGCGCAGGCCCAGCGTCCAGTGCGGCGCCATGTCCTGCAGCGGCTCGCCCAGCGCGCGGGTGGTGTCGGCCGCCAGGGCGCGCATCGGGGTGATCCACAACACACGCAGCGGCGGGGCACTGCGCGACGCAGGCGCCTGACCCTCAGCGGTAAGCAGCGCCTGCACGATGCCCAGCCACACCGCGTAGGTCTTGCCCGACCCGGTGGTGGCGTGCAGCAGGCCGCTGCGTCCCGCACCGATGGCATCCCACGCTTCTTGCTGAAACGCAAAGGGCTGCCAGCCGCGCGCATGCATCCAGCGCGCTGCCAGACCTGCATGTGCCTGGCCCGCATGTGCCTGGCCCGCGTGTACCTGACCCACGTGATGCGGCTCAGAGTTCATGGTCGATCGCGCCGATGCCTGCCCGGTCGCGGCCGCGGCCCCCGCGGTGACGCTGCAAGCGCGGCAAGTCCTGGCGCTGCGCGATCTGTTCGGCCTGTGCGCGCAGGGCATGCAGCGCGCGGTCCAGGCGCTGCATCTCGCCTGGCGACAGCACCGACAACAAGTCCAGGTTGATGCGCACCACCTGCGGAAAGAGCGCTGCGTGCAGTGCTCGGCCCTTGTCGGTCAGGCTCAGCGACACGCGCCTGCGGTCGCCGGCCTGCACCTCGCGGCGCACCAGGCGCTTGGCCACCAGCGAGCTCACCGTGCGCGAGGTGCGCGCGCGGTCCAGCTGCACCTGCTCGGCCAGCTCGGAGGACTGCAGCTCGCCGCTTTCGACCAGTTGCAGGATGATGCGCCACTCGCGCCGCGTGATGCCGTAGCGGCCTTCGCACAGGCGCACCACCGCGCTGCCAGCGGTCGCCGACAGGCGGGCCAGCCGGTACAGCAGCAGGTCTTCCAGCCGCTCGGGCGCTTCGGTCAGTGGTCGGGTCAATGGGCGGGTCATCGGGGCAAACCCTGAGGGTAATTGATTAGAGCAATCAATTGTCCACCCCGTACATTGGGCCTGTCGGCAGGCCTCCCCGATGCCCTGCACACCCTGAGGAGACTTCCATGCAAACCATCCGACGCGCCCTGATCGCGGCTGCCGCCCTGACCGCTGCCCTGCCGATCGCCTTGCCCTCGGCACAGGCGCAGGACAAGCCGCCGCTGAAGATCCTGGTGGGCTTTCCGCCGGGCGGCAGCGCCGATGTGATCGCGCGCTTGATCGGCGACGCGATCAAGGACGACTTTGCCTCGGTGGTGGTGGACAACAAGCCCGGCGCAGGCGGGCGCATCGCGCTGCAGATGACCAAGGCCGCACGCCCCGACGGGCAGACGGTGATCGTGCTGCCCAGCGGGCCGATGGTGCTGTTCCCGCATGTCTACAAGAAGCTCGAGTACGACGCGGTCCGCGACTTCACGCCGATTTCGCAGCTTGCGCGCTTCCAGTTCGGTGTGGTCGCGGGGCCAGCCAGCGGCGCGAAGAACATTGCCGAGATGGTGGCGCGGGTGAAGGCCGACCCCAAGTCGGGCAGCTACGGCACGCCAGGCCAGGGCACCCTGCCGCACTTCATGGGTGTGCTGATGGAACAAAGCGCGGGCATCACGCTCACGCAGATCCCGTTCCAGGGCGGCGCGCCGGCAAACACGGCGCTGCTGGGCGGCCACATCGGCTACAAGTTCGATGTGGTGTCCGAGACCGCGCAGCTGCACAAGGAGGGCAAGGTGCGCATCATCGCGGTGACCGGCGGCACGCGCGACCCGCAGGTGCCCGAGGTGCCCACCCTCAAGGAGCAGGGCATCAACATGGAAGCCACCGCATGGTTTGCGATGTACGGGCCGGCAGGCATGCCGCCCGAGGCACTGCAGCGGCTCGAGCGCGCGGTGATGCGCGCGGTACGCAACCCGGCCATGCAAAAGCGCCTGGTCGACCTGGGCTACGAGCCGATCGGCTCGACCTCGGCCGAACTGGCCGCCGCGCAGCGCAATGACCTTGCACGCTGGGAAAAGCCGATCAAGGCCACGGGTGTCAGCCTCGATTGAACGCGCCATCAAACCACCCGTATCAGGAGACCGCATGAACCATCCTCATACCCCGGCTTCAGGCGCGCGTGCGCTTGCGTTCACCCGCCGCGCCGCTGTGTGTGCCGCGCTGGCCAGCGGCATCGCGCTGCCGTGGGCGGGTACGGCGCTGGCACAGGCGCCGGCGTGGCCGACCAAGACGGTGCGCTTCATCAACAGCTTTCCGCCTGGCGGGCCGTCGGACATCCTGGCGCGCGCCGTCGGCGAGCAGTTGCAGCGGCAGTTCAACCAGTCCTTCGTCGTCGAAAACCGCGCCGGTGCGGCCGGCAATGTCGGCGCCGAGGCGGTGGCCAAGTCGGCCGCGGACGGCCACACGCTGCTGTGGGGCATCGACACCACCCACACCATCAATCCGCACATCTACAAGGCCATGCCCTTCAAGGATGCCGACCTCAAGCCGCTGGTCATCCTGTCGAGCTCGGGCCTGCTGCTGGGCGTGCATCCGAGCACCGGCTTCAAGTCGCTGAAGGACTTCCTCGCTGCTGCGCGCGCGAAAGAGCAGAGCTTCAGCTCGGGCGGCAATGGCTCGCCGGGGCACCTGTGGGTGAACATGATCAACGAGGCCGCGGCCACGCGGCTGGTGCACATCCCCTACCGCGGCAATTCGCCGGCGGTGATGGCGGTGGTGTCGGGCGAGGTGCAGGGCGGCACGCTCGCCACGCCCGGCATGCTGCCGCAGGTGAAGGCCGGCAAGGTCACGCCGCTGGCGGTGACCAGCCGCACCCGCTCGTCGATCGCGCCCGAGGTGCCCACCGTCGGCGAGCTGGGCATGCGCGACCTGGAAAGCGAAGTGCTGTACGTGGTGATGGCACCGGGCACCACGCCCGAGCCGCTGATGCAGGCGATGTCCAGGGCCATCCTCGACGTGATGGCGCGCCCGGAGATGCGCGAGCGGCTCAAGACGCTGGACATGGCCTGGGAGGGCCTGACCGGCAGCGACGCCGAGCGCCGACTGCAGCGACTGAGCGACCGCTACGGCCGCATCATCCGCGCCACCGGCATGAAGGTGGATTGAAGCGTCATGACCCATCCGGTGCAGCGCCGCAACATCGTCGTCATCGTTGCCGACGACCTCGGCTTCGCCGACCGCGGCTGCTACGGCGGCCGCGATGCCGCCTTCGGC
>JACCDK010288344.1_pt1 | contig 18496 bp, 20 predicted proteins | sample 7445871 | NCBI WGS metagenome assembly JACCDK01 (sample SAMN15323436, study PRJNA562643) | freshwater metagenome | isolation source: river surface water | place: USA:Blue River Watershed | collected 2017-08-15
GACCAAAAACCGCACCACCAATAATTTAACCAAATCATATAATGCCGTTTGGCGGATAATCCCCATGTGGGGTCTCAACAATAAATGAATCAGTACACTGGTTGGCCAAACAATGGCCCCATGCAAGAGACCTTGCGATAAAATGAAATTCACCGATTGGTGATAGTGAAACAATACGGAGGTTAAGAGCAAAGACAGACCACACAGCATCATGTCAAGCAAAAACACAACCCAACGGTGATAATACGAAGTCTTCAATTGCAATGCCATTGACTAAACAAAGTTAAGGGTAAAATCGAATTGGGTTGAGCTCTAAACCAAGAAAGTAGGTTCATTGGCAAAATGTTAAAAAATGAAAGCCACCGACAGGGTGGCTTTATAATCGAAAGAAGTATCAAATTCACTTTCTCACCCTATCCCCAAATCCCTTCCCAAAAACGGTAAGAAAGATGTATTTAAAGTAGCACCAAACATTGAGGTGCTCAATCATCTTGGCATCGGTTTCTGCCAGAAGTTGAGGAGTAGACATGTCTCTTTTATTGATTAGTACCCATAAACTCCCCCATTGTTACATGGCCATCTGCACTTATACCTTTACGTTGAATAACATTCAAAAATGTCATCCAGAGTATTTTACAATCCAACCAAAATGAATGTTTATTGACGTATTCCACATCTAACCGAAATTTTTCTTCCCAACTAATTGCATTTCGACCATTGACTTGTGCCCAACCGGTGATACCAGGCTTAACTTCATGTCTGCGCGCTTGTTCCTTGTCATATAGTGTTAGGTATTTCACTAGCAATGGTCTTGGACCCACCAAACTCATATCTCCTTTCAGCACATTAATCAATTGCAACAACTCATCTAAAGAAGCGGAGCGAACTAGATTACCTATTTTTGTTAGACGGACCTCATCTGGCAATGGATTACCATTATCATCAAAGGCATCCATCATCGTTTTAAATTTGATTATTTTAAACGCTTGACCATACAACCCGGGCCTTACTTGAATAAAGAATATTTGCCCTCTATTTGCTATAGCCAGTAATAATATGGTTGCCAATATAAGTGGCGACAAGAGTATTAATAATATTGCTGCACAAAAAAAATCAGCAAGCGGTTTCAAAAAGTATTTGTACAAGAAGCAATTATCTTTTAAAAATTTGAGTTAATACTGAAAATATCCTTTCAAATTCTTCTTCCGTAAGATTAGAGCCGCTAGGCAAACACAAACCTTGCTCAAATAATTGTTCACAAACGCCTGTGCCAAAAAACTTTGTACCTTCATATACCGGCTGCATATGCATTGGTTTCCACAACGGACGAGATTCAATATTTTCTGCTTCTAATGCTAAACGTACTTGTTCTCTGCTGATGCCACCCGTAAGTTCTGGATTTATTAAAATAGCGGTTAACCAATAATTACTATAAAAATCTGCATTAGGTTCTGTTTGGAATTGCACATCTTCAAGCCCTTTAAAAAATTCACGGTAGCGCTGATTATTTGCCCTTCGTTGTGCTACTCTATCCTCTAGCACCTCCATTTGACCACGACCAATACCAGCCACAATATTACTCATGCGATAATTGTAGCCAATTTTTGAGTGTTGATAATGCGGTGCTTCATCTCTTGCTTGTGTAGCCAAGAAACGTGCTTGATCTATATAATTTTTGCAATTAGATACTAAAGCTCCACCCCCACTGGTAGTAATAATTTTATTACCATTAAAACTTAAAGCTGCCATGGTGCCCAATGTGCCACATTTTTGTGTTTTGTAAGAAGAGCCCAAAGATTCTGCTGCATCTTCAATAATAGGTATACCATAAGTATCAGCTATAGTTTGAAGTTCTAGCATCTTAGCAGGCATACCATATAAATGTACTGGCATTATGGCTTTTACTGGCTTATGTTTATAGTCTTCTAAAGCTTCTTTTAAAGCCTTAGGACACATGTTCCAAGTATCCCATTCCGAATCTATAAAGACAATTTCTGCACCCTGATAGGTTACTGGATTAGTAGTACCGCAAAAGGTAAAACTTTGCACCATCACCACATCACCTAAACTTACACCTAACATTTTTAAGGCTAAGTGTAAGGCTGCCGTACCAGATGTTAGTGCGGCTGTATAAAACTCTTCTTTTTTACTTAGATAATTTGATATATCAGCTTCAAAACCATTTACATTAGGTCCTAGAGGAGCTACCCAATTGGTAGCAAATGCCTCTTTTACATATTTTTCTTCTGTTCCTCCCATGTGTGGTGAAGACAACCAAATTTTGTTACTCATAATTATTTGTTCCAATTTTAATAATTTTTCCGGGATTACCTACAACAGTTGCATTATCGGGAATATCTTTAATAATAACGGAACCGGCTCCAATAGTAACATTTTTACCAACTTTTATTCCTTGAATTATAATAGATCCTGCTCCTACCCATGAACCTTTTCCTACTGTTACGTTTCCACAAATGGTTGCATTAGGAGAAATATGCACGAAATCTTTAATAATACAATCATGATCAACTACGACGCCAGTATTTATGATACAATGATCCCCAATAAATGTTCCATTGTTGATACACGCGCCTGCAACAACTACAGATCCTATACCAATTTTAATATTTTTTGAGGTATTGGAATTTGGATGAATTAATGAAACGTATCTTTCATTTTTGTATTCTAACGAAATATTCTTACGTATTATGTTAGAGCCTATCCCTATTATTATTGAACTGTCCTCAGGGACTATTTTCGCTCTTTGAAATACTAAATAATTAAACACTTTTTTAGAAATATCATCATCCCAAAAACACACAGAATATCCCAACATATCAGCAAGATCAGCAACAACTCCTCCATGGCCACTTGCACCAATGACAATTAATTTATTTTTCATTTTTTAGCTTTGAAGAATAAATCATTATACTCTTCTTCAATAGAATTCCAAATATCTATCCTAGAGTATCGTTTGGCAATAAAAGGTCTACAATTAATTGACATTTTATTTCTTAACTCAAAATCGTTTGATAGTCTTAACATAGCTTCAAAAAGTGCTTGAGAATTTTTGGGAGGTATAACTAGACCAGTAACGCCCGAAATAACTATTTCATTACAACCATTTATATCGGTAACTATTTGGGGGAGGCCCATTGCAGCAGCTTGCATAGGAACATTCGGAAAACCTTCCCTATATGAAGGAAAGACTGAAGCATCAGCTAGTTTAATAAATGGTCTTATATCTTTTTGAAATCCATAAGCTCGAATATTTGTACTTCTTTCTATTAACAAACTCGTCTCAGAAGAAATTGGATCTTGATCATTTTCAAAAGGACCAACTAACAACAGAAAATGATTTGTTCCTAATTTTAAAAATGCCTCAACTAATTCATTTACACCTTTATCTTTCACAATCCGTCCTATAAAAACCCAAACAAATGCATCTTGAGGTAAACTATATGAATCACGTAATTTTTCTTTAGATTCAATTATAGCATCAATTGAAAAATGATCTATGTCTATACCATTACTACTTCCACATCCAATTACTTTGTACTTTCTAGAAGCGAAAGGTATTTCATCAATTAAAAAATTAAGAAGCCCATGAGAATTCGGGTAAATTTTAGTGGCGAAAATATAAGTCAAACTCTCGAACAGTTTATAGAACTTTCTTACCCAACCTGAAGTTTCCATCCAAGGTAACCCCGCTACAGTATGGACTCGAACAGGAACACCAGCAAAGAAACCAGCTATCATTCCTATTAAACCAGCCTTGGGAGTATGAGTATGTAAAATATCAGGTTTGATTCTTCTTAGCCAAAAATAAGTAGCAATAAGCGCTTTGAAATCTTTATTAATTTTTGGTCTACGTACAAGTGGCAGTTCAGTATAGTATTGATCAGTAATATTGTGCGTACATGGTCCGCTAGCCAAAAAATATGTATGACCCTTATTTCGAAAAAATTCTGATTGACCGTTAACTAGTAAGGAAAGAGACATCCTAACAGTTGTTAATCTTGCTATTATCATTATCCAATGTATGTATTAGTATACCATTTTTGAAAACAATAAAAAGTCCAGACTCTGAAAGTGTTGTCGAGTTTTGAATTCAAGTGGTCTTCTACTATTTTTAAAATAACATCAAATTGAAAAATATTTTGTTTGATAATAAACGTTTTATCAATAAATGATAATAATTCTAAACGCAACTCCGAACGTAACAAATCGCCAACAGGCACCCCAAATCCTTTTTTTGATTTATTTAAAAAATCTTTTGGGAAATAGTCTTTAAAGGCTTCTTTTAGAATGTGTTTTTTATCCCAACCGCTTATAAGGTATTTATCGGGTAATTGATCAGTAAAATCCCAAAGTTCTTTATTTAAAAATGGCGCCCTACACTCTAAAGAGGATAACATACTTGTTCTATCAACTTTAACAAGCATATCCCCATCCAAACTTAATTGCTTATCAATTGATCTAAAATCACGAATTGAATTGCTTTTCGCAAAAGTAATATCCTTATAATAGTTTAGTACATTTGAAATGTAAACATTGGGTTGTAACACATCTTTTAATTCAGATTCATTAAATCCCAAAGAAATAATATTATAATAGAAATCACCTTCATAATTAATGGATTTTAGTAGTCTATTTGCTTTAAATTTAAATCCTCTTGAATCTTCTTTATAGGCTAATATTTTATCAGTTAAACTCAAACAACTTCTATGAATTCCTTTTGGAATTAAGCAAGTATACTTTTGATTCAACTTACCCATATAGTATTTGTTATATCCACCAAAAACTTCATCACCACCATCACCTGTCAAAGCTACTTTAACATAATCTTTAGTTTTTTTTGAAACCAAATACGAAGCTAAAGCTGAAGAATCCGCAAATGGCTCATCAAAGTTCAATATAATTTCATCAATATTGGTAGTTAAATCTTTTTCTGAAATAATGAATTCATGATGATTACTTTTGATCAACTTGGATACTAAACGAGATTTATCCGATTCATCAAAAGATTTTTTGCCAAAACCCACAGAAAATGTGTCAATTTTTTTCCCTTGCTGTTGTGCCAAACATAAAGATACTATTGATGAATCAACACCTCCAGATAAAAAAGTACCTAGAGGAACATCAGAAATAGATCTAGAAAGCACACTTTTCTGTACCAAATCGTGTGCAATATTTGCTGCTTCTTTTTTGGATTCAAAATAATAAGTCTTAGTAGGTCTAGCTATTTTAAATATGGAAAAAGTGTTGTTAATGCAATTCAGTTCAATGTAATGATTGGCTTCAAGCTTGTTAATTCCTTTGTATATGGTAAACGGGGCTGGAATGTAGGTCAATTGAAAATATAAAGAAAGACTATTTGTGTCAATTACTGGTTTACTTTTTAATGTTGTAACTAGAGATTTTAACTCTGAAGACCAAATAAAACCATCGTTTGAATGTGAAAAATATAACGGCTTCTCACCAAAAAAATCTCGAGCTATAAAAACCGATCCAATATTTTTATCATAAATACTAAAGGCAAACATTCCGTCTAATTTCCCAAAAGATTCAGGGCCTTCATTTTCATATAATTTCAAAATAACTTCGGTATCTGAATTGGTTTTAAAAATTATACCTTTATCTATTAGATAGTTTCTAAGAAATTTATAATTATATATTTCACCATTAAAAACTATAACTTTTGACTTATCATCAGAAAAAATAGGTTGATTGCCACTATTTAAATCTATAATAGAAAGTCTACGCATTCCCATAGCTACATGATATTCTTTGTCTATTTCACTAAAAACACCATCATCATCAGGTCCACGATGTAATATTCTATTATTCATCTTAATGATTAGTGGAGCTAAATCACTCGAATTATCTAATCTTAAAATTCCATTTATACCACACATATATTAAAAAGTCATTCTCTTAATTCCTTTAATCCCACTGATTACAAGACGGATTTTATTCAATTTATTTTTTTGAAATAAAATAACTATAGTTAATATCGAAAATATGAAAAATATATATTTAATAATGGCAAAAATATATCTTTTGTGCTGGCTCTTATAAACAAAAAACTGATTACGAATTTTATACCATAGTTTAAAAAAATTACTTTCATGCCAGTTATCTTTCCAATTGAACGTGGGTTTAGGATGATAATGTTTACTATTCACAACTGTAAAACAAGGGAACTTATGTTTTACACGATAAAAATATTCTGATTCGTCACCCCAAATAAATAGTGCTTTCATGGGTAAACCAACGGTCGAAACAACCTCGCGATGTATAAATGTACCATTAAATAAATGGGTAATATCAGGTATTACAGAATCAACAAAATCACCTGTGTTAGAAACTCCAAAAATAGGAAAGGCTAACTTAGTACTGTCTTGTATATTAACAACAAGAGAATTCATCATACAAGGCTTCCTGTGTGCAAAATTAAATAATTGTTCTAACGCAAGATCATCCGGCAATCCATCATCGTCCATACACCAAAACCATTCAAAGCCCATTTTATACGCTGTAGAAATCCCAGTATACATACCACCTGCAGATCCACTATTATCTTGATTTATTACATGAAAATTATTATGTCTCACTGATTCAAGCCACTCCAAAGTACCATCAGTACTGCCATTATTAACAATAATAATAAGATCAACTGAGGTAGTTTGACTCATTATAGCATTAATACATGTTTTTAGCAAAGCCAACCTATTAAATGTAACTACAATAGCTGCTATTGAATTTGTTTTCACAATTTATTTATTATTATTAAGACTTTTTAACACTGAAAAAATAATGAAGAATATAATACGGAAGAATATCATTCAGCAATGTTATCATAATACCTTCGAAGGAAAATATTGTAAAAAGAAGCAATTTAAATGTAATAAATACACTCCAATAATTTACAGTATTTGAAATGTTATATAGAATTAATAAGAAGATAATCCAAAATACAATTGTGATAAGCCATCCCGACGTTCTAAATAAATCAAAATAGAACATCGGAACTTGATCCTTGATAACATAATTAGAATATATTGAATAATTAAATTTATCCACTGAATTAACATGTGTATTTGAGAATTCTCGAAAAACAACTGGAACAGGGGCGATGATCGAATACAATGTCTCTTTTACCGTATAATGAACTTCACCTAATTTAGCCTGATACCTTGGTGATCCCAAATATAAATCAATAATACTAGCAGGAGAAATCTGAATCTGAGAAGTATTACCTGAGGATGCCTCACTCCTCAAATTAATAAAGAAATTAATATTGAAAGAAATTACAAATAAAAATAATATCGAAATTAATACACTTTTTTTCCAAAAGGAAATCTTCTGAAAATAAAACCATAAAAAAACAAATGTTGAAACATTAGTAATAAGGGCAATTCTAGAAAGTTTAAGACTCAACAAAACACAAAATAGAAACAATAAAAGGCCAAGTCCAACACCAATCCTTTTCAAATTTATGTATCTATATATAAAAAACAAACATCCAATCGAAGATAGGTTATACAAAACAAAAAGATTACCCATTTCATCATATATGTTTTTATTAAACGAGGACAAAGGAAATCCCGACAAAAAATATTTGATAAAAAGGAAAGACCAAATACATATGGAAAAAAGAAAAAATGACTGACCCAAATATTTTGCTCTGATGGTTATAAGTGAATCATTATTAAAAGTAAATTTTCTCATTCTAAAAAAATAAATAATCCCTATACTGAAAATAACAACTTTAAAATAGAAATAATTATAAATTAAATCATTAGCTGCAGTATCAAATATTGGAATTAACTCAACGAATCCATAAACACTACGAAAGGCAAAATAAATCTCAAAGCAAAAATATAAAACAATTACACGGTGAATTAATTTCATTGACAATAATGGATTGCAACCTAGTTAAAGGCAATTAATAAAAAGATACTAGCAGAGGGCAATTGAAATGTACAATTTATAAACATATGCGAAAAGGATTGCAAATACTTCTTGAAAAAGCAATTATTATTTAAATATACACTATTCTTGTTTAGAAAAAAGTGCTTTTAAAGTGTATTCTCCAATATAATAACCCAGATATAAACACAAAAAATAAAAAACAACATACTCAAAAAATATTTTTATTCTAACTCGATAGGGTAAAATTTCTTTAAACTGCATTAATGTTTGATGTCTTTGAACAAGTCCTGCATATGATCGCTTTGAAAATAAACTAGCTGTTGATATCCTCTCATGTTCTCCTAAGTTATTATCATAAATCTGGCCGAAGATATTAGATGCAAACAGAGTATACTTATATTTAAATAAGTTTAAATATAAAAGAATTGGCAACTCTGATTTCACCCCAGTTTGTTCAAAATACTTATGCTTACGTATGAATTCCCTAGAGAAAATCGGGGTAAGCTCTGGATTAACAGAAAAAAAATCATCTAGATTCCAAAACTTGTCAAAATTATCATTATATTTCATTTCTTTTCCATTCAATACATTATTTTTTAAGAAATAACAGTCCGCCTTTATATCCGATATATGATTAACAATTAATGGCAAAATTCCCGGCATCAATTGATTATCACTATCTAAAATATAAACATAATCACAAGTTACTAAATCAAAACCCGCATTTCTAGCGTACGCCAAACCTTGATTTTTTTCTTTAATTATTTTTACCGTAAATAAATGACTTCTATCTAAATATGTATCATCATTGAAAAAACTAGTCACTAAGTCATTCGAACTATCAGAACTATTATTATCCACTAAAATCAATTCCACAAAAACATCACCTTGATTCAATAGGCTTTTTAATGCTCTACAAATAAATTTCTCTGAATTATAATAACATATTAAAATGGAAATTCTTTGTCTCATGGTCTGGATGAAAATAAATACCCAAAAATAAAAAATTTAATAGCTTTAATAATATGCAAAATAGATGTGTCGTAATAAATAGCTCTTTCATGACTAAAACTGACACCAAATTTAGACAACAATTTCAATTTTGATTGTCTTACTCTTCCTTTCTCAATAACATGATCATATTGAATTACTGATTTTTGCACTGACCAATTTTCATTTATAACCAACCATTCAAATTTCCAAATAGAATCCCCCGCATTTGATTTAGTACAAGCCCTGAAAGAATCAACTTTCCAAAAAGCAATTTGCAAAGAATTATAATAATTTTCTGTATTACGAATTTTATAAACAATCCCATTATTAATGAAAGAGTTAAATATTTTTGTTAAATACAATCTTTCCTTCAATCTAACATAACTTAAATTGTTATTTACAAAATATTCCATAACATTATACAGATGTTTCTTATTATAATTTAATATTAGAAAATCATCAAGAAGTAACATGAAAGAACTAATATTGTACTTTGAACTCATGATTTGAACCTGCGAATCGATTTCATCATTCCAATTCGACTCAAACATTGCATCTATAAGATTGATTTGCCTCTGTTGAACAAAATCACGCAACTCTTTAGATGAATTATTACATCCCACATAAATTTCTAATTCAAGTTCCTTCAAATACTTGAAATTTATATCAAATATTTTCATGAAAACATCCTCTGTATTTCTAGATGTTGAAATAAAAATTGCGACTCTATTTACTTTCATATATACATAAATATCTTTCTATAAAATATTGAAAGTTATATGGCTGCTTTAGATGTGAAACGTCTTCAGAAAAATCCAAATTTACACTATACAGCTGATCCATATAATCATCCCTATTTTTAATAATTATAGAATTAGATTGATTAAGAAATTCATGTACATCGCCACCTTTATAAGCAGTTGTAATAATTCTAACACCATACTCCAAGGCTTCTAAAAATGTCATTGGCAATCCCTCCTGCACACTGAAAGAAACTAAATATTTCCCTCTAGTAAATAAATTAAGTATTTTATTATTGTCCAGGTTCTTATTTATTTCCAAATTTCTAAAATTTTCATCGTTTTTAGCATACGAACATATGTCATTAAAAAGAGGACCGTTACCACACATTATAAATTTAAAATTATTCGATGGAATAAGAGAATTGATCTTTCGGATAAAATCGAGAAACTCAAACGGTTTTTTTCTAGCATCAAAACTACCAATCCAAAGAATTAAATTTCTAGTGGTCTTATTATACTGTTTTTGCCTAGGTTTAATTGCCGTAGGAATAACTTCAAATTTGTTTCGCATAAGGGGAAAATACTTTGTCCAAATTCTGTATTCATATTGACTTAGACATATACACTTTTTACACCTTAATAAGAAAATGAGATGAAATAAAAACAAAAACAACTCTATAAGCGAGTATTTTACAAATGAGATACAATCATTTTTTTTATAAAAGAAAGTAGGGAATGAATGTGGTGTATAGACTATTTTTTTTTTGTAAAAAAACACAGTCCTCCAAAAATACTTTAATGCCTCGTGAGGTGTGTGTAAATGAACTACAGATGATTCCCTAAAATTATCTGTTAATTTTATTAAATCCTTAACACTGTCTAATATAATCAGTTTATAAGTTCCAACACCACCAGTCATAGATTTATCAAAGTACAACATACGAATTACTTTAGTCTGAAATAAGCATTAATTAAAAATAACAAAAAGCTGTTGAAGGTTCGTGCAAAGAAAATGTTATTTTCGTGTAACGACAATTGAGAAGCAATTTTATGGTTTTCTTTATCCCAAAAATCAATTGCCTTTAATTGAAGATCAACAGATTGTTCAATACTGAAGTTCTCCACAATACTCTCCATTTCATCATATCCATAAATACCCGGTACATCCAACAGATTTGATTTGTCTTCACAAAACAACAAACATCCGTTTAACGGGGCATAAAAATATCTTGAATTGAGCGTTCGATAACGTTGTATATCCCATAATACACCTAGGGCAGCTTTGGATTTGGAATAATATGTTGAAACTTTAGACATATTCAATTTCACTATTTTAATATCTAAATCTTTCCATCCATTTCCGTATACTTTAATATCCCTACTACTATATTTATCAAGTAACAAATTTTCAAACTCCATATAAACATTATCTTCCTTATTAAAACGTATTGACGACTTCCTACTTCCTATATAAATCAAACTTATATCTTTCTTAGAAATCTTATTCGCCCACAAATTTGTTATAACAGGATGATACCCTTTGATATAATTGTAATCACAACTAAAGTTTGGTGCAGGCCTGGTAAGCGATATGTAATTTACTTCAGTGAAATAATTAAATAGACAGGACAGAGAATTTTCATCAATAGTTTTAGAATAATCAAAAATATCACAAATTTCTGACGAAACCAATTCTAAAGAATTTCCATTTAGAGGATCTCTTAAATATATAAATCTCGAAACTTTATATTTTCTTTTAATTTTCCCGTAACAAATTTGACAAATAAATCCCAATCCTGAGTAAAATTGAATTACATTATTCAACACTTCTATATCGAATGATCCCGGTGAATAAATTAGAACTTTTTTCATTTTATATTTTTTAGGGTATACTTTTAATTTTGCTCAATAAAAAATAAAACAAAACAAATTCTTGTATCCAAACAATCCAAAATATTTCAATATTGGTAATTTTAAAAAACAAAATAAGCAAAATATTGAATACTGTCACATACACCAGAATATTTAAATACTTACGAATACCAATTTTTCCATTTAAATAATACAATTGAAGTAATATAGTTTGGAAAAAAAATTGAAGTCCTAATGTTAAATATAAAAAAAATTGAATGACGTTCAGATTTGAAAAAAAAATAAAATGATAAAGCAAAAATATCAGTGTGATTCCATGAAAAATACTTACCAAAGCTAAATCATTTTTCAGTTCTTTTAAGGCTGCTGACAAAGATAACGTCGATGATAATTTTAATCTGTTACTAGAAGTAATGGCCAAGGGCGAAATGAAAATCAGTGATGATTTAGCTATTTTTTCAAGGATTCCATACTGACCGATTAAAGAATCATTAAATCCAAATAATTTCAAAAAGAATATTGTTGAATTTGAAAAAATAGATTGGGCTATATTTAAGACAGATGCCAAAATAAAAAAAGAACGATTTTTGTAAAGTTTACATATCAAATTTAGATCGGGCAATAAACCTACCTTACGAAAAACAAATAAGTAGCCTAATACCCCAAAAAAAACATTTGAAATACAATATATATTCATGTATACATTTAATGTGATTTTAAATGATAACAATAAAATAGCTAGCAAGATGAACTTATGAATAAAATTTCTAAAAAATACATATCTATAATCATTATTTCGTATAAAAAGAAAATCCATGTTAAGTGAAGCGCCAGCAATAAAAAGAAAAGAAAAATTGAATGTAAATAAGAACAGAGAAGCGAAAATTAGTGCGCTAATAATAGAGATGGCTTTTAAGATACTTAAAAAATAATCACTTGGCCTTTTACGTGCAATATACGCCGAGGTTAAACCAGAGTAAGGACTTAAAACAATAATACCAAATGTTTCTAGATACAAAATTTTAGAATATCCAGAATAACCAAACTTTTGAATTAACTCACTATTAATGTAAAGTAAGTTAACTAGACTAGTAAGTACATTCAGGTAAATATACTTATCTCTAAGCAATAAATACGGTATTTTCGCTAGAAAATTCAAATTAAATTAATAAAATTAATACAACATAAAATATAAATCACAATATACATACTTGGCCTCACAATACTAATATTAACTGGAACGAAAAATTGAGTATAATTAAATTGTTCTTCTGCAGTTGAAACAAAATAATTGAATTAATATACGTTGATAATTTTCATTTTCAGAAACATGTACATCTTCAAACTATAGTGAACTTTATCTAAGAGATTATTAAGTTAATAATTCAAAGATAAATGTTTTTTTTTGATTTGTTGTTAATTTTAATTTTTGGCACTCATTTCTTCGGCCAATAATCGCTATTTTCTTTAATTGTTGACGTTCTTTTAGAATAAATTCACCACTACCAAAATAGACATCTGCTGTGGTTTTGTTGTATATTGCTTCATGATTGCGTTCATTGTTACATCGATAAACAAACTTTTCTAAAGCAGCTTCTAATTCTTCTGGTGCGAAGTAATTATCAAGTTTTACGATATTTTTCATTGTGCTGAGATAGCGTTCAATCTTTCCTTGTATTTGTGGATGATTGGTTCTGCCATGCACTTGCTGCATTTGATAATTGTCTTTTAAATACGTTTTTAATTCGCTTGCAACATAACACAAACCATTGTCTGACAAAAGTTTTGGCTTTTGTTTAGTTACTAATTTTGCTTTTTTAATGGCAGAATCCACATTTCTTTTTACATCCTCGGCTTTCATGCTTAAACAAAGTTCCCAGTGTACAATGTATCTACTATAATCGTACATAACCGTACTCAAATAATACCAACCCCAACCATGAATTTTAAAATAGGTAAAATTAGTTTGCCACATTTGATGAACAAAGCCTGCTTTGACTTAAATCAGTCCACTTCTTGCTCACAATTTACACCCTAATGCAGTTTGATGTAATACATAATCAATACCTTCGAGTGCTCTACGGCAACCTGATATATTTTTTATGTCACCTCAATTAAAGAGAAATTATAATTCTTAATGAATGATTCAATATTATGTTTGTATCCTGTAAAAAATTATCCAAACAAACAATTTTGTAATTTTCTTGAAAAAAATACTCCGTTAAATTGGGTCCAATAAATCCAGCCTAACTAATAATAAAAAGACTCTTTTTTGCATATAAAAAAATTAATATTTAAATAGTTCCTTAATTTATCTCAGAACTCACTTTACTTAGTGCTGAAGCTATAATCTGATGCATATCATAATATCTGTATTCAGCTAATCGCCCACCAAATATTACTCCATTTTCATGATATGCTTGATCATTATACAATTTAAAAATGTCTGAATTGCGTTTATCGTTTATCGGATAGAATGGTTCAGATCCAGGCTGCCATGTCCCAGAAAACTCTCTTGTTATGATTGTATGAGACTGTTTTCCAAATTCAAAATGTTTATGTTCCACTATTCTAGTATAGGGAGTATCAAAATCAGTAAAATTAACACCAGCATTCCCCTGAAAATTTTCAATTTCAAGTCTTTCAGTTTCAAACTTCAATGTTCTATATTCTAAGTGACCATACTGATAATTGTAAAACTGATCAATAGAACCTGTGTAAACTATTTTTTTTGATATTGTTTTCCAATGATTGATATCGGCAAAAAAGTCCGTGTTAGTCCTCACTTCAATTCCGTTCAAAAGTCCTTCAATTAATTTGTTATAACCCCCTATTGGAATTCCTTGATATTTATCATTAAAATAATTATTATCATATGTAAATCGAACAGGTAGTCTTTTTATGATAAAGGATGGCAAATCTTTTGCTAACTTTCCCCATTGCTTTTCAGTGTACCCTTTTATTAGTTTTTCATAAATATCAAAACCAACTAGACTTATTGCTTGTTCTTCAAGATTTTGAGGGTTCGAAATTCCCGACTTTGCTATCTGACCTTTGATAATTTCAATCGCGTCTTCTGGTTTAATTACTCCCCATAGTTTATTAAAAGTGTTCATATTGAAAGGTAAATTATAGATTTCACCCTTATAATTTGCAATAGGAGAGTATATGAAATGATTAAATTTCACAAAACGGTTAACATATTCCCAAATTCTATCGTCATTAGTATGAAAAATATGTGGGCCATAGGCATGAACATTAATTCCGTCATGGTTCTCACAATATAAATTCCCTCCCTTGTGACTCCTTTTGTCGATCACCAAACATTTAAATCCGCGATCTGTCATTTCTCGACCAAATACAGCTCCAAAAAGTCCAGACCCAACTATCAAATAATCATATTGTTCCATTACTAATTCTTTTTTACTTTTTCAATCCAATCAATTAAACTTTCTTTGGCCCTCCAATTTAACTTTAAAGATGTATCTGATTCAAATATCTCGCTAGTGAATCTTTCACCTCTTCGTTCCTCTATGAACTCCCACTCTCCAAATTTTTCTGCTAACTCAATTATTGATAAATTTTTCTCTGACCTTAAATGCCATTCATAATTCATGTTTATTTCTACTGTCAGTATAACGCCTTTCACAATATCAAAAACATGGGTGAAATCACGTGATTGCGTTCCGGGCTTCACAACGGTCAACTTTTTATTTTCCTTGAATTGTTTTTCGAAAATTGCTACAACAGTTGCATAATTTCCATCGTAAATTTGCCTAGGTCCGTAAACATTAAAGAAATAACAAATTTCAAAATTTAAGCCATACCATCTATTATAATTTTTTAACAACTCTACCATCTTAGATTTCATCCATGCATAGGGAGAAAGATTTTCATCTTTGCCATTGTTTCCAAATTTTGATGAAGAAGCCGAATAAATAATTTTTGAAGAACACTTTTTTGCAAACTCGAAAACTGCTGGTGTGCCTCTTAAAATGGATTCAGTTACAAACCTTATATCATCAAAAGATTGTACAATTCTAGAATACTCACCAAAATGGAAAATAACATCAAATTTTCTTTCCGAAAACAAATCGTCAATTTCCCATGTGTATCCCGATATATATTCAACTCCAGCAATGTGATTGTAATATTTACCCGTAAAATAACAATCTAGACTTGTAATTTCATTATTCTTGTCTTTTGAGAGTTCTTCTATTAAATTACTCCCAATAAAACCAGCTCCGCCAGTTACTAGTATTTTTTTCATCGATATTTATATTTAAATTTTTCATTAAAATCTTTAATTATATATACTTGATCTTTATCTTGGTTACATCTAGGTGATTTTTATTATCAAAAACGATATAATTACTAAATTCCAACACCAATAAATTCAAAAAAGCTATTTATGGAAATGCTACTTTTTATAAAAATACATATAATGCCATATAGCTTATTAAAATCTTTTCTCAAATATTTTATCAGTGTGGTTAATGAAGTGAATCTTGTAAGACTAAATTTTCAGTTAACCTTTTACAACTTATCTCTTAAGAAAAATAATTAGTAATTATATAAAAATATCGTACTTTTAATTTAAAATTTACAGTAGCAAAAAGTACTATTGTTTTAATGTTTAAACGGTGTTCAATACTTCAATTAATGTGAGTTTAATTCCAACTCTTAATGAAATTTTTGATCTCTATTCTAATTTTCTCAGTTTTGATGTATCCCTTAATTTTCTCGGAGTTCCATCAGCCTTCGTAATTTCGAATGCAAGTTTTTCTTCAAATCCAACCTCAGCAACTAGTAATTCTGCTAATTCTTTAATGTTAACATCTGTTCCACTTCCAATATTTACTACTCCTTGTTCATTATAATTTTGCAATAAAAAATAACAAGCATCTGCTAAATCATCTACATGTAAAAATTCTCTTCTAGGTGTTCCAGTTCCCCAAATAGTAACATTGGGTTTCTTATTCTTTTTTGCTAAAACAATTCTTTTGATTAATGCTGGTAATACATGTGAATTTTCAGGATGATAATTATCGTTGATGCCATACTAATTGGTAGGCATGGCTGATATCAAATTACACCCATACTGTGCTCTTTAGCTATCACATAGTTCCATGCCTGCAATTTTAGCTATTGCATAGGGTTGATTAGTTGGCTCCAACAATCCACTTAGTAAATATTCTTCCTTCAATGGCTGTTGTGCCATTTTAGGATAAATACAAGTGGAACCTAAAAAAAGTAGTTTTGTAATCTTATTTAAATACGCTGCATGAATAATGTTAGCCTGAACCATCAATTATTATAAATGAATTCTGCTCTAAACGTATTGTTTGCATGAATGCCACTTACTTTTGCAGCAGCAAGTATTGCATTTTCAGGTTATTCTTTTTAAAAAAATCATTAACGGCTTGCTGATTTATTAAATCTAATTCAGCAGAAGTTCTGGTAACAACATTATTATTCCCTTCATTTCTTAATTTGCGCTCGATTCCGGAGCCTACCATTACTCTGTGGCCAGCAATATAAATTTTAGACGTTTTATCCATGCTTATAGTCCACTTTCTTTAATATACAATTCCTTTTTAAAAATGGAAACATCACTAGCCACCATTTCTTTAACCAATGCTGCTAGATTATATTTAGGCTCCCAACCTAATTTTGTCAATGCTTTTGTTGGATCTCCAATTAATAAATCAACTTCTGTTGGTCTATAGTATTTAGGATCTACTTTTACAACTATTTTACCTTCTTCTAATTTGTATTCACTATTGTTTTTTACTATATATCCTTCTTCAGCCTCAGCCTTCCCTTCAAATGCTAATTCAATTCCCAGTTCCTCAAAACTCATTTTTACAAAATCGCGAATGGTTGTTGTGATACCTGTAGCCAATACAAAATCTTCAGGTTTTTCTTGTTGCAATATTAAATACATACCCTCAATGTAATCTTTAGCATGCCCCCAGTCTCTTTTAGCATCTAAGTTCCCTAAGTACAAACAAGACTCTATCCCTAAAGCTATTTTTGCAGTTGCTCTAGTGATTTTTCTAGTTACAAATGTTTCTCCTCTTTGAGGTGACTCATGGTTAAACAATATACCATTGCATGCAAACATATTGTAAGCTTCCCTATAATTTACCGTAATCCAATAGGCATATAGTTTTGCTACTGCATAAGGAGATCTTGGATAGAAAGGAGTAGTTTCTGATTGTGGAACCGCTTGAACTAAACCATACAACTCCGAAGTTGATGCTTGGTAAATTTTTGTTTTTTTAATTAATCCCAATAAACGAACTGCTTCTAAAATCCTCAATGTACCAATACCATCTGCATTGGCTGTATACTCTGGTTCTTCAAAACTAACATGCACATGGCTCATGGCAGCCAAATTGTAAATTTCATCGGGCTGCACTTCTTGTATGATACGAATTATATTAGTACTATCTGTTAAATCCCCATAGTGTAAATGCAGATGGCGGTGAGGCGTATGTGGATCTTGATAAATATGATCTATACGTTGAGTATTAAATAAAGATGACCTTCTTTTAATCCCGTGTACCTCATAACCCTTATTTAATAAGAACTCTGCCAAATAAGCACCATCTTGTCCAGTAATTCCTGTAATAATTGCTTTTTTCAATTTATAGATTTTTAATGTTTATTTATACAAAAAACCATTCGTCTACTTACTTATAAATAATCAATTTTTTTATGAAATAGCAACAAATTTATGAATTACAAATTGCTATAAATACACTTTGTTAGTTCTGGATAATATCGATGTTATAAAATTCAAACTCAGCCAATAGGTACAGGTGCTCGATGTTTCTCAAATCACCTGTAATGAGGTTGTCCATGGCGATGACATGGTACCCTTCTTTCAAAAAGCGCTCACACAAGTGACTTCCCAAGAAGCCGGCTGCGCCTGTAATCAATAC